>Ga0194037_1000004_pt1 | contig 192128 bp, 159 predicted proteins | sample JunL306m_MetaG_FD_148653 | JGI IMG/M metagenome (GOLD analysis project Ga0194037, IMG submission 148653) | Anoxic zone freshwater microbial communities from boreal shield lake in IISD Experimental Lakes Area, Ontario, Canada - Jun2016-L304-6m | ecosystem: Environmental > Aquatic > Freshwater >...
GCTTGTGAATGGTGAACAACTTTCACGAGCAGCCGTTGCCTTGTTTTGCAAAGATGAAGTGGCTTTACCAGAATATCCGCAATTTAATCTCCGTGTCGCCCGCTTCAAAGGCACCAGTCGGGATGAGTTTCTCGACAACCGGCAATATACCGGCAATGCTTTTGCACTCATGCGTCGGGCCGAAAGGTTCTTGATTGATTGGCTTCCGGTTGCCAGCAAGATCGTATCGGGCCAAATGGCGCGTATCGACACACCTGCACTTCCTACCGAAGCTGTACGTGAAGCACTTGCTAACGCGTTTATCCATCGCGATTATACCAGTGCTGCTGGTTCTGTTGCGGTTGCCTTGTACGACGACCGACTGGAAGTTATCTCCCCAGGTGAACTTCATTTTGGATTGACCCCCGAAATACTTTATCAGCCTCACGAATCAAAACCCTGGAATCCATGGATTGCCAAGGTGTTTTACCGTCGTGGGCTGATCGAAACCTGGGGGCGGGGCACGCTCAGAATTGCCAGTTTAATGCAGTCGGCTGGCTTGCCAGTGCCTACGTTGCATGAAAATTCTGGCAGCGTGGTAATGACTTTTAAACTGCCAGAGCCGCGCGGTGGAGTAAATGTCGGAGTAAATGTCGGAGTAAATGTCGGAGTAAATGCTCTATTCCCATACATTCAGGCTAATCCTGGTCATAGGGCAGTCGAAATGGCAGCATCTTTCAAGGTAACACAGAGGACCATAGAACGCTGGCTTAAACAACTGCGAGAAGAAGGCAGGGTAGAGTTCGTAGGCTCACCAAAAACCGGTGGCTACTACCCAAAACAGTATAGAGAATAAACACCCAACAAGAATTGGTGTGGCGCCGATTTTTACCAGAGTCGCATTGATGCGCTCATTGAAGAGTTTGGCGCTCGGTCCGTGCAAACCAATTGCTGGGAGACCATTTTCTTTCCCCCCTTGAAGCCAAAATTGAACACAATGGCATAATGAACCCTTTGCCATCAACACAGGGGAATCTTTTTATTGCTATTGTTCCCGCTACGGGAACTTAGTATATTAGGAACAAAAGATATCCAAATGAAACGTTGAGAGTCATTTCACGTAAAATATTGGTCGAGTTCTGGACGAGGCATAAAGATGCTGAACAGCCATTGAAAGCTTGGTTTAAAGAAGCCGAGAAAGCATGCTGGCAGTCGCCTGATATACTTAAACGCCGTTACCCTTCTGCGAGTATTCTAACCCATAATCGGGTAGTATTCAACATCAAAGGCAATAAGTATCGGCTGATTGCTATGATAAATTTTGACTATGGCCAGGTATTCATACGATTTGTCGGAACTCATGCAGAATACGATACCATTGATGCAACGACAATTTAGAAAAAATGTGATATGGACATTAAACCAATAAAGACCGAGCAGGATTACAAGCATGCTCTTCATCGTATAGAGGCGATTTTTTCAGCCAGACCTGATACAGAAGAAGGTGATGAACTCGAAATCCTTGGTATTTTGATCGAGCAGTATGAAAAGGCCCATTTTCCAATTGATCTACCTGATCCGATAGAAGCAATCAAGTTTCGAATGGATCAGATGAGTCTTAATCAACGGGATTTGACGAAAATAATTGGCTCCAAAAGCCGGGCAAGTGAAATAATGAATCGAAAAAGACCTCTTTCAATTCGCCAAATACGTACACTCCAAAAAACACTTCAAATTCCTGCAGAAGTCTTACTCAAAGAGTGGGAAGACTAACGTTGTGAAGCAAGTGAAGTGTGAATATTTGTTGTGAGAATGTGTAACGGTGAGGAAGTCACTTGGTTAATCAGATCAAATTTATTAAGGAACTGAGTGGAAAGGAAAGCTGGATCTACATTCACATAGAAGTGCAAGGCACTAGGCAGGCTGAATTTGCTAAACGGATGTTTGTGTACAATTACCGGATTTTCGATTGATATGAAAAACCCGTAGCGAGTCTTGCCGTGTTGGCGGATGAACACAACCAGTGGAAACCTACTTCTTATGGTTATAACGTTCTTGGGTGCAAAAATACCTTGGAGTTCCCTGTAGCTAAACTGACTGGTTGCATTTTCGCCACCACAGGGGGACTTGCTTGTTACTTGCAGTTAGTCAGGTAAGGGTTTATTCCCTTGCCGTCCGAATAACGGACTTGTTTTTAAGCCAGTTGGAAAAACACGGTTCATCCATTTTACCTGCCGCGACGGGCTGCCTCCATTTGCTCTGCAAATTCTGGATCGTAGGGGGTTATCGTGTACCCTGTTGGCGTTTCCGTTAAAAATACGATGTCACCCTGCTTTACCTTAAGACGATCAGCAGCTGCCTTAGGCAGGATTACGCCTGTTGAATTACCAATCTTTGTTACCGTAGCACGCATAACAGTACCTCCATTTTTGTTATACCACATGTAATAACAAAATATATCCATAGTCAAGTGATTTTTCAGCCGCGATAATATCGATGAAATATTACAAGCAGAGGCATATCAAACATATCATGATTTCCTCCCATTTATCCACAACTCACCATCGATCTCAGCCTAGAATCCCTGCTTCAACTATTTATACGCTACAATCATACAGGTGAACCTGATATTCAACCTAACTTCACCACAATCAAACTCTAAACTCAGCCCCGTAGGGGCGCCATCCCGGTAGCCTCGGGTAAAACCCTAACATCCCCATAGGTCAAGGTTTCCGTCCATGGTGGCCCCATATTTCAGGATGCGAGCGAGCAAGAAACGTGGCACTAGCTTTCCAGCACCCATCTTTTCTTCTGCCATCTTTCCGGAGATTTTGAAGCCTCTGCAGATGTCCAGCAATAGCTAACGGTACTCCCTCATACAGCTCCCGCTTAAGGCTCATGACATCATTCTCAAAATCTTTTTCTCCCTGGTGTAGCCAAAGGTAATAGCTTTTTGTGCAGATCCCTGCCGCCTTACAGGATTTCGTGATATTCATACCGTGTTCAAGAAATCCAAGCAGCTGCATAATACTGGTTTTGCTGAGTTTCATAGAGAGGAATGTTCATTGGTATTCCAAAAACCATTATCATTTTTTACACGAATACACGTAGTGGGTGACAATATATTTCGATTTTTATTCTTCAAAAAACCAATCGAAAAAAGAAAGTTGTTGTATTTTCGTAAAATACGAAGCTCGAAGAAAGGGAAAGCAATAGTAATAACCTAAATGTAGGATATATTTAATTTGTATAATTTCAACAAGTCCCCCGCTCAAAAGGAGTACTCAGAAAATTTCAAGGTTAACGTTAAAGAATGAAAGTTTGTAGTAATAAAACACCAATTTTCTGGATACTCATCTCCCTGACGGCACTGCTTTATAGTATTAACTTTAGTGTTAACGACATCTGGACGGAAAACGAAAGTTTTTATGCTGAATCCGTAAGAGAAATGGTTGCAAAGGGAAATTATCTAGACATTACCTATAATTACCTGCCCCGTTATAACAAACCCCCTCTAACCTACTGGCTTGAAGCACTGTCCACTGGCTTGTTCGGTATGAATGCATTTGCGATCAGGTTGCCGATTGTGATTCTTGCATTTTGGACATTACTTCTTGTCTGGTCAATAGGCCGAATGCTTTACGACGAAAAAACAGCTCTTCTTGCCTTTGCTATGCAAGCTGTCAGCATTCAGTATATTGGATGCAAACAATATGCTTCACCAGAAATCCCTCTTTCATTTTTCTTTACTCTATGCCTTTATTTCTTCCTTAAAGGACATCTTTACGGCAACACCCGTCATTACTATTTCGCTGCCGTCTCTCTTGGCTTAAGCGTATTAACCAAAGGCTACCCGTATGTCATAGTCATTGGAGGTATCATTATCCTCTATCTCCTGATCGATTCTGATTTTCGATGGAGAGGGTTCCGTGAAAAAGCGTTAAAGCTGAAACCTTTTGCTTTTATAGGAATTGTCTTCCTTATCGGGTTAAGCTGGATTGCCCTGATGTATGTTACCCATGGAAACAACTTCATCACTGTTCTCAACCAGGAAACTTTTGAGCGGGCACTCATAAAGAGGTCTAACGGCATTACTGATCTGTTTTATTATCCAGCCGTTCTCATGTGGGGGTTTTTCCCTTATTCCCTGTTCTTTGTGATTGCTTGTTGCCATTACATTATCAGCATGCGACGCATCAAAAATGTTGCCTATGCGTTTTCCTGGTTTCTGGTCATGCTCATTATATTTACTTCAGCAAATGGCAAATTGCCAACCTATTTTATTCAGGCTTATCCTGCACTCGCGCTTATTTCTGCTCATTTTATTACACGGTTCGAACCGGTAGGAAAATCTTCAGCCATAGTGTGGAACCTTTTATTTCTTCTTCCTGGCATTGCTGGTATTATTTTAGGCTCCGCAATTATTACAATTTTCAATCTCCCGACTTACTATCATCTGATTACGGCAGCCGCATTATTATTGATCGTGATTGCATCTCTACAGCAAAAACACAATTCTGGTCATGAACCTGCCCAATACGATATTCGTTATTTACAGCCGTATTTTGGCACCTTAAGCGCACTCCTGATATTTGTTATCGGTGTTCTTCCTCAACTTGAAGAATACCGGAAAGTCGATAGTATTGGAACGGTCATTAACCACAAGCTCCAGATCCCTTCGGGCATTCCTCTCTACCTTCAGGATGATATGATCCATAATCTTCCTTTTTATGCTGAACGGAAAATTATTCCAAAATCAAATCCGTCGATAGTTCTTCTGCAGAAAAAACCGGTTCTCGGGTTGTTTCAATCAAAATACATCCCTGTCTCGGTCCATTCACAGGTCATATGGAATGGCCCACTTTACAAGAGAAAAAACGACGAATCTGACTTTTTTCTGTTTCTCGAAAGTCACCTCAACGCCAAAAAGGGAGATTTAAGTGCCTTTACCGATTACAGCCTGATATATATAAAATGATCAGCATTGTATTTTTTACAAGCAAAATTGACTGAAGGAACCTTAACCGTCTCACTAAACTGTTCACCTTTTACTTGTATTTTGTTTGTTTGGTGGTTATCATTGGTATATATCGGTAAGTTTAATTTCTCAGGAATGTTCTCATGGACACAGCACGTGTTTTTCAATCAGGGAGAAGTCAGGCAGTTCGTTTGCCAAAGGAATACCGTTTGCCCGGCAAGGAAGTCTATGTTCGCCATTTTGGGAATGGTGTTTTGCTATTACCGGTTGATAAAACCTGGGCAACTTTGGAAGCCGCACTGCATGAATTCGAACAGGGGTTTCAATTGCAACGCAATCAACCAGTCGCGGAGGAGAGGGAGGATATGGCTTCATGAGCTATCTTCTTGATACCAATATTTGTATTTATATCATTAATTCCCGACGCGAAAAAGTGTTAGATCGGTTTCACCTACACAGTGTCGGCAGTATAGGGATATCAAGTGTTACAGCTTCAGAGTTGACTTTTGGCGTGATAAAAAGTGGTTCAGAACGCAACAAGCTGGCACTGGAGATGTTTATGGCACCTCTGGAAATTTTTCCATTTGATGCATCGGTTATTTGGCACTACGGAAAATTGCGTACCTTCTTAGAAAAGGAGGGCCGGCCCATTGGCGCACTTGATACAATGATTGCAGCTCACGCTATTTCGCTGAATGCAATTCTGGTAACAAACAATATTCGCGAATTCAGCAGGGTCGAAGGGTTGCATTATGAAAACTGGGCAGAATAATCTCCATTTCCAGCTCCACAGTCCCGTAATAGTGCCCGACACGTCCGATTCGTGTAATTTTATAATCATCGTGGGTTACAAAATAATCCATAAAGCCATTATAAATATACTGTTGCGGTTATTGCTGATTTATTTTCTAAAGGTGCCGAAACAGCCAATAAGCTCAATTTCTCTTCTAATTAGCCCCTGTTTCCAAGGAAAACGATCAATTATTAACCCTGACTGCAACATGCAGCCCCTCTAAGGCGCACCGTCTTGGTAGCTTAGGTCGACTGAGCATTCCGGGCATTCATTTGCATTGATGGCTGTCTTTTTTTTGTAATATAATGCACGGTTGTTACCTTTGTCTTCGGCTAACACGTTAGCTGTTATCACTGGTAGCTTTTTTGCTGTATTGCAAGTAATAATTGTGTCATTTAGAATGCTCGACGTTCAGAATTTAGGGTGGTATGCTGTCTATGTACGGTCTCGTCATGAAAAAAAAGTACATCAGTTGTTTCAGGAACAGGGGCTTACAAGTTTTTTGCCGCTGCTGGAAACCTGGAAGCAATGGAGCGACAGAAAGAAAAAAGTAAGTGATCCCTTGTTCAGGGGGTACGTGTTCGTCAATATCGATTTATTTAAGGACCGTATCAAAGTGCTTGATACTGAGGGTGTTGTGAAGTTTATCGGTATCGGGAGAAATCCCTCTGTCATTGGTGAAAAAGACATTGAGTGGCTCAAAAAGCTTGTGCGGGAACCTGAAGCAATTAATGGAACAGTTTCTTCACTGCCTGCCGGCCAGAAGGTAAGGGTGCTTGCCGGTCCGTTTAAGGATTTAGAGGGTGTAGTTGTAAAACAGGCCAGGGAAACACGGCTTGTTGTATTTTTCGACAGCATTATGCAGGGTGTCGAAGTCAGCATTTTTCCCGATTTGCTTGTACCGGTTAAGGGATCTGCTATGCCGCACAATGACGGGGTTGTGGAAGTCATAAAACCTTAGGGGAGGCTGTTTTTGGAACGAAAAGATCATGCTTCAGTTCGGGATATTTTCAGTTTGCCGGTTATTGTTGCAGCACTGGGATATTTTGTGGATATCTATGACTTGGTGCTGTTCAGCATTGTCCGGGTACCAAGTCTGAAGTCCTTTGGCCTTTCAGGGAAGGAGCTGATCGATTACGGAGTGTATCTGCTTAATATGCAGATGATTGGTATGCTTGTTGGCGGCATACTTTGGGGCTGGCTTGGTGATAAAAAAGGTCGCCTTAAAATCATGTTTGCTTCTATTCTGCTCTATTCTCTTGCAAACATCGCTAATGGTTTTGTCTCGTCTCTTCCGGCTTATGCACTCTTACGGTTTATAGCGGGTGTAGGACTTGCGGGGGAACTCGGGGCTGGTATTACCCTTGTTTCGGAGGTGCTGCATACCAGAATACGCGGTTACGGAACCATGCTTGTTGCTTCAATAGGGGTTTCAGGAGCGATTCTGGCTAATGTTGTAGCAAATACCTACGAGTGGCACAATGCTTTTTTTATTGGTGGTGGTCTTGGACTTCTGCTCCTTGCCGCCCGCGTAAAGGTTGCTGAGTCGGGTATGTTTAAGGCGATGGAGGAAAAAACAGGCGTTAGCCGAGGGAATATGTTTGCCTTGTTTACTGACCGGCACCGGTTTTTTCGTTACATAAACTCTATTATGATAGGGGTGCCGATATGGTTTGTGGTTGGTGTGCTTATTACATTTTCACCTGAGTTTGCAGTTGAGCTCCATACTACGGGACCGGTGTCGGCAGGAAACGCGGTTATGTATTGTTATCTCGGGCTTGTGTTTGGCGATCTTTCAAGCGGCCTCTTAAGCCAGCTTTTGCAGAGCAGAAAGAAGGTTATTTTATTGTTCATGCTCCTGACTGTCGGCGCGGTCGCGTTGTATTTTATGCAGGAAGGCAAAAGCCCTCAATTTTTTTACGCTGTCTGTGCAATTCTTGGGTTTGCCGGTGGTTACTGGGCTATTTTTGTGACTGTTGCCGCAGAACAATTTGGTACCAACTTACGGGCCACCGTTGCGACCACCGTACCGAATTTTGTTCGTGGCATGGTGCCTCCGATTACCATGATGTTCCAGTTCGGCAGGGGGTTCTTCGGCTTGGAATCAGCAGCTTTGATGGTTGGAAGTATTTGCATGATAGCTGCCTTATTTTCGCTAAGGGCGCTTGAAGAGACCTTCCACAAAGATCTTGATTATTACGAGGAATTTCTTTGAGCTAAGGGCGGGGTGCTCCCGCCGTATCTCAAAATTACTCTGGCATTTCCAATTTCAGGAATTTGCCAGTGTACGAATGTTCCATCTGTGCAATCTCCATAGGGGTCCCTTCCGCAATTATTTTTCCGCCTTCATAGCCACCTTCAGGGCCGATATCGATAATCCAGTCACTGTTTTTGATGATATCAAGATTATGTTCGATGATAATAACGCTGTTGCCTTTGTCAACAAGCTTGCGCAAAACTTCGAGCAGGTGCTGGATATCCTGGAAGTGAAGTCCGGTGGTTGGCTCGTCAAGAATATAGAGGGTTTTTCCGGTTTGTATTTTGGCGAGTTCTGATGACAGCTTGATGCGTTGTGCTTCGCCGCCTGATAGCATTGGGGATGGCTGGCCAAGCTTGAGGTACCCGAGCCCGACGCTTTGCATGGTTGAAAGAATGCGGAGTATGCGTGGAAAATCGGTGAAGAATTCCGCTGCTTCTGAAATGCTCATTTCGAGTACATCAGCAATGGACTTGCCACGATATTTTACCAGCAAGGTTTCGCGGTTGTAGCGTTCCCCCTTGCAGTTTTCGCATTGAACATAGACATCAGGCAGAAAATTCATTTCAATTTTTCGGGTTCCTGCTCCCTGGCAAACTTCGCATCGCCCCCCTTTAACATTAAAACTGAATCGTCCGGCTTTATATCCCCTTATCTGTGCTTCTGGCAAGCGGGTAAAGAAGTCGCGGATAAAGGTGAATGCGCCAGTATAGGTTGCCGGGTTGGAGCGTGGCGTTCTTCCGATTGGTGACTGGTCGACGTTAACGACTTTGTCAATATGGCTGATACCTTCAATACTGTCGTATGGATAGGTAATCAGTTTGGAGCGGTAAAAATGGCGTGCCAGTATCGGAAAAAGTGTTTCGTTGATAATGGTTGATTTCCCTGATCCGCTTACGCCGGTAATGCTTACCAGCGAACGTAAAGGAATGGTGATGTCGATGTTTTGGAGGTTATTGCCACGGCATCCTTTTAAACGGAGGAATTGCTGCTCGTCGGATGGATTTTTTTCTTCTTTTTGGCAATAGACCTGCTGTGTTCCGCTGAGATATTTTGCTGTAAGTGATTCAGGATCAAGTGAGTTTGCAGGTCCTTGGGCAACTATTTCACCACCGTACACTCCTGCTCCAGGTCCGAGATCGATAATTTCATCAGCTTCGAGCATAGTATCCTTATCGTGCTCGACAACAAGGACGGTGTTCCCGAGATCTCGGAGACGTTTAAGCGAGGTTATAAGCTTGTGGTTGTCACGCTGGTGCAGTCCAATGCTTGGTTCATCGAGAACATAGAGCACTCCGCTCAGCTGTGATCCTAACTGTGAAGCAAGTCGGATGCGCTGTGCTTCGCCGCCCGAAAGTGTTTGTGAGCTCCTGTCGAGGGAGAGGTAGCTAAGGCCGACATTCAAAAGAAATTCAAGCCGTTTGACGATTTCATGTAATATTGGAGTTGCGACAAGTTGCTCTTTTGTTGTCAGATGTTCAGGAAGAGCCTTGAAAAAAGCAAGGGCTTCTGGCAGAGGCCGCGATTCGGACTCGGCAATATTAAGGTCGTTTATTTTAACCAGAAGGCTCTCTTTGCGCAGTCGAGCACCTTTGCATTCCGGACAGGGTTGCCGGATCATGTAGCTTTCAGCCCATTCTCTTACTTTTGGTGTGCTGGCATTTTTTCTGATTTCTTCAATATAGGGCAGTGCACCCTGAAAGGGTTGAGGGTAAAGGGTATCGTGACCCGAGTAGCTGTAGCTGACATCAAAGGTCCGGGAACCTGATCCGTTAAGCAGAATATCCATAGCCTCTTGTGGAATATCTGCAATTGGTGTGTCAAGGGTGAAGTCGAATTCACGGGCTATGGCTTTTATGACTTGCCAGAGGTTTCGTTTTCCGGCTTTGCCGAATGGATCCAGCCCTCCTTCGTTGAGAGAAAGCGTTATATCAGGAACCATGAGTTCTCCTGAAAGCTGCATAAGCTCTCCGAGACCATTGCATTCCGGACATGCGCCGTAAGGGGAGTTGAAGCTGAAGTGGTTTGGTGCAAGCGTATCAACAGGGACAGACCCGTCTGAATACGCATAACGTGTGCTGAACGTCAACTCTTTCAGCTCACTGTCCACTGGATCACACATAACCGACGACTTGTGCTCTGACATGCTGATGGCAAGTTTAAGGGCCTGGTTTAAGCGTTCAGTAGAGTCAGGACCGATAACTAAACCGTCAACCACAAGTTCGATTGAGTGGCTTTTATAGCGCTCAATCTGCATGTTTTTTTCCATTTCACGGTACTTACCGTCAATGCGGACCTTCAGAAAGCCTTTGAGCAGTAACCGTTCAAAGAGCTCACGGTAGTGCCCCTTGCGTCCGGTTACCAGAGGGGAAAGAATCTGGATTTTCGTACCGGGCGGCAGAGAGAGAATGGTATTGACGATGCTTTCCTCGCTCTGCTGTTGCAGCATCTGTCCGGTTACGGGGTCGTAGCGTCTGCCGGCTTTGGCATAGAGCAGACGAATAAAGTCGTGAATTTCGGTTATTGTTCCTACCGTTGATCGGGGCGAACGGTTTGTGCTTTTTTGGTCAATAGAGATAACTGGCGAAAGTCCTTCGATATAATCAACATCAGGTCGTTCAATGCTGCCGATATATTGCCGGGCATAAGGTGAGAGAGTTTCCATAAACCTGCGTTGCCCTTCAGCATAAATGGTGTCGAAGGCAAGGCTTGATTTTCCTGAACCGGAAAGACCTGTAATGACCACGAATTTGTTGCGCGGAATGTCAAGAGAGATGTTTTTGAGATTGTGGACTCGTGCTCCCCTGATATTGATGTGGCTGAATTCCATGTTTATTTTCTATGCCCTCTTTGGCGTCTGTTGAGTAATACCTGAATAAGAGATGTTTAGCTCAACCCTCAAAAGAAGGCTATGGTTTCTTTTTTTTGAAAAAAACTTTGTGAAAAAAGTTTCTGATTTATATTTGTGTCATCTGTCTGAAACCTGCCGTACTTGGTAAAATCGGATGGATATCATTTTTGACTCATAATAACGCAAACAATAAGCAACATTCAATATGGAAATTATTTACCAGAAGCAAGCCGAAAAAGGAAAACAGTGTCAGGATTGTCAGAGCTTCACTCAAAAAGCTGATGACAAATCAGCCGGTACATGTTTTGGCAAAGATGTTGCTGCCGAAGGCGGTTGCATGTTTTTTAAGAAAAAGGAAGCGCAGCAGTAAGCTTGTTCTTTTAGTAAGAGGTAATAATATAATGAATAAAGGCGGCCTAAACCGCCTTTATTCATTTATAAGAGCTATCAAGTATCTTGGAATGGGTTTCAGCCTCGTAGTGCAGCTCTTGCAGCGGCAAGACGCGCAATTGGCACTCTGTAAGGGCTGCATGAAACATAGTTAAGCCCTATCTGATGGCAGAACTCAACAGTAGAGGGATCCCCGCCGTGTTCGCCGCATATTCCAAGCTTAAGTTCGGGTTTAACTGCTCTTCCTTCTTTTGCTGAAATACTCATCAGCCTGCCGACACCATCTTTATCAATAGATTCAAACGGGTTGCGTGCAAAGATGTCTTGTTGCTGGTAAATTGGCAGGAACTGTCCTGAGTCATCACGGCTCATGCCGAGAGCCATCTGGGTCAGGTCGTTTGTGCCGTAGCTGAAGAAATCGGCAGCAGTGGCAATCTGGTCGGAGGTGATAGCAGCTCGTGGTACTTCGATCATAGTACCTACCAGGTATTTAACACCTGTTCCTAATTCTGCAATAACGCTTCTCGCTGTTTTGTGAATGATTTCGCTGGTGATCTCAAGCTCTTTAACGGTACTGATAAGCGGTACCATTATTTCAGGGACAACTTCAAGGCCTTCCTTTTTAAGCCGGCAGGCGGCCTCGATAATAGCCCGGACCTGCATCACGGTGATTTCGGGATGAAGGATACCGAGACGGCATCCACGGAGACCAAGCATGGGATTGAATTCATGATGATCACTTATGAGCCTGGTTACCACTTCAAAGGATTTGCCCATTTTTTGAGCAAGTACTTTAATTTCATCGTCTGTGTGCGGCAGGAATTCATGGAGAGGTGGATCAAGAAGTCTTATGGTTACAGGACGTGAGCCCATGGCTTTGAAGAGTCCATAAAAGTCGTCTCGCTGGTAGGGAAGTATTTTTTCAAGCGCTACTTTGCGACCTTCAATATCATCAGCTAAAATCATTTCGCGCATAGCGTCAATGCGCTCACCACCGAAGAACATGTGTTCGGTACGGCAGAGTCCTATGCCTTCTGCTCCAAACATAATGGCGATTTCAGCCTGATCTGGCTGATCGGCGTTCGTGCGAATGTTGAGTTTGCGGTATTTATCAGCCCATTCCATAAGCTGGTTATAAATAGGCCATGTCGGAGCATCTTCAGGTTTAAGGGTTTTATCGACCAGTACTTCAATGATTTCAGAGTTTTTTGTAGCTAACTTTCCGGAAATAACTTCCCCTGTGCTTCCGTCAATGGAAATGTAGTCTCCTTCATTGAGTACCGTGTCGTTGCCGTGAACCCGGATTTCTCCTTTGTGATAGTCGATATTGAGCATCCCGCATCCTACTACGCAGACTTTGCCCATCTGACGGGCCACCAGAGCGGCGTGGGAGGTCATACCTCCGCGTTCGGTGAGGATGCCTTCAGAGGCAGCCATTCCTTTGATGTCCTCCGGTGAAGTTTCGATACGGACAAGAATAACAGCTTCTCCGCGTTTACCTGCTTCATAGGCATCAACTGAATTAAAGTAGATTTTACCGGTTGCAGCTCCAGGGCCTGCATTAAGGCCTGTTGCAATGAGTCGGCCTCCTTCAATTGCAGCCTTTTTTTCTTTTAAGTCGAAGACAGGTCTGAGCAGTTGGTTAAGCTGTTCAGGTTCAATGCGAATCAAGGCCTCTTTTTCATCAATGAGTTTTTCATTGAACATGTCATAAGCGATTTTGACAGCAGCCATTCCTGTTCTTTTGCCAACCCTGCACTGCAGCATGAAAAGCTTGTTGTTTTCGATAGTGAACTCAATGTCCATCATATCGCGGTAGTGGTGTTCAAGAATCGAGCGGATATCTTCGAGCTGATTATAGATTTCAGGGTTTTCAGCCTTGAGTTGTTCGATTTTAAGAGGGGTTCTTGTTCCGGCTACAACATCCTCACCCTGAGCGTTCATGAGAAACTCGCCATAGAAGATGTTTGCACCTGTGGCAGCATCGCGGGTGAAGGCTACGCCTGTTCCGCAATCTTCGCCCATATTGCCGAAGACCATAGCCTGAACGTTACAGGCTGTACCCCAGTAACCAGGAATGTGGTTGAGCTTACGATAAACAATGGCCCTTTCGTTATTCCAACTGTTAAAGACCGCTCCTATGGCGCCTATAAGCTGCTCTTTAGGGTCTTCGGGAAATACTCTGCCGGTTTTTTCGAGAATGGCGGCTTTATATTTGGCAACAATATCCTGAAGGTCGTCTACGTTTAATTCAGTATCGAGCTTGATGCCGAGATCGTGTTTTTTTTGTTCAAGTATTTTTTCGAAAGGATCTATCTGTTTTTTATCCGTTGGCTTAAGATCGAGCACAACATCGCCATACATTTGTACAAAACGGCGGTAGCAGTCCCATGCAAATCGAGGGTTTCCTGATTTTCTTGCCAGTCCATCGACGGTTTTTTCGTTAAGGCCAAGATTGAGAATGGTGTCCATCATGCCGGGCATCGATGCCCTTGCTCCGGAACGAACAGAAACGAGCAACGGGTTTTCCGGGTCTCCAAACTTTTTGCCTAAGGCATCTTCAATCTGGAGAAGTGCATCCGGGATTTCCTGTTCGAAAAGATTTTTTGGGTAGTTTTTCTGGTTGTCGTAGTAGTAGGTACAGACTTCAGTTGAAATAGTGAATCCAGGAGGAACCGGCAGGCCGATATTGGCCATTTCAGCAAGGTTGGCGCCCTTGCCGCCAAGCAGGTTTTTCATGGAAGCATCCCCTTCAGCGGACCCTCCGGAGAAACTGTAGATGTACTGTTTACTGGTAACCTTTTCGTTGGTAATCTCAGATTTTGGCATGATTTTAAGAAGTAATAATTATTCTTACAAGATGAAAAAACATGAGCAGGCGATAAAAAAAGCAGAGGAAGTTGACTACTTTTACTTTAAACGAAAATTTAATAAAAAAAATTGCTGTAAAAACTACCTGAAAGGATATTTCATTTTGGTTTATAATGGGAATTGAGTTTGGAGTTATTTTTTTTCAGATTATAAGGCTAGCTGTTCCATACACTCTTACCTCAGTAGGTGCGACATTTTCTGAAAGGGGTGGTGTTGTTAATCTTGCTCTTGAGGGAATGATCCTGGTCGGTGCTTTTGGTGCGGCTTATGGTCAGTATCGAACAGGTTCTGCTTTTATAGGGATTCTTCTAGCTCTTTTTTGTGGGCTTGGTGTAGCACTGCTTTTTGCATTCGTTACAGTTACCTTGAAGGCTGATCAGATTGTTGCAGGTATTGCCATCAATATTCTGGTTATGGGAGCAACGCGTTTCGGCCTGAGCCTGCTGTTTGGCAGTTCAATGAATTCGGATCGTATTGCAGGTATTGATGTTCCTTTCCTTTTTATGGATCCTTTGGTATATGTGGCTCTATTTTCAGTTATTGGCGGCCATGTATTGCTGTTTAAGACACCTTATGGACTCAGGCTTCGGGCAACCGGTGAAAGTGCTGAAACAGCCGACAGCGCAGGTGTCAATGTTGATACCATGCGGTATTCCGGTGTTCTGATTTCAGGAGCTATGGCAGCTCTTGCGGGTGCTTTTCTTGTGTTTCAGCAGCATACGTTTACTGATAATATGTCCGCCGGTCGTGGTTATATTGCCTTGGCCGCCATGATTATCGGTAAATGGACTCCCGCAGGAGCTGCACTGGCAAGTATAATGTTTGCCGCAACGGAATCTATGGAAATCTGGCTGCAGACAGGAATGATTCCTTCCCAGCTGGTGCAGTCGCTTCCTTATGTAATCACGCTTATTGTGCTCGCTGGATTTGTTGGCAAAGCCACGGCGCCTCGTGATGCAGGTATTCCTTTTGAGAAAAACCGCAAGTCAGAGTAGTCTCGGCAGGTCAAATTTTAGTATATCCAGGGGATAAATTTTTTAACCAAGTGCTTATATTCCGCATATTCCGGGTGTCGTTCGGTCAGCCATACTTCCTCCCGCGCAGCTTTGTAGCTGAAGAAGAGTACGCATAGAGCGGTCATAATAAGATGAGAAAGGCTTACTTGGAAAACTGCCCATCCAAACGAAGCAAAAAGAAAACAGCTGTAAAGAGGGTGGCGAACATAGGCATAAATTCCTGTTGTGACGAGTTGATTGTGATCGACAGGGTAGGGAAGCGGGGTTAAAGAGTGTTTGATTTTCTCCAACCCGAGTGTCAAGAAAATGGCGGCTATAATCCAGCTTATCGAAAGCACTGTCCATCTCAAGACAGTTAGCATTTTAAAAAGTTTAGAATCTGAACAAACAGGGTAGACTGGCAGAAAAATAAAGGTTATCAGGAGTACAAACTGAAGCACAACAAGGTGCTCTCCCTTTTTCCCCCATGGTAGTTTGCTTTTTGGAGAGGTAGTTTTATATATGGTTTTCATGTAAAAATTTGTTTATAAAACAACGTTTTTGTTGTTTTTTTATAGTTTTTTTCAATTTAAATATTTTTCATTTGAGGATGTTACTATGATTACTCCAAAAGGAACGCTTCTCTTGATTGTTGATGTACAGGGCAGGTTGGCACAGGGTGTTTTTAAGCCTGCTGATTTGGAAAAGAATATCAGTAAACTTATACGGGCTTGCTCAATCCTTGATGTCCCTGTTTTGGTGACGGAACAGTACCCGAAAGGTTTGGGCCATACTATCGACTCTCTGCGTGAGCTGTTACCTGACAATGTTCCTGTTGAAAAACTTTCCTTCAGTTGTTGTGGAAATGCAGAGTTTATGAGGCAGCTTCGTTCGTTCAACCGTAACGATATTCTTGTTGCCGGTATAGAGACACATGTCTGTGTTTACCAGACGGCTGTCGATTTAATTGAGTTTGGTTATACCGTTCATTTGGTTACCGATGCAGTTTCTTCCAGAACTGAAGAAAACAAGCAACTCGGAATTCGCTGTATTGAAAAAGCTGGAGCTTCACTGACCAGTAGTGAAATGGCTGTTTTTGAACTTCTGCATGTCGCAGAGGGAGATCGGTTTAAGGCAATTTCTAAAATTATAAAAGAGTAAGAGCCGTCTCAATAGAGTGCAGGTTATTTGCTGATACTGGACTTTAACATGGATTCGAGTATATCTCTCCCTTCAAAAATATCGGTTTCAATTTTCAGGTAATAAAAAGGAATAGAGGTAATGATGCGGATAAGATCGGGTTGCCCGAGAATTCTGAAATAGTCTTTTTCTGTAGTGATAAGGCTGAGTCCTTTTTTTTCAGCTTCGCGACGAACAGACTGCAGCTTTTTAATGGTATAGTTTTCATGGTCACGGAAAAATCTGTGTGCTTTGACGTTTACTCCCTTATCAGTTAGAATGTCAAGAAAGCTTTCAGGCCTCGCTATACCTGCAAAAGCAAGGGCGTTGATGTTTTTAGGTGAAGGCGCTTCGTCAGACGATGCAAAGGTGCCTGAAAAACAAACGAGCTCTCCCGTTTTTACACGAGCCTTTATTACCGGACGACCGAATTTTTCCACTTTCTTCAAAATCAGTGATGTTTTTTCTTCATCGGTGATTTTGTTGAGTATAATCAAGTCGGCCCTTGACAAATTTTTCACTGGTTCTCTTAACCGCCCTTCCGGAATCATTTTTGCTTTTATAAAAGGTTCTGCGGTATTGATAACGGCAATGTTCAGGTTTCTTTCAATAGCGCGGTGCTGGAAAGCATCGTCAAGGATGATAACTCCAGGCAGTCTTTTAGCAAAGTGATCGGTGATATAGGTTACTGCATCTTTTCTTTTTTCAGCGACTACAACAACAGCATCAGGGTTGTTCCATGCGAGCATGGTGGTTTCATCTCCAGCTTCTGTACTGCTCAGCATAATCTTTTGTCCATCTGAAACAAGCTGTACCCCTTTTGTTTTACGCTTGTACCCTCGCGATACAATTGCCGGTTTGCAGCCGATGGAAAGATAGTATTTGACCACCCAGTCAACGAGAGGGGTTTTTCCTGTTCCTCCTGCGGAAAGGTTCCCGATTGATACTACGGGAATCGGTGATTTCCATGCTTTAATAAACTGACGGTCGAAAAAGATATTGCGAATTTGTACGACTGATTGGTGCAAAAGTGCAAAAGGTCTAAGCGCTATGGAGAATGGGTTATGCATGGCCGAGAAGGTCTGAAAGTTTTTTTGTATAGATGCGCAGTTCTTCTTCGCTTATAAAGTCAGGGAGGTCTATGGTATGGAGCTTTACTGTTGTTTTGCTGAATGGTCTAGGTATTTCAAACTTGTCCCAACTTTTGAGTTTCCAGGCTTTGGTATAGTTGATTTCAGCAAAGATAAGCTGGTAGTTATTGGTTGAGGCTATTCGTAAGGTACCATATTTGAACTGATTCACTGGTCCTCGAGGTCCATCAGGGGTAAGAACGATTATCTGTTCTTTGCTGATTGCTTTCTGCATGGCAAGTTTAACTTCATCAGCACCCTTGGAGCTTGAACCCCTGATAAGGGTATAATCAAATTGTTCGAGGGCGTCGGAAAGAATACGTCCATCTTCAGAAAGGCTTACGACTGCTTGCAATTGTTTATCGGGAAGCAGCGACTTGGCAAGTAGCCAGCCGGCCACCATTTTTCCATGCCAGAACGTAAAGATAGCGCCTTTTTCGGTAAGCTGCTTTTTCAAGGTTGGTGGCGTCACTGATATCCTGAGGCTTGCGTAAAGAAGTTTTAGCGCAAAAGGGATGATGTAACGGGAAATCAGTGGTGAGAGAGCCATAGGGGTATAGGATATTAACCGATAGAGGTACTCTTTTGGTTACAGAAATAAATTAATTTTAATTATTTATTTTAGTCCTTTTGAAATTATATACTTGCAGTCAGCTGTCAAGACCGGTGTAATTTAACAAACCGTGTTGAAAAACCACAGGTTGAAATACGCTTGATCACTATACACAAGAGAACCATGAATATTTTGATTATAGGCAGCGGCGGGAGGGAGCATGCTATTGCTTGGGCTGCCGCAAGAAGTGAAGGGGTGGCAACTGTATTTGTTGCACCGGGTAACGGCGGAACTGCCTTGATGGGGGGAAAGGTTTGTAATGTACCTATACATGCTACGGCGTTGGATGAATTGCTTGTATTTGCACATGACAACCATATTGATTTGACTGTTGTGGGCTCAGAACAGCCGCTTGAGCTTGGTATTGTGGATCTTTTCCGTAATGCAGGCAGACAGGTTATCGGTCCCACTATGGCTGCAGCCCGTCTTGAGTCCAGCAAGGCTTTTTCTAAGGAGTTTATGGCTCGTCATGGTATTCCTACAGCTGGTTATAAGGTTTTTCGAGATATCCATGCTGCCGGCAGTTATATTGAGTTGCCTCAGACTGTTTATCCTCAGGTTATCAAGGCCAGCGGTTTATGTGCAGGAAAAGGGGTGTTCATCGCCCTGGATAAAAAGGAGGCATTGAAAGCTGTCAAGGAATTATTTGAAGATCGTATTTTCGGGAATGCGGCAGATGAGGTGGTTATAGAGGATTTCCTCTTTGGTCAGGAGGCCAGTGTTTTTGCGCTCACTGATGGTAAGGATTACAGGCTTTTCCTTCCTGCTCAGGATCATAAACGTATCGGAAATGGTGATACCGGAAAAAATACCGGCGGTATGGGTGCCTACGCTCCCGCACCCATCGTAACACTGGATGTAATGCAGAAGGTTGAAGAGAGAATTATCAGGCCGACTCTTGCGGGTATGGCTGAAGATGGATATCCATATACCGGTTTTTTGTATGTGGGGTTGATGATCGACAACGGCGAGCCTTATGTTGTTGAATACAATGCCCGTCTTGGTGATCCTGAAACTCAAGTAGTGCTTCCTCTTTTAAAAAGCGATTTTATTAGAGCCCTTCAGGCGAGTGTTGATGGTACGCTTGGTGAGGTGCCTTTTGAGATGCACAGGAAGTCGGCGACAACGGTTGTTATTGCTTCAGGAGGTTATCCTGATCATTATGAGACCGGGAAGACCATTGCTATGGATAATGAAGTTTTTGAAATGGAAGATTGTATGGTTTTTCATGCTGGAACATCCTATGATAGTGGCAAGTTGACTACGGCAGGCGGCAGGGTTTTTTCGGTTACGGCTCTTAGTGAAAATCTGAGAGACAGTATTGATCGTGCTTATTATGCCGTTGAAAAGATAGGGTTTGATGGTGCGTATTACAGAACAGATATAGGGGCTAAGGCTCTTTAATTTTCAGTTACGGGTTGTTCAATGAAACTATTCCGGCGTAAATTTGAAATTATTCAGGAGCAGGCGTTTCGGGAGTTGCCTTATGAATGTTGCGGGCTGCTGGTAGGGAAAAGAAATATTGATCATCGGGGTAATATTGAAAACATTGTATACGAAGTGGCCCCTTGCAGAAATTGTCTCTACCATGGAAAGGAGCAGGGCTTTGAGATTTCTCATAATGAGTATGTTGATGTCGAACGGGAAGCTAAACGAATTGGATATCAGATAATAGGATCATACCATTCACACATAAATTCCCCTGCAATTCCTTCGCTTCATGATGTTGATTTTGCCAGGTCAGGACATACCTTACTGATTATTTCTCTCGTGAATGCACAACCAAAGGAGGTCACGGCATGGTTGAGAAGGGAGTCGGGTGGGTTTCATCAGGAACAGATCAGGGTAGTAGAGTAGTTTGCCTTCTCTTATGGGGCACAAACTCTTTAAATATTTTGTACATTACTTTTTTTTAGAGCTTACCAAGTATTTAACTCCAAAATAACGTGCCAAAGCGGGAAGATATAAAGTCAATTTTAGTGATTGGGGCTGGTCCTATTGTCATCGGTCAGGCTTGTGAGTTTGATTATTCTGGCACTCAGGCCTGCAGGGCCCTTAAAGATGACGGGTACAGGGTTGTGTTGGTGAACAGCAATCCAGCTACCATTATGACTGATATAGAGTTTGCCGATGCAACCTATATTGAGCCGATCACACCTGAATATGTTCAAAAAATAATCGAACGTGAAAAGCCTGATGCCTTGCTGCCTACTATGGGTGGTCAGACCGCATTGAATATTGCAGTAAGTCTTGCTGAATCGGGTATACTTGAGCGTAACGGGGTTGAGCTTATAGGGGCTAAACTGCGTGCGATCAGGAAAGCTGAAAATCGGGAGTTTTTTAGTGCTGCCATGAAAAAAATCGGCCTTGAAATGGCTAAAGGTTATTTTGTGCGCAACGAAAAAGAGGCAAAAGAAGCGCTTGAGGAGATCGGTCTTCCGATTGTAATCAGGCCTTCGTTTACCCTTGGTGGCACAGGTGGGGGATTTGCCGAGACAAAAGCTGACTATTATGAAGCTGTACGAAGAGGGCTTGCTGAAAGCCCAATCAGTGAAGTGCTTGTTGAAGAGTGTCTGATTGGCTGGAAAGAGTTTGAGCTTGAGGTTATTCGTGATTTGGCTGATAATGTAATTATCGTATGCTCTATTGAGAATTTTGATCCTATGGGGGTGCATACGGGTGATTCTATTACTGTTGCTCCCGCCCAGACTTTGACGGATCGACAGTATCAAGAGCTTAGGGATGCTTCCATAAGAATCATCAGAGAGATTGGAGTTGAGACGGGCGGAAGCAATATCCAATTTGCCATCAATCCCGAGAACGGCAGGATTGTTGTGATTGAGATGAATCCCCGAGTATCACGCAGCTCTGCTTTGGCTTCCAAGGCAACTGGTTTTCCTATTGCAAAAGTAGCTGCAAAACTAGCAGTAGGCTATACGCTTGACGAAATTCTGAATGATATTACAAAAACTACTCCAGCCAGTTTTGAACCTGCCATTGATTATTGTGTTGTAAAAATTCCGCGTTGGGATTTTGAAAAGTTCAAGAACGTTGATGCCCGTCTCGGTGTGCAGATGAAGTCCGTTGGAGAGGTAATGGCTTTCGGGCGAAATTTCAGGGAAGCATTGCAAAAATCGTTACGAGGTCTAGAAATAGGTCGAGCAGGACTTGGGTCGGACGGTAAGGATATTATGAATGTTCTTGATATGACTCAGCAGCAGAAAAAATTTGCAAAAGAGGATATTCTTGAAAAAATAAAGATTCCGAAAGCTGACCGGTTATTTTATCTCCGATACGCATTTCAAGCTGGAGCGACCATTGACGAGATTCATAAGTCAACTGGTATTGATCCATGGTTTCTCGATAATATTCTCCAGATAGTCGAGGTTGAAAATGAGCTTCGGGAACTGGCTGAAGCTCATTGAATGTGATGACCTATCTAACAAGGATTTTAGAGGAGAAACGACAGGAAATACAGGAACTGAAAAGAGGAAAACCTTCGCAGCGTTATGCTGAGTCGCATGGTTCTCTTGTTGCGACTCGTGATTTTACCGGTGCCCTCAAGCGTACTGCCGGAGGTTTGAGTCTTATTGCGGAAATCAAAAAAGCATCTCCGTCACGTGGTCTTATTGTACAGGATTTCGATCCTGTTACAATGGCTCGTTCTTATGGAGAGCTTGGAGCTGCAGCTTATTCAGTATTAACTGATCGTATGTTTTTTCAAGGGTCGAACGATTATCTTCAGATGGTAAGTCGTTCGTTTTCCCTGCCGGTACTTCGCAAGGATTTTATTATTGATGAATCCCAGATTTTTGAGTCACGGTTAATTGGTGCAGATGCAATTTTGTTAATTGTTGCAGCTCTTGATCCATGCCAGTTAAGCGATTACCTGCAATTGGCGCTGAGTATCGGTCTTCATGTACTTGTTGAAGTACATGACCACAAAGAGCTTGACAGAGCTCTTGAAAAAGGCGCACTGATTGTTGGTGTCAACAATCGCGATTTGAAAGACTTTTCCCTCAAACTTGAGACTTCTGTGATGCTTCGTCCGTATATTCCGTCGGATATCATTGCTGTTGCTGAGAGCGGCATGAAGACAGCTGCCGATATTGCCCTTATCGAGCAGGCATCATTTGATGCCGTGCTGATAGGTGAGGGGCTGCATATAAGTGCTGAACTTCGTGAAGTTACCTGGTCATAGCTTTTATTATTGATGCGGTTTTTACCGGATCAGCTGATTTGAAAAATGCTGTGCCCGCAATCAACGCATCTGCGCCAGCTGATACTACTGCCTGAGCATTCTCTTCTGTTATTCCACCGTCGATAGCAATGACCATTTGTGGGTTTAGTTCCATGCGCATCTTATGGAGCTGTTGAATTTTGCCAAGAGATGAAGGTATAAACTTCTGGCCTCCGAATCCGGGGTTAACGGTCATTAAAAGAACAAGATCAAGATCAGGTAAAATAGACTCAAGGGTAGAAACGGGAGTCGCCGGATTGATTGAGACGCCTGCTTTTACACCAAGGCTTTTGATAAACTGAATGGTTCGGTGCAGGTGTGGACAGGTTTCCTGATGAACAGTGATCTGGTGTGATCCGGCTTTAACAAAATCTTCAATGAAACGGTCTGGTGCTGCAATCATCAGATGGGTGTCAATAATTACCGGTGTGCATGCGGCAATAGCTTGCACAATAAATGGACCAAAGGTTATGTTGGGGACAAAGTTTCCATCCATGATATCGCAATGAATCCAGTCTGCTCCTGCTTTTTCGGCTATTTCCAACGAGTGCTTGAGGTTGGTGAAGTCCGCAGAAAGAATTGAAGGAGCAAGAAGCGTTGAAGGTGCAGGCATAGTGATACTTCCTTGAGCGTGAAAAAAATATTATTGTAACTCTGCTGGGCAAATAATTAAAAAGCTTCGCCAATTCCAAAATTGAATGTACAGTCATTCAGTTTCCAAGTTGTTATACGCCATGCTTTTGGTTCAGTGGGGTCACGCAGTTTATAGGCAAAATCGAAACGGAATGGCCCGATAGGAGATCCTATCCGCAAACCGATTCCTGCGTCCCAGGCGTAGTTGTTAATCATGGATTCCGGAGTAAAGGCATAAGGCCCGTTTCTGTCCCATATATTACCAATATCTGAAAAGAAGGTTATTCCAGAGGGTTGGCGGAAAAGCTTGAATAATTTCAGCCTGTATTCCAGATTAAGTTCAAGTTTTATGTCAGCGCCAAAATTGGCCGCAGCATTACTTGCACTGTTGGAGGGGCCAAGCGTGTTGAATAGCCATCCTCTCATGCTGTTTGAACCACCGGCAAAGAATCGGCGTTCTTGTGGAGTCGTTTCAGCTTTGCCCCATGGGGCCATCCATCCTATATCACCTCGAGCAGCAATTTGACTTTGAGGTGAAAGAGTTTGAATATAGCTCAACCCGGGTTCGGCTTTTATGTACTGAGTATAGGTTGTTCCAAATATTTGGGGCTCTTTATCGGTGAACCCGTTATATGTTTTAGTATCGACGTACTTGTCGATCAGCCATGGAATGGCTCCGCATGCTTCAAGAAGCAGGTCAAAATTCCAGATATTTTTTTCTGTAAGAGTAGTTTTGCGGTTATTGTAATTGTAGCGAAGTCGGAAAGTCTGGTCAATATGGGTTTTGAGCAGGCTGTCGAGACCTGCCTGGATTGCAGAGTCATTCGATGGGTCTATACCGATATTTTTAGCAAGACTTGTTTTGAAAAGCTGTTTGAACCCCCTGAGGGAGTCGTTTTTAACTAATTCGAATTCAAAAAAATCAAAATTCAATCGAGAAGACGGACTCATTTTAGCGTTGTAGCTTCCTCGTATAAGTCCGTTCTGGGTCGATAACAGCACAGGCTGTATGGTACTTGCGTATTCTGTTGTAACAGAATAGGAGTTGCCGGGTTTTTTAAGAACCGGCATGATAAGGCTGCTTTTTAAATTGAATTCGTAGGGAATAATTTTAGCGTATTGGGAGGGGTCAAGGTTTTCAAGGACACTGTTGAAGTTGCCTACTTGGGTACCGAATTCTGTCGACGTATGGAATTGTTCTGCTCCCCCTAAAAGATTTTTATTTTCATAAGCCAGTGATGTGGCAAAAAAGAGTGACCCATAACGATTGTCGACCAGTAACTTTGGTTCAATCTGGTGTCTTGGTGCTGTTTCGAGATGTACAGTGGTGTATAGTTGGCCAGACCGAACGGAGTCAGGGCTGATGTAAATCGTTGAAAAAATATTTGTTGTTCCAAAATTTTGAAGGGTACGCTGTTCAAGATTCTGGCGAATCACTTTTCCAGGACGAAATTCAATAGCTGATACAATAAGGTCGGGAGATACTTTTTGTTTGCCAATTATTTTGCCGGTTATTCCATCTTGTATAAAGTTTTTTTCACCCGGTCTGGTATCGCTTTTTAAGGGGTTGTGGACTATGGCGTGAACAGGTCCATATTTAAGTTGTTGCGGTAAGCTGAGCTTGAACAGAAGTCCAGCCCGATTTCCAACGGTATCCACCTTGATGCGGATACTGTCCTCATGAAAAAAGGCAAATCCCTCTTCTTTGAAAAATGAGATTGTCCGGTTTCTTTCATCAATCAAGCGTTCAACAGAAAAAATATCACTGACTTTGAGGCGTTTGTGATCGAGATAGCGAGCTTTTAGCTCTCTGGAAATTTTTTCAAGACCTTCATATTTAAGCGAATCAATTCTGGATGGTTCATTTTCGCGGATGCGAATGTTTAGATCCAGTTTTTTTCTGTTTGCTTTGAAGACAAGCCCATGGTCTACGTTTGCAAAAAAGTAACCCTTATAGGTATAAAGTTTTTTAATGAGGAAAAGGTCTTTTTCTAACTCTTCAGGGTTAAAAGGTTTTATAGCTCCGCCAAAGAGACCGAGTCCAAGAAAAGTTTTGTGTTCGCTTGTGGCGATTACTTGCAGGAGTTCCTCGTTGCTGATCGATTTATTGCCGCTGAAGCTGATCTTTTCTACATAAGGAGATTGTTGTGACTGGATGTCACCGGTGTTGGTTGACTGGCCATAAACCTGAATGGCACAGAGCAAAAAAAGGGCAATAAGATGTAATGCTTTTGCCCTTAAAGTGGAGGTATTTCTTAAAAAAAAAACACTGAACCTTGTCCCGTTATCCTAAGTTAATGGTTCTTCGTCGCTGTAGCCAAAGTCTTCGTCAGTAGGGTAGTCAGGCCATATCTCGTCGAGACTTTCATACATATCATCGCTTTCAGGAAGATCATACAGATTGTCGATGACCTGTTGCGGTGCTCCGGTTCTGTTTGCGTAATTAATCAATTCATCTTTTGTGACAGGCCACGGAGCGTCGGCTATATAACGGGCAAGATCTAAATTCCAATACATACTTCGTTTATTGATTTATTCAGTTTAAGAGTTATTGCCTTCTTGTTCAGGTGAAGTCTTTTGTATAGTGATGAACTTGTCTGGATTATTTTCATCAAAGAAATATGCAGTCGGATTGACAATCACATTGTTTTTGTGTACTTCGTAATGCATATGCGGGCCGGTTGATACACCGGTGTTTCCTGAAAGAGCAATAATGTCCCCGCGTTTTATCTTCTGCCCTTGACGAACGAGCGATTTTGAGAGATGGGCATAGATTGTTTTAAAACCATAGCCGTGATTTACAGTAATTTTTTGCCCATATCCTTTGTCATACCCTGAAAAAGCAACAATCCCGTCTCCTGTTGACTGCACTCTTGTACCTTCGGGTACTGAAAAATCGATTCCAGAGTGAAAAAGCGGAACATGGTAAACAGGGTGAACCCTTATACCGTAAATGCTGGTAATCTTTCCGCCAGTTGGTCTGATATTGGGAATACTTGAAAAATAAGAGGTTGGGTTGGGGTTGTCTGCGAGTTCTCCTTTATCAAGAGTATTATCTTGTTGCAGATCAATCTGCCTGATCAACTGCTCTATCATTTGTTCTGTACTTGCCAGTAACCCTTCAGTTGTTGAAGCCGTTGAGATATTTTCCTGTGTATCGGAAGGCAGGGTTTCTTTAGCAAATATAGTTGATGGTACTACTATAAGAGAGGTGATGAAGATACAAGAGAATACCAACTCTTTCAAAAACATGCGCGGGGGAAAAAATATTTTTCCTTTTCTGCAGTATTCGCATACAGTTATAAACTTTTTTCGTGAAAACATGCAGCACTCGGGTTGATTGCCTGATCAGGGAAGTCGCGATCGAAGGTCAAATATAAAAAAACTTTATTTTATAAGTCAAAGATTAGTGAGCTTCATACCAGTTTTTTCCAAAGCCGGTAACTACCTCAACTGGTACGGTTTTTAGTCCGCATGTTATTGCTGCCTCTATCATTGCCTTTTCTATTAATGCTGAAAGAGGCTTTTTTTCTTCATCGGTGGTCTCAAAGAGCAGTTCGTCATGCACCTGCAGAAGCATGATGGATTTCATTTTCTCTACACGCATACGCTGACTGCAGAGAATCATTGCATACTTTATGATATCGGCTGCCGTGCCCTGGATCGGGGTATTTGTGGCTGCTCTTTCAGCAGCTTTTCTGAGGTTTGCATTTCTGCTGTTGAGGTCCGGAATATAACGTCGACGCCCGAGAAGGGTTGAGACATAGCCATTATTTTTGCCCGTTACTATAATGGCCTGCAGAGCTGCGAACAAGCCCGGGTACTTTGAAGTGTATGTGTCGATTATAGTTTTTGCTTCTTTTTGAGTGATGTTAAGCCTTTTTGAGAGGCCAAAAGGCATAATCCCATACAGAACCCCAAAATTTACCTCTTTTGCCTTGCGACGCATATCGCTGTTGATTTCATCTGTGCCAAAAATCACCTTTGCAGTAGCTGCGTGTATGTCTTCGTGGTTTATGAATGCGTTTAGAAGCTGGGGATCACCTGATATTTCAGCGGCAATCCGTAGTTCAATTTGTGAATAATCTGCGGAGAGAAGCCATTTTTCAGGTGATGACGGTATGAATGCTTTGCGAATCTCTTTTCCAAGAGAGGAGCGTATAGGTATATTTTGAAGGTTCGGTTTTGAGGATGAGAGCCGCCCTGTTGCTGTGATGTGCTGATTAAAAGAGGTATGCAGTCTGCCAGTCTTAGGATTAACAATTTTAGGCAACGCATCAATGTAGGTGGTTTTGAGTTTCTGCAGACTTCTGTATTCGAGGAGGTCACTTGCAACAGGGTGAAGCGGAGCAAGCTCTTCAAGCACTTCAACATTTGTTGAGAATCCTGTTTTTGTAGTTTTCTTTGTTGGGAGTGCAAGTACACTGAAAAGGATATGCGCAAGCTGCTTTGGTGAATCGATATTGAATGTGGAGCCAGTGGCGCTATATATCTTCTCTGTCAAAAGTATGAGCTCTTCCCGGGCTTTTTCAGAAGCGATTTCAAGATGTGCCGAATCAATGCAAATGCCTTCATACTCCATTGCCGCTAAAACTTCAACAAGGGGAAATTCTATGTTTTCGCAAAGCCAGAGGAGCTCTTTTTCTTGTGCAAGTTTTTTAAGGAACATATCCTCAAGTTGAAAAGCCAGATCCGCATCTTGACATCCATAGTTTGATAATTTTTCCGGTTCAATGTCGAAAATATGCAGCTTTGTTTTTCCTGTCTTTATAAGTTCATCATATGTGGTAGTTCGATAATTGAGGTGACGTGCAGCAAGATCATCAAGATTGTGTTTTTCATCTGGATCCAGTACATAGCTTGCAATCATAGTATCAAATCCAACAGGCGAGAGTTCTATACCATATTTTTTGAGAACCAGAATGTCGTACTTTAAGTTTTGCCCGGTTTTGTGTATAGATGGATTTTCTAGAACTCCTTTGAGCATTGCAAGTGTACTGTCTCTATCGAGTGCGTTTTCGGCAAAAGAGACAAAACGGGCTTTTCCAGTTTCAATGGAAAACGACATTCCTGCAAGTTCAGCATCAAAGGTGTTCAGACTTGTTGTTTCAGTATCTACAGCAACCCTTTTTGTATGTTGTAGCGATTGTACAAGATCTTTCAGTTTTTCTGTTGTATCGACTAAGGCATAATCCGTACCATTTTGAGGTGCAGGAAGCTCAAGCTGCTTTTCTTGTGGAGATGCGACCGGGCTTTCATTTTCTTGAACTTCTTCGAACGGGTATTGTACTGCTTCACCGAAAACAGAGGGGATTCTTGATATAATGGTTTTAAGTCCAAGCCTTTGCAGTAAAGGAATAAGTCTTGTCTGATCAGGCACCCCACAGGCCAGTTCTTTGAGGGTAACGTCTATCCTAAGGTCAGTGCGAATTGTTACCAGCTGGGTAATCAGGTCAAGTTGTGGCTGAAATTCCTCGAGGCTTTTTCGGCTTTTTGGTGAAATCTCGCCTAAATGGGTATAGATATTCTGCAGAGAGCCATACTTCGAGAGAAGTGCTGAAGCTGTCTTGGGTCCTATACCTTTTGCTCCCGGGATATTATCTGAAGTATCGCCGGTCAAGGTCAGGAACTGGGTGAAAAGTTCAGGCAGAACTCCAAACTGTTCGGCAATTTCTTTCTCGCCGAGCAGTTCCAGTTCATTCTGGTTCTTACCGGGTTTGAGGATTTTTATACCATCATGAACAAGCTGTGAAAGATCCTTGTCCGGCGTGACAATATAAACCTGGCATATGTGTTCAAATTTCCGTGAAGCTGTGCCGATAAGATCGTCCGCCTCATAACCGGGAGTTTTGATAAGAGGAATATCCAGTGCCTCCAGAAGTTCAAAAACAGCGTCAAGCTGGATGATGAGATCCTCAGGCGGAGCTTGACGATTGGCTTTATAAGCCGGATAAAGATCATGTCGAAAGGTTTTTTCCTTGCTATCGAATACAGCTGCGAGGTATTGTGGCTTATAGGTTTCAAAGATTTTAAAGAGTGCTACTGCAAATCCGTAAATTGCACCTGTCGGCATTCCATCACGACTCGTCATGCCTGCTCTTTGCAAAGCATAAAAAGCACGGTAAATAATTGCCATGCCATCGATAAGAAAAAGGGCTGGCTTTACTTGTGGAGGTGCTGTCAGTGCAACTTGCATAACCTGGTCTAAGGGGGGGAAGAAATCCAGTTGTTTATTGTTCATTATGCGACCACCCCATAACTACCCAATACTTTTACCATGGTAGCGAATTCCCTGAGATGGTAGAGTGCGTTATGAATATTCGGGTCATGCTCATGACCTATAAAATCTACATAAAAAAGGTACTCAAACGCTTTTTTTCTGAATGGCCTCGACTCAATTTTTGTGAGGTCAATGTCACGCATGGCAAAGGTTGCCAATGCCTTAAAAAGTGAACCTTGTTCATTGGGCAGCGAGAACGCGATAGAGGTTTTATGCTGTGAGGTATTCAGATTAGCTATACGTTTCAGGGGATCTTTTTTTTCATCGTGCGCAATGCAGAAAAACCGGGTAATGTTCCATTCTTCATCAGCAAGATTTTCTTGCAGGATCTCAAGTCCATAGAGTTCTCCAGCTCTTTTTGATGCTATGGCTAGTTTTGAAGGATCTTTTTCGGCTGCAATCATTTTTGCACTGCCAGCAGTATCGTAAGCAACTTCAGGTTTGAGATTTTTGTGGGTTCCAAAAAAATTGCGGCATTGGGACAGTGCCTGAGGATGAGAAAGTACTTTTTTTGCAAGCTGGATAGTCGATCCTTTTATGCCCAGAAGACAGTGCTCAACTTTGACAAAAGTTTCGGCCACAATGGTTACCGGATGCTGGAGCAGTAGGTCGTAGTTTTGATGTATGCTTCCTCCAAGAGAATTTTCTATTGGCACTACTGCATTATCGACCTCATGGTTTTCAACAGCGGCAAAGACCTCTTCAAAAGATTCGAACGGTTTTGGCTGACCGATTCTTAGCGCGGCAATCTCACTATAAGCCCCGGGTTCCCCCTGAAAGGCGGTCATCAAGTTTGTCATTGTTTTTTCTTGTTAGTAACTTGTACGAATGCCGGTGGTTTTGATTTTATTTAAAGAAAATAAATCTATTATCATAGGCGGGGTTCATCGGGATTAATAAATCAGCAGTTTTTTATTATGTCAGGACACAGCAAATGGGCGACCATTAAAAGAAAAAAAGCGGTAACCGATCAGAAAAGAGGCAGTTTATTCACCAAACTGGTGAAGGAAATAACAATAGCTGCAAAAATGGGCGGAGGGGACCCATCAGGAAATCCTCGTCTAAGGCTTGCTATCGATACTGCCAGGGATAATTCTATGCCCATGGACAATATTTCACGTGCCGTCAAAAAAGGCACAGGAGAACTCGAGGGAGTTACATATGACGAGATTACCTATGAAGGGTATGGCCCTGCAGGGATAGCACTGATCATTGAGACGGCAACGGACAATCGCAACAGAACGGTTGCAGATATTCGTCACATTATGAGTCGTAACAATGGTTCTCTTGGTGAAAGCGGCAGTGTGAACTGGATGTTCCAGCGCAAGGGCTGTCTTGATGTTCCAAGGTCTGCTGTTGGAGAAGAGCACCTTATGGAAATATTGCTGGATGCAGGTCTTGAAGATCTTGGCGTTGATGATGAAAATTATTTTACCGTCATAAGCGATGTCAAGGATCTCGAAAGGGTAAAAAAAGTACTTGATGACTCCGGAATCAAGTATGAGAATGCAAAAAGTGATCTTATACCAGAAAACTATATAGAACTTGAAGCTGAGGATGCCCGCAAAGTGATCAAATTAATTGATGCGCTCGAAAGTAATGATGATGTGCTTGCGGTATATAGCAATATGGAGATCAGTGAGAGTGCAATGAGCAGTTTAAACGAATAAAGGATGGTTGTTCTCGGGGTTGACCCCGGAAGCCTTAATACTGGTTACGGTGTGATTCGTCAGGATACCGGGACGTTTTCTGTACTGGTATGCGGTGTAATCCGTCTTCATTCCCGTCAAAGCCATGCTGAGCGGATAGGTGAAATATATCGTGAACTTGCAGCGGTTATTGATGAGTATCGGCCAGATCGAGTGGTTCTGGAAACCGCTTTTTTAAGCAGAAATGTTCAGTCTGCCCTTAAGCTTGGTCAGGTTCGTGGTGCTGTTATTGCGTTAGCGATGAACTGGAATCTTGGTTTGCGCGAGTATGCTCCTCGTGAAGTTAAATCAGCGGTGACAGGAAGGGGAGCTGCAAGCAAGGAACAGGTTGCTTATATGGTTACAAAAATGCTTTCTCTTGCCGAGCCCCCTAAACCTTTTGATGTTACCGATGCACTCGCCATAGCAATGTGTGATCTGTTGAGAGGTGACAGCCGGGAGTCTTTTTTTTCAAATGAACGTGCAGGATCAGGTGGCAATAGTTGGAATCAGTTTATTGCTGCGTCACCCCATAAAGTTATCCGGTAATATCTAGTAACGATATTTTAATTGCCTGAGCTGAAAGAGGTGCTATTACTCAATAATAAAACCTAAGCTGTGGAAGGTCGTATTTTTAATTTGCCGAATTCTCTTAGTTTTCTGAGAATAATACTGATACCTTGGTTTATTTATTTTTTTCATACGGGCCACATCGAAACAGCCATTATCATTATGATTGTAGCGCTGTTAACAGACTGGTTTGATGGTAAGGCAGCCCGCTGGACTAATGATGTCTCCGAAATGGGAAAAATTCTTGATCCACTTGCGGATAAACTTTGTCTTGCAAGTGTGGCTTTGTATTTTCTTTGGATTGGCCAGCTTCCCTTATGGTTTGTACTTTTTGCTATTCTAAGAGATACACTTATTTTTATCGGCGCTGCGTATGTAAGATTTCGCCATTCAGTTGTCACAACATCTCTCTGGCCAGGAAAGTGGGCGGTTGGTTTTGTTTCCATGATGTTTATTGCCATGGTTTGGCCTCATCCCTTTTTTCAGCGCTATCCTGTTAAGGAATTCTTTTTATACCTTTCCTCCATCATGCTTGTCTACTCTTTTTCTCAATATTGTGTAAGGTTTTACCGAATTCATAAGGGATTGGACTACTCCGCCTAATTCTCAAAAAAAGTTAAGGCTGGATCAAAAAAACAGCGGATTATTGCCATGCAGTCTGCATTGAACTACCCTTATTACGGTAGATCAATTTATGACGTACAGGTATTGATAACTTTTCATGAAATAAACAAACACTGAGGCAGATATGCCGTAAGTCGCGTATATACATATATATACGTTACGTTAACAAGCTATAATCAATACATTGGAGAATGTTGATAACTTGTTGGTAAAATGTGGGAAGGCATGAATAAAGGCCCTGTTTTTGTGGATAGGGCCTTTATTTTATAAGAATAACTTTTATTTGTTTTTCGATGCAACGGTAGCCATCAGTGATGCTTCGCAGACAAGTTCTCCGCGGACATATGCTTTTGCATCAAATTGACAGACAGTTCTGCGTTTGTTGGTTATAATGGCTTCAATGACAAGTGTGTCGCCGGGAAGTACGGGTTTACGGAAGCGAGCCTTGTCGATACCCATGAAGTATACAACACTCTCCTTGATTTTATCATTGCCGTTGAGCATCATGATGCCTCCGGTCTGGGCCATGGCTTCAAGTATGAGAACGCCGGGCATTATGGGATTTCCTGGAAAATGTCCCTGAAAGAAAGGCTCGTTCATGGTGACGTTTTTGATCGAAACAATTTTTTCGTCAAGCTTGAATTCAACAATTTTGTCTATTAAAAGGAAGGGGTACCGGTGAGGGAGAATGTTCAAAATAGCGTTGATATCAAAAATAACGCCTGCTTTCTTTTCATGCTGGAATTGTCTGGCTAGTTTGTTGCGGTCAGCATACTTTTTTAGCTGCTTGACAAATTCTACATTTGAAGCATGACCTGGTCGGGCAGCAAGTACCTGTGCTTTTATTGGCATGCCAAGCAGGGCGATGTCTCCGAGAAGGTCAAGCAGTTTATGACGTGCAGGTTCGTTTTTAAATCGCAGTTCACGGTTATTGAGAATGCCGTTTTTACCGAGAACCAGATGCTCGCTTAAAATACCAAGCTTTTTTCCAAGTGTGTCAAGCTCCTCTTGTTCCATGGCTTTGTCGATTATGACAATGGCATTGTCAATATCGCCACCCTTGATGATACCCTGATTTGCAAGTGCTTCGACTTCACTGAGAAAGCAGAATGTTCTGGAAGGGGAAAAATCCTTGACAAATTCAGTATCAAGATTAAAAAGACCTGAATGCTGTGAGCCTAATGCCGGATTTTTGTAATCCACCATGACAGTTATTCTAAAGTCGTCCAGTGGCAGGGCAACAATATCAACACTGTTGTCAGCATCATGGTATTCGATGGTTTCATCAATGACAAGATAATTTTTTGGTTCTTCCTGTTCCTGGAAACCGGCGTTCAGCAGTGCTTCGGCAAATGGATGCGAACTCCCGTCCATGACCGGAGGTTCAGGTCCGCTCATTTCAATGCGGCAGTTATCGATCTGTAGACCGTAAAGAGCACCTAGTACATGCTCAGTGGTATGAACTTTCACTTCGTTGAACGCGATTGTTGTACCTCGCAAAACATCAACGACATTATCAATCAGAGCTGGTATTTCAGGACTGTTTTCTATATCTGTCCGGACAAAACGGTAACCGTAATTGACCGGAGCGGGTTTAAAAGTGATCATGCACTCTTTACCGGTGTGCAGTCCTTTACCCCAAAGGGAAACTTCTTTTTGAAGTGTGCGCTGATGAATGAGCATAGTATAATCGTTACTCCTGCCTGAAAAAGCTGCGCAGGAAATGAATTTGAATTGAAATGACGAAAAGCCCTAAACGTTGAAGATAATAAAGAACAATATCCGGTTCAAATCGGACCCGATAGTCGTTATATGTGGAGATTGCCTATAACACTGTCTGACTGGAAAAGTGTTTTATGGCTTTTTCAAGAAGGAGTGTATGAGTATTGTCATTGCCTGCGATAATGCTGTGTCCTTTGAAAACGTCAGGATCTCCTGTAAAGTTGGTGACCTTTCCTCCTGCCTCTCTGACAAGCAGGACACCAGCTGCAAAATCCCATGGAAAAAGCTTGTATTCCCAAAAACCGTCAAATCGCCCACAGGCAGTATAGGCAAGATCAATTGCAGCAGACCCTGCACGCCTGATGCCGGCAGATTCATGAATAACATCTTTCAGCATACCTATATAAGAGTCCATGTAGTGGTATTCTTTGAATGGCAGTCCTGTAGCCATGAGATAACTTTCTTTATCTGAGCGGTCTGATATGGTGATTTGCTTTCCGTTCAAATAAGCGCCTTGTCCCCGTTCAGCAGTGAAAAGTTCTTGAAGAACTGGTTGAAACACAACAGCAGTGAGCAGTTCATTGTTGTCATCCTTCAGAGCAATGCTTATTGAAAAAACGGGAAAGGAGTGGATAAAATTGAGGGTACCATCAAGAGGATCGACAATCCAGGTTCTGCCTGAAGCACCGTTTATTATGGTGCCTTCCTCACAGAGCATACTGTCTTCTGGAAAATTATCTGTAATAATCGAGCTGATGGCAGCTTCACATGCTTTATCAACGTCGGTAACGAAATCTTTAAAATCTTTTACGTTGATTTCAGTTTGAGAGAGTTCCCCAAATTTATCAAGGGTTATAGCTCCTGCAGCCTGAGCTGCCTTGATTGCTGTCTGGAGTTCTTTGCTTATTATTTTCATGTTAATCTGCACATATGAGTTTCATAATCGCGATCAATATAACATTTAAGCTCATTCTTTTATTTCATGGCTTCTAGTGGAACGCACAAACCGTTTATTTTGGTACTTTTGATGTTGGATGGGGAATTATCCGTTCCATCTATCTGTTTGTTAGTTAAATTGATAGGGTTGGTTGCTAATTATATAAAAGACAGTTTTTATGAAACTCAATATTCCAAAGCTTGCAATCTGTATAGGGCTTTGTTTTGTATTTGCTTATGCAGGCAGCACCTTTACGCCCATGCCGGGTTCTGAGTGGTACTATAAAATACTTCAAAAACCTTCATGGAACCCACCGGACTGGCTTTTCCCTCCTGCCTGGACACTCCTTTTCCTGCTTATGGGGATCGCACTTTATCTGGTAGATCAAAAAAAGTCTCAAACAATAAAAATCAAGGGGGCACTCATTGTATTCGGCGTTCAGCTTCTGCTGAATCTTTCCTGGTCGGCTGCATTTTTTGGATTTCATTCACCTCTGATCGCTCTGCTTGTAATTGTACCCCTCTGGGTAGCTATTCTGGTGACTATCGTGACATTTAAAGCTGTTTACCCGCCTGCAGGGTATCTTCTGATTCCATATCTTTTGTGGGTGAGTTTTGCAACGTATCTTAATTTTACTATCTGGTTGCTCAATAGATAGTCTGCTTCTTCGTTCATGCCGTTGTACTTTTTAGAAAGCTGAACTTGTTAAATTACTCCAGAAACACAAAAAGCGCATTTTTTAATGCGCTTTTTGTGGTATAGGGATCATAGCTTGTAAAGCTTAATCGTCTTCATTTGAGCGAAGGTTTTCAAGAACACCGAAATCTTCAAGGGTGGTGACATCTCCCTTGATTTCATTGCTTGTAGCGAGTTCACGAAGGAGGCGGCGCATGATTTTTCCACTGCGTGTTTTCGGAAGGCCTTTTGCCCATCTTATTTCATCAGGCTTTGCAATTGGTCCGATCTCTTTTGCCACGTGATTACGCAGATCTTCACGCATCTTCATGTCGCCTATATATTCATCCTTCAGCGTTACGAAAGCTACGAGGGCGTTACCCTTAAGTTCATCAGGTCGGCTGACAACAGCGGCCTCTGCAACTGCTTCAAAGGAAACAAGAGCGCTTTCGACTTCACTGGTGCCGAGACGGTGGCCTGAAACATTAACTACATCATCGACACGTCCCATGATCCAGATATAGCCGTCATCATCCTTGCGTGCACCGTCACCGGTAAAGTACATACCGGGGAATTCAGACCAGTATGTAGATTCATATCTTTCGTTGTCGCCGTAGATAGTGCGAAGCATTGATGGCCATGGCTGTTTGATGACAAGGTATCCGCCTTCATTGGCATTGCACGGGGTTCCGTCTTTGTGAACCACGTCAACCGCGATGCCTGGTAGCGGACGTGTTGCAGTTCCAGGTTTTGTAGGTGTCGCACCTGGAAGTGGAGAAACCATGATGCCTCCGGTTTCAGTTTGCCACCAGGTATCAACGATTGGACATCTTTCCTGTCCTACAACCTTGTGATACCACATCCATGCTTCCGGATTTATAGGCTCTCCAACTGTTCCGAGAAGACGGAGGGAGCTGAGATTGTGTTTTGTGACCCATTCGTTTCCTGCACGTATGAAAGCGCGGATAGCTGTGGGTGCAGTATAGAGGATAGTAACCTTGTGGCGGTTAATGATATCCCAGAACCGGTCCCACTGTGGATAGTTGGGTGCTCCTTCATACATGAGCAGTGTTGCGCCATTGAGAAGCGGTCCGTAAACCATATAACTGTGTCCTGTGATCCAGCCTACGTCTGCTGTACACCAGTAGATATCCTCATCTTTAATATCGAAAACGTATTTGAAGGAGCTGGCGGCATGTACCATATATCCAGCAGTAGTATGCAGGATGCCTTTCGGTTTTCCTGTTGAACCGCTGGTATAGAGGACGAAAAGCGGATGTTCTGACTCAACCTCGACAGGATCGCATTCATCAACGGCTAGACCCATAAGATCATGCCACCAATGATCCATACCGTTATGCATATGAACTTCTTCATTGGTCACTTTCAAAACGATGACGCTTCGGATAGATGGGGTGTTGACGATAGCCTCATCAACTATATTCTTAAGATTGATGGATCCGCCACGGCGTCTTGTGCCATCCGCACAAATTACCATTTTGGCTCTTGAATCATTGACTCGCTCGGTAATGGCATGAGCTGAGAAGCCAGCAAAAATAACATTATGGACTGCACCAACACGTGCACATGCAAGAACTGCGATAACAAGTTCTGGAACCATGCCCATATAAATTGCAACCCTGTCTCCAGGCTTGATGCCGGCGATTTTCAGAACATTAGCAAATTTGCTGACCTGACGGTGAAGTTCACCGTATGTTAGAACCCGTTCCTCACCTTCTTCACCTTCCCAGATAATTGCAGCCTTGTTCTTTCTCCAGCTTTTAACATGGACATCAAGGGCATTGTAGCAGATATTAGTTTTTCCACCGTTAAACCATTTTGCATACGGGGTATTCCATTCCAGCACAGTATCCCACTTTTTAAACCAGTGGAACTGGTTGGCAATTCCACCCCAATAGGCATCAGGATCTGCAGCAGCTGAAGCATATAGCTTTTCATAATCCTCCATTGATGAGATGTGTGCGGATTGCGCAAACTCTGCCGGAGGTGGAAATTTCCTTTTTTCAGACAGAACAGAACTTATTGATGTTTCGGTTTGCTGGATGCTGGATTTTGTTTCGTCTGTAGCCATTGATACCAGATTTATGTGTTTTAAAAAAAGGAGACTACCCCCTATCACAGGTATTTGTGAACAAAGAAAATCAGTGGTTGAAGCGGAGAAAAAATATCGAACAGCAAGATTATAACTTTACGAAAGAATTTTACATAAAAAAAATTTACCGGCAAATATTCGGAGTATATCTTGATGTGTCTACGGTCATTTTACTGCAAAACTTACTAATTTATCTGGAATAACGATTTCGCGGACAATCGTTTGTCCTTCAAGAAATTTAATGACTGATTTAACCTTTTTAGCCTCAGTGAGGAGTGTTTCTTTTTGACTTTTTGCCGGTGCAATAAAGGTGCCTCTTAGTTTTCCGTTAACCTGAACTGCTATAGTCAATAAAGAGTCTTCGACAAGGTTCGGGTCAAATAAGGGAAAAGGTCTTGAGTTGACAGATGAGTTGTGTCCTATAGCTTCCCAAAGTTCTTCGGCAATATGCGGTGCATAGGGTGCAAGTATAATAATCAAGGTTTCAATCGCATTCCGGTTTTTGCAACCTGTCTTATGCAATTCATTGACAAAGATCATCATTTCAGCGATAGCTGTGTTGAATTTGAGATTTTCAGTGTCTTCAGAGACTTTTTTTACAGTTTTATGCATCCGTCTCAAAAGTTCATCTGGCATTTCTTCATCAGTAAGCAAGGCTGCCTGCATTGCATTTTCCGGATATATCAAACGCCAGACTTTTGAAAGGAAACGGCTTATACCTTCAATACCATTAGTGTTCCATGGCTTGACTTGTTCAAGAGGTCCAAGAAACATTTCATAGAGACGCACGGCATCAGCACCATATCGTTCCAGAACGTGGTCAGCAGGAATAACATTACCACGGGATTTTGACATTTTTTCATTGTCTTCTCCAAGAATCATTCCTTGGTTGAAAAGCTTTTTAAACGGTTCTTTTGAACTGACGACACCGAGGTCAAAAAGAACCTTATGCCAGAATCTGGCGTAGAGCAGGTGAAGGACAGCATGCTCGGCGCCACCGATATAAAGGTCAACGTTCATCCAGTAACGTTCTTTTTCAGGATCGATAAGCTGCACATTGTTGTCAGGATCTATGAAACGGAGATAATACCAGCAACTTCCAGCCCATTGGGGCATGGTATTTGTCTCTCTTCTGAATGGACCGTGCTCATCTGTTCCGAAAAGCCAGTGAGGGATGTTGGCTAGAGGCGATTCACCGGTTGAAGAAGGATGATATGCTTCTACCTCAGGGAGAACAAGAGGAAGGCTTGTTTCCAGGCGAATCGAGCCATCATCATAATGCTTTATTGGAATGGGTTCTCCCCAGTATCGCTGTCGACTGAATATCCAGTCGCGGAGTTTGAAGTTAACCTTTCGTTCACCCAGTTTATGTGTTTCAAGCCATGACGCCATATTTTCAAAAGCATCACAAAACTTCAGCCCGTCCAGGCTTATTTCACTGTTGGAGGAATTGACACAGACACTATCCTTGTCTTCAAAAACTTTCTCTTGAACATTATGAGGGCTTTTAATGACCTCAATGATTGGAAGGTCATATTGTTTAGCAAATTCCCAGTCTCTGCTGTCATGAGCGGGGACAGACATAATAGCGCCAGTGCCATAGCTTGTTAGGACAAAATCAGATATCCAGACAGGAAGAGGTTTGCCTGTTGCCGGGTTAATGGCATAAGAGCCGGTAAACACACCTGTCTTTTCCTTTTGAAGACCGGTCCTCTCAAGTTCTGTTTTTAATGTTGCTTGCCTGATATAATCCTTTACAAGAATCAACTGCGTTGCTGTGGCAAGTTTTTTGGCAAGAGGATGTTCAGGTGAAATAACAAGGTAGGTTGCTCCAAAAAGGGTGTCAGGTCTTGTTGTATAAACTCTCAGTTTTTGTTTGTGGCAGGGGAGTTCAAAATCTATGTTAACGCCTTCAGAACGTCCAATCCAGTTGCGCTGCATCTGCTTGACATTGTCAGGCCATTCAAGTTCTTCAAGGTCAGCAAGCAGGCGATCTGCGTATGCAGTAATTTTCAGCACCCATTGACGCAGGGGACGTCGGACGACCGTGTGACCTTCAGCAATTTTTTCTTCAACTTCTTCATTGGCAAGAACAGTCTTAAGTTCTTCACACCAATTGACGTCAACTTCCGACATATAGGCCAGGCCCATATCATAGAGTTTGAGAAATATCCACTGTGTCCATTTGAAATATCCGGGATCGGTGGTATTAATCTCTCTTTGCCAGTCGTAAGAAAAACCCATTGCCTGAAGGGTTTCCTTGAAGCTTCTGATATTATTTTCGGTAGTGGTTTTCGGGTGTGTTCCTGTTTTTATGGCAAACTGTTCGGCAGGTAATCCGAAAGCATCCCAACCCATAGGGTGCAGAACATTATAACCGCAGCTTCTTTTGTAGCGAGCCGTAATGTCCGATGCTGTATATCCTTCAAGATGTCCAACGTGGAGACCGGTTCCGCTAGGATAAGGAAACATGTCTAGCACATAGTATTTTGGTTTATCAGCGTTATCCCCTGATATAAAGGTATTATGCTTTTCCCAGTAGGCCTGCCATTTTTTTTCTATCGTTGAAAATTCGTACTTCATGGTATTCAGGAGATAATAAAAAAAAGGCAGTGCCTAGGATAACTGCACTGCCTTTCAAGTTTTTCTGATATTAATGTAACTCTGAGCCCTGTTCTTTTACGGCTTCATTTTCAGTTGTCTCTGCAACCGCTTTAATTGAAAGAGCAAATCTAGTTTTCCCTGTACGCGGGTCTTTGCGGACATCAACCAGCTTGACCTTTACTTTATCCCCGACTTTCAAGTGATCGCTGACTTTCGTGACTCGTTCATTTGCTATTTCAGAAATGTGCACAAGTCCGTCTGTTTTTGGAAGAAATTCTACAAAAGCTCCGAGCTCATCACGAACATCACGAACTTTACCAACGTAGATCGTACCAACCTCTGGTTTTGCAATAAGACCTTTTATCGTTGCAAGGGCAGCGTTTGTTCCTTCACTGGTCGAACATGCAATGGTGACAGTGCCATCATCCTCAATGTTGATTTCCGCACCGGTTTCTTCGGTAATACTGCGGATTGTTTCTCCACCTTTTCCGATAATCATGCCGATGCAGTCCACCGGTACTTTTATTGTTGTGAGTTTTGGTGCAAAGTTAGCAAGATCCTGACGCGATGAGGGGATTGCTTCCTCCATTTTGTCGAGAATATGCAACCTTCCTCTTCGAGCCTGCTCAAGAGCAGATTCTAGAATATGGTAATCAAGTCCATCTATTTTTATATCCATCTGGCAGGATGTAATACCGTCTCTGGTACCAGCAACTTTAAAATCCATGTCTCCAAGATGATCCTCGTTACCGAGAATGTCAGAAAGTACAGCATATGCCGATCCTTCTTTGATGAGTCCCATGGCAATACCGGATACCGGTTTTCTGATAGGAACACCTCCATCCATCAGAGCCAGCGTTCCACCGCAAACAGAGGCCATAGACGAAGAACCGTTCGATTCAAGTATATCCGAAACGATACGAATGGTATACGGGAACTCCTGTTCGGTTGGCGCAACCATTTTAATTGATCGCTCAGCAAGATTGCCGTGCCCTATTTCTCTACGACCGATACTCCCAAGTCTTCCAACTTCACCGACACAAAATGGCGGAAAGTTGTAGTGGAGCATGAATTTCTTATCGTCACTGTTTGTCAGGTTATCTACTGATTGAGCATCTTTATTGGTGCCAAGGGTGATGGTTACAAGAGCCTGAGTTTCTCCCCTTGTAAAGAGTGCTGAGCCGTGAGCCCTTGGGATAACACCCAGTTCAATGCTGATTGGTCGAACTTGGTCAAGTGCTCTGCCGTCAAGACGTTTTGCATCATCAAGTATCATATGACGCATTACTTTCTTTTCTACCGCATGAATCTGCTCTTCGATGATATGAGCATTCAGGAAAAGTGCTTTTGCCGGTTCGGAAGCGATATCATCACTGCCGATTAAAGTTTTAAAGTGCCCGACAGTTGACTCTATGGTTTCTTTGTAGATGAAGGCAGTTTGTTCAGCGCGATCTTCTTTTTTGAGAGGAGTATAAGCAAGGTCTTTAAGTTGGGTTTCACAAAATCCCTTGATAACTTCGGTCAGCTCTGGCGGGATAACTGTTGGATTAAAAGGTCGACTTGGTTTTGCAACTTCTTGAGCAATCTCATTCTGGAGACCGCAAAGCTTGCGGATAGCATCATGTCCAAATTTGATGGCCTCGAGCATTTCTGCTTCAGATATCTCTTTCATTTCACCCTCTAGCATACAGATGGTGTCTGTAGTACCACCAATACATATATCAATGTCGCTGTTTTTAAGTTCGTTGACATCGGGATTAATAACATAAAGGCCGTTGATTCTACCCACCCGGACTTCGGACATTGCATTATGAAACGGTATGTCAGAAACCATGATTGCGGTCGACGCAGCAAGTCCTCCAAGCACATCGGCATCATTGAGCTGGTCAGAAGAAATAACTGTTATAATGATCTGAGTTTCATAGAGGTAACCATCTGGAAAGAGTGGTCTGAGTGCGCGGTCGATCAGTCTTGCTGAAAGAATTTCTTTTTCCGAAGGTCGGCTTTCCCTTTTGAAAAATCCTCCGGGAAATTTACCGGCAGCAGAATATTTTTCACGGTATTCAACCTGCAGTGGAAAATAGTCCTGATTTGGAGGTGGTGTTTTTTTGCTCGAAACGACAGTAGCAAGTACCATTGTATCTCCAAGGCGGACCACTACAGAACCATCGGCCTGTTTTGCCATTTTGCCGGTCTCGATAGAGATTATTTTTCCTTGGCCTAGATCAATTTCTTTGTTAATAATCATGGATATCTTGTAGTATTGGTGATAAAAATTCTGTCGGTAGGCTTTTCATTACAGATCCTAACTTTTTCCGACCTACTCATTGCAGACTTCAGTATTTTGACACTATGCCGAAATAATGAATGCGATTTGAAATATAATACAAAAAAGTGTCTTCCCCCTAAACCGATCTCTCCGTAACATCAAGCGAGTATCTTTGCGTTGTCAATGAGCCTTACTTTTCCTGAATACATTGCAAGAAGAAGACGATATGTCTTGTTGCCCTGAGTTGTTATAACAGGTTCAAACGTTTCTTCATCAACAAAGCTGACATAATCAGGGCGGCATCCAGGCGTTAAGGTTATCATCTGTTCAATTTCATTAGCAATTGAGTCAAGGTCTTTTTCATGTTCTGCCATTCTTTTTTCAGCATGGCAGATACATTTGTAAAGTATAGTGGCAGCGTCTCTTTCTTGACTTGACAGATAGATGTTTCTTGAACTTATTGCCAGTCCATTTTCTTCTCTGACTATGGGTGCACCGATAATTTTTGTATCAATATTGAGATCTTTTACAAGCCGGCGTATAACAGCAAGCTGCTGTATATCTTTTTCACCAAAAATAGCAATATGTGGTTTTGTAATATTGAACAGTTTGGTAACTATTGTTGCGACTCCCTTAAAATGCCCAGGCCTCAATGCTCCTTCGAACAGACTGCTTATGCTGCTGCATTCTACGGTTGTTTGATAATGTTCCGGGTAGATACAATCGGCATCAGGAGCAAACAGGTAATCGACTCCAGCTGCTTTAGCAAGTGAAGCATCCTTTTCAAAAGGTCTGGGATATTTGTGGAGATCCTCGTTCGGCCCGAACTGACTGGGGTTTACGAAAATTGTGAGAATAACTATACCTGCTGTTTGTTGAGCAAGCTTTACCAGGCTTAAATGCCCTTCATGAAGTGCTCCCATGGTCATAATGACCCCAATGCACTGCCGGTTGAGGCGGAGTTTTTCGGCTAAGGCTTGCATCTGTCCGGGGTCACTGATGATCTGCATAGTCCTCTTCTGATTTAAATGGTTTTTTTCCGGAAGGGTAGACAACAACCACAAACTCACCTCTGGTTTTCCCATTGGAAAGCAGTTGGCGGATCTCCTCAATAGTTCCGGTAATATATTCTTCATGTATTTTTGTCATCTCCCGTCCGATAAATATCTGAGCATCCGGCAGAACTGTACTGAGTTCATCAAGCAGCCGCATAATTCTATATGGAGACTCATAGATGACAAACGTAGCCTGGAGCGCAGCGAGATATTCAAGACGACCTTTTCTCCCTTTTTTATGCGGAAGAAATCCAGCAAAAAAAAATTGATTTACCGGTAATGGGCAGGCTGACAGTGCAGCAGTGAGGGCACATGCTCCCGGGATAGGAATAACCTGCAGGTTCTGTTCATGCAGGGCGTGAAGCAGTGCATATCCAGGATCGCTGATAACCGGTGTACCGGCATCAGTGATAAGAGCGACATCTGTACCTTCTTCAAGGAGCGCAATGATATGAGCGATGGCTTTTGGCTCATTGTAATTGTGATAACTGATGAGTTTTTTGCCGGTAATTTCGAGATGTTTAAGAAGAATTGATGCGCGACGCGTATCTTCACAAGCAATAGCTCCGGACTGTCCCAGTATTTTAATTGCCCGCAAGGTAATGTCTTCGAGATTCCCGAGAGGTGTAGCAACAACAAAAAGTGTTCCTGTATGTAAATGTGGGGTATGCAAAGGTAAAAGACGGACTTGAACGAAGGATATGTTAATAGTAAATTCACGATGCTATTATTATAATAATAAAAATACGATAAACAGCGTCACGTCAAAGATGAAGGATCAAAACCCATTACTGTCGGTCAAGGATTTACGAGTACATTTTTCTGAAAGAAAAAATGGTGGTTTTGGTAAACCACTTTCAATATATGTTGTCAATGGCGTGTCCTTTGACATATTTCAGGGAGAGACTCTTGGTCTGGTTGGTGAGTCAGGTTGCGGTAAAACCACTCTTGGTCGAGCCTTGATTCGACTTGGCCGTCCTGTAGTGACAGGTAAGATTGAATTTGCCGGACAGGAGATATCCGGTATCAGCAATCGTGAATTTCGCTCACTCCGCAAGGAGATGCAGATGATATTTCAGGATCCTTTTGGATCTCTGAATCCCAGATTGACTGTCGGTCAAATGCTCGGAGAAGTTTTACTTATTCATGGCATTGCCAGAGGTGATGCAGCTCGCAATCGGATTGAGGAGTTGCTCGATATTGTTGGTTTGAACAGGGATTATTTTAACCGTTATCCCCATGAATTTTCAGGAGGTCAACGTCAGAGAATCGGTATAGCAAGGGCGCTTGCCGTCAATCCGAAATTTATAATATGTGATGAGCCCGTTTCGGCTCTTGATGTATCTATTCAGTCACAGATAATCAATCTGCTGAAAGACCTTCAACGTGATTTGGGATTGACCTATCTGTTTATAGCGCATGACCTTTCGGTTGTTGAATATATTTCAGACAGGGTAGCGGTCATGTATCTTGGAAAAATTGTCGAAATTGCTGATTCAATTGAGCTTTACGCCAATCCAAAGCATCCTTATACGAGGGCGCTTTTGTCTGCGATTCCGAATCCTGAACCAGGAACGAAAAAAGAACGGATTCTTTTAAGCGGAGACTTGCCTGGACCTTTGCAGATTCCTGCGGGATGCTGTTTTCATCCGCGCTGTCCGGTTGCAATGGCGGAATGTAAGCACAAGGAACCTTTCCTTAAAGATTTCGATAACAATAGACATCAAGTAAGCTGCCTGCTTTATGAATAATACAAACAATCCAAAAAAGAAGCGGGGATGTTTCCGCAACAGTTGTCTTGGTCTTATCATTATTGTTGTTTTTTTTGCTGGTGGAGCATTCTGGGCCATTCGCTCTTCGCATTCTGTTCCGGATAGCTTCGTATTGAGAGTTCCGCTTGGAGGAAGCATCAGCGAAATTCGTCATGAAAGCGCTGCGCTTCCTTTTTTGTCCTCCAGGGAGGCGCTTTCACTTCAGGATATATTGTTTATTCTTGATCATGCTACAACCGACGAACGAGTTAAGGAGGTGCTTCTGGATATTGGAGGGCTCAAGACAACTCCAGCAAAAATAAGCGAAGTTCGACAAGCAGTTGAAAAAGTGCGTCGAGGCGGTAAGAAAGTAACAGCATTTCTTCATTCGGCTGAGGATAGCGATTATCTTCTTGCTTCAGTTTGTGACTCCATTATTATTGAGCGTGGCGGATTTCTTTTACTAGACGGGTTGAAAGCCGAAACCTTGTTCTATACCACACCACTGGGAAAATTAGGTATTGCATTTCAGGCTTCGCAATGGAAAAAATACAAAAGCGGGATCGAGCAGTTTGTACTGAATGCTTCAAGCAAAGAGTCCCTTGAAGAGATTAACGCAATGCTTGACGAGTTTTATGATGATTATCTTACTGTTGTATCAAAGCGTCGGGGTATAAGTCGGGATCACTTGCAGGCTGTTATCGACAATGAGCCTCTCATGACGGCGAAAAGAGCAAAGGCCCTTCAACTTGTTGACGGTATCGCTTCTTCCTGGGAGTTAGAGAAAACCTTAACTAAAAAAATATCCAGAAAAGAGCTGACTGACGAGAATGATGTTTTTGTTCAAGCAAGTCAGTATCGTTCTGCAGTTGATTGGCCCCTTGACTCAGATAGTGGCGAAAGTATTGCAGTGGTTACGCTTTCGGGTATGATTATTCGTTCAGCAGGCGAGACTGCTACCGGTGTAGCTGAGGGTATTGATGTTGAGACATTGAGAAACTCACTGGATGCTGCATTAAAGAACAAAAAAGTCAAAGCGCTTGTTTTGCGTATTGACAGTCCAGGCGGTGATGCCCTTGCTTCAGCAGATATGCTTCAGATGCTTGATTCAGCCGCAGTAAAAAAACCTCTGGTTGTTTCAATGTCAGGCCTTGCTGCTTCAGGAGGGTATATGGCCGCCCTTGCAGGAAAAACCATTTATGCCCAACCTCTAAGTATTACCGGATCAATAGGTGTTTATGCTTTGAAACCGAATATCAAGGGACTTTCAGACAAAATCGGGCTATCCCGTACTGTTGTGACGAGAGGCAGGTATGCCGATGCAAATACGATATTCAAACCACTTGAAGGTGAGGCATATAGCAAATTCGTTGCTGCATCGGGAGAGATCTATAATGATTTTGTTGGAAAAGTAGCCGTATCAAGAAAAATGCGAGTTTCGCAAGTAGACTCTGTCGCAGGAGGAAGGGTCTGGACAGGAAGTCGTGCATTAAAGGTTGGTCTTGTTGACCGCTTGGGTGGGCTTTTTGATGCCATTCACGCCGCCCAGCAGCTCGCAAAGATTGATCCGGCAAAACACCCGAAAATTTTGCTATATCCTGCCGAGAAAACATGGTGGGAATTTCTAAGACCGGGAAGTGGTTCCGGGTTGGCTGAGAATATATTGGTTGCTGTGAAAAAACAGCTTTTTTATTCGATTCTGCCCGAGAATCAATTTGCCTCTATGGAAGCATATTACAATATACTGATGTTGACCGGTCAACTTCATTTGCTTGCTGTTATGCCCTGTGAAATCATTATCCGTTGAACCTTATGCTTTCCCCGCCGAAAATATGTACTTGTTTTCGGCGGGAAATCAAGCATTTTTTTAAAACTTATAAGTCAAAGAACCTTGTGCCCTGAATGCGTTACTTTCAGGGTCATTTTTGTACTCCGTCCTCCATTCAGATAGCTGAAGTCCAATAATCAGGTTCGGTGTCAGCTTATTGATTATATTGGCAAAAATTGTCTGATTCAATGATCGGGCGCTGACTGCTAAATCGCTATCATTCGGGTCATCAATACCTGCCCCTAAACTGATAGCGGTTTCAGGGTTCAGGTTATACTTCAATGCCGACCATCCCCCATGGGATCTTATGTTTCTAGGGTCAGTCGGTATGGAGGCATTTACTCCCTGACCTATTCCACCAAGAAAATCGTCAAGATTTGATCCGGTAAAGAATTCACCGGCAATGAGAAGATTATCGCTTAGCGGCATAGTGACCTCAAGGTTGCAGGACCATGAATCAAGCGTTTTAAAAGTACCGGTGTTATTTGTATCCCATTCTTCCTGACCATAGTGGCCTGATACAGCTAATGTTGCAGGCTGGTTTTTAACAAGAAGCGGCTCGGAATAGGCAATGCGTCCCTGAATGGATGGCATTACGGCGTCTTTACCGGTATCTGTTTGAAAAGAGCTTTTTTCACCGATATTTCTTGAAGCAGCTAAAGAGACTTCATAACGGCCATCTTTTCCAGTTGGAAATCCTTTGGTGACTCGTAGCTGTGGATGCCGCGATCCTATATTCCCTGCATCCCATAAAAGAGCGACATCGTCAACAAACGGTATCTGTGAAGATACTATATCCCACGTCTGACCAGCAAGAATACTGAAATCTGATTTAGGCCAGTAAGCTTTAAGGAAGCCATGACGCAACCTTGGACTTGAGTTGTTTTCTGTGCCGATATTGCTCAGAAAATCCATTTCTATGTTACCAGAAAGCTTCATGGTTTCGGTATCAGGACCACTGAGATTCAGACCTAGCCTTGTCGCGCTCCCTGTAAGGTTCCATTCGCTGTCACTATTTCTGCCGTTTTTCTGAAGAACCCAGAGCGCGTAATTTCCTGAAGAGATAGGACTTGTATCGTAGGATGCATCAAAACGGACAAACCCGTACAGTTGGACTTTTGCGCCAGAAGATGACGATACTGAAAGAAAACTCGAGGGTTCTGTAGCTGTAGGCATTTGTTTGGCAGACGCTGGCTGTACTGAGGTTTTCAGATCGGCTATTTCCTTTTCGAGGTGATTTATGCGTGCATCCACTGTTTCAGTTGCTAGACCGGGTACTGCGGCAATAAGTGAACTGGCAACCAACAGGATGAAACGGAATTTTCCTTTAGGGTTCATGAATGGTGCTCCATATGATTTTTTTCTTTATAAATCGTAACTGGAGTGTAAATATATGCAGACAGAAAGCATTTTTTTAAGCTTTTTATTTCCTGATGCTTTAGTTGGTTAATTAGAAGCTCCAGAAATCCCGGTCAAGGTTTCGATATTGAATTCCTTGGATAAGATGCTTCATTGCAATCTGTTCGGAGCCCTCAAGGTCTGCAATTGTTCGGCTGACTTTCAGAATCCGGTCGTGTGCCCTTGCAGATAGATTCATTTTATTCATAGCTTCCATAAGTTTGAGTGAACTCTGTTTTTCTAGCTTGCAGAACATTTTGATCAGTTTAGTGTTCATTTGTGCATTGGTATATATTTTTGGACCTTGCAGGGAGGTAAATCGTTCCAACTGGATTTTTCTTGCACGTATGACTCTCTCACGGATAGTTTTGGAGCTTTCGGATGATGAGGTTGAAAACAGGTCAGTATTTTCAACTTTTGGAACATCAATATGTATATCTATTCGATCGAGTAATGGTCCGGATATTTTAGCAAGATAACGTTGAATCTGTTGAGGAGGTGCTGTAAGATTACCGTCACAATCTTTTAAAGCCCCTGCAGGGCTTGGGTTCATGGCAGCAATCAGCATAAAGCCTGCCGGGTACTTTGTGGTTACAGAAATTCTCGAAACGGTAACCTCCCGATCTTCGAGGGGTTGACGAAGAACCTCTAAAGCATTCCGGGTAAATTCCGGCAGTTCATCAAGAAAAAGGATTCCGTTATGAGCAAGGCTGACTTCTCCAGGTTTAGCTGTTGACCCTCCACCGATCAGAGCCACATTGCTTGTTGTATGGTGAGGGTTGCGGAATGGCCTTGTAACCATCAGTGGCATATCTTTTTCAAGCATGTTTGCGACCGAATAGATTTTTGTTGTTTCAAGGGACTCTTCAAAACTCAGCGGGGGTAAAATACCCGGTAACCCTTTTGCCAGCATAGTTTTTCCGCTACCAGGCGGTCCTATCATTATAACATTATGTCCACCGGCAGCCGCAATTTCAAGGGCTTTTTTTGCAGCTCCCTGTCCCTTTATATCTGAAAAGTCAACAGAGTATTCCTCTTCAAGGTTGAAAAGCTCTTCGATGTTAACCGTTATCGGGGCATGCTGAGTATTTCCGTTTATTAATGCAACTGTCTCATTAAGGGTTTTGACCCCGAAAACTTCTATGCCGGAAAGAGATGCAGAAACCGCAACAGCAGCTTCTGGTGCGTTCGAAAGAGGGACGATCAAGCGCTTTATATGTTCTTTTCCTGCCATAATAGCAACAGGGAGCGCACCGTTAATTCTTCTTACCGAACCGTCAAGGGCAAGCTCACCCATTATCAGTAAATCTTCGAATTGAATACTTATAAGTTGAAGCGATCCGAGTAGTCCGATTGCTATTGGAAGATCAAATGCAGTTCCTTCCTTCTTTATATCAGCAGGTGCGAGGTTTACTGTGATTTTTTTCGGGGGAATTGTGAATCCTGAATTTCTGATGGCCGTGAGAATTCTTTCCCTGCTCTCTCTGATAGCATTGTCCGGAAGCCCTACGACAGTGAATGATGGAATCCCCCCTGATACATTGGTTTCAACCGTGACTCTAAGAGCATCTATACCCATTAAAGCAGCGGCGTTGAGGGTTGAGAGCATAAATAAATCCGTTAACAACTTTTTATATACGTCAAGTCTTGCGTGTAAAGTACGCTATTATTTCATATATTCTTGAGGGTTATTTTGTATTATTAATTATGAGCGACCAGAGATTGTCACAACGATGCTGTTGTGGAAGAATTGGAAAAAGAGGGGAGTCAAAAAAAACGCAACACATTCAAGTTGATGCTTATCAACAGGGATATTTATGAGAAAACAAAAGAGGCTTTTTTAAAAAGCCTCTTTTGAACCAATTCCCAAGTAAAACAGTATTTATTCTGGTAATCTATATTGCTCAATACTTTCACCTTTTTTCTCAACATCTTTTACCCAACCCGGCTTTGGTCCTCTGCCAACCCAATATTCAGTTTCGCTTTTTCTGTACTTAATAACTGAAGGGCTTTTTGCTGAAGAAGATTTAGCTGGTTTTCCCTTACGCTGAAGTTCTTCAACTGTAATATTGAAGTTATCAAGTTTATCTTTGATCTCTTTAATTATCGCTATACGTTCGTTTTTGATAATTTCATCAGCCTCTTTTTGAAGCTCAGCTATTTGAGATTTGATTTCCGAAAGTTTTGTTGATGACATATTTTATTTATTTATAATGGGTTATAAAAAACCTCCTTTATTAAGAGGTAAACTATGACAGAATGTAAGAAAAAAATAAACAAACAATATCAAATACTTTATAAGAAAAATATATTCTGGTAAAATAACTCTCAATTATCCACAATTGTGAAATAGGAAAAATTACAGTCCGTAAAATACTGTTCAACCTTATTTCAGATTATCATGTCATAATCCTGTTTAGTTATCCTTGTATGTTCAGCCAAAATATTAATAATGTTTTATTCTTTTATATATGCTTAGAGTTAACATCATTAAGCGCATATCACAGATTGAATGTAAAGATGAACATAGTCATCAAAGGAAACCCATGTAATCTATACGGAGCCTCTTTCACGGAGTTATGGCGTAGAAATATTCATAACCCATAAAGCTTATGAAATCGTTAATGCCTTTTACAATGAAGTAATTCAATTATTGCCTGAATCATTAGTTATGGTGTATACATAACCTGAAGAAAAGATGGTACAATGAGCGGCAATAATACTTTTTAATGAAGTATGATGAATGTAATTATCCTAAGAAAGATGATTTATAGTATATAGAATTGTAAGAATTTACAACTGAACTAAGGAAGTGTCTTGAGACTTTTGTCGCTTTATAAAAAGCAAATTTTAGAGTAAATCTTTGAAGTTAGGGTGGGTTGATAAAAAAAATAGACAGAAATTACCAGTAAAATGAAGTTAAATGCAAATAACAAATATCATTTTTTCTAATGGTCTTTGTTTGGGATTTCACCAAATACATGATGGTTTATGTAGCGATTGTATTGCTATGCCAAAACAGCACTCCGGTGTATACCCATAAATTACAAACCCTCGAAATCGAGTTTATAATGAAACCTGTTAACCTGTTGTACGCAATCCACCTGATATGGCATTTACTGTCAGAAAAAGTTCCATCAACAGGGAGTCAGACTCTGTCTGTTTAGCAGAATACTGAAGTATCCTCCATTGTTTAAGGAGTTTGATTTGCTGATGGTGAAGCATATTAAGTCCTTCTCGACGCAGTGCTATAAATTTATTGACATTAAGGCGCTGGGTTTCAAGATGTTCTCCAAACAGTAATTCAATCTGTATTTTTGTCCGATGGTATTCTTCTTCTATCAAGCTGAAAATACGTTCTCTGGTATCACTGTCATTAACAAGTGACGCATACTGTCGCATTATGAAAAGATCTGCAGATGCCAGGCTGGTATCTGCATTGCTGATAATATATCGTAAGGGAGGCCATGCGTGGCTTCGGGCTCGAATTTCCTCAAATGTTTCAGGAGAATTCTTCTGAAGGTATTCAAGCGCCGAGCCAACACCGTACCATCCTGAAAGCGAAAAACGTGCCTGATTCCAACTGAAAACCCAAGGGATGGCACGAAGGTCTTCAAGGCTTGTTTTTCCACTTCTTCGAGAAGGTCGGGATCCTATTCTTGTTGATTCAATAATGTCAATAGGTGTGGCTTGAAGAAAAAAAGTCAGAAATCCTTCAGTGTTGATGAGATTTCGGTATGTCTGGTTGCTTATTTCAGACAGCATGTCCATTACAGGCTCGAGAGGGTGAGCTCTTTTTTCGTTGTTTCTCTGCCTGATGAGGGCTTCAGTTGCTCCAGCCATAAAGAGCTCGAGATTATAGACCGCACTGATGCGGTTGGCATACTTTTGTGCTATGGTTTCGCCTTGTTCGGTAAAAGACATACCAGCATTAAAAGAACCATGCGGTTGCGCTCTTATAAAGCGATGAGTGGGTCCGGCTCCCCGGCTGATACTTCCACCCCTGCCATGAAAAAAAAGAATGTCAGTATTGTTTTGTTCGGCAGCTTTCAGCAATGCTTCCTGTGCACGATAAAGTGTCCAGGTGCTTGAAAAAATTCCACCGTCCTTGTTGCTGTCACTATAGCCGATCATGACCTTCTGGATCGTTCTTATATTTCCGTTTGTGTTTTTCTGGTACTCAAGACTTCTTTGTGTAACAGGGTGCTGGAGAAATTCCTGGAGTATCACGTGGCTTTTTTTAAGATCGTCAATGGTTTCAAAAAGCGGGACGACAGGGAGTAGACAGGCATCTCCATTAACTGTTGGAGTCATCAGCCCGACTTCCCTGGCAAAAAGATAGACTATAAGCAGGTCAGAAGTGTTTCTTGTCATGCTGACGATAAGAGAGCCAAGTGCATCGGATCCGTAACGTTTTGTATGATTCACCAAAACCCTGAAACAAGAAAGGACTGTTTCAGCTTCGGCGCCGGCAGTCATGTCGGGATGGGTAAATGGTCTGGGGGACTGAAGTTCTCTATCAAGAAAGGTTCTTTTTGCAAATTCGTCCCATTCCAGAAATTCACTTCCGTTCATCCCGGCTGCGTTCATAAGTTGTGACAAGGCCAGTTCATGGACATGGCTGTTTTGACGGATATCAAGTGACCCAAGATGGAATCCAAATGTCTGCACTATTCTGAATACTGGCGCAACTTCCATGTCAGCAATATGTTGGGCGCCAGCAGCCAGTAATGAATCTCTTAAAAGCGAAAGATCCTCAAGGAGTTCTGCGGAACTGATGTACCGGCAAGGTTCGCTATCCAAAGTAGTAGTATCAGCTATATCGGCTTCAAACGGCAGTGACGCAATCATAAGGTTCAAAAACTGTCGCCAGGGCTCGTGACGGTTTCTATGAAATGCTTCAAAACCGGTATTTCCAAGCTTACTTGTGAGGCTGTCAACTCGAAAAGCCAGTTTCTCTCCAGGTGATTGGAGTCTTTCGGAAAGGCTTAATTTTGATGCAAGTTCACTGAGATGACGTTTGACAAGCGTAAGCGCGTTAAGTCGCATATCACCAAGTGTTTCTTTGGTTACACTTTCGGTTACAAGTGGATGTCCATCACGGTCGCCTCCAACCCAGCTTCCAAAGCTGATGCGGGGCAGATTGCGGGGGTCAGAAAGCTTGGCAGTATTATATCCTGTGGCATTCCATGCCTGTACGAGACGTTTGTCAAGCATAGGGAGAACTTCAGAAAAAATATTGTTGAGATAGTGAATTACGTTTCTCCTTTCGGCTGATACCTGTGGTTTTTCGACGAGGATTTCTCCTGTTCGCCATAATCTTTCGAGGACGACCTTGATCTCGTTTCGGATTTCGAACTGTTCTAGGGGAGTCCACATTTGGTTTTCACGTTTCACCAAAAGCAGGTAAAGTTGGCGGTGCTGTTCAAGAACTGTTTTTCGTTTTGCCTCGGTTGGATGTGCAGTTAACACGGCATTGATGGCAACCTCCGGCAGTAAAAAACAAATTGTGGTTTCCGATATGCCAAGTTCCTTGAGTCTTAAAAGAGTTTTGCCCCAAAGTCCGGTAAGATGCGATAATCCGTGTTCTGCTTCGAGAGCACGCCGATTTTGTGCAGCAGAGTTTTCTTCGGCCATGTTAAGCAGTTGAAAAAAAATTGAAAAGGCCTGAAGGGTGCGTTCGGAACTTGGATAGTTTTCAATCTCCATTCCGGTATTCTGACAGGGGAGGTGGTCGGCAAGTATATTTTCTCCAAGGTCACGAAGTACCTCTTGAAAACATTGGAGAAGAAACATGAAATCGCGTTCAGCTTTTTCAAAATCGATAATACTGCTGGCTGTTGTTATCATATTGAAAACCAATTCCGGGTTTTAATTCGTCATTTTATAAAGTATTCGAAAATAATAAGTGAGTTACAAATAATGTTATTCTTGCCATGACCTGATTCATCATCATGATTGATATGCTTCCCAAGTTTAAGCAGATAGTGAATGTAAACACACCTTTTTATGGTTTCTGTTTGCCCCCTTTACAATTTATGCTTATCTTTACTCTATAATTTTTTGGGTAAGCCACTAACACCTAATTCATTACCTGTCATGGACAACAAATCAAATGGTAAGCTTATTGCTGTAGCATTAGGCGGGGCTGTCTTAATGGGGGCTTTGTTTTTCGGGTTGTCTTTTCTAACCGGGTACAAGGTGCCGGCTGAAAACATTTCAGTAATCTTGACTCCGTTACGTTCCTTTGCGGGCTGGTTTTCTTTGATCTTTTGTGCCTCTCTCATAATTATGGGACTAGGCAAAATGTCATCAAGAATAAGCGACAAGTGGTTTTTAAGTTTTCCCCTCAGCATTATTGCCATTGTCGCAGTTATGTTTGCTTTGCTTTGGCTAAGACCTTCAGGTATTTTACTGTCAACTACGGGTCGCACCACTACTCTTGACGGTAAATACATCCGCTCCGTCAAAGAACTCACTGCTTTCCTGGAAAAACCAGCATCTGGTATAAAGGCTAAACCAGTGCCTGCCGGGTTTGACTTTGCAGCAGCCAAAACTCTCACAGATGGTCGTTGCAACAAATGTCATACTCTTTCATCTGTTCAGGATGCCTTCAGAACCAAGTACAAGAAAACAGGAAAAGTCGATGTTGTTGTAAATCGCATGCAGACTAATGCAGGTTCCGGTATAACGCCGGATGAAGCTAAATCCATTGTTATATACTTAGAGAATAAGTTCTGATAACCGCTTATTCCTTCAGGGTATTCAATTGTTTATAAAAAAAGCCTCTGACAGATCCTCTGAGGCTTTTTTTTATTCTATCGTCAAACGCTATAGTGTACGGTAACAGTTTCGGTAATACCGCCTCTTGCTTTCCATTCTGTTATCACACTCAGTGATCTTGGCTGAAGGACGCTGACAAGGTCGTCAAGAATCTTATTAGTGATGTTTTCATAAAAAATTCCTGCATTGCGATACTCGAGAAAATAATATTTCAGAGATTTAAGCTCTACACAGCTTTTATCTGGAACATAGCGTATCGTTATGGTTCCAAAATCCGGTAGCCCAGTTTTAGGACAGACAGAGGTAAATTCCGGATTGATAATTTCGATAGTATAGTCCCTGTCGGGATAGGTATTATCGAAAATCTCAAGGATTTCGTTTTTCATCGGTTGTCATTTTGATTGATGTGTTATAAAAGGTATTTATGAGCAAGAGAGTGCTTTTCGATGCAAAATAGAAATCCATGGCAATTTATTGGTAGATTAACAGGATTTTTTGTTGATCACAAGTGCTTCCCGCATGCAAATCAGCAGAAATAAGCACGCGCTTTTTGAAATAAAAGGCAGGTAATATACATATGTTCAGTAATGGGGAAGACTCGGATTTACAGTTGCTTTATAAAGCTCTGGCAGCAGAGTATGATCTTTCTGAAACACACTATACCTTCGGGACGCTTCCGTTCAGTTTTTTGAGCGTCATTGATAGTTATGCTCTTCTTGATAGAATATCTCCCGAAGATTTTGTTAAGGATGAACAGATGCCTTACTGGGCGGAAATCTGGCCTTCAGCAATAACTCTTTCTTCATTTATTGCTGAAGAACTTGTACTTAATGGTCTTCGTGTCATAGAAATAGGCTCCGGAGTGGGCATGGCGTCAACAGTTGCAGCCAGTAAAGGTGCAAGTGTTCTGACTACAGACTATTCGATGGAAGCCCTTCGTTTTGTACGATATAATGCATTGAAAAACGGGGTAACTCTAGACATCGAAAAACTCGACTGGAGGATGGTTAAGTGCGGTGAACAGTTTGATCTCTTATTTGCAGCTGATGTGCTATATGAAAGGGTTAATCTGCTTCCTATAGTAACAGCAATTGATAAACTTCTTAAACCCGGTGGATCAGCTTATATTGCCGACCCGCGAAGACGCCTCGCCGAGCAATTTCTTGAACTTTCAGCTGAAAATAATTTTTCAATAACTTCCTTTCCAAGAAAATATTCTGCAGGCTCAAAAGAGGTTACGGTAAATATTTATAGAATGACAAGGGAAATAAACAATACATGAGAGGTCATAGCTCCACCAATGAGCTTTGTATTCGCTGGCGATATAATGCAGGAGATAGTGCGATTATCTGGCAGCTTATGTTTACTGATAGTGGCAATCTTGTTGGTCAAAAGCGATTTGTATTAAGTCGCAGGGCACTTTTTTTCAGTATTGATAAAATCACTGGCAAGGTTGATCGTGACGATTATCTGTTGATGGATCATACTCACCAGGTACCTGCTGGCGAAGGATGGTTTGTCGGGCTCGAAACAACGCACAGTAATCTGGTTTATTGCTATACCCATCAATTGGAGAGCCCGGAGCATAAGGGGATATGGGCAGTTGATTTTAAAAGCGACAAGGTTGTTTGGTCAAGGTCTGATATTATTTTTTCAGATAATATCAATAATGAGTTTCTTGTGTACCGTCTTTCTGCTTTTGGCGGATTTCCTGAACGTCATTATCTGCTTATTGATCCTCTTACAGGCGAAGACATTCGTCACCTCGGACTCGAAAGTCCAACAATACATGCTATGAGGCAAAAAGCTGAGTCGGAAGAAAAGAGACAAAAAGTTATTCTTCCTGTATTTGTATCGGAAGTGATAAATGAGCAAGGCGAAGCTTTACAGAGAGCAGGTATTGATAGGCATATTCATAGTGAATGTATTGTTCAAGGTCACTTTACTATTGCAGTATTACATGAACAGGCTGATTGCAAGGGCTCATGGCACTCTCATCTTAAAGTCTGGAGATCGGATATCCTTATCTACACAACGTGTCTTGAAGAAGGTGTCGAAAAACCCAGTCTGAACAATTTTCTCATCCAGAGTGAAAATTTGTATTACCTTAAAAATAAACAGGAATTGGTCTGTGTTACACTTACATGAAAGCTTCTTTAAAACATCCTTCACTCACTCCTTTTCAGGAGGGTTCTCTTCCAATCAGTGATTTTTTAGACAAACTCAGAAGTCGTAAAAACCTTTCACCAAATACCGTTATTGCATACAGAACTGATCTTGTTCAGTTCTTTTCATTTCTTAAAAAACATTTAGAGATTTCAGATTTTAACAGGTTTGATCCGGAGAGGGTTACATCTGTTGATGTGAGGCTTTTTATGGGATCATTAATAGATCGGGGGGTTCAACAACGATCAATTGCCAGAAAGCTTGCAGCAGCCAAAAGCTTTTACCGATATCTGCAGGAAGCAGGGCAGATAAAGAGCTCAGTGTTTTCCTATATTACTACACCAAAATTTCCACGGCGCGTGCCAGGTTTTTTAACTGAACAGCAGACAGAAAAGCTGTTTAATGAAGTGATTCCTAGTCAAGTGAGTGCGCTTCACAAGCCGGAGCAAAACGTACATCTTGAATCTTTTCTTGTTCAGCGTGACAGAAGCATCTTGGAACTTCTCTACTGTAGCGGCCTTCGCGTTTCTGAGTTGATTGGTCTGACTATGGAATTTCTGGATCTTGACAATGGATATGTGAAGTTGACAGGCAAAGGCAATAAGCAGAGAATTGTTCCTGTTGGTATGCTTGCGGTTGAAGCATTGAAAAAATATTTTGAAGTACGAAGAAACTTCTTTAGAATAAGTGTTGGTGCGGGAGTGGGGGCATTAGAGTATGTTTTTGTAACCAGAAAGGGCAAAAAGCTTTATCCCATGCTTGTTCAAAGATTGACCAGAAAATACCTTGGATCGGTTACTGAGCAAAAGCAGAAAAATCCACATATACTGCGCCACAGTTTTGCAACACACCTGCTGAACGGTGGAGCTGATCTTAATAGTGTCAGTGAAATGCTTGGACACAGCAATCTGTCAACTACTGAAATATATACTCACGTTACTTTCGAGCGCTTAAAAGATGTTTACAGGAAAGCGCATCCTAACGCATAAATCTGTCTCGGGCTTCGGATAACTTATTTGCCGTGGTCCTGTTCTTTCATTACGTTCACCATATTTCAACGGAGGTTATTATGACAAAAGCTCTCGATAATGATGCTGTAAATGTTAAGGTCACCCTGCGCCACTCCAATAATCATACCGACATAGAAGAGTATGCACGTAATGCAGTACTTTCCCTTGTAAATGTTTATTCCGGTATTATCAGCTGTCATATTATTCTTGACCACCAGAAAAATGACTTTGAAAAAAATAAGCTTGCTGAAATAACTGTACATGTTCCTCAGAATGTTCTTGTTGCAAAGGAGGCGGGCGCGGCCTATGAACAGACTATCGACAATTGCGTTGCGGCATTGAGTCGGCAGCTTCAAAAGTACAAGGAGAAATTGCAGGAGAAATTGCAATAACTGGCAATTGTGAAAGCCTGCAAGGCAGTATTAATTAGGCCTTGCAGGCTTTCTGAAGTTTATTAACACTTCGACAGCAGATACCATGAACCTTGACCAAAAGGGATTAAAGAAGCGATCAATTACGGTCGCCTATTTTTTTAATACTATCGGCAAAATGCACGATATCAAATTACGGCGTCTGAATAATGTTGACGAACAGAAACGGAGAATATTTGAACGTGATCTTCATCGGCCCGGACTTGCCCTTGCCGGGTTTACAAATCTTTTTACTTACAAACGAGTACAGATTCTTGGAAATACAGAAACAAGGTTTCTAAATCATCTCGAAGAACAAGAAAGAAATCGGGTGTTTGAAAATCTTGTGCGATTTAAAATACCTTGCATAATACTGACAAGCAGTAATAAACTCCCTCAGTCTCTTCTCGATATGGCTACCAATGCAGGTATTCCTGTATTTATTACTCGCCTTTCTTCTACCAAAACCATTTACTTTGTTACTGGTTTTCTTGATGATCAGTTTTCGTTTTATCAGCAATACCACGGCTCAATGGTTGACGTATATGGCGTCGGGGTGTTGCTTATCGGAAAAAGCGGTCTTGGAAAGTCAGAAATTGCGCTGGATCTGGTTGAAAGGGGGCATGGTCTTGTGGCTGATGATGTTGTTGTTATACATCGGAAAGGGGAATCAATGATGCTCAATGCCAAAAGAAATAACATCATTGACCATTTTATGGAAATTCGCGGTCTTGGTGTAGTTGATGTACGGGCAAACTTTGGTATCCGTGCAATTCGTGATGTCAAGGAAGTTCAGGTTGTTGTGGAACTGCTGGAATGGGATAAAGAAATGGTCTATGAACGGCTGGGGTTAGACACCAAATTTATTAAGATTCTTGGTGTTGAAGTTCCGCTTGTACAATTACCTATATTCCCCGGTAAAAATATTACCGTTATTATTGAGGTGGTTGCACTTAATTTTCTATTGAAACGATACTCCAATTACGTTGCAGCCGAAGCTCTGACTGATCGAATCAAAAATGTTATCAACAGTGGTAAAACAGAGGAAGAAAGTAATGATTGAAAAAGGTGCCTGCAGGTTTGCTGCAGCATATCGATTAACGGGGTTCTTTATAGCTGTTTTTATTATTGTAGTCCTTTCTTCCTGTAGTAAGCATGATGCAAGTAAGGCAAAGACAGGTAAAGGACAATCAGCTATGGATTCCACGCTTGTTATTGCCATGCTTGGCGATGCAGATTATCTTAATCCGGTTATCGGTACTACCGTAACATCAAGCAATATATTCGGCCTTATTTATCCCTCCTTACTGCAGAGTGAGTTTGATACAACCACCGGTCTCATGAATTACATGGCCCTCGAAAAAAAACTGAGGGTACTGCAATCTGGACAGGGGAAAAAAACTCCGAAAGCCGCTCTCGCCAGAACCTGGCATATGTCGGACGATAATAAATCCATTACTTACATTCTTCGTCATGATGCATTCTGGGATGACGGTAAGCCAATTATATCAGCAGACTTCAAGTTTTCCTACCAATTGTACGGGAATCCTGTTATTGCAAGTGCCCGGCAACAGTATCTTGCTGAATTGGTTGGTGCCGATAAGGGTCGGGTTGATTTCGATAAAGCAATAGAGACGCCAGATGATACAACCCTTGTCTTCAGGTTTTACAAGCCGGTTCCTGAACATCTGGCTCTTTTTCATACCTCGCTTACCCCTCTTCCTGCTCACAGGTGGAAAGGTGTTAAACCTGACGAGTTTCGTCATTCCCCGCTAAATCTTGATCCGCTCGGTGCAGGACCCTACAAACTGAGAAACTGGCAGCAGCAGCAGGAAATAGTTTTGGCTTCAAACCGGAAATCCAATCTTCCTAAGCCCGGCAATATTTCCGTTATTTCCTTTAAGGTAGTCCCTGATTATACTGTAAGGCTCACGCAGCTTCAGACAAGTGCTGTTGATGTTGTCGAAAACATTAAACCTGAGGATTTCACAGCTCTTTTAAAGGCAAATAATCAGCTTGAAATTAAAACAGTTGGTCTGAGAGTATACGATTATGTTGGCTGGTCAAATATTGATCAGGCAGAGTACCAGAGAACCGGTAAATTCAAGCCGCACCCATTGTTCGGTTCAGCGCAAGTCCGCCTTGCACTTACTCATGCCATTGATCGTGAAGCCATCATTGACGGATATCTCAAACAGTATGGTGTGATTTGCAATACCGATATATCTCCATCTCTCAAGTGGGCGTATAATAACCGGATGGTTCCACATCCTTACGATTCGGCAAAAGCTTCAAACCTGCTTAAAGCCGATGGATGGTTTCCAGGTCCCGACGGTATTCTCCAAAAAAACGGCAAGAGGTTCAGTTTTACCCTCTATACAAATTCGGGGAATGCGCGAAGAAACTATGCGAGCGTTATTATTCAACAAAACCTTCGAGCTATCGGCATTGAGTGCAAGCTGGATGTTCAGGAATCCAATGTTTTTTTTGAGAACCTTCAGTCTCGAAAACTTGATGCATGGATGGCAGGCTGGTCTATAGGTCTGGAAATCGATCCTCTGGATGTTTGGGGTTCTGATCTCAAAAAAAGCAGATTTAATTTTACGGGTTACCGCAATCCAAGGATTGACGAACTTTGCGAGCTTGCCAAGTTGAAAATGGACCCAGTCGGAGCTAAACCATACTGGCTTGAATATCAGGAAATACTGCATAGGGATCAGCCGATCACTTTTCTTTACTGGATCAGGGAAACGCAGGGATTCAGCAAAAGGATTGAGGGGGAGGATCTCAATATTTCAGGGACTTTTTACAATATTGATGATTGGAGGTTGCGGCCTTCAGCAAATGTTACTCAATAGCTGGTTATGCTGATATATATACTTAAACGGCTTTTGATAGCTATTCCGTTGATATTTGGGGTATTGACCCTTACTTTTTTTATTATCAGGCTTGCCCCCGGTGACCCTGCTGCTTTTTTTATACAGCCGGGAATCAGCCCTAACGTAGCAGAGCAGATCAGGGCGCAATATGGTCTTAACGACCCTTTACCAATCCAGTATTTCAAATGGATTTCGAATGTACTGCAAGGTGATTTTGGACGAAGTTTCAGTCGAGCCCAACAGCCTGTATTTGATGTTATTGCTGAAGCATTGCCGATTACAGTGACTATAGCAGGTCTGACCCTTATTGCAAACTTTACTATCGGCATTCTCATTGGTATTATTTCTGCTGTGCGGCAAAACACTTTTCTTGATAGATTTCTGACCGTGACTGCCCTGTTTTTTTATTCGATGCCCGAGTTCTGGTTTGCCTTGATGATGATTATTCTTTTTGCCTTGAAGTTTCCTGTTTTTCCGGTTTCAGGTCTTAATGAGATCGGTGCAGAAAGTTATGGTCCATTGGGTTTTTTGCTTGACCGATTCTGGCACCTTATTCTACCGGTTACCGTACTCAGCATTAACGGAGCTGCAGGCATTGCCCGATACGTCAGGGGCAGCATGCTCGAAGTTATCCGCCAGGACTATATTCGCACTGCAAGAGCGAAAGGATTGCCGGAAAATGTAGTTATTTTCAAGCATGCACTTCGAAACGCTCTTCTGCCAGTGATTACCCTTATGGGAAGTTCATTACCTTTTATTTTCAGCGGCGCGTTATTTATTGAGGTGATATTTGCATTTCCAGGTATGGGAAGAGTGACGGTAGATGCAATTTTTGCAAGAGATTATCCGCTTATTATAGCTAATACATTTATATCCGGCTCATTGATAGTCCTTGGTAATCTTTTTGCCGACGTTCTCTATGCCGTTGCTGATCCGCGCATAAAACTCTGAATGCAATAACTATCAACCTGTAATTATTTCTGTTTGAGAATAGAACTGCTTAATACTCCACCCGATGCTGTTGAGACCAGGATCGAGGAACAGATTCGCCCTCTGTGCATGGAAGATTTTGCTGGCCAGCAACGGCTGACTGATAATCTTAAAGTATTTATTTCGGCAGCTAGAATGCGTGGAGATGCTCTGGATCATGTTTTGTTGTCCGGCCCTCCTGGGCTTGGAAAAACAACACTTGCCTATATTATCGCAGCAGAAATGGGAAGCAGTATAAAGTCCACCTCAGGTCCTCTCCTGGACAAAGCAGGAAATCTTGCTGGACTGCTAACTGGTTTAAAAAAGGGAGATGTTCTATTTATTGACGAAATTCATCGCATGCCTCCAGCCGTCGAGGAATATTTATACTCAGCGATGGAAGACTTTCGTATAGATATCATGCTCGACAGTGGCCCATCTGCCAGAGCGGTACAACTGCGCATAGAGCCTTTTACCCTTGTTGGTGCCACAACACGTTCTGGTCTTCTTACATCGCCCCTCAGGGCCAGATTCGGCATCAACAGCCGCTTTGACTATTATACACCCGATATTCTTGAAGGGATTATTATCCGTGCATCAGGTATACTGGGTATTGGCATTGATGGTAAAGCTGCATCGGAAATTGCAGGACGTTCACGAGGAACACCCCGTATTGCCAACAGGTTGCTCAGACGTGCAAGAGATTTTGCACAGGTTGACGGTGTAGAGCTCATCAGCCGGGTTATTGCAATGAAAACCCTGGACTGTCTTGATATCGATGAGGAAGGATTGGATGATATGGATAAAAAAATCATGGACACCATTGTGAATAAATTTAATGGAGGACCTGTTGGTATTGCCTCACTTGCAGTATCCGTTGGCGAAGAGAGGGAGACCATTGAAGAGGTTTACGAACCCTACCTTATTCAAGCCGGTTATCTAACAAGGACAGCAAGGGGACGAGTTGCAACACGCCGCGCATTTCTCAGATTCTCTACAAGCAGTGATGCCAATGATTACCCCTTGTTTGATGTTCAGGAAGACCGGTAAATTATCAGCAAACCGGTATCGGCTGATTATTTATTTTTATGCACTTTTCTGTGCAATTTCCTGTTGTATTCTCCTTTCTTCCTGTTCATCCCGTCCTGCACTTTCTGGCAGTTCGCAATCTGATTCCCTTGCCCAGGCATCTACCCGGGAATTTGTTGCAGCATCGCTTCTCAGCGCTCAGGGAAATTATCGCAGTGCGGCCAATCGTTATCTGAAACTTCTTACCGTTGAGCCCTCAAACGCTGCGATTCATTATGCCCTCTCCAAAGCATATCTAAGTCTTGGTGTTCTCGATTCCGCCCGTATATACAGCGAAAAAAGTGTCCTGCTTAATCCAGGAAATAAATATTATTTGAGTGTTCTTGCTGGTTTAGCACATCAAATGCATGATTATACTCGGGCGAGCGATCTTTATCGGCAGATTGTTGCTCTTGAACCTGGCAGTGTGGAACCTTTATCATCACTTGCACTCGAATATCTTGCGGCTGATCAGCCTGAAAAAGCTCTTGCTGTATTTAAAGACATCCTTTCAATTGACCCTAAAGACAAGACAGCGCAGGCTCAGGTCTTGCTCATGGAAATAAAACTTCTTCACTATAAGGATGCAATAAAGAGGGTGATGGAGCTGATTCGACAGGGAGACGAAAAAGACAAGCTTCGTTTAACTCTCGGGGAGCTTTATATACAAGCCGGGGATTTCGATCTTGCATTCAAAACATTCAGGGAGGTAGTGCATGAAAATCCAAGATTTATTCCTGCATGGCTTGGAGTGTTTGAGGTTTCTGTTCAGTCAAAGAATCAATCTGTTTTTCTAGAATATCTTAATCGCCTTAACAATACCAGTCAGATAAGCTTCAAACAGAAAATAGAACTTGCAAAACTGTTTGTTGTGCGTTCTGTACGCGACAGTTCTTTTGTTCAACCATCAATAACCATGATAGATGAAATCGGCAGGCGAAATAAGAACAACAGTTTGGTCTATGTCCTCCGAGGCAATGCAAAAATATTGCATGGTAAAGGGCTTGACGCAATACCTGATTTTAAAAAAGCACTTCAGCTTGAACCGAAAAATGTTGAAATGTGGGAGAATCTTGTTTCGGCATATCTTATGCAAAAGGATTATTTGCATGCAGAGAGAACAGTTTCTAAGGCAAAAAGTCGATTTCCAAGTTTGATGTTCAGGCTCAGGGTATTAGAAGGCGAGGTGCAATTTCAGGCGGGAAATCTAAAGCAGGCAGTATTACTTCTTGAGCCAGTCGCGAGGCCGAAAACTGCAAAAAAGGACAAACAGCTTTATGAGCAAGCTGTAACCAGTCTTGCTTTATGTTATGATAAACTGGGTTTTCCCGATAAAAGCATTCATCTTTACGAAACGATTCTGCAAACCGACTCTAAAAATTATCTCATGATGAACAATCTGGCCTATGTTCTTTCTGTACAGGAAAAAGAACTTATTAGAGCTAAAGATCTTGCCTTAAAAGCTGTGACTGCTGAACCCGATAATGCAAGTTATCTGGACACCCTGGGTTGGGTTTTGTTCAAGTTAAAAGAGTATGAGAAAGCGCGTGATATTCTTGAAAAAGCATTGGGAATAGATACCACTGAAACTGAAATAATGGATCATCTCAGCCAGGTCTACGATGCAATCGGTAACAGTCAAAAGTCACAGGAGATGAAAGAGAAAATCAAGAAGCTTTTGAAGAAGTAATCTATACGTTGTTATACTATTCTGTACTAAGTCGTTAAAAATCAACATTATATTGCAGGGGTAAAAAAAACAAGGAGAGCACACGGGTCGCAGTGTATCAATTATTGTTTTAAGAAATAAAGCTAAGACATTTCAAATATAACGGTATGAGAAAAAATTGTTACGTGTTGGAAATGAGACTGCCAAAGCGTAAAGTCAACGTAACGAGGATGATGCGAAAGAAAACTAAATCGCTTGCACTATAGCCAGACCCTGTAAAAGTTTTTGCCTGACTTGAATTAATGTTACCAATTGATGCACAGCAATTTACTTTTATAGAGCAGATTTAAGAAGTTTTACAAAAAGCGGTTATACGATTTAGAAGGATATGCCCAAATTATTGTGCAACAAAAAAAAGATGCTTAAACCAGTTTGCGTATGGCCCCTTAATCGGACACCTCAAAAGTAGAAATTCCGGCCTATTTTCTTTTAATGCAATAAATTCAATGGGAGCTAGACCTCTCAAGGAATAATGAGGTCTGAAGCCGTTATATTCGCTTCGCCACTCCTCGATCTTGGTTCGCACATCTTCGAGACTGCTGAACCAATGAACCGAAAGGCACTCATCACGAAACTTACCGTTGAATGATTCAATATAAGGATTATCGGTCGGCTTGCCCGGTCGGGAGAAATCCAACACGACTTTATTCTCATAAGCCCAGCGATCCAGTTCTTTGGAAATGAACTCGCTTCCATTGTCGACTTGTATGCGTTCCGGCATAGCTCCTTCACGTTGCACAGCAGTTTCGAGGTAGCCGACAACGTCTGATCCTTTAATATGTTGGCTTGCGAACAGGCCAGAGCATTTCTTTCCAAAGTTGTCAACGATCGTCAAGACTCTGAATTTCCGGCCATCAAAGAGTTGATCGGCTACGAAGTCCATGCTCCATACTTGATGTACTCGCAGCGCTTCGATTTTCTCAATGCGGTGCTTTGCGCTACGATTCCTTAGTGGCCGCTTCGGCCGCAAAACCAAACCTTGTTCGCGATAAATCCGACGCCTGCGCTTGTGGTTATCGGTAAAACCTTCGCGCCTAAGCATGATTTCGATGCGTCGAAATCCGTAACGGACTCGAGAGTATGCAATCTCTCGCATCCGCATTGCCAACAACGTCTCATCGCGCTTATGAGCCTTGTAGTAAAGCGTCGATGGAGGTGTCGGTAGCGTTCGGCAAGCCCGCTTGACCGAAACATGGTAAGCCACCGTCATGTATTGCACCAGATGCATCTTTACGGCAGGCCTTACAACTTTTTTTTATCACATCCTGAAGCATCTGCCGATCAAGGCTCAAATCGGCAACAAGCTTCTTGAGATGGGCATTTTCCTGTTCCAACTGACGGAGCCGTCGAAGCTCGTTGACACCCATACCTCCGAATTTGTTTTTCCAACCATATAAGGTGGCTTGTGAGATTCCAAGTTGCCGGCAAATATCCCGGACTTTGGTTCCCGCTTCAGATTGTCTGAGGGCATAGCTGATCTGTTGTTCGCTGAATCGTGATGTTTTCATGGCAATGGCTCCTGGTTTGTTTCAAGATACTCATTGCCGGAAATCTCTACTTTACATGTGTCCAGTTTTCTGGGAGGGGGTCACAATTGCAAGAGCAATTGCCATTTTGGCGTAATACATGGCAGAACTAAGACGTTCTTTTTTCACAACATCATAAAATCTTGGAAGTGTTAGAGAGATTTGAATATCTGCATATGACTCAGACCGCAACACATCACCTTGTTTTGTTATGCTTTTCATGAGTCACCTCTTTAGATTATTGTTTTACAATGACTTTACTTTTATAAGATTATACTTGCAATTAAAGTGCCAATATTTTTATCTATTTGGATAACGTATTGAAATATAATAAAATATAGTTTTGTTGTAGATAAGAGGATCTTAGTATTTGGTATACTTGTGACAGAAAAAGTGTCTCATATAGAGACGTAAGATCGGGGTGAAATCGGTATAAAGTTATGGGACAATATTGCGGGGATGAAGAAGAGAGCTATCGCTCAAAACTCACTTTTGAGATAGCATAATGTTAAATAGGAAATGAGATAAACATAGAGTGAAGGAAAACAAAAAAACGGTGGATGTTAGATTCCACCGTTTTTTGATTCAATGATACTTCTTATTGCTTATTGAGCATTATCGAAATTGGTTCGTGCTGCAAGATATTCGTAATGAGACCAACGTGCATCAACTTCTTTCTGGATCGCCGTATAGTACTCGTCAGCCAAGGCAGGATGGCTCTTTTTGAGCATTCTGAAACGGTTTTCCATATTAAGGAAATTTGCAACAGGTATTTTAGGCTTTTTCGAATCAAGAATAAGTGGATTCTTTCCTTCAAGCAATCTCTCAGGATTGTAGCGATAGAGAATCCAGTGTCCTGAATCAACTGCTGCTTTCTGATTCTCAAGAGCCGTAGACATGTTGATGCCATGTGCGATACAGTGAGAATAAGCTAAAATGATGGATGGTCCATTATAAGCTTCTGCTTCCAGGAAAGCTTTCAGGGTGTGCTCATCACGGGCACCTAGAGCAACCGATGCAACATAGGCTGTTCCGTATGACATGGAGATCATACCAAGATCCTTTTTAGTGGCTGTTCGTCCCGCTGCGGCAAATTTTGCCACTGCGGCTTTCGGAGTTGCCTTGGACGCCTGTCCTCCAGTATTGGAATAAACTTCAGTATCCAGCACAAGAAGGTTGACATTTTTGTTGCCTGCAGTAATGTGATCAACGCCTCCGTAACCGATGTCGTAAGCCCAGCCATCACCACCAACTCCCCAGACACTTTTTTTAACAAGCATATCTGCCACAGAAAGCAGATTCCTCGCATCGGAAGAATCAATGAGATGAAGCTTCTCCTTCAGAATAGCGACACGTTTTCTCTGCTCAAAAATATCCGGCTCAACAATCTCACGTGCTTCAAGAATTTCTTTTGTCAGCGTTTCTCCAATTTCAGCAGAGAGTCTTTTTAAAAGTTCCTGGGCGTATTCGCGCTGTTTATCAATAGAAATCCTAAAGCCAAGGGCAAATTCTGCCGTATCTTCAAAAAGTGAGTTTGACCACGTTGGTCCACGACCTTCAGCATTAGTGGTGTAAGGGGTCGTTGGCAGGTTCCCGCCATAGATTGATGAACAACCGGTAGCATTGCCAACAACAAGGCGGTCACCAAACAGCTGCGTCATCAGCTTGACATAAGGTGTTTCACCACAGCCGGAGCAAGCTCCTGAAAACTCGAAGAGAGGTACCTGAAGCTGCTGTTCCTTGATCAGCTTTGTATTGATTTTGCTACGGTCAAATTCAGGAATATTAAGGTAATAGTTCCAGTTGTCAACTTCTGTTTCACGAAGCGGTTGCTGAGGCTTCATGTTCAATGCTTTTCTTGATGGGTTTGTTTTATCCCTTCCAGGGCAGACATGTGCACAAATTTCACAACCTGTACAGTCTTCAGGTGCAACCTGAATGGTATACTTCATTCCCTCCCAACTGGTCCCTTTGGCTTCGGTAGATTTAAAAGTACGCGGTGCGTTGGCAAGGTATTTGGCGTCATAGACCTTGGCACGGATAACAGCATGAGGGCAGACCATGGAGCATTTAGCACACTGTATGCATAAATCCGGTTCCCACACAGGGATTTCATCAGCCAGATTACGTTTTTCAAATTTTGATGTACCAGTTGGATAAGTGCCGTCAGCAGGCATATCGCTAACCGGAATATCATCACCTTCACCTGCAATTATTTTTGCCAGCACATTGCAGACAAAATCAGATGCTTCACCAACAATAGGCGGGCGCAGTTCTTTCTTGCTGTCAGCTATCGAACCTAAAGTTACCTGATGCAGGTTCGAGAGTGTTTCATCTACAGCCTGAATATTCTGGTTGACAACTTCATCTCCTTTTTTGCCATAAGTTTCCCTTATAGAGTTCTTGATCTGGTCGATTGCCTCTTCACGGGGCAGTACACCCGATATGGCAAAAAAGCATGCCTGCATAATGGTGTTGATGCGTTGGCCCATACCGCTTGAGTGAGCGACTTTATAAGCATCAATAGTATACAGTTTTGCCTCTTTCTTAATCAGATGCTCCTGAACGACTTTTGGAAGTTTGTCCCAAAGTTCATCAGCGGCATATGGTGAGTTTAAAAGGAGGGTGCCTTCTTTCTTGAGATTTTTCAGAAGATCAATCATCTCAAGAAAAATCCAGTGGTGGCATCCGATAAACTGTGCTTGAGTAATCAGATAGGTTGAGTGAATCTCATTCGGGCCAAAGCGCAGGTGAGAAGTTGTGATTGAACCGGCTTTTTTCGAGTCGTAGACAAAATAACCCTGTGCAAAGTTTGATGTCTTTTCACCGATAATTTTGATGCTGTTTTTATTTGCACCGACGGTGCCGTCCGAACCAAGTCCGTAAAAAAGAGCCCGGAACATTTCATCAGGTTCTATGGTAAAGTTATGGTCGTAGTCAAGACTTGTGAATGTTACATCGTCTTTGATGCCGACAGTGAAATGATTCTTAGGTTTAGGAAGAGCCATATTGTCGAAAACAGACTTTACCATCGCTGGAGTAAATTCCTTTGAAGAAAGGCCATATCTGCCGCCGGTAATATTTGGAAGGGTTTTCAGTAACCCATTCTGTACCCCTTCAAGCAGCGCATTGACAACGTCGAGATAGAGCGGTTCACCGGCACTTCCGGGTTCCTTGATTCTATCAAGAACAGAAACTGATTTGACTGTTGATGGTAACGCATTAACTAAAAGCTCAATATCGAACGGGCGGAACATACGGGCATGGAGGACGCCGACTTTTTCGCCCTTGCTGTTGAGATAATCAGCAGTTTCACGAGCAGTCTCAACACCGGAGCCCATCAGCACTATAACCCGCTCAGCATCAGGTGCGCCATAGTATTGGTAAAGCTTATAGTAACGTCCCGTCAGGTCACCGAATTTGTCCATCAATCTTTGAGTGATTGCGGGGCATTCGTTGTAATAGCTGTTGACGGTTTCCCTGCCTTGAAAATAGACATCAGGATTCTGAGATGTTCCTCTAAGAATGGGAGCGTCAGGGCTCATGCGTCTGTTGCGGTGCGCTATAACAAGCTCCTCGCTGATCATTGCCTTTATGATATCATCAGAAATAACCTCTATTTTTGCAATCTCATGAGATGTTCTAAAGCCGTCAAAAAAGTGAAGGAATGGTACTCTGGACTCAAGTGTTGCTGCAGCGGAAATTAGACCAAGATCCATAACTTCCTGAACAGAAGCTGATGCAAGAAGGGCAAATCCTGTTCCACGAACAGACATGACATCACCATGATCCCCGAAAATTGAAAGTGCCTGGCCTGCAAGAGCACGTGCTGAAACATGTATGACGCAAGGTGTCAGCTCCCCGGCAATTTTATACATATTAGGAATCATTAGCAGCAATCCCTGTGATGCTGTAAACGTGGTGGTCAACGCACCAGTCTGCAATGCGCCGTGGACTGCAGCAGCAGCGCCAGCTTCGCTCTGTAATTCATCAATTTTAGGGACAGTTCCCCAAATATTCTTTTTTCCTTCAGCTGCCCATGCATCAGAATATTCACCCATCGGCGATGCCGGAGTAATTGGGTAGATACATATAACTTCACTGGTGCGGTAAGAGACATGAGCTAAAGCTTCATTTCCCTCCATTGTTTTATAAGTCCTGGTCATACTGGCAGTCTCTCTTGATTTGTATTGATAAATTTGGAACGTGCAGAGCACTGATGTGATAACTACGATTGAGTTGGAAAATAGTTACACTTGTAGTCATGAAAATCAAATTGAGGCGATTGAGAAGATATTAAAAAAAACGATTTTTGTTAAATTTAATTAGATTTCGCTTTTTACATCTAAAGCCTGCCGCCCTGCAACAGCGACAGTATCCTTTGTTATTTTAATGTTTTGATAATAAAAAAAGGTTATATGGACGCGGAACATTCCGAAAATATTGTTTATGGTAGAAATGCCGTTCTTGAACTTCTCCAGCAAAAGCCGGAAAGTATAGAAAAAATATATTTTCAGTTTAACACTTCTCATCCGAAAATCAAGGAAATACTTATTACCGCAAGGAGGCAGAAGCTGGTAACCGGCAAAGCCCGCCTTGAAAAACTTTCCTTGATTGCCGGGACAACAAAACACCAAGGGGTTTGCGCTCTCATCAGTTCAGTTACCTATTACTCACTGGAAGAGGTGCTGCAAAGCCCCCGAAACACTTACCCACTTTTTGTGGTGTTGCAAGGCCTGGATGACCCGCATAATATCGGAGCCATTATCAGAACAGCTGAAGCCGTTGCTGCCGATGCTGTTGTACTTGTTGAAGGTAAAGGAGCACCTGTTAACGCGGTTGTTCACAAAGCATCAGCCGGTGCACTGTCCCATATGAGAATCTGTAAAGTTAAAAGCCTTGTGCGTGCCCTTGAATTTCTTCATGTTCAGAATGTTCAGGTCATTGCTGCCGATATGGATGCAGAACTTAATTATACGGATGCTGACATGAAACAATCAACAGCCATAGTGCTGGGTATGGAAGGTAGCGGACTTGCTCCTGAAGCATTGCAGTTCTGCGATCATGTTGTAAGGATTCCTATGGCAGGTTGTGTTGAGTCACTCAATGTAAGTGTTACAGCAGGTGTGCTGCTTTACGAAGCCATGAGGCAGCGCCTTATATAACGTCTCTGTGTTGAATACGTTAAATGGCTTTTTTACTTACCTGTTTTTTCAGCTCGTTAAAAAAAATATTACCTTGCTTTCTCATATTCAGTTACTACCGTCGCAACTCAAATAACACACCATCTCTCCGCTATGACTATTCTTGAAGATCTTCGTTATACAAAAGACCATGAATGGATTAAACTGCTTGAAGATGGCAGTACCGCACTGGTCGGCATTACTGACTTTGCCCAGTCAGAGCTAGGCGATATTGTTTTTGTAGAACTAAAAGCTGCAGGAACCAAGTTGAAAGAGCATGAGGTGTTCGGCACTGTGGAAGCAGTTAAAACTGTAGCCGATCTTTTTGCGCCAGTCGCTGGTGAAATTCTTGAGCTGAACACTCAGCTTGACAATGCAGAAATCGTTAATCAGGATCCTTACAACAATGGCTGGCTGGTCAAGATAAAGGTAGACAATCCGGTATCCGTCAAAGAACTTCTTGACGCCTCAGCATACCGTCAGCTGGTAGGGGAATAATTATGCCATTCATTGTCAATACAGCCGACGAAAGGGAGGAGATGCTCAAGGCAATTGGTGTAAAATCCTTTGATGATCTTATTGTTGATATTCCTCAAGAAATCCGCTTGAAAAAAGCCCTTGAAGTATTTCCGGCATTAGATGAACCACAGGTTCGAAAACTGCTCGAATCTCTTGCTTCGGGGAATCGCAGCACATCGGATTATGTAAGCTATCTGGGAGGTGGGGCCTATGATCATTTTATCCCTGTTGCCATCAAGACCATTGTATCCCGAAGCGAATATTATACAGCATACACACCCTATCAGGCAGAAGTATCTCAGGGTACCCTGCAGGCAATTTACGAATACCAGAGCTTAATATGCCGTCTCTACGAGATGGATGTAACGAACGCGTCAATGTATGACGGAGCTACAGCTCTGGCCGAAGGGGTTTTAATGGCCATGAACATCACAGGCCGAGGCCGTGTTGTTGTCGCCGGAAAACTACATCCATACAACAGTTCAGTTCTGAAAACCTATCTTGAAGCCTCAGGTCATACTGCTGTTATCCAAAACACACTTGAAGATGGGGTCGGCTGTATCGCTTCATTAAAGGGTATGCTAACTGACAGTATAGCTGCAGTTGTAGTTCAGCAGCCGAATTTTTACGGCTGCATGGAAGATGTGGAAGCCATACGTGACATTGCACATGCCCATGGAGCACTTTTTATTGTTTCAGCCGACCCCCTCTCTCTTGGAGTTCTTGCTGCTCCAGGAAGTTATGGAGCTGATATAGCAGTCGGGGAAGGTCAATCACTCGGTAACCCGCAAAATTTCGGTGGTCCATACCTCGGAATATTTACTGTAAAACAGCAGTTTGTCCGCAAAATCCCAGGCCGTCTTGTAGGCATGACCAAAGACAGGGATGGTGAGGACGGTTTTATTCTGACCCTGCAGACCCGCGAGCAGCACATCCGGCGTGAAAAAGCCACCTCAAATATATGCAGTAATCAGGCACTTAACGCTCTTCAGGCAGCTGTCTATCTTTCCTTGCTTGGTAAGGAGGGGCTGAAAGAGGTGGCTACGCAATCAGCACAAAAGGCTCACTATCTTGCAACTAAAATTGCCAAAATTCCCGGATTTTCTCTGAAGTACAAGTCGCCATATTACCGAGAATTCGTTGTAGAAACACCCATTCCTGCGACGGAAGTGATAGAAAAGATGCTTGAGAAGAAGGTATTTGCCGGTTACGATTTGTCAGTACATAATGAAACAGGGCTGCTTATTGCGGTAACTGAAAAACGTACACGCCAGGAACTTGACCGTTTTGCAGAAATCCTTGGGGCTCTTATATAAGCCCCAGGGACTTTAGCTCATTGTCAATAATAACCTTGTTTTCAGGCGATAACGGTACAAGCGGTAATCTATAGTTCTCCTCGATCATACCCATACGCGCAAGAGCGTATTTTACCGGTACGGGATTACTCTCAATAAAGTTCAGTCGGAATAGTTTTCGACAGGAACGGTTAATCGACTGCGCTTCGGTAAGGTTTCCTTGTTTAACAGCTTCAACCAGTTGCTTAACCTGATAAGGTACCTCGTTCGCTGCGACGGAAATTACTCCATCACCGCCCATCGCAATAAACGGAAGAATCAGTGAGTCCTCTCCAGTCAGCACCGAAAAATGATCAGGACGCTCTTCGAGAAGTTCCGCGATCTGTGTGAAGTTGTCCGATGCTTCTTTTACGGCTGCAATATTTTCAAAATCTCTGGCCAGCCTGAGAATAGTTGTTGCCGTCACGTTGCATCCTGTTCTTCCCGGAACGTTGTATATAATAACAGGGACAGAAACAGCTTCTGCTATATGCCTGAAGTGCTGGTATATCCCTTCCTGTGAAGGCTTATTGTAATAAGGTGCAACAGAAAGAATAGCTGCAGCTCCAGCTTTTTCTGCATTTTTTGCAAGCTCTACGGCGTGCAGGGTTGCATTGGTCCCTGCACCGGCAGCGACCATTATTTTATCTCCGGCTTCGTCCTTTACGGTACGGATAATTTCAATCTGTTCATCTCCGGAAAGTGTCGGGGACTCACCCGTTGTACCGCATGGGATGATGATATCGGTTCCAGCCGCTTTATGAAACTGTACAAGTCTCCTTAAAGCGCTCGTATCGATGGATCCGTCTGTCTTGAACGGGGTCACCAGTGCTACTGCAGATCCCGAAATATATCGTTTGGACATACTGTTCATTCCTGATTAATAGTATTCAAACTGTGTTGTAAAAAGAGAAGCTTTAAAACAGGCTGAACTTTTGGCAAAGCATTTTAATTCGGCAGTCTGAACATGAGTTTCAGTGGTTCCTGTTCTTTCCTCCGGACTTTATCGGGAAGATACCGAAAGGGAAAAGATAAACAGGGAAATTGAAATTGAAAATTGAATTTTTTTTGTTCTCTGGACTCACACTAAATACAAAAAGCGTTCTCTTACTCTGAATGAACTCGAAAGGCGTAAAAAAAATTCAAGTCCAGGTATTAAGAAATGGGGGCGATGGGGTAAATATCCAGAGACAAGAACAATAGTAGTTCGACTATCTAATGCTGAAACTCTATATGGATTTGCCCCTGTCCAGGAGTTCCGAGGCAAGATTAAGGGAAGAGTGCGAAACTTCTGTTCCACTTATTAATCCAGCAATGGCCTTCAGACGGCTTTTATGGTCAAGGGTGATCACTTCGGATACTGTCCTGTCATGCTGCAGGGATTTTTGAACCTGAAGATGTGTATCGGCCATTGCAGCGATTTGCGGCAAGTGGGTGATGGCTATAATTTGATGAAGGCGTGAAAGTTTTTTCAGGCTCAGGGCAACCGCTTCTGCAACACGGCCACTGATGCCGGTATCGATTTCATCAAAAATAAGTATTGGCAGCTTTGCTGAGTCAGCCAGAGCGCTTTTCATTGCCAGCATGATTCTTGAGATTTCTCCGCCGGAAGCAACTTTTATAAGGGGTTTTGGTTTTTCACCCGGATTGGTCGATATCATGAATTCAATCCGGTCATAACCGCAGCTGAAACAAGCAAACCTTTTCCCATCGTTGGAGATTTCCCCATTATCCTGCTCATCATGCGTTATATTGACAATGAAAGTGGCATTTGGTATGCCCAATTGTGCTAATTGCTCCTGAATGACTTTTTCAAGCTGATGAGCAGCTTTCTGTCGTTTACCTGAAAGCCTGAGGGCAAGAATTGAAAGTTCTGCTTTCTGAAGAGTAATTTTAGCTTTGATATGATTAACCTCTTCTTCAAGGCTGTCCTCAAGCGCAACTCGTGCATCAAGCTCGTTCTGATAATCGATCAGCTCAGTAAGAGTAAGACCATATTTTTTGCAGATTCTTTGAAGTTTTAGCTGACGTTCCCTTAATGAGTCAAGCCTGGCGGGATTAAAATCAATTACCGAAGAATAGCTGCGGGTAAATCTGGCAATTTCATCAACAATGCTTTTTACTGTTCGAGTTTCCTCAACATGTATGTCGAAGCGTTTGTCGATACTGGCAAGTTTTTCAAGAGTATGCAGGGCAGATGTTATGGAAGTGTATATGGAGTGTTCACAGTCATATAACAGGTCATTCAGTGAAGAGGTAAGACTGAAAAGGGTTTCGGAATTTTCCAGCAGCGAAATCTCAGTTTCAATATCTTTGTATTCATCGTTTTTCAAGTCCAGCATTTTAAGCTCATTGATCTGAAAATCCAATGTCTCTTTTTTGTCGCGGATTTCAGCTGCTTCTTTATTGAGAGTATTCAACTGATTTTGTAGTTCCAGAAGTAAAAAACGTGCGGCTTTGTAATCGGTAACATCTGAATCTGATTGTGCAAAATCGTCAAGCAGGGTTTCGTGTGAGTCTGCATTCAGGAGTAACTGGTGGTCATGCTGGCCGTGAAGATCAATCAGTATTTCTCCAGCTTGTTTGAGTAGAGAGGCATTACAAGGGCTATCGTTGATGAAACAGCGAGACTGTCCGCTCGACGACAGTTCCCTGCGGAGAATAAGTTCAGGAGTTGTTTCAATATTGGCTGCACTCAAAAGAACATTCACTTTTTCAGAATGAACATCTTTGAGTATGGCTTCAATAACCGCCTTAGTTGTTCCTGACCTGACCAAATCACTGCTGGCCCGCTCACCAAGGACAAGGTTAAGGGCCCCTATAAGAATAGATTTGCCCGCACCGGTTTCTCCGGTGATAATGTTCAGTCCAGGACTAAATTCAACGGTGAGTTCCTGGATCAGTGCGTAATTTTTGATATAAAGGCTGAAAAGCATGGCCGGGTATGTTGGTGTGCACTTTCAGTGAAAAAAGATAACGCTGATACAACAAACTAGGGAATATCACGTTTAAAGAGCAGTCAAAAAGCCCTGTTGAGGGCTTTATTGAGCAGTTTATTTTTCGATCAGAAATTTGATTGATTTACTTTTTTGGTTTTTCATCATCACCGTTGTTAACGTCATCCTCGCTAGTGCTTTGCGATTTCTTAAACTCCTTAATTCCTTTCCCGAGACCTTTTGCAAGTTCTGGAATTTTTTTTGCTCCGAACAAAAGCAAAATGATCACCAGAATAAGCATCAACTCCTGTCCACCTATTCCAAACATCAGGATTTCTCCATATAAATAACCATATGATGAAAAGTAAATTCCTGCATGTTATATAAACAATCTGTCTTCCTTAACCAACAGCCCTGATGAAATCAGGCGGCTTTTCAGTACTCTTAATATCGAGCAAGTATAGTTTCACCAGCCATGGTTTTTTGGCCCGGTTGAACCACGACTGAAACTGAGGATGGAAGAACAACATCAACCCTGGATCCAAATTTAATCATACCAAAACTTTTTCCGGCTTCAACACTATCCCCCTGTTGAAGGCTACATATAATTCTTCTCGCTAAAAACCCTGATACCTGGTTGAAAAACACCTCTATTTCTCCATTGTCAATACCGATTTCCATTCTTTCATTGCTATCCATGCTTCGATGGTCAAATGCCATAAGAAATTGGCCAGGGAAGTAGCGAAGATAGCTTACTCTTCCTTTGATCGGTATGCGGTTGACATGAACGTTGAAGGGCGACATAAAAATACTGACCAGCGTTGAGGCCTTGCCGGTAATGCTGTGCTTATATGGCTGAACAAGAAGAATTTTACCGTCAGCAGGTGCCAGAATAATCCGCTTTTCATCAGGAACAATCCGTTTGGGGTCACGAAAAAAATAGAGGCTAAAAAAGATAGTGATGATGGCAGTGAGCAACACAACAATCCAGAGCCAAAAGGGAAGGAGCGATGCGGCAGCGCTGATGAGTAGGCAGAAAAGAAAAACCTTTATCATGGTGCTTTTGCCGTAGGGTGTAAACATTTCTATAGGTCTATGATCGTTTTTTTTGATAACTCCCCTTATGATAATTATTTATCTTGTTCCTGAGAAGAAAGGTGACATTATTTTCATTTTTATTAATATTTCAGTCAGGATTAAGTCCATTATTACAATGATTTTAAGATCAGTTTATAAGTGAATGCATTAGAAAAAAAGTTTCTTGAGCAAATTAGAACAAGGAGGCTTGTAGAAGAAAGTGACAGAGTTCTCGTTGCTGTGTCGGGAGGGCCGGATTCAATGGCTATGCTTTCACTTTTTTGTGCCGTAAAACCTGTTCTGCATTGTGAAATTGCAGTTGTTCACTGCAACTTTAAGCTTCGAGCTGAAGAGAGTCAAGCCGATGAAGATTTTGTTAAGTATCAGTGTGACTCTCTTAGACTGGAGTGCTTTGTTGATCATTTTGACACTGTGCATTGCGCCAGTGAGTGGAAAAAGTCTCTCGAGGAAACAGCTCGTATACTTCGGTACAATTATTTCGAAAAGGTAATACAGGTAAAAGGGTATACCAAAATTGCTACTGGACATCATGTCAACGATAATGCCGAAACCGTTCTTTTCAATTTATTCAGGGGAGTTTCTTTACCTGGCTTAAAAGGCATAAGAGCCCGAAATGGTAAAATTATCAGGCCGATGCTCCTGCTTCCTAAAGCGGAGATTACCTCATACCTTAACGAAAAAGGCATCCCTAGCAGAACGGATATCAGCAACCTTGCTAATGACTACGACAGGAATTTTATCCGAAACCGTGTTATTCCGCTTATTGAAGAACGTTTTCCTTATAAGCTTATGCCTTCGCTTCAAAGACTGTCAGAACAGGCAGGGGAGCTCGAAGAGTTTTTGGAGTTCTATTTCGAGAACCTTCTTGAACGGGAACCGGGTCTGTCACTCCGCGAAGGAAAGCTTGAAGTTAATGTGCTGCAAAAGCTTATGATTTTTGAACAAAAAGAAGTTTTCAAGAGGGCATTGCAAGATATGGATGCACCCGTTGATGCTCAGACGCTTCAGAAGCTGGTTGATCTTCTTCGTTCGCACCCTGGAAAAATAGTCATGGCCGGCAGGCAATTGCAGGTGATATGGAAAGGAGAATCTCTCGTTTTTACCCGGAACATTTCTTGACATCAATACCTTTACTCTATTTGTTTTGCATGCTGAAAAAGTTCAAGAGGCAGCTTGGTATGAATAATTACTGATTCAAGATTTTGCTGGATATTAATTTTGTTAAGGAGTTGTTTTGTCTGCCCGCCAGTTCTTGTTCCTGATAATTCCGAAAGTTTTACAGCACCCCACAAAAATGTTGATGCGAAATAAGCTCCTCGTCGTGTTGCATATACCCATTCGCTTTGCCCTTCGATACCATTATTGAAATTAACGGACAGAGCAAGGTTTTGGATACTGTTGAGGTTTCCCAGCGTTTTTATATCTCTGTTTGCTGAAGTCAGACTTTGAAGTGCCCCTATAGTCCAAACAGCTGAAGGCAGTGCAAACCAAAGATGAGATTTATATATAGCCTTGTTGATTAGCACTGAGGTCAGAGAGTCTCTCTTGAAAAAACTACCGTTTGGGATAAGGAAATCTTTCAGCATTTTTCTGTTGCTAGCCAGGACAATTTTTCTTTGGCTGAGCGAACAAAGCCAGAGGGTACTGTCAAGAGAGTAACATTGGAATCCGCCTATATTTTCAGTTGACCTGCTGTTTGATGTAAGAAAAGTTTTTGGAAGTTTTTCGGCAAATGGTCCCCAGGCAACTCCCAAATACTCCTGCTCTTTGTAGCCATGGCGTTTAAAGCTTATAAGCAGCGTATCAACTTCAAGAGAGGGATTTATATTTGCAGCTTTCATAAGGGAATCGAGTCGGCCTTTAGGCTGGAACAGTTGTGCCTTTTTCAGGGAGTCAGGTATAATGTTTTGCCAGAGTTTGCTTTGACGGATGTCTTTAAGGCCTATGTAGATCAATGCATCAGTTTTGCCTGGGATATGATCAACTATTGTCTTAAGCTCGGGACTTAATGGTTCGGGTTGAAGCCTTGTTTTAGGGTAGTTGATCCAGAGGACAACGGCAAGAAAGCCGAGAAAGCCCAAAACGCTGATTGACATCAGAAGTCCAGATCCATTTTTCAGAGAGCGTCTTTTGGCTGTTGCTTCCAGTTCGGAATTCCTCGGCATAATTCAGCAGATTAGGAATTGTTTTTAATGGCTTGGCGGGCAAGTTCATCACAGCGGTTATTGTATGGATTGTCGCTGTGGCCCTTCACTTTATGGAAGGTAACATGCTGTAATTTAAGCAACTTCAGAATTTTTTGCCACAAGTCAACATTTTCAACATTTTTTTTCGCCGCAGTTTTCCAGTTATTGGCTGTCCAACGTTTAAGCCATCCTTCATTGACGGCATTGACAAGATAGCTCGAATCGCTGTAGAGATGAACTTCACAGGGCTCTTTGAGAATTTCAAGCGCTTCAATAGCAGCACTGAGTTCCATGCGGTTATTAGTTGTAGCGGGAGAAAAGCCGGAGATCTCACGGCTTGATGAGCCGTACATCAGGAGAGCTCCCCATCCTCCTTTTCCAGGATTACCGCTACAGGCACCGTCGGTGTATATGATTATTTTTTTTTTCATCGACAAAAAAAAGCTCAACCTTGTTTGATTGAGCCTTTATAAGATAGTGAAAAATCTTGTTTAGCTGTTGTTGTGCTGGAATTGTTATACCAGTTTGGCAAGTTCGGCGGTTCCTGTTTTTGCAATAATTCTCATTGCTTTAGCTGAAAGCTTAACCTTAACAAACCGTTTTTCTTCTTCTATCCAGATTCTTTTTGTATGGAGGTTCGGTTCAAAACGGGTACGGACATGGTTATTTGCATGGGAAACCGTGTTGCCGTACTTAGGTCTTTTACCGGTCAGTAAACAAACTTTAGACATGGTGCAATCAATTGGTGTTAAAAAAACGAAACGGAATATAACAATAGTTTTGCAAACCGGAAACGTATTGTTTCAGGGTCGTATACCGACAGCACAAACCATCATGGATAAAACATAGAGCAGCGTTCCAAAGGCATTATACCAGACTGCCTTTTCCCTTGGATTTGTAATGAGGATTTTCTGCATTGGCAGTTGGGCTACCAGAAGAATCAAAGCTATGACAGTCATTGTCATAGAGCCCTTAAGAACAAGAATAGAAATAGCAGCAAGTTGTGCAGCATTCATAACAACAGCGGCAAGAATTGCAGCTTTTTTTTCACCGAGCTGCACTGGTATTGATGCGACCTTGCGGATATGATCACCAACAACTGATTTGAAGTCGTTTAGCGTCATAATGCCGTGAGCTCCAAGTGAAAAAATAATAGCTAGGGCAATCGTTTCCCTGGAAGGTACGCCTTGTGTAATTGAAAAACTACCAGTAAGCCACGCTACTCCTTCATAAGCAAGGCCGACAATTAGATTGCCGAACCATCCGTTCCTTTTAGCCCTGATTGGTGGACCGGAATAGGCATGCGACATAAGTACACCTACAAAAGCAATAATGACTACGTAAGGGTGAATGGACAGTGCGACAAGAAAGCCTGTAATAATCAAAGCAAACGTGATGAGCCAACTTGCAGATTTGGATATTTTACCTGCAGGTATCGGTCGGTCAGGTTCATTGATAGCGTCAACCTCTCTGTCGAAGTAGTCGTTCATTGTCTGCGACATAGCGCACATGAGAGGGCCGGCAAGGAGTATGCCACGTAAAAGGATGGACCAGTTTTCAGCAATCCCTTCGCCAGTCGATACTACGCCACAGGCGAAGGCCCACATGGGAGGGAACCATGTGACCGGTTTCATAAGTGGCACAATAGCCGATGGATCAATTCGAAAGCCAGGCTTATTGACATTTTCTAAAGCCTGCTGAATGACTTTTTGCCGTGATTCGCTCACTCCCGACAAGCGAAGCTTATCGCCGATGCTTTTCGAGCTTTCAGTGATCAGAGTGTTGCGTCCGTTCATGGTTATTATGGTTCTCTCTTCGGCTTAATAAGAAGGCAACTATAATACTAGTTTTTTTTAAAAATATAGGAGTTTAGTTACCAGTCAACCTGTATTTCCTTGAGAGTTCAGCGTTTATTTTCAGAATCTTATTAAAATTAGCTTCAGCCATACCACTTTCAAGTGCATCTTTTGCTTTGCTGAACCCTTCATCAATGCAAGACGTCTTTCCTGAAACATAACAGGTCATGGCAGTGGTAAACAGCGCGGCATCACGTTGTGCTGTCGATGCACTCCCATCCAGAATATTACGGATAATATGTGCATTTTGATGTTTATCACCTCCCTGGATTTCAGACAATGCATGCCGGGTCAACCCAAAATCTTCAGGGTTAACAGTATGCTGGGTGACAGACCCGTTTTGAATTTCTATAATATAGGTTGGTCCATTGAGGCTTGGTTCATCAAGAGGAATGCCTTCTTCAGTCAGGGAGTGAACAACCATTGCGTGATGAGTGCCTGTCTGCAAAAGCACCTCTGTGTAGAGTTCCATCAGGTTCCGGTCAAAGACACCTACCAGCTGGCGTTTAGCCCGTGCAGGATTAATGAGAGGACCAAGAGTGTTGAAGATTGTTCTTATGCCAAGTTCACGGCGGACAGTCGCTACTTTTTTCATAGACGGGTGGTACAGTGGAGCATACAGAAAAGCAAATCCAGTTTGCTCAAACTGTTCTCTTGTAGCTTCAGCAGACAAATCAATTACGAAACCAAGAGCTTCAAGAACATCAGCACTTCCACAATTGCTGGTTACCGAGCGGTTTCCGTGCTTTGCAATTTGAATCCCTGCACTATTTGCAATGATTGATGCTGTTGTTGAAATATTAAAAGTGCCTGCATGGTCACCACCGGTACCACAGGTGTCAACAGCATTATCATCAAGGATGATAATGCTGGCTTTTTCCATAAGGCTGTAGTAGGCTCCTGTAGCTTCACTTGGGGTAACACCTTTTTTCTGCAATAGGGCAAGCAATGCGGCTATGTAAATCTCTGAAAATTGGCCATCCATAATGCTGTTCATGCAGAATGTCATTTCTTCGACCGAATAATTTTCACCGGCAAGCAGCTTTTGAAGTAACTTCTTTTGAGGCATTGAGTGGATTGGTTGGCAATTTAATGCGAATATTCGTAAATGTATATAATAAGAAGAATTGATTGCATTCTAAAAGGATGATGAGATGATTAAGGATGCAACGTAACTTTTGTTAATTTTCTTTATGAATAGTAAACAGTTAACACCATGCCGGAAAGAGGCTCTCGGGATGGTACTTATGAAAATGATGAGTCGCGCTCTTGATGCCTGTATTGTTACTGATCTTTCTGTTATCAGGTGGTTAACCGGTTTCAGTGGTTCAAGCGCAAGGCTGGTCGTTACTCGTGAAAAAAGCTGGTTGTTCACAGATTTTCGATACAAAGAGCAGGCTGCACGTGAAGTTGACGTGGCTGAAGTGGTTATAGCCGGGGAAGGATTTGCTGCAGAACTTGGTTCAGGTCACTATCCTCTTGGTGAAACTGTTGCTCTGCAGTCAGATAATATTACATGGCACGAGGCCACCCGGCTAATCGATCAGCTTAAGGGGAAGCAACGGGTTATACCAGTCGATACTTTTTTTGATGAGTTCAGAATGATCAAGCACGAGATGGAGCTCATCAAGATGCGCCGTGCTGCTGAAATCAGTGAGCTTGTTTTTGACAACGTGCTTTCTCTGATATCTCCGTCAGTTACAGAGCTTGATATTGCAGCTGAGATCTCTTTTCAGCATAAAAAACGAGGAGCAGAAAAAGACTCATTCGACCCAATAGTAGCCGGAGGACCTCGTTCTGCAATGCCTCACGCAAAGCCATCATCGGCCAAATTCAAGGTTGGAGAGTTGATTGTTATTGATATGGGGTGCGTTTATGAGGGTTATGCATCCGATCAGACCAGAACCGTGGCGCTTGGAGAACTGTCAAGTGAAGCTCGTACTGTATATCGAATTGTGAAAGAGGCACAGGAGCTCGGTATTGCTTCAGCGAAATGTGGAATGACGGCTAAACAGCTTGACGGGGAGGTTCGTCGATTTATCACTGCACATGGTTACGCCGATGAGTTTGGCCACGGGCTTGGTCACGGAGTTGGGTTTGAAGTACATGAGGAGCCCCGGATCAGCCCAAAAGGGGAACACGTTCTGCAGGAGAATATGGTGTTTACAATTGAGCCGGGTATTTATTTGCCAGGCAAATTCGGGGTACGGATTGAGGATACTGTGGTGATGGGCCTGAATGGTGCCACACCACTGCAAAGCTCGAGCAAAGAGCTTATTATTTTGTAAAGTATTATCTCACCTGAAAACTTATGAAAAGTAATTATTGCATGGTAGTTACAACTGCCCCTGATTGGCAAGAGGCTGAAAATCTTGCAGATGGCATTCTTAACAACCGTCTGGCAGCTTGTGTACAGATGGCCGACATAAGGAGCTTTTTCCTCTGGGATGGAGTTATGCAGAAGGAAAGTGAAGTTGTTCTTTACATAAAGACTACAGAGGCGCGTTATAGCGCTCTTGAAGCCTATATACAAGAGTACCATCCCTATGATGTGCCCGAAATCATCAAGCTGCCAATAACAGGAGGATTGCCCGGTTATCTTGATTGGCTTGATTCAACAACCGGATTTCCAAAAACAGAACATTGAGAATATGAGTAACCTCTATCTTTCAACTGTTCAGCTTCGATGAAGCAGTGCTTTTATTTCAGCAGTGAATTCTCCCATGACAAGTAGCGGGTTGACATTTCTTTCGATACATCGAATTGCATCTTCAGTGATGGTTGATATCTGGAAAAAATCTGTGGCAGGAAAGTTTTTTACAAAACGATCAATTGCTTCTGTTATGTCAGGGTTGTTCAGTTCCTGAAATTCAGGTTTAATCTTTCGGTGGTTAACATCTTGAAAGAAGAGCAGCAGTGCGGCAAGAAAAAGGGTAAGATCACCACGCGAAAGATTTTTAGCGTTTCTCTCACAGGTGGTAATTGCTTCATGAAAACGATTTGGCGTAAGTACCTGGCGCAAGTAATCAAGTGCCTGGTTACGGAGAATAATAGTTGCTGTTTCAGAAGGGCTACTGTCACGACTGTTAATAAGCTCCCATGCCAGTCGCAGATTGCATCTTGAAAAACTTACAATAAAACTAAGCTCGGGATCAACGATCTCGGGGCGATTTTGCTTCAGCCAGAGTCTGAGTTCTCCAGCAGTTACCCTTGAGAACTTGATGGCCTGGCACCGAGATCGGATGGTTGCGAGCAGTGCTTCAGGTCTCGACGAAACAAGAATAAAAAGTACATGGGCTGGTGGCTCTTCAAGAAGTTTCAGTAGCTTGTTTGCAGCAGAAGGGTGCAGTCTTTCAGCTTGTGAAATAATAAAAATCTTTTTACTGCCTTCTCTCGGCATATACGAAGATTTATGCTGAAGAGTAATAATCTGTTCAGTCAGGATGCCCATCGATCGTTCCATTGAGGGCGAAAAATATGGGTTCTCTTTTTTTTGATCAATGAGCGCATCATACCGCTCTTTTGCATCCGAAAATCGTTTATTCTCTTTTTTTGCAGAGTCACCGGGATCAAGAAGGGCGGCTTCTACCGGAAAAATATACTCCACATTCGGGTGCATGAACGATTGAATCAGACGGCAGTCAGAGCACACTCCACATGAACCTTCACTTTCTGCGGTATCAGTTGAACGGCAGTTTAAAAGAGAAGCGATTTCAAAAGCTGCTGATTCCTTTCCCGAGCCTTCAGGGCCTGTGAACAGGTAGGCATGAGCAAACCGCCCTGTTTCAAGAGCTTTCCGCAGGATGCGGATCTGCTGTTTTTGGCCGATAATATTTTTCCAGCTCATGCCTGCCTTGCCGGGCTCAGATAAAGGTCAGCCAGTTGTAAGGGTCTTCACCGGTCTGGACAATTTTCAGATATTCATGTTGCAAAGCCTCTGTTATTGGTCCGCGTTTTTCATTACCGATAGGATATTTATCGATACTTCTTACCGGAGTTATTTCAGCAGCAGTGCCGGTGAGAAAGACTTCATCAGAAATATAGAGTGCTTCACGCGGGATGAGTGTTTCGCGAACTTCATACCCAAGTTGTTTTGCTATGTGCATAACAGCATAACGCGTGAAGCCTGGTAAAATCGACTGGGCCGACATAGGTGTATAGAGAATCCCGTCACGGACAACAAAAATGTTTTCTCCGCTGCCTTCTGATACATAGCCGTTGACATCAAGTGCCAGACCTTCGGCATAATCATCCATCAAGGCTTCCATTTTTATGAGTTGCGAGTTCAGGTAATTTCCTCCGGCTTTAGCCCATGCAGGCAAGGTATTAGGAGCAGGTCTGTTCCATGAAGATACTCGTACATCAACGCCGTTTACCAGAACATCTTCTCCAAGGTAAGCGCCCCATTCCCAAGTTGCAATGGCGACTTCAATTGACGCTCTGTGAGGATTGACCCCAAAAGCGCCCTGACCGCGATAAACCAGCGGACGGACATAGCAGGATTTATGACTGTTTGCATGAATGAGGCCTATAACGGCATCTTTAAGTTCCTTTTCTGAATAAGGGATTTCGATGCGGTATATTTTAGAAGAATCTCTGAGACGTTTGATATGTTCGTCAAGAAAAAGCACTGCCGATCCTTTTAGGGTTTCATAGCAGCGGATTCCTTCAAAAGTAGATGAACCGTAGTGGACAACATGTGACAGAATGTGGATTTTTGCGTCAATCCAGTCAATCAGTTCGCCGTTCATCCAGATTTTAGCAGTCTTGTTCATGGCGCAGGCGTTGGGTGTTAAAACATTACCAGAATTACACTCAAAGATAGCTTGTTTTGAGTTTTTTAAAAGGAAGTGCAGGCTTTTTTCTTCAGATTTAGAACGATTGGAACTCTTTCGAGATCAGAAAAGAGGAGTTTGTAGAGGTAATAACAGAGGCAATATTTCAGGATACATACCCCCGATGCCCAGTGTGCCGGGGGTATGTATATCCAGTTAAACTACTGATTAATATATTCTTTCGTAAACTCCTTCAACCTCACGAAGAATAGGCTCGAAAATTGCTGGGCTTCGTCCGAAGCAGATACCTAGCGATTCATACAATGCGACATGTTCGAGATCGACATGGCGTTGAACGATAGCCTTACTTGATTCAATAAACTCGATCTTGCGACCCTTAACTTTTGAAACTGTTACACCTGTCTTGCCCTCAAGCAGCAGCAGAATGGCAGAAGCACCTGCTTCAAAGCCGAAATTAATGTCATATGCCGATGAGTTGCCAGAACGGACAAGGTGACCGGGATGGATTTCACGAACTTCAGGAATTTCATAAATCCCTTCGACGAACATGCCGGTTTCTTTCATAAAAATAGGCATTGCAGGATCAGCTTTCATTCTTTTCTGAATTTGCTGGCAGGTGAATTTTCCTGCTCCTGCAAGCTTTTTATGCCCAAAAGCGTCAATACCAGCTGATTCATCAACAATATCGGTGCCATCGGCATTTTTCAAGCCTTCAGCGACTACAACAGTGTAGGTTCCACTATGGACATCGCTATCTCGTATTCTGCGGGTAAATCGTTCAGCAAGATGTTCGTAAACGATATCCCAGTCAACAGGAATTTCAGGAATAAGAATACAGTCAGCTTCAGCAGCTATACCACTTCTAAATGCGGTATGACCGGCGTATCGGCCGAATACTTCGGTAACAAGTACCCTGTTATGGGTTTTGCCGGTTGTTTTCAGGTCATGTACAAACTGGGCAATACGGTTGATGGTTGAATCGCCGCCTACCGAATACGTCTGCAGGTCAAGATCCATTGTTTTCGGAGCATGGATGCATTGAATGCCATTTTGATTAAGATCAACCATCACACTGCCTGAATCATCGCCACCACTGATAACAAGAGCATCAAGTTCAAATTTTTTCATACCGAGCTTGATACGGTTGTACTTTTCAGGATTGCTGATGGCCTTGATTTTAACCCTCGAATGTCCAGCTTCGGAACCGGCAAAACTTGCGTCGAACCGATCAAGACGATCCTGGTCAAGACGGACAATGGTCTCTTGATCAATAAGGTTGTAAAGCCCGGCATAGCCGTTTGGAATGATATACAGTTCAAGGTCTTTTGATAAAGCCATCATAGCCGCACCTTTAAGCACAGCATTAAGCCCTCCACAATCTCCGCCACTGGTAAGAATGCCAATTTTTTTCACAAGTATGCTCTCCTATTCGATGCTGACGTTAGTATTTAATGTTCAAAATTATTTATTTGTCAGGAAATATTCTATCCTGCTTCTGGCAGATAAAATAGATTATTTGCGTGATTTTTCAACATCAAGCTTCAAATAACAGCTCATTTTCCTGCAATAACCTGAATTGCAAATTATGTTATGAATTACCTGGATCAGGTGAGGATCGCCTTTGTGCATCTTAGAGAAAGAAAACGCCAGACCATTCTCACTGCTCTAGGTGTTGCTGTTGGTTCAGCTATGCTGGTGACTACCATTTCAGTATCAAGGGGTTCGTCATCCAATGTTATTGCTAAAGTCATTGACACAGTACCGCATGTATTGATAAGTGCCGAAAGGGTTGTTCCTCTTGTGCCCGAAAATATTGTCAGCAAGCAAAGAGGAAGGGTTGCAATGGTAACCAAAAATATTAATCTTGACGAGCAGCAGGTTATCAAAAATTATACAGGGGTTGTCGAAAGCATCCGTCGGGTCGAAGAACTCAGAAGCATTTCCCCGTTTGTGCTCAGCAAATTGTTAGCTCGCAATAAAACTCGTTTTACACCGTGTGTTACCCGTGGGGTTGTTCCTCATCTTGAAGCTGAAATTGCCGGATTGCAAAAGAATCTGCTTGAAAAAAACTCTCTTGAAGAATTGGCTTATACTCCGAATGGCATTCTTGTTGGTGATCTTTTGGCAAAAAAACTCAATGCGGGATATCGAGACAGGATAGTGCTTGTTACAAAAAACAGTGAAGAATTTCCAGTAACAATAGTGGGTCGATTCAGCAGCGGGTTTAATGCTAAAGATGAGCGGGAGGCATACGTAAACCTGGCTTTAGCCCAGAGGATGGAGGGAATATCCTCTAATTCCGTAAGTGGAATCGGTTTGAGAACAGCCTTTGTTGAACGAGCAAGTCTGACCGCAGCAAAAGTGCAGACACTCTCTGGATATAAAAGCGAGAGCTGGGATGAGACGAACAGAAATGTTATTGAGTTTTATAACAGAAACGCAATGATTACGCTTGTTCTGGTAGGGTTTGTCTTTATTGTTGCCGGTCTTGGCGTATCATCGGTCATGACAACGGTGATACTGCAAAAAGTCAAGGATATAGCTATTTTACGCTCAATGGGGATGGAGGGAAGGAGCATTACTCGTATTTTTATGCTTGAAGGGTTTATGATTGGAGTTCTCGGGGTAATAATCGGTAGTCCTTTCGGGCATGTGATTTGTCATCTCGTTTACTCAATCCGCTTCGAGGCCAGTACTGCGGGAGTATTGAAAAGCGATAGAATAAACATTATTGAAATGTTCGATGCCCATCTTATTGTAATTGTGTTCGGTATCCTGATAGCTGTACTCTCTTCCTGGAATCCTGCAAGAAAGGCTACGCGTTATATGCCCGTCAGAATTCTCAGGGGTGAAGTTGGTGCTTAAATAGTGCGGATAATGCATACCGCATGTGCAGCAGCACCTTCTTCCCGTCCAATATATCCGAGTTTTTCATTAGTGGTTGCCTTGACCGATACTGTCCCAATATCAACACCGAGACAGCGAGCAATGTTTTTACGCATTTCGGTAATGTAGGATGCGATTTTTGGTGCTTCAAGAAGCAGCATGGCATCCACATTCATTGTCTGGTAACCATGCTTTGCAAGAAGTTTTCCTACATGTTTCAAAAGAATCATGCTGTCAATATCTTTGAAATCCGGACTGGTATTCGGAAAGTGCAGACCAATGTCACCCAGTGCTGCGGCACCAAGCAATGCGTCGCTCACTGCATGAAGCAGTACATCAGCATCGCTGTGGCCGTCGAGTCCTTTGTTCGAGGGGATATGAACTCCGCCAATCACAAGCCTTCTGCCTTCAAGAAAAGGGTGTACATCAATACCAATTCCAATACGCATGGTTAATACTTTTTAGGGTTACAACAGCAGATTCCAAAGATAGAATAAATCAGCAAGAATCAGAATTGGATTGCTGAAGTGTTTAAGAAAAGCCGTAAAATTATAATCTGACTTTTTCTTGATTGTTGCATGTTAAATAATAGGTATAAAAAAAAAACTAGGAAATTTTCATAGCCTGTTGATGGGGAGGCGTTCTATGATATTTTCACGATTACAGCGATTTTTTTGGATGTGTGCAGGCACTTCAGTTACCATAATAGAAAAATACCCTACTGAGCACAGCAAATATTTTGGTATAGGGGCTACCATATTTTTTACAGCCCTTTTCGCCGCTTTGTCAGGCGGCTATGCACTTTACTTTGTTTTTGCGGGTAGTTCTTATGGGGAATTTTCGTCAATCCTGTTTGGTATAATCTGGGGGTTGGCCATTTTAAATCTTGATCGTTCTATTGTTTCAGGCATCAAAAAAAACACCAAAGGTATGAAGCAGTTTTACCAGGCTTCTCCACGGTTTGTTTTTGCAGTGCTTATAGCGCTTGTTATCGCCCGCCCCCTTGAATTGAAAATATTTGACAAAGAAATCCACGAGCAACTCAAGACCCGCTATTTATCGGAGCAAAATGAAAGGATTGTCAAGGTTCAACAGTTATTTACAGAAAAATATGCGCTTGAACTTTCGCAGATTAAAACATACCAGGAAGAGTACGACAAGTTGAGCAGTGAGGTTAACCGGTTACGTGAAGAATTAAAGCGGGAAGTTTTCGGATTCAGGACCTCTACAACATCCGGCGTGGTAGGATATGGTACCTATGCCAAAAATAAGGAACTCGTTGTAATAGCCAAACAGACTAGGCTCGAATTTCTTGCCGCTCAACTTTCCGAACAGCAAGTAAACTTGAATCGGCAGAAAACCGCAGAGGGAATCAACAATCTGACGATGCTGACTGATGATAAACTTGACATAAAAGCCTCACGTGCAGGATTTGCTGACCGGAACTGGGCTCTCAGCGAGTTGACTCATGCGCGAAATGATGTCAGTAAATCATCAGCAACTGCAATTTTATGTATAACCCTGCTTTTTGTTGTATTCGAATGTGCACCTCTCATTGTAAAGCTTCTTGCTGAAGTTGGTCCTTCAGACGTAGATATAAAGGAATCCGAATCTCGAATTATTTCACAACTGACCAATACATCCTATCTTTCGCGTAATAGAACCGTGCGCGAGTACAGATTTTTAGGTTCAAAATTTGGAGGTAGAAGGGCAAAAAAATTTGTTTCAAATAAAAGAGGATGGGGACGATACCGTTAAGCTGTTAAAAGGCTTCCGCTGTATTCACAGAGAGGTGTCGCTCCAGGATCAGAAAAAAATTGTTCAATGGCTACGGCCACCTTTTCGCCAATATCGGGATAGACAAAGTTCATAGTGCCAATCTGCACAGCCTTCGATCCGGCAAGAAGAAACTCCATTGCATCTTCAAACCCGGCAATACCTCCCATTCCTACAATCGGAATGGTGACAGCCTTAAAAACTTCCCAAACTTTTGCCAGAGCAATGGGTTTTATTGCGGGTCCCGAAAGTCCTCCAGTAATATTTTTCAACAGAGGCCGTCGGGTTTTATAGTTAATAGCCATACCGACAACAGTATTGATGAGTGAAACAGAATCAGCGCCAGCCTCTTCCGCTGCAAGGGCTATAGAGCTGATTGAGGTAACGTTAGGCGTCAACTTTATCATCAAGTGTCTCGGGGTAATTTTGCGAAGTTGAGAGACTATTTCATAGGTTGCATCCCGGCTGACCCCCATAATCATGCATTCACCTTTCACGTTAGGGCAGGAAAGGTTGATTTCATAACCGTTAAGACCATCAACATCATCAAGCCGCGATACTATTTCGCAATAGTCATCAACTGACCGACCTGCAATATTCACAATGATTGCTGTATCGAGCTGTGTAAGAAAGGGGACTTTATCGATAATGAAACGTTCAAGTCCCACATTGGCGAGACCAATGGCATTAATCATTCCTGAAGGAGTTTCCGCAATACGCTGAGGGGGATTTCCTGATCTGGGTTCAAGGGAAATTGCTTTGGTGACCAAGGCCCCTATTTTGGACAGGTCGCAGAGTTGATTGAGCTCTTCACCGTATGAAACAGTTCCAGAAGCCAGAATTACCGGCGATTTCAGATCAAGTCCTCTGCCGAGAGATACTGCTGCCGCGGGACTGGGGTTGAGGGTTTGGTGTTTGCTCATGTTCTTCAGCGCTTGACTAAAATACCTGAATAACGTTTTATTAATCCTGCGTCTTTTTTATCCCTGTCGGGCGATAGCCGTGGCAGGGATAAAAAGAGGATGCGGTCAGTTCGACGTGCATCAGTTCCGAACTATTTTCTGTTCAGATAGTAGCAGGTCGCATAGTCCTTTACCATTCTGTGGGTATTGTAAACCGGTGCAATGGTTGCAATCGCATTACGTATTTTTTTAATCCACTGTAAAGGTATGTTCATCTCGTTACGTTCGTAATATGCAGGGATAATCTGTTTTTCGAGAACAGAGTACAACTGCTCTGCATCGAAACTATCCTGTTCTTCACTGTTTTCAAAAGATTCACCATTACCAATGGCAAAACCATTATTGCCATTATAGGCTTCAGGCCACCATCCATCAAGGACGCTGAAATTCAGGCCCCCGTGAAGTACAGTTTTTTCACCCGAAGTACCGCTTGCTTCCATTGGTCTGACTGGTGTGTTTAACCAGACATCAACGCCCGCCACCATACGCTTTGCAACACCAAGGTTGTAGTTTTCAAGGAAAACAACCTTGCCACTGAATTCTGGTCGGCGTGAGTGGTGAATTATCTGTCGGATATAGTCTTTTCCCGCATCATCATGCGGATGTGCTTTTCCGGCAAAAACTATCTGCAATGGTCTTGAAGAATGATTGATAATTTTGTCAAGTCGTTCAAGATCTCTAAAAACAAGTGGAGCGCGCTTGTATGTAGCAAAACGTCTTGCAAACCCTATAGTAAGAACATCAGGAGAAAACGTATTGGTTTTTGAACGCAACGCATCGTATTCACTATAGATGGAATTGGTATGCTGGTGAAAAAGTTGATTGCTCAGATATTTGTCCATGAAGTCGATAAGATTGCGTTTCAGGCTGTAACGCAGTGACCATAGCTCCTCATCCGTGACTTTTGCCAGAACGGCTTCAGCGGTCTCGGTTGAGAGGCTCATATCGTCAACACTACCGGTAAATTTTTTCCAGAAATTGTCAGTATGACCGCTCGTCCAGCTGCTGGCATGGATGCCATTGGTGATATGACCGATAGGAACCTCAGAAACCTCTTTGCCTGGAAATAGGTGCTGCCACATAGTGCGTGAAACTTCTCCGTGAAGTTTGGAAACGCCGTTTGCAGCTCGAGACAGATTCAGGGCAAGCACCGTCATGGTGAAAAGTCCGTATATATTACTTTTGTCTTCTGATCCAAGCTTCATCAGGTCATCGAAGTTCAATCCTATTGTGGTCAGGTATTTGTCAAAAGTGTAATGCATCATGTCACATGAAAAGCGGTCATGGCCGGCAGGAACAGGGGTATGCGTTGTGAAGACGCAGAGTGAACGGACAGTTTCTATTGCTTCTTTTTGCGAGACTCCCTTGCTAAGCTCTTTAGCGAGCAGTTCGAGCGTGAGAAATGCGGAGTGGCCTTCGTTCATATGATAGACAATCGGTTTTATGCCGATTTGGTCAAGAAGTTTCACACCCCCAATACCGAGAATAATTTCCTGATTTATGCGCATGTTCTGGTCGCCACCATAGACTCTGCAACAGATATCGCGATAGTGTGATTCATTGGCCGGAATATTAGTATCAAGCAGAAAAAGTGTTGCTCTGCCTACTTTGAGTTTCCAAGCCTGTGCAAATACTTCACTTTGAGCAATATTGACCGAAATAATCAGATCATTGCCGTCAGGGTCTGTTACTTTTTCTATAGGGAGGTTTTCTGAAAGTTGAAGAGGATAGTCCTCTTTCTGCCAACCGTCTTGATTGAGGTTCTGGCGAAAATACCCTTCTTTATAAAATAAGGTGATACCTATAAAGTTAATGCCCAGGTCACTGGCCGATTTCAAGTGGTCACCAGAAAGAACACCGAGTCCGCCTGAATAAATTCTAACGCTCTCATGAATACCGAATTCCGCACTGAAATAAGCGACAGGATTTTCAGTAATTTCTCTGGCGTTATTTGCTGCCCATGTATTCGTATCGTTAAGGTAGGCAGTAAAGCGAGAAAAGGCCCGGTCTATTTTGTCGCCCAATTCTCCTATACATCGAGCTTCCAGTTCATCATTGGATATATGCCGTAAAAGCTCTACGGGGTTGTGATTATTTCTTTCCCAAAGCAAGGGTGAAAGCTCTTCAAAAATTTGTTTTGCTTCTGTATCCCACGACCACCATAAATTTCTGGTCAGTGCTTTAAGGGATGTTATTTTTTTTTGCATAATTGTAAAGGATGGATGATTGCTTTACTGCAACAGGTTGATGAAAGGCTTTATCTTAATGCTTTAAGGCTAACGAACGCCTTTCATTATTGGAAGAAAAAGTCTATAAAAATTAAAATAATGTACGTAGTGTCAATCAATTTACTGTTTTAGAATCGAAAACAGAAAGAACCAGAGAACGCCACACTCACGCGGTGACAAAATACAAATACGGTACAAAAAGCATAAAAATAATTGATTTCTCATTCTGTTCGACTGCATACATCGAGCTGAATTGAGCTCGTAACAGCGCTATATTATTGTGTTTACATTGATATAATTACAGATTAGAATGTTTGGCAAAACCTCAGGCTATTTCAAAATATTCGTATCATCTTAATAAACCCTGAGTACATAGATCTATTTTTCCTTTAAATTACCTTCCCTAATATCCCCTGTATGAAAACACAGTTTAGTCCAAAAGGTCTGCTGATCTTGATTTTCACAGCTATAGCAATGAACTGTAGTTTTGTTTTCAATGTTGCAGCCAAAGAAAGACCGAGCATCTCAAGGCAGTCAGGCATTGCTTCTGTAAGCGTGCCTCAGATTAAAACAATCGGCATAATAGGAGGAGTCAGTTGGGTTTCTTCGCTGGAATATTATCGTCTCATGAATCAGATGGTCAGAGATAAGCTCGGGGGTTTGAATTCAGCTCAAATCCTGATGTATTCAATTGAGTTTGGAGAATTCTCAAAAGAGGAACGGCTGGCCGAGAAGGGAGACTGGAGGCCACTGAGAAAAATAATGATCGATGCGGCTCAACGGTTGAAAAACGGTGGTGCGGATTTTATTGTCATAGCCTCTAACACTATGAACTCAAGTGCCGAAGATATCCAGGATAATGTTAAAATTCCTGTCCTGCATATCGCTGATGCAACAGGCCGAAAAATTAAAGAGAAAGGCCTCAATTCCATAGTACTACTGGGTACGAAGTACACAATGGAAAATAATTTCTATAGGGACCGTCTTGAGAAAAACTATGGTCTCAAAGTTATTCTGCCGAATCAGGCAGAACGCAACTATATCAACTCCGTGATTTTTGATGAATTGTGTGCCGAAAAAATAAATAGGGAATCCAGGGATCACTTCATCTACATTATCAACCGCCTCTTGAAAGAAAGCCGTGCAGAAGGTGTTATACTGGGGTGTACAGAAATTCCTCTTCTGGTCAAGCAGGAAGATGTAAGTGTTCCGGTTTTTGATACGACCGCAATACATGCTGAAGCCGCTGTAAAGTATTCCCTTGGTGAAAAATAAGAGAAAAAGCCCCATTGTGTGAAGGGGCTTTTTCACGTAATGGAAATACTTACTTTTTCGGCGTGATGGCTGATGTGATGCCCGTTACAACGCTTTGGATGAGCTGGATAGCTGCGTTTGCTGTACTTGTGACGATTGTTGCGCAGAGATTGACGCAAGACTGAGCGATAGAAGTGGCTACATTGAACCCTTCACCCAAGGTGTCAGCCACATTCTGGATTGGATTGCCAACCGCTATGAAGAGGTCGGAAAAGATGCCATTGTTGTCGTTTGCCATAGCTGAATGTGTGTTTAAAAAAATGAAGATTTTTGAAAATTTGTACCACCCAATTCAGAAAGAACTTTATAAAATAAAGATACTGAAAAAATCAAAGATTTGTATCTTCGCAAGATTACTCAATTGTATGGCTAAAATAGGAATGCCAATTGTTTTGTTTTTACATCCGTACTGGTACCAAAATGAGATGATTATAATTGATAAGAGAGCGCTATCGAGTTTTAACGCATTCTGAAGATATCAGTTATAAGCCACTTACTCACTAGGCTTCCTTTTATAAGCGTGATCTACCTGATGAAATTTGTATAAATTTTGGTAACTGTTGCCGGGTTCGGCAGTGTTGCTTTTGTGACTTCACGCATTTTGAGCAGCCATGCCATATTGCGACCAAGTACATCCATAATCTGCAATCCTTCTTTATCCTGTAACGCTTCACCCGGGGTAGTACCATGGGCAATATTCCAGTAATTTGAGGTTGCAAGAATCATCTCTGAATAGGTCAGATAATGGTTCAGGCTGTCAAATGTTGTAGAGCCTCCTGTACGGCGAACGGCAACTACAGCAGCTGCAACCTTCTGGCGAAACAACCCACCATTACTTCCCGCGACATAAAAAGCCCTGTCAAGAAAACATTTCATAGTCCCCGCAATGCCGGCATAATAAACAGGTGATGCCAGAATGAGGCCATCAGCAGTTTTAATCTGCTGAATCCAGTCATTTACCGGATCGTTGCTTATACTGCATTTTTCATCTTTGTTTTTGGAGCATGTCCCGCAAGCCAAGCACCCCCTTACGGCTTTATTTCCAACATGAATAATTTCAAACTCAATGCTGTTTTCCAGCAATTGCTTGCCAACGCCTGTCAGCGCGTGAAAGGTGTTCCCATTCTCTTTTGGGCTTCCATTAATCGCTATAACCTTCATATTTTCTTGTTATACCCTGTGTATCGATATTCATTATGTATTTCAGAAAACCGGTTAGAGGGTCATTGACACTGCTTATTTCAAGCAGCATAATCTTCAAAAGCTTACACGGTATATTACAAATTATATGCTTTTTAAAAGATGTTTTCTGCTATCACCGAAAAAAAAACATCAATCAATGAAGCTAAAGTGCACGGTAACAAAGGCTTAAGCTAACGTACTTCTCTCCAGTTGGATCAACTTCCCGTAATTCAATTGTGGACAGCCAGTTTTTGACCAAGTTTCCGGGCCTTAATAATGATTCTCTTGCTCAGTTCTTGATGCTGTTGTTGTGCCGCAAGCCCAATAAAGAGCGTTCCGATTGTTTTTGCACCCAGCATATTTGCTGCAGATTCAAGTCGTTTCGTCACATCTCCAGTCAATCTGGCAATTATACCCGGGGCAGCTGAAGATGCAACAAGTACCGCTCGTTTTGATTTTTCAGGACGACGAGCCTTTGGGCCTGGGGCACCCCAAGGCCAGTAAGCCGTACAGACAAGACGTTCAATAAAAGTTTTCATCACAGCTGTGACAGTGCCTGCATTCATAGGTGATGCAAGAATAATTGCATCTGCATGATTCACTTCCTGCAAAAGAGAGGTCATATCATCATCAAGGACGCAAACTCCAAAGTGGTCGCCAGCTACCTGGGTACAACTTCGGCAGTTTGTACAGAATGCTAGATTTTTATCAATCAAAGTGATTTTACGGGTCACAGCACCTGCCTTTCCTGCTGCGGATAGGATTTCGTCGACCGCTCGTTCGATAATGCCCGCTTTTCTGTAGCTCCCGACTATTGCGAGTATGTTTACAGGAGTATCCATCGTTTTTTCAAGGAATTTTCGGTTTTGGATGGAAATTACTCATTATACAGCATATGCTCAAATATTGTTATTAACCAGTATTTCAAAAGTTAACCAAGCAAAAAAATCATTGATGTTTGCCTGATAAAAAAGTCAAGGATTTGGCTGTCCGATTCATAAAAATCAAACGATCATCATATAACTTGAAATGATATATACCATATTGAGCAAAGTTTGTATATAATCCTTCAAATTTGCTTATGAATCCTACATTGATACTGCAATACTCATGAAATCATCAGTTACCATCCGCAAAGATTTATCCATTCTGAAAATCGAAGAAGGTGTATTTAATATTTGTCATGAGGATCCGTTTAATTCTGTTGTTGCAGATCTTCTTGCCAAGGAGCAGAGTAAAAATCTGCTTATCGATTTTTCCCAGGTAAAGGCCATTGATGCCAGTGTAATTACTTCCATACGATTTGCTCAGGAGTTTGCAAACAAAAACGGTGGTATAGTTATCTTTGTTTCGCTCTGCAAACCAATTAAGGATCTTTTAAAACTTCAGGATCTTGACAGGCAGCTCAATATTTTTTCTTCCGTTAATGAGGTTATGACCCTTATCGCCCCTGATGTAAAAGGAAAAAGAGCAGGGCGTGTGAAAAAAAAGATCCACTCAGCAGAAATTATTGATGAAATTGACCTTGCTGTACTTGAGGTTATTGCCATACCGGATATTCATGATGATGAACTTGACGAGGATCTTGATACTCAACTGATTCAAACAGATGATCCTGTTTTGATAGATGCTCCAACTGAAAAACTACATGGCACAAAAAAACGAGGCCGACCAAAATCAACCGCACCATTAAAAGCTCAATAGTTAATGAGCTGAACGTATTATTAAACAATCATAATACCAGAGTTGAAACTTATCTTTCGATGTTGCCTTTTTGCTTAACGTTCAATTGCTTGATGCAGTCATGACTGATATATTTTGGATTATTGACTTGAGTAGAGACTGGATAAAGAGCAAGTGCTCCGTCCTTGGAAGGCACCAATAATTTTCTGGTATCCGTTACATCAGCATTCAGCCATGATTTCCACTGTTCAGGCTCAAGGATAATCGGCATACGATCGTGAACAAACTTCATCTCATGATTCGACGCTGTGGTTACAATGGCGCATGATACAATTGGTAACTCATTTATTTCCTGTGCCTGCCAACTATCCCACAGACCGGCAAAAGCCATAGGCTTGCCGTCTGCCCGATGAATGTAGTATGGTTGTTTTTTATTCAATCCTTCAGCTTTCCATTCATAAAATCCGCTGGCAGGGATAAGACAATGAGTCCTGTTCAACATGTGCCTGAAGTAGGATTTTATTTCTAGAGTTTCTGTGCGCGCGTTGATCGGTCGCACTTTAGGCATTCCTTTCACCCAATGAGGAATTAAGCCCCAGCGGCCCAGTTTGAGGGTGTACCTACCATTGTTACACTGCAACATGACAATATTTGTTTCGGGAGTAATATTGTAGCTTGGTGTAAAGTTTAATGCTTTCTTATCACCAAAAGGAATTTCGTACTGCCGAAGCTGTTCTATAAAATACTTGAGTTCAAAAAAACCGAATCGTCCGCACATGGAGTTAAGACTTTTATCGTTAGGAGCTATCAGAGCTCGCTGGATCTCAATTGCAATAAATCAGTGAACCAGTTCTTCGTTTATTACGTTGATAACGTAACTTTTATTTGTTTTTCAGTCAACCGATTATACCTAATATCATTTTTCTCAATTAACACTCGGGTCTACCAGTATCCATTTATTACGCTTGACTTCGTTCGTTTTTTGTTACAAAACAGGGTACAAAAGTTATTAACTTGATGCCGCATAAAGTTAGGTAAGGTTAATTGTATTTTTTTAACGTCTCCTTTACGTAGCATTGAAATTGTAAGTATTGAAAACCGCAAGTCTGTAAAAAATTGATTACTGGGGCAGTAAAAATAGCACATATATCGGACCTGCACATTTCCGGCATGCAGGATCGTAAGCAACTGAGGGATTTTGATCGTCTCCTTGATCATTTCAATACTGAAGGATACGATCATCTTGTTATTTCTGGTGATCTCAGCAATAATGCCAATACAAGTGACTGGAAGATTATCAGGGAAAAACTTGAGGCCCATGGTTTGTACCATTGGGACAAAACCACTGTTATTGCCGGTAATCATGATCTGATAAATCTTGAAGAGGAATTACGGTTTTATAATGCTCTGAATCCCCTTCCAATCGTTCGAAAAAAAGCATTTGACCGCAAAATTAAGGAGTTTTGTGTTTTTTTTCAGGAACTGATTACTGGAGAAGACCGGGGAAGTAAAACGTATCCATTCATAAAAATAATCAATTATTCGTCGGTAAGGATAGCCGTGATCGCTCTTAACTCAGTGTATCCGTGGTACCCTGCCGATAATCCCCTTGGAGCAAGAGGTTCTGTCAGCGTTGGTCAGTTACATGCTTTAAGCCAGGCTGGTGTCCTTGCTTCTCTTACAGAGTGTTTTGTTATCGGGTTATGCCATCATGCCTATAAGGTATATGGTACGGATTCTCCAATTGACCAGGCTTTCGATTGGACTATGGAACTCAAAAACCGTGAGGAGTTTCTTGGAGCCTTAAAGGGGATTCACGCAAAAATGGTTCTGCATGGTCATTTTCACCGGTTTCAGTCCTACGAGGTTAATGGTATAACTTTTATTAATGGAGGTAGTTTTCGATACAACTCTCGTTGCTATAGTGAACTGGTAATAGAAGGGGAAGGGAAATTTACTCAGCAGTTTCTTACACTTCCATCAATATAAAATCAAAAGGGGATGCTCTTAAATGAGTCAGCAGCCCCCTTTGCGTTTTAGAATTAAGCGGTATTGTTCAGTTCTGCCCCCTTCGAGCAAGCTGGCGGTCCATCATTATCAAAGCATGTCCTTTCTCGCCGGCCATTTTCAGGGTTTCAAGGATTGATGAGGCGGTGGCTTCTTCTTCTACCTGCTCTCCAATAAATTCATGTAAAAGCACCTGCGCGGCGTAGTCTTTTTCCTCCAATGCCAGTTCATAGAGTTTATTGATGAGGACAGTTATTTTTCGTTCGTGTTTAAGTACTTCCTCGAAAAGGGCTGTTGGTGATTTGAACTCCAAAATGGGCTGATCTATTTTCTGAAGCTCAACACGTCCTCCACGCTCATTAACGAATTTGTAGAGTTTCATTCCATGGCCAGTCTCTTCCTTGGTCTGAAGTTTAAGCCAGTGAGCAAATCCTGGAAGATTTTGTGATTCAGCATAAGCAGCCATAGAAAGGTAAAGATATGACGACGACAGCTCATGATTAATCTGATCGTTGAAAGCTTTTTCAAGTGCTTTGCTTAACATGGCAGATTCTCCAGAATATTGTGTTATTTAAAAAATAAGAAAGGTTTCAATTATCCCATTAAACATCGGGTTAATCCAAATAGTTTATCATTTCCTATGTGTTCTTTTGCATATAGTTCCTGATTCTTTCGGCATGATCGCTGTCTTCCTGGTTCAGCTGTTTGAAAATATTAGCCGAAAGAGAGTTGGTCGGACTGTCAAGAAACTGTTGAAAATGCGATTCACCTGCAGCCATTTCTAAATCAAGAGCAATCTGCAACGCACCGTTTCTTGACGGAAGGTTTGTTGCATACTGACTCATCAGTTCCGTAATTCTGGTGTTTGTATCGATAAGAGACTGCAGGTCTTTTGATAAGAGATTTTCAGGAAAAAATTCTGCAGGATGGGGCTGTTTTTTCTCCTGCTGAAGCAGTGACGCATGGCCTTGTTCCTCCATAGCCAACTCCCACCAGAAATCCTCATCTTCAGAAAAACTGTCGTGAAAAAAGCTGTAGAGTTTTGCAAGGTTAAGTTCCAGTTTTATTGACTCGTCAAGATGATTATGAAATGTTTCTGGCATGGTCAATACATTTTATTTTTCCGTAGGTTTTTACCGGTTCTCATTTTTATCCAAACGAGGAGTCTGTCTTAATTAAAGGCAATAATACCACCATTATAAATATACTCAGTTATCATTTACTGAGATGATTATTTTTCTCCCCTCAAAATTTTAAGGGGTTAAGGTTTGATACGATTCTGATTTAAAGATGTACCAGAATATGCTTAAAAAAATTGTTTCCGGTGGTCAATCGGGCGTTGACCGGGCGGCACTTGATGCAGCAATCGCAGTCTGTATTGATTATGGTGGTTGGTGTCCTAAAGGGAGGCGGTCAGAGGATGGAGGAATTCCTGAACGTTACCTGCTTCAAGAAACTCCTCATGCCGATTACAGACAAAGAACAGCGTGGAATGTAAGAGATTCTGATGGCACACTGATTCTTGTTCGTAACCGATTGAAAGGGGGATCCCGTTATACCTATGAATGCGCTATAAAGACTGAGCGTCCTTGCATGATCGTCCGCTTTGACAATATGCCGGCAATCGAATCAGTTATGCAGTGGATAATAAGGCACGCAATCGAAACTCTCAATATTGCAGGGCCACGGGCGACTTCTGATGTTTCAATCTATACTGAGTCATATCAGTTTTTAAAAGCCCTACTGTTATTGCAGGGCCTTGAAACATCGTAGTAAAAAGGTGTTGTATAGCCTTATTTGTCGCGGTAGGACGCGTATTCCTGAAGACTTTTAACGCCGAATTCCTGATGGCGGATACAGTCTATTGCTTGTACAGAAGCCTCAGCAGCTTCAATTGTGGTTACAAAGGGAACGTTGCTAAGCACTGACGCAGCCCCTATTGCTTCCTCATCATGAAGGGCTTTCTCGCCTCTTGGAGTATTTATGACAAAGTTGATTTTGCCATGTTTGATAATATCGAAAATGTTGGGTCGCCCTTCCTCACCTACCTTGAACACTTTTTTACACTCAATACCATTTTCTATTAAAAATTCGTGGGTGCCTGCTGTAGCAATCAAGTCGAAGTCCATGCGATAAAGTGCTTTTGCAATGGCCAGGATGCGCTGGTTTTTATCCTGATCGTTCACACTTATAAAAACTGCTCCTGAAAGTGGAAGCTGCATATTTGCTGCTTGATATGCCTTGGCAAAAGCTTCCGGAAACTCATCGGCAAGGCTCATCGCTTCACCGGTAGAACGCATTTCAGGACCAAGGTAAACACCGGACTTAACAAATTTAGAGAATGGGAAGACAGGTTCTTTAATAGCCATGTGTTTCATCCCGAGTTCATCACAATCTTTAAGATCGTATTCTTGACGAAGGTCGCTCAGTTTTTCACCAAGCATGACACGGGTCGCAATTTTTACTATAGGTATGGCAGTTGCCTTGCCTACAAACGGGACCGTCCGGCTCGCTCTTGGATTGACTTCGATAACATAGACACTCTCGTTCTGTACAGCATACTGTATATTCATCAGACCCACTACCTTCAGGTTCGTAGCCAGAGTCCGAGTGTAAGACTTCATGGTGGCTATGACATTCGGACTGATGTTGTGATAGGGAAGAATAGAGGTGGAGTCTCCACTGTGTATTCCTGCAGCCTCAACATGCTGCATGATGCCACTGATAACGCAGTCAGTAGTATCAGCGATGGCGTCAATATCAAATTCAACAGCTGTTTCCAGAAAACGGTCAATAAGTAGCGGATATTTTTCAGTAATAAAGAGTGCCTGATCAACATACTCTTTGAGCGAATCATCATTATAGACAATTTTCATTGCCCGCCCTCCGAGCACATAGCTTGGACGGACCAAAGCAGGGTAGCCGATTCTTTCGGTGATTTTTTTTGCTTCTTCAAAGCTGATAGCAGTCCCGTATTCGGGATGAGGAATATCAAGTTCTTCAAGAAGTGCCCCGAATTTTTTACGGTCTTCAGCAAGATCAATGCCTTTTGACGAGGTCCCGAGAATAGTTACACCGGCTTCATGAAGTTTTGCTGAAAGTTTCAAAGGGGTCTGACCGCCAAAGCTTACGATCACACCGAGAGGTTTTTCATGCTCTATGATGCGGATGGTATCCTCAAAGGTGAGAGGTTCAAAGTAAAGCTTGTCGGCTATGTCATAATCGGTTGAAACAGTTTCAGGGTTACAGTTGACCATGATTGTTTCATAACCGGCCTCTTTAAGAGCAAAGACAGCCTGTACACAACAATAATCAAACTCAATACCCTGACCGATCCGGTTTGGACCGCCACCGAGGATAATGACTTTTTTCAGATTTGAAGAAACAGATTCATTTTCCTCTTCGTATGTCGAATAATGATAAGGAGTTTTTGCATCAAATTCCGCAGCGCAGGTATCTACGGTTTTGAAGACGGATTCAACGCCGTAATGTTTTCTGAGTGCCCGAATGGTAGGTTCTGCCGTACTGAAAATATTGGCAAGCTGAAAATCTGAAAACCCGTTTTGTTTGGCTAGCAGTAGCTTGTCTTTCGGGAATTTCCTGGAAAGGTCAATAATCTCCTGTGTAAGGTCGGAAGCTTGGTTGGTCATGCAGTCTCGATAGTATTTAAAAAGCTTCAGAATATAGCTGTATTAAAGGTAACAATTCACCTTCTTAATAAAAACCGGTGCATTATACAAAAATGCTCTTGCTTCTCAAAGTTACCGGTCGTTACTCTCCAAGGTTCATTTTTGGTTCCTGAAAATGGGTCAAGATTTTTTACATTACACTCACATTGTTATACTATTTGATCTATTTGATTTGAAAAAAAGGATAATAACCATTAATGGATAAAAAGCATTTCGATACAATTGAAGATGCCGTGGAAGATATACGGCAGGGTAAACTTGTTATTGTTATTGATGATGAGGATCGAGAAGATGAAGGCGATTTTATTGGTGCTGCGGATAGGGTAACCACCGAAATGGTGAATTTTATCACCAAGGAAGCTCGTGGACTTCTCTGTGTTGCGATTACAATGGATCGAGCAAAAGAGCTGCAGCTTGATCCAATGGTTCAGCGAAATACTTCCCAGCATGAGACAAATTTTACGGTCTCTGTTGATGCACTTGCCGAAGGAGTTACAACCGGTATTTCAGTGTATGACAGGGCAATGACCATTAAAATGCTTGGTGACCCCAACTCAAAGGCAGACGATTTTTCCAGACCCGGTCATATATTTCCGCTACGGGCAATGGATGGTGGCGTTCTCAGACGTGTCGGACATACTGAAGCTGCCGTTGATCTTGCACGTCTTGCTGGATGCAGTCCTGTCGGACTGCTCTGTGAAATTCTTCACGACGACGGCAGTATGGCAAGACTACCCGAACTTATCAAGCTTAAGGCAAAGTTTGGATTAAAGCTTATTACCATCAAGGAACTTGTTGCTTATCAGATGAAACGCAACAAACTCGTGCACCGTGCAGTCGAATCGAGACTTCCGACTATTTTCGGGGAGTTCAGATTAATTGCCTACGAATCGTTTACTGACCAGCAGAACCATATGGCTATTGTAAAGGGCGATATTACTACTGATGATCCGGTTCTTGTAAGGGTTCATTCGCAGTGTGCCACGGGCGATACCTTTGCTTCTCTGCGTTGCGATTGTGGAAACCAGCTTGCTTCTGCGTTGAGAATGATAGAAAATGAGGGAAGAGGAGTATTAATATATCTTATGCAGGAAGGTCGAGGTATAGGCCTTATCAATAAATTGAAAGCATATAACCTTCAGGATGAAGGGTTTGATACTGTTGAGGCAAACGAAAAACTTGGGTTCAAGGCTGATCTTCGGGACTATGGTATCGGGGCACAAATTCTCAAGGATCTCGGAGTCAGGCGAATGAAGCTCATGACCAACAATCCGAAAAAAGTTGTCGGTCTTGAGGGGTATGGTCTGGAAATAGTTGAGCGAATTTCGCTAGAGATGCTGCCAAATCCTCTGAATCAAAGTTATCTCAATACAAAACGCGACAAGCTAGGCCACATGATTGGCTGTTCATGCGGCACTGATAAAACACACACTTCTACAACCGAAAACTTCCGTCAGGAAAAGGACTGAGAAACCGATGGATACCGAAATCCTTCAACTTCAGGATCAAGAGGTCTTTGAGGCTATTGCCAACGAAACCAGAAGACAAACTGAAACACTTGAGCTTATTGCTTCTGAAAACTTTACCAGTCGAGCAGTCATGCAGGCCTGCGGATCGGTGATGACCAATAAGTATGCCGAGGGCTATCCAGGCAAGCGATATTATGGTGGATGTGAATATGTTGATGTCGCTGAAAATCTCGCCCGTGACCGCGCTAAAAAGCTCTTTGGCTGCGAGTATGTCAATGTTCAGCCTCATTCAGGGTCAAGTGCAAATATGGCGGTTCTTTTTGCAGTTCTGAAACCTGGTGATACTATTATGGGTCTTGATCTATCGCATGGCGGACATCTTACCCATGGCAGTTCCGTAAATTTTTCAGGTCAGATGTTTGATGCCCATTCCTATGGTGTTGATCGCGAAACTGGTTGTATCGACATGAATAAAGTCGAGGAACTTGCTCTTAAGGTTCGTCCGAAACTTATAATTTGCGGAGCAAGTGCATATTCACAAGGTTTTGACGTCAAGGAATTCAGAGTAATTGCCGACAAGGTAGGTGCATTTCTGATGGCAGATATAGCGCATCCCGCAGGATTGATCGCCGCCGGGTTTTTAGGAAACCCGTTACCTCATTGTCATTTTGTAACCACCACTACCCACAAAACCCTTCGCGGGCCGAGAGGTGGAATGATTATGATGGGTACCGATTTCGAAAACCCTATGGGTATCACCATCAAGACAAAAACAGGTTCACGCCTTAAAATGATGTCTGAAGTAATGGACGCTGAAGTTATGCCGGGTATTCAAGGCGGGCCGCTTATGCATATTATTGCAGGTAAAGCAGTTGCTTTTGGTGAGGCATTGCAGCCTGAGTTCAAGGATTATGCAACTCAGGTTATAAAAAATGCATCAGCTATGGCTGAAAAGTTTGTGGATCTTGGTTACAATATCGTAAGTGGAGGTACAAAAAACCACTTGATGCTTCTTGATCTGCGGAACAAAAACGTCACAGGAAAAGTTGCCGAAAATCTTCTTCATGCAGCAGGTATTACCGTCAACAAGAACATGGTTCCTTTTGACGACAAGTCACCGTTCGTTACAAGCGGTATTCGCATCGGTACTCCTGCCATGACCACCAGGGGTATGAATGAAGATGACAGCAGGTCAATAGCTGAACTTATCGACAGGGTTATCTTGTCAGCTGAAAAGCCCAATGCCGATGATGTATGCCAAACTGTCCGAAAAGAAATCAAAGAGCTCTGCCTCAGTCATCTTCTCGAAGGATATGCGGTCTGATAGCGTTATGTTCCTTGTTTTTCGTTTGATTGATTGACATGAAAGCCCGCCTGCATTCCGAAAGATTACAGGTGGGCTTTTATCTGTATAGATTCAAATCGGGGAAACCTCAAGCTTTGTTGCTGATTTAAACAATCAGTTCCCTACTGGAGAGTTTTAAGGTAATGAGTTCAGCTGTTTTCAACTATTTTTGCAATCATCTTATCAAGATCCAGCGATGTTTTGCGGATTTTTTTATCCAGCACAATTTTCTCTTTCAAAAGCTCAATCTCCCTGTTTGAGTCATCTTCACAGCGGATTTTTTCTGTGAGAGTTTTTTTCTGATGGATCAAGGGCTCTAAAATGAGGTTTTTGAATGCATCCAGGAACATTAACAAACACCGTTTTGCATTTTCTGCGTGGACATCGGTTTGTTCCAGCCATTTATTGCTGACCGGAGGGTCCATCAATAGTCCTGATGCCAGATCCCTTGATTCCGGATTGCTGAACAGACTAATTTCAGTTGTAATATCGATGTGCTGCTCAGGATTGCCTGATGTGTCATGGTAACGACGGATCATGTGCGTAAAAATCTGCTGAGCCTCAAGGTGTGGCAATTCGAGCATCTCTTCATGGGATGCTGCAAATTCAAGCACAGTATTTCCATACGCTGTACTTTCAAGTAGGGCTTTTAAAAAGGTTTTTTCCAGCACAGAAATCTTTTTCGATAGTTGTTTTGGGGGCTGAATCGAAATACGACTTTCTTCAGCTGATGTTTTTTTTGCTTGGAGAGTATGCTCTTTTCCGAGGATCTCGTGCAGGGCATGCTGGCTGATAGATAGTTTTCCGGATAATTCCTGCAGATAAAGCTCCTGCTTGATTCGGTCCGGAATAAGCGCAATCGTATGGGCCATTTCTCTTATTGCTTTTGATTTTTTCTCGGGCTGTGAAAAGTTTTCTGTTTCCTGAAAAAAGCGGATTTGAAAGTCTTGAAAGGAAAGCATCGTTTCTTCTGAGAACTTCAGAAATTTTTCCCTGCCTTCACGCCGAACAAAACTGTCGGGATCATCACCGTCAGGAAGCATCACCATAAAGGGGGTAATGCCTTCTGTAAGGAGCGTGTCGAGACCGGTCATCATTGACTTTTTTCCAGCAGCATCAGCATCGTACATAAACAGCACGCGGTTTGTGTGACGTTTCAGGATTTTCGCCTGGTAACGGGTCAGGGAAGTGCCACATGAAGCTACAGCATTCTTTATTCCTGCCTGATGAAGCGCGAGTACATCCATGTATCCTTCAACAAGGATTGCCGTTTCACTCCGTCGGATTTCATTTTTTGCTATATGCAGTCCATACAGGAGTTTTGATTTTTCAAACAAACGGCTTTCAGGTGAATTCAGGTATTTTGGAGTTTGAGGGTCATCCAACAGGGTTCGCCCTCCAAAGCCGACAACCTGCCCCCCCACAGAAAAAACAGGAAAAATAACTCTGCTGCGGAATGTGTCGTACCAGGAATTTTTCTGTTTATTCTGTGTGACAAGTCCCAGATCGGAAAGATGTTCCTGAGGTATGCCTGCTCGCTTTGCTTCGTTAAAAAGAGTGTCCCATGAGTCTGGGGCATAGCCAAGGCCAAAGGATTTGAGGGTATTTTCAGACAGTGCTCGCTGGGTTACAAGATAGTCATGCCCGATTTTTCCTGACGTACTTTCCAGTGTTCTTTGGAAGAACATTGCGGCCCATCGAAGTGTGGTGGTACGACTGTCTTCAGGAACGGGGTTGAACTCTTTTTTTTCAGTAAATCGACTGATATCGATTCCTGTTCGCTTGGCAACAAGTTCGATTGCTTCAAGAAAAGATACTTTTTCCATTTCCATGACAAAAGAAAAGACGTTACCTCCTTTACCCGTCGAAAAACACTTGTAAATCTGTTTGTCAGGTGATACAACAAACGATGGGGTTTTCTCCTGTGTAAAAGGAGAAAGAGCCTTGAAATTGCGGCCTGAAGGCTGAAGTGTCAGGTAATCAGATATAATATCAACAATGTCAGCCGCATGTCGGACATCATCAATGATCGAATGAGGGATCATCTGCCTGATCTTTGACTTAAATATAGTTGCAGGAACACGTGTATTTTTCTTTTATAAAATCGATTAGTGTTTAAAAATAAGAAGCTTATTTACTAAATTTAACCCTGTTATTTATAAGTTGTTTTTTTATAGGGCGGTTGCATTCAAAGTTCAACGGTTTGGACTATTCCTGCAAGGGGCCTGCAAGGGGTGATTAATAGTTTAATAATGTATTACACACGCTACTCTACATCAACTTCACACTGCGGTTTAATAATACCTCTTTTTTCTTCCGGTCAGTCAAAACAAATAAGAGTTCTATGAAACATGGTTTTTTTACGGCTTTGCTCATTGCAATAACCTATTCGGTTTCCTTGGGATTTTATTTTTGGATGGGCAGCACTCCTCCGGGTTCAATGTTTCATGCCGTTTTTAACGGAGGGCTGGTAGTCTCTGTGCTTATGGCATTGATTCTGATGGTCGTTGCTTACACTGTGGAACGTATTATTGCTTTGAACAAAGCTTCGGGGAAAGGGAATATTCCGGAATTTGTTCATGGTCTCAAGCAGGATATTGATAACGGCTTTATTGATCAGGCCATTGCGAAATGTGACGACCATCAGAGCTCACTGGCAGCTGTTCTTCGCGCCGTACTTGACCGGTATAAAAAACTATCCCAATATAATGTGACCGATCGGGATAAAAAGATCAGCGAGATGGAAAAGGCCGTTGAGGAAGCTACGATTATGGAAATGCCTCTTTTGGAGAAAAATCTTGTATCGATATCCACTATTGCTTCAATATCGACAATGGTAGGCCTCTTGGGAACTACTCTTGGTATGATTCGCGCTTTTGCCGCTATGGCAACCAGCGGAGCTCCAGACGCGGTTCAGCTATCGCTGGGTATCTCCGAGGCTCTTTTTAATACAGCGCTTGGTATACTTGGCGGTATTATGGGAATTGTTGCCTATAACGTTTTTACAAGTCGGGTTGATAGATTCAACTATACCATTGATGAAGCTGCATTCTACATAATACATACTCTTGGAACCGGTAAATCGGAATAATAGCTGATGTCGAGAATCAAGGCAAAAAGGGTAGGATTCCGCATTGATATGACGCCGATGGTAGACGTTGCGTTTCTGCTTTTGACGTTTTTTATGCTGACGACAAAATTTCGTCCCCCCGAAATAGTACAGATCAATTTGCCTGCTTCACATTCGATACAGAAGCTTCCCGAGTCAAATGTTCTGACAGTGACAGTGAGTGCTCAAAACTCCTTTTTAATGGGAGTGTCTTCACAACAGTCACGAGAAAAAATATTTAACGCTGTTGTAATCCAAAAGCTTAAACATGCAGGACTTTCTTCAAAAGCTATTGCAGATTCTCTGAAACACTTCAAACTTGCTGAAAGCTTTCGTGTTGAGCGTGATGAGCTGGATAAATATGTCGTAATGGCGCGATTTGCTGATCCAAAGCTCCGTCCGGTTGTAAGGGCGGATGCTGGTGCTGGTTTCGAGGCAGTGAATTATGTTATCAAGGTTTACAAAAAAGCTAATCTGCTGACGTTTAACTTGATTACTGTTCTTAAAAGGGAGGTTCGCTGATATGGGTATAGTAGATTCTCCCAATGGACGTCGCAGCGTTAAAAAAGGAAGGCGAAAGTCAAAACGAATCGGGTTTCATCTGGATATGACTCCCATGGTTGATGTGGCTTTTCTTCTGTTGACCTTTTTTATGCTGACAACAACCTTTTCAAAATCCAATACCATGGAAATCAATATTCCACCGGAAAAATTGGAGGTTAAGGTTGCAGAAAAGAATGTCATGACTATGAGAATTGCTGGTGACGGGTTTGCGTATTGTTCTCTAGGTAATGAAGCGCCTAAAAAATTTTTGTTGTATGATGTTGCAGATACCCGTCAGCTTTCGTTAAGCGGAGACTTACGCAAGATGCTGAAGCAGCAGACTTCAGCTAATTTGAAAATGGTGATTGTAGTCAAGCTAAGCGATAAGGCGAAATACAAACAGCTTGTCGACATTATCGACGAGTTGAATCTCATGAAAATTGACCGCTTCAGCCTTGATGACTATACTGAGCTGGATGCGCTTGAAATAAAAAGAGCTGTTTAAGATTGCGAATAAGCAAAGGAGTTCGTTCACGTGGCTTCAAAAATTGAAAAAATACATCAGGAAACTTTCCATAAAAAAGCTCTTTCATGGTCGTTTGGTGAAGAGTATCTGGATACGGATTGTTTGCGGAAGTTACACTATGGCAATCTTGTGCTTCGTCGTCAGGCACATCTTTTTCTCAGTCATGGGGTAATTACAGCAATTGCTCTTCTGGCGTTTTTCTGGCTTATTACTGCAAATTGGCAGAGCATAGCTTCCTTGGCAGGATTTTTTGATAAGGATACGAAACCGATGGTTGAGTGCTATGAAGTTGTTACCAGTGTAACACAGCTTCCGCCACCCCCACCCCTGAATGCTCCAGAGCCAGTTGTTGTAACTCCTTCATCGGTGCCAGCACCTCCAAATGTCGGTAAAATAAAGCAGGTCAACCAGGAAGAAGTGCCTCGCGAACAGACTGTCGCTACACAGAAAGAATTAAAACAGGCGATCCAGACACAGGGGTCTGGTTCAGGTAGTGGCAGCGCATCTGGGGATGAAGTCCCGATGTTTATTCCTTGTGAAAAAATGCCCGGATTTCTTGACCAGAAAAAACCTGTCTATCCTGAGATGGCGAGAATCGCCGGGATTACAGGAAAGGTGTTTGTCAGTGTTCTGATTGGGGAAGATGGTCGTCCGGTAAAGGCAAAAGTTATGAAACGTGTACCTGCTGATTGCGATGTGTTTGATGCTGTTGCGATAAAATCTGTGATGGAATCAAAATACTATCCGGGTATTCAGAACGGCAGTCCTATCAAGGTCTGGTTTACTGTACCGATAAGATTTCAACTTGATTGAGTGTTCTGTTTTCCCCTTGAGACTTATATTCGGTATTGAAATAGCTCAAATACTTTTTCAGTAAACTACCCTTTCTATCGTCATTTACCACAAAGGGCAAAAACAGCAGCTTACAACTGATATTCAATCTGAAAAACAAAAAGACAGAGAGTATCAAGCAGCACGGCGGCAGGCTGAAGCATATGCTGCAGAAATAGAAGCACAGTTGAAAATTGACCCGGTAGCAGTGTTTCTTGGCAAGCAGCGGTGTGGCACTGATTTCATTCAGTATTTTAAAGAAGTTTCAAGCGAGGGCAGGAAACAGAGCACCCTTCATCCGGCTTTATGCTAACGTTATTAATGAAACCAGAGCGGCTACTATGTATATGATGCCTGTTTGGTAAACAGTACATTTTATAAACTTTTTTGAGAACCTATATTTGTGTAATGCCGGGGGATAGATGTTCTGACAGTCGATGCCGTAATAATTGTTTTAATGCGTAACTTAAAACAAGCATATAAACTTAAATGGATGGAGTATGAAAATCAAAGCATTGTTTATTATTGCGATTATGGCGGTTATGACCGTTTGGGTGAAAGACGCTAAAAGTGAAAATGCAAGTAAAGGGTATGATCTTTTCAAAAAAAGCGGAAAGAGCGGGGTTGCGTTTTTGAAGTACACAAGCTATGAAGAGTTGCGGGAAAAAATTGACCTGTTGCCTGAAAATGAAAAGTTAACTGATGCTAAAAAAGATAATTTAATTAGCGATATACCAAAAGGAGGGCAGTTTGTTCTTTTATATAATGGTTATGGGATTGGGGACAGTAGATTAAGGGAATTGACTATCGTTGTTAAAGATAAAGAAGGAAATGAATTACTTAAACGAATAAGCAATAGTCGGAGCGTTAGCCTTGATTTAGATAGTTGGCAGGGAAAAGACGTTTTATTCGTTCCATTCTCGATGCCGGACTACATTACCATTTATATCTTTAGATCGCATAGTGACGGAAAAATAGTCTATCGAATGAAAAAAGAGAAGTGACGTTTCACTAAGCATTCCTCGCCACTCTACAGGGGTTTATTCGAGGTGGAATATGATAACGGTCTGGTTTACCGTGACTATCAGCGTTCCAGTTTGATTCAGCCGCCAGTTAATTTTTATTTTTCGGCTGATAGAGTATAGCAAAGATTATCCATCCATAGGCAGCCACTAAAGTTATGGGGCTGACAAAAAGAGCGAAAAATCCGTCAACTTTTTTTTCGAGAAACATTATACCGTAGCTTCCGGCTATAACGAACACCCCAAGAGCTATCATGATATAGTTGACAGCTCGAAGGGGCATATCTGCTTTTTGTTCAGCAGTATTAACCTGCTGCTTCTTCAGTAAAGATTTCATCAAGTGCGTTTATACATTGTTGAGCTTCTTCAAAAGTGATTGTCAGAGGTGGCAGAAGCCTGATAACATTCTGGCTCGTTGCATTGATGACAATATGTTTCTGGAGTGCTTTTTCGACATAATACTTAGCCTCTCTGTTCACAGTTATGCCAATCATCAGCCCATATTGACGGATATCAAGAATTTGAGGATGACGGGTTGCCAGTTTCTGTAGCTTATCGAGGATCAGGCTTCCAGTGTTCTCGGCATGTTTCATAAGCTGGTCTTCCTCGATTGCATTAATCATGGCAATTCCTGCAGCGCATGCAACCGGGTTTCCTCCAAACGTAGTGCCGTGGTTGCCATACGTAAGGACATCAGCAACCTTTTCGCTACCGAGCACCGCAGATAACGGTAGGCCGCCACCAAGCGGTTTTGCGAGGCATACCATGTCAGGATCAGCATCAACATGCATATAACTGAAAAACTTTCCTGTTCTGCCGCAGCCAGCCTGAATTTCATCCGCAACAATCAAAAAATTGTACTTTAAGCGCAATTCTTTCAGTCGATCTATAAATTGCTGTGATATTTTGTGAATACCACCCTCTCCTTGAATTACTTCAATGAAAACTGCCGCCGTATTGTCAGAAACTTTTTCTTCGAGGTCCTCAATATCATTAAAGGAAATCATACCAGTACCGGGTAGCAGGGGATCGAATCCGTCGAGGTATTTAGCTTTCGCAGTAAGGGACATGGCACCGTAAGTTCTTCCATGGAAACAGTTGCTCAGCGACAGCACTTCTTTTTTATTTTCACCACCTGCCAGGCCGGCCCATTTTCGAGCCATCTTCATTGCAGCCTCAATTGCTTCTGTGCCGCTGTTAGCAAAAAAAACCTTTGAAAGACCTGAAAGGGAAAGCAATTTATCAGCCAACTCAAACTGCGTTTGCATCATAAACAGGTTTGATGCATGAATCAGTTTTGCTGCCTGTGAGCTTATTGCATGTACAAGTCGTTTATCACCATAACCAAGAGCGTTGACGCCAATACCGGCAATCATATCAAGATACCGGATTCCATTATCGCTGACCAGCCATACACCCTCACCGTGGGTGACTGCAATGGGGAAACGGGAATAATTATGAAAAAAAAGTTTCTGTTCGATTTCCTGGGTTATGGGCAGTGGTTTCATGCGTTTTTGTTCTTCAAAAGATTGTACTGGCGGAATATTACTGTTATAAATGATAGATTATAAAGATGAAACGCTTTCTGTTCAAACGTTATTTTGCCCTTCTTTCCAAACAGCAAAGACACGAATAAATCTCCAGATTCCATAAGATCCGGTCAGGAGAGCATAAAGTTTTATATCGTTGCTGTTCAAATTAGGTACGTTATCCGTAAAAAACAGGATATAAAGGGAAAAACTCACAAAGGTTATCGCTGTAAAAATGCCCAAGCCCAAGGATATGGCACTCTGTTTTATCATTCCCGCCCGTCTTTATCTGAACGGTTTGCACATGGGTCGGGATCAGGATAGAACCTCCACTCCTTGTTCACAATCAGGCGCGCCCCATAGCTGAATGTGAAATAAGACCATCCCCACTGCAGCAGTACAAAGACCCGGTGCCGGAAACTTGTCAGGAAGTAGATGTGGACTAGAAGCCAGGTAAACCAGGCTAAAATGCCATCAAACTTAATGCTTCCAAACTCAACAATAGCCTTGTTTTTTCCTATTGTTGCCATCTGTCCCTTATCCCTGTACCTGAATAGCTTTCTGGCTTTTGTTTTCAGATCAAGGACAATATTTTTTCCGATGACTCTTCCCTGTTGTAATGCAACAGGAGCCAGTCCCGGTAAAGGTATGCCGTTTTCTTGAACAAAATGAGCAAGGTCACCACCTACAAATATTTCCGGATGACCTGGAATGCTAAGGTCTTCACCAACGATGATTCTGCCAATCCTATCGGTTTCAAACCCTATCGTTTTGCCGATTTCTATAGCAGTGACACCCGCGGCCCAAAGTACTGTAGATGCTTCGATCCGTTCCTTGCCGATTTGTACCCCGTTGGTATCAACGTTACTGACCATGCTGCTTGTCCAAACCTGAACACCTAGCTTCTCAAGGGATCTAGTCGCTTTGCTCGCAAGTTCAGGAGCAAATGAACCAAGAATTCTTGGAGCAGCTTCGACAATAAAAATTCGGGTGAGTTTCGGGTCAATATTCCGATAAAATTTAGAAAGGGTATAGCGACTCATTTCGCCTATTGATCCGGCAAGCTCCACTCCAGTAGGACCGCCACCAACAATTACAAATGTCAGCAATTTTTTGCGTTCTACGGGATCTTTTGTTCTTTCAGCACGTTCATAGGCTTCCATGACCCTTCTGCGTATCTCTTTCGCTTGTGCAAGAGTTTTCAGTCCGGGCGCAAACTCTTCCCACTGGTTGTTACCAAAATAGTGATGTTGCACACCACAGGCAAGAATCAGGTAATCGTAAGGGATGTCCCTGAAATCGGTAATAACGATTTTTTTCTCGATATCGACATTGTTTACAATACCCTTGAATACCGTTATATTCTGGTAATTTGCAAGCATGTTCCTGAGTGGAGCCGCAATATCGCCCTCTCCAAGTGCTGCCATAGCTACCTGGTAGAGTAGAGGTTGGAACAGGTGGTAGTTTTTCCTGTCAATAAGAGTAACCTCAATGTCTTTCTTATTGCCCAGGATTCTGGCCGCATTAAGCCCTGCAAATCCGCCGCCAACAATTACAACCTGCTTTTTCATTTCCTGTTTTACCTTCAATTTAAATACTTGGATGACGTCTGTCGGTATTAAGGAAAATAATAGTAATACTGACACAAATTGGACAAAGGTAAAAAAAAGAAAGAAATATCCGCGAAATGTTAATCTATTTGTTGCGGAATCTCAATAAACGAAGGGGGCAAGGTTATAAATATCTCACAAGTTACGATGAATCGTGACATATTGCCTTATTTTCAGGTGAGTCGTTCGATGATTTCCCGGTTATTGGGAAATTTTTTCAGCAATGTTGTTTTGTCGGCAAAAGTAAAGTCCCGGAATTCAAATCCCGGGGCAACAACGCAACTTACCAAAGAATAGCTTTCACTTTCAGGATTTGCAAGACATGCACCAAACCAGCTTTCCGCTGGAACGGTTTCTTGTAAAACCTCGCCTTTTTCTGCAGAAAGTCCAAGGGTGAAACTCGAGGGGGCACCTTTTTTGGGGAAGGTGAAAACCTTCAGTGGATCTCCTGCATGAAAAAACCAGAGTTCATCCGAATGAATTTTATGCAGTTTTGAGTGATCAGTACTTTGGAGCAAATAGTAAATGGCGGTAGCGAATGAGCGAGAGCCACTGAAGAGCGGAGAATTCGTGAAAGCATAAGTGCCACTGCTACGGTAGGTTTCGCGGTAGTACCCCCCTTCGGGATGGTGGAGAAGCTGGAGGTGTTCTATCCAGAATTCAGCTTTTTGCATAGAGCTGTTCCCTTATTTTTCCAGTTTTCTGTCTTGATGCATCGGCAAGTTTTTTTCTAAAATCAACCAGTGCCAGCATTAAGCTTTCATCAGAAAGAGCAAGTATTTGAATAGCAAGTAATGCAGCATTTCGGGCATTGTCGATACCGACCGTTGCTACTGGAATTCCTGCGGGCATTTGTACGATGGAGTAGAGCGAGTCCTGTCCATTGAGCTTTTTGCTGAAAATCGGAACACCGATAACCGGGATGACAGTCATAGCCGCTGTTACGCCAGGAAGGTGAGCAGCTCCACCAGCTCCCGCTATTATAACTTTCAGGCCTCGGTCAATGGCTGAAGATGCATATTCCTCCAAGTCATGAGGTGTCCTGTGTGCTGAAATAACAGAACTTTCAGAAATAATGCCAAATTCATCAAGCACCAGCGCGGCTTCCTTCATGATGTCGAAATCGGAATCGGAACCCATAAGAATACCGACAACTGGTGTGCTTTTTTCTGTTGGTTTTTGTGTCATATAAAGACGCTGTTAATAATGATAAGTGAATCTAAGCCAAGCGGATACAACTTGGTGGTATTAAAGGGATCAAGGCTTCAAAATGGAAGTCTGCATGTCTGTTTCCAAGGTAATGATTTATGAAATTGCCGAGTTTTATGTATTTTCACGTGACATGAATTTAAAAAAATAATACTTGTAGAGGAAGATTAACAATGGCAACTAATCTTGCAGTTAAGTACAGTAATCCTGGACCTCGTTACACCAGTTATCCTACCATTCCATCATGGAGCACCGATGGTGTTACCCAGGAGCAGTGGAAAGAGGCAATGGTTAAAGGCTTCAACGATAGTAACGAAACCACCGGAATCAGCCTGTATATTCATATTCCATACTGTGAGAATCACTGTTACTTCTGCGGTTGCAATGCTCATCGTACTCAGGACCACTCTTATGAGACACCATATCTTGAGGCACTTCTTAAAGAATGGCAAATGTATATCGATGTTTTTCCTGGTACGCTTAATGTAAAGGAATTGCACATCGGGGGCGGTACTCCAACCTTTTTCAGTCCCGAAAATCTTACCAGGCTTATTGACGGCATCTGCAAGAACGTCAATAGGATGGAAAACTATATGTTCAGCTTCGAAACCAATCCCCGTTCGACATCAAAGGAACATCTAGAAGCGCTTTATAATGGGGGATTCCGACGCATGAGTTTCGGAATACAGGATTTTGACCCAGTTGTCCAGGAGGAAATCAACCGTATCCAGTCATTCGAACTGGTTAAGGAAAAGGTAGATCTTGCCCGTCAGATAGGCTTTACTTCTATTAATTTTGATCTTGTCTATGGTCTGCCCAAGCAGACACTTGCCACCATAACGGATACCATCCAGAAGGTTATGGAACTTAAGCCCGACCGTCTTGCTTTTTATGCTTACGGCCACAACCCGCACATGTACGAAGGTCAGCGGAAGTTTAAGGAGGCGGATCTTCCAGTTGGCGATGTCAAGCAGGAACTTTACGATAAAGGCAGTGCAATGCTTGAGTCTATCGGATATCATGAAATCGGTATGGACCATTTTGCCATAGAAGGCGATGCCTTGTATATAGCGGCTAAAAACGGGACACTGCACCGCAATTTCATGGGGTATACAGAAAATACTACCCAGATGATGCTGGCTCTCGGTTCATCATCTATCAGCGACACCTGGTATGCTTTTGCTCAGAATGAACGGGACGACAGTGATTATATAAAAGCTGTGCATGAAGGTCGTTTTCCGTTACATCGCGGTCATCTGCTTACTGATGAGGATCTTGTCCTGCGCCGCCATATCCTGAATCTGATGTGCAAGCAGGAGACTTCATGGGAAGATCCGAAACTCTATTGTGATGAACTTGATATTGCTCTCTATCGTCTTGAAGATATGGAAAATGACGGTTTGGTTGTTTTGCAGGATAAAGGGGTTCGGGTTACAGAAGTTGGTATTCCGTTTCTTAGAAATATCTGTATGGCTTTCGATGCAAGGCTCTGGAGTTCCGACAGTCTTTCAAAGGCATATAATGTGTCAAGGGATATCCAGAAGACGTATATTGAGAAAGCCCGATTAGCAAAAGCTCAGCAGGTTGGATGAGAACAATGCTTAATGCAATGAAAAGGGTGATTTCGGTCACCCTTTTTTTATGTCAATTTTATGAAAAAAAAAATAAAAATAGGCTTTTTGGGAAGCGGTTGGGCTAAAGTGGCTCAGGCTCCAGCATTTTCATTGATTGAAGATGTTGAGTTATCAGCGGTAGCAAGTCCTACCGAGCTGAATCGTCAAAAGTTTATGGACAGGTTTGATATTCGAAAAGGTTTTGCCGACTGGCGAGATTTGCTGGAGTGCGATTTAGATCTGGTATGCGTTACAACCCCTCCTTTTCTGCATGCTGAAATGGTGACAGGGGTACTTGAAAGCGGAAAAAGTGTGCTTTGCGAAAAGCCATTTGCTCTCAATGTATCAGATGCATCGGCAATGGTTGAGGTTGCCTCAAATTCTCCTGGTTTTGCGCTTCTCGACCATCAACTTAGATTTCATCCTGCTGTACGGAGTATGAAGCAGATGATTGACGGTGGCGAAATCGGCAAGGTTTATGAAGTTCGTACTGTTGTCAATCTTGCTAGCCGCAACAGACCAGATCTGCCATGGTCATGGTGGTGCGATGCCTCAAAGGGTGGCGGAGCACTTGGTGCTATTGGATCTCATTTGATTGACATGAACCGTTATCTGATAGGCGAAATAGCTGAAGTGTCCTGTAATCTCTCAACAAGTATTCCTTATCGAGTCGATACATCAGGGAAAACCTGTATCGTGACTTCTGATGATAATTTTGCAATGATGATGAAGTTTGGTCCCTCATCTGTCGCACTTGGAAGTTCTTCACTCATGCACGTCACTACTGTAGGTGCCTATACCTGGTTTTCATTCGAAGTAGTTGGCAGCTTGAAAACTATCAGACTGGATGGGGCAGGAAGACTATGGGAAGTCGCAAATGATGATGCAAAAGGAGGACGGAGTCTTGTCGATGCTCCCAGATGGAAGCAGGTTGAGCCAATGCTTCCGTGGGATGAATTGGTTCTGCAGGAAAAAATCAGGCAATCTTCGCTAGCGGTGCATGGTATTTTTGCTGTTGGGTTTGCCTTTCTTGCACATCGCATTGTAAAAGCACTTCGCAACAAGGAAAAAAGCCTTTACGATGCTGCAGGTTTTTCCGATGGTCTGATGATCCAGAAGGTATTGCAGGCGGGGATTGACTCTAATCGCTTACGCAGCTGGGTTAAAATATAACCTCTCATCCCTATGAGTTCTTAAAATTCTTTTTATTTCTGAGCACCCGAATTGAGTTCTGGAGTTATTTTTTGACTGAAAATTGATAATTTTATAATTCTATCCCACAATAAATTGGAAGATGTAAATCGAGACCCTTAACTGCAGGGGAATACATGCGTTTCCGTTATTCTCAATTTTCAGAAGGCTATTTGCTATCTGCTTTATTGGGCATTTTATTGTCCTTGAAGAGCACAATATTTTTTTTTGTGTAATGAGAGGTCAAACTTTTATTGAAAGATTATGGAGGCACAGAATGTAAAGACACCTGTAGCAATAAAAAAGAACAGACTCTTTTTGTTGTCTATTGGGCTGCTTCTCATTGTTGCTCCTTTCCTTTCATGGTGGACTATTATATATGCTGATCATCAGTTGCGTGATCAGCTGCTCCAACAGGTTCATCTTGCTGCTAAGGGGATTAGCATGGAGCAGTTAAGAACACTTCAAGGTTCGAAATCCGATCTTGACAATTCAGCTTATTATAAACTAAAAGAACAACTTGCTCTTGCTCGAGGTGCTGCTTACCAGTGCCGTTTTGTCTACCTTCTTGGAAAGACAGCGAGCGGTAAAGTTTTTTTTTATGCTGATTCAGAACCATCGAACTCACCAGATTCATCTCCTGCAGGTCAACTCTACGATGAGGCTACCGATATTCTTCTGAAGGTTTTCACCATAAAAGAGGCTGATACAGAAGGACCTGTTCCAGATCGCTGGGGCACATGGGTAAGCGGATTTATTCCGCTCATAGATTCCCAGAGCGGCAAGGTTATAGCAGTACTCGGCATGGATATTAATGCCTCCGACTGGGCATTGGATATTGCTGCCCGTTCTTCTATTCCAATTGGTTGTATGGTGTTAATTCTGATTGCACTTATTAGCGGTTATCTTGTTTCGCGCAGGGTTGAGGCAGTTCCCAGTCTGGTTCGCCGACGCCTTATCTTGCCTTTAGGTATGGTGATTTCCCTAGTTGTCGCCTTTTTAGGCATTCTCGTTTGGCAACAAAATCAGCAGAGGGAGAAAGAGGATATTATTCATACCGAATCTGAGGTATCCCTTGCATATCAAAAAAGTCTTGATATATCGAAGGATGCATTAAGCATTGTTCTTGAAGCACTGAGTCATAATAGTTTTATAACGGATGCTTTGCGAAACCACGATAAAGAGCGACTGTATTCTCTTTCATCTTCACTATACAAGGGGCTTAAGAGCTATTACGGAGTTACGCATTTAGATTTTATAGATCCGAAGGGTATTCGAATCCTTAACGTTCAAAATCCAGACGGAAGCGGTGATAGAATTGAACACTTTACTATACGAGAGGCGGAGAGGACTGGAAAAGTGTCAAGTGGGATAGAACTTGACCCGTCAGGGATGTTTACCCTGTGGGTTGATCTACCGATAGTCGAAGACGGCAAGCTTTTGGGATACATCGAGCTTGGTAAAGAAACGTCGAACATTCTTAAAGGACTTAAATTTGAGTCAGGCACTGGCTTAGCGATTTTTATCAACAAAAAATTTTTTCAGCGATCAGTGCGGGAAGAAGTTATGAAGAATAATCGGCGAGATTCTTCATTGACTCATTTTAGTAATTATGTAATAGTTTTTTCTTCTTTCGGCCGTTTTCCCCAGGAGTTTAAGGATGCCCTCTCAACGGATGCTGGAGCAACGGGAATCGAATCTAATTTAGATGGAAGGACGTGGAGAATTACTTCCAATCCCCTCAAGGAAGCCTCAGGCAGAATTGTCGGTAAAATGATTCTTATGCAGGATATTTCCTCGTATAAGTGGAGTGTCTATCGCTTTGTTATTATTTCAGGCATTACCATTATTGTTATTTATGCTCTTTTTTTCAGCTTTCTTATTGTCGTATTGAGCCGTACTGACAGAAGCATAAACCGCCGTGAACAAGAACTGATTCTGAGCCGTGAACAGTATATGCTTGCTGTAAATGGAAGCAATGACGGAATTTGGGACTGGAATATTAAGGATAACACCCTTTATCTTTCTCCCAGGTGGAAGAAAATGATTGGCTATGAAGATTTCGATCTTCAAAATGTTTATGCAACCTTTGAAGATCGCCTGCACCCCGAGGATAAACCGGTGTATAAGGAATATCTTGATCGGTATCTCAGAGGTGAAATTCCTTTATTCAGTATTGAATTTCGATGCAGGCACCGGAACGGTAACTATCTTTGGATACTTGGGAAGGGTGAGGCGATTCGTGACAAAAGCGGAGTCCCTTACCGCATGGCTGGATCCCACAGTGATATTACTGCCAGGAAAGCCGTCGAAGAAGAAATCAGGCATAGATCAGCATTTCAAATGTTGCTTATCGAGCTTGCAGTAGGTTTTATTAATAAACCGCTTGTCGATCTCAATAAATCTATAGACAGGGTGCTTGCTCTCGTTGGAGAATTTTCAAGAGTGGATAGGGTTTACCTGTTTCATTATGACTTTGAAAACGATACCATGACCAACACCAATGAGTGGTGTGCTTCTGGAATCACAGCTGATATACAGAATCTTCAAAATGTTTCATGTGTGTTGTTCCCGGAATATGTATCAACCCATCGCCAGGGCAAGATTGTACACATTCCTGACGTAAAGTTATTAAAAGCTGGCAGTTATTTTCGGGAAAGACTTGAAGGCAAGGGTATTCAGTCAATGATTACAATACCTCTGAATTATGCTGATGAGTGTTTCGGTTTTGTCGGTTTTTCTTCACTTCGCGATTTAAAACTTTGGGGTAACGAGGACATAGCTCTACTTCGTGTTCTTTCAGAACTTATTACTAATGCAGAAGTGCGTTACCGGCATGAAAATGCCCTTGTAAATGCACGATTTGCGGCTGAAACTTCAAGCCGTACGAAAAGCGAATTTTTGGCCAATATGAGTCATGAAATTCGTACACCCATGAATGGGGTAATCGGAATGACCAGTATTCTGCTTGATACCCCTTTGAATACAGAACAGAAGGAATATGCAGAGGCTGTACTTTCAAGCGCGGAGTCTCTCTTGAGCCTGATTAATGACATTCTTGATTTTTCAAAGATTGAAGCAGGAAAACTTGATCTTGAAATTATCGATTTTGATCTTCGTAAGCTACTTGATGATTTTTCTTCGCTCATGACCTATAGATCAGGCGATAAAAAACTCAAATTTATATGCTCTCTATCTCTGGATGTTTTTCCATTACTAAGGGGCGATCCAGGTCGGCTTTATCAGGTGCTCAACAATCTTGCAGGTAACGCTATTAAGTTTACCAATCAAGGTGAAGTATCGGTTCATGTAAATGTTGTATTCAGTACTGAGGATGAAGAAAAGCTTCGATTTTCGGTTATAGATACTGGTATAGGGATACCTAAAGATAAAATTGATATCCTATTTTCGAGTTTTACCCAAGTTGACGCCTCAACAACTCGTCGATTCGGAGGTACAGGACTCGGATTGGCTATATGCAGGCAGCTTGTAGAGCTTATGGGGGGGGAGATTGGTGTCAACAGCCTCGAAAACGAAGGATCGGAGTTCTGGTTCATTCTTTCATTTAAGAAACAGAAAAATCAGAATAATCGAGTAACGGATTCAATTAAAAACATGGAATCCGGTATGCACGCACCTTTTCCGGAAATACCCGTAAAGGTTCAAAAAGATAAGGTTCGGTTGCTGCTTGCTGAGGATAACAACGTCAATCAGAAGGTAGTATTGGGTATTCTTGGAAAGCTGGGTTATCAAATCGACGTTGTTAATAATGGAATTGAAGCTATCAAAGCGCTCGAAAGAGAGCATTACGATCTTGTGATTATGGATGTACAGATGCAGGAAATGGATGGTATGGAAGCAACACGTATTATCCGGAGTCTTGATTCTGGAGTACTTGATCACAATATTCCAGTTATCGCTCTTACCGCTCATGCCATGCAGGGGGATCGCGATCTGTGTATACAGGCCGGCATGAGCGATTATGTTTCAAAACCTATTATTCCAAGTGTTCTGGTCACTACTCTTAATAAATGGGTATGAAACAACTCGTAAATCTGCTTGCAGTTTAATCTTCAACTATTTTGTTCCCATTCTGCAAAAAGCGCATTTAATTCATTACAAAGTGTATGGTATCCGTCCAGGATTTTTGCAGTTTCAACCGGGCTTTTTTTATAAAAATCTTCTGTTGCCATAATGGTTTCGAGTGATTCTTTCTTCTGCTCAAGCCGGTTAATTTTTTGTTCTACCTCCTCTATTCTTTTTTTATCTTTTTTAGCTGCTACAACTTTTTTTGTCTCTTCTTTTTCTTGTTCGGTGATTTTGACAGTAGTACCTTGTTTTTTTTGCTTTCCAGCAGCTTCCTCTTTGCGTTCAGCTTCAAGGGCCTTTTCCGCTTTTTCAAGGTATTCGGCGTAGGTGCCTAGGTAAAGCTGCAGATAGCCATTTTTTATTTCGACAACCTTGTTGACCAGGCTGTCGAGAAAATAGCGGTCGTGACTGACGATTAAAAGGGTTCCAGCATAGTATTCAAGTGAATCGATCAGCATCTCTTTCGATCGCATGTCAAGATGATTTGTTGGTTCATCCATAATCAAAAGATTTGATGCCTGAAGGAGGATTTTTGCCAGAGCGACCCTTGATTTCTCACCTCCCGACAGTACCCTGATTTTTTTGTTGACTGCATCACCACTGAAAAGAAAACACCCCAGAATGTCTCTAACCTTTTTTTGTGCTTCCGAGCTTGGAGCAGAATCCATCATCTCCATATAAACACTTTTTTCAGGGGAGAGGTTTTCAGTCTGATGTTGTGCGAAATAATTCAGGGACACATTGTGTCCCATGGTAAGCTTTCCTTCAAAGTCAATTTGACCAGCAAGAATTTTACAGAAGGTGGTTTTTCCCGCTCCGTTTGAACCGACAATAGCAATCCTGTCGCCTCGCATCACTTCCAAATCTATATCTTTCAGTACCTGTTTTTTTGTTCCGTCAGGAAGGATATATGCCTTTTTGACCCCATCAAGACGCATGACTTCACGCCCGGATGGATTTGCTTTTGGAAAACGAAAGGAGATTCTTGAAAGATCTTCTTCCGGCGACTGCATATTCTTTTCCATTTTTTCCATCTGACGCAATCGGCTCTGTGCCTGCCTGGCTTTGGTCGCCTTGTAGCGGAACCTGTCGACAAAAGCCTTCAATTCAGCCACTTTTTTTACGTCATTTTCATATTTACCCATCATCAGCTCATACCGTTCAGCCTTCTCCTTTTCGTAATAGGAGTAGTTTCCCTTGTATTCATTGATCTGTGTGAACGCAATTTCCAGAGTTTTAGTGGTAAGCTTGTCAAGGAAAAATCGGTCGTGTGATACTATAATATAGCTGTGCTCATAGTTGAGCAGATAATTTTCAAGCCATCGCAGCGAGTCGATATCAAGGTGGTTTGTCGGTTCATCAAGAAGAAGCAGCGTCGGGTTCTGCAGCAGCAGTTTCGTTAGATGCAGGCGCATCTGCCATCCACCTGAAAAATCCTTGACTTTTTTATGAAAATCTATTTCACTGAACCCGAGTCCACCGAGAACCTTCTCTGCATTTGATTGCATAGTGTAGCCTCCCAGATGGTCAAATTCATGCATTGCATCCGAAAACCGCTCTATAAGCTGGTGGTACGCTTCACCTTCATAATCCTGATCGGGCAGAGCGAGCTCGTGTTCCATGCGGGTTATTTTATCGGACAGCTCAAAAAGCCTTACGTTTGCCTGAAGGGCATATTGCAGTGCAGTTTTTTCAAGATCGGCATCAAACGAGATTTCCTGTGGAAGATACCCGATCGTGGTTTCAGCCGATTTAAGAAATTGCCCGGTAATAATAAGCGCTGAGTCGGTATTCGGGCCACTAATAAGGCGCAGAAGAGTTGTTTTTCCGGTGCCATTAAGGCCGACAAGACTGACATGGTCTTTGTCTCCTACTCGGAACGAGGTATCATTGAGGAGTTCTTTTGTTCCAACGCTAAGGGAGAGATTTCTTGCTTCAAGCATGATATTCAGGACTTTTGAAAAAGATCGGCGATCAAAGAAAAATTTTTAATACGGGTGAAAAGATACAATATTTCACCAAAGCTTCATGCTTCTTCCACTTATTGAATGTGAATACCTGTTCCGCATGATATATATATTGTTTCCATATAATACTATAGCTTATTATTGTGTTCATCTTTGGTCAAGAAAAAATATTTCGAAACATAAATTTTTATTCATGTAAACGGATGTTTCCTGTGCCAATTCTGTGAATTCTTATTGATTTCCCGAGTATAGTTTCATGTAAACGCTGGATCTTCAGAATATTTATACATTATTATCGTTATAAGCTGCAAGGTTTTACCCTGTTGAACGTCAAAAATATAAAAGTCAGGTGGGTTATGATTATTTCAGAAAGTGGCAGAGCTGTTGCATTATGAGGTCAAAGATACATTGGTTTTTTGTGATGTTTATGTTTGTCAATACCTCATCACTCTCTGCTGTTGAGTCCCTGACATGGGAGCAGTGTGTCAGCGAAACTCGGCAGGCTCATCCCGACCTTTATTCTGCACAAGCACTTTTGCAGCAAACTGAAGCAGACAAGCAGATAACCGAAGGTTTACAGCTTCCGAAAATTAACCTTAGTCTAAGCTCTTTTCAGAATGGAACTTCAGGACTCGGTTCTTCTGCGGTTACGTCTTATGCATTGTCTGCTCATCAGCTTCTCTATGATGGACATAAAACATCAAACCAGATTTCGAGCAATGCTGAAGCGGTTAAAGCAGCCCAATATAATTACAGCATTGTTTCTTCGAACATTCGTTTCTCTCTCCGTTCTGCATTTACTCAATTGCTTAAAGCCCAAGATCTTGTCGGTCTCACTCTTGAAATAGCTGAAAGACGGCAGAAGAATGTCCGGTTGATAAGTCTGCGCTACCAGGGCGGACGAGAACACATCGGTTCGCTCCGTCAGGCTGAGGCCGATCTTGCTCAGGCGCAGTTTGAAGTATCGCAGGCTAAACGAGGCCTTGTACTCGCGCAGACAAACCTTGCTTCAGCACTCGGACGCGACACCTGTCAGACCATCAATGTTCAGGGGTCTTTTAAGACAAGTGATAGTAATGAAAGAAAGCCCGATCTTGTTCAGCTGGCAAAAAACAATCCACTGTTTCAACAGCTTGATACCAGGATCATAGCAGCGCGTTTCGATCTTGATGCTGCCAGGAGTACTTTTTCACCAGACCTGTATTTGACTTCTTCGGTCGGAAGAAGTTTTCCTGATCGCTGGCCATTTGATGCGCTGGACTGGAATGCAGGGATTACGGTTTCTGTACCTATTTATGAAGGTGGAAGTGGCAAGGCACGAGTAGCTAAAGCGAGGGCTTATCTGAGTCAACAGAATGCGCAGGAAAAGAGCGGGTACCTTCAGCTTTTCAACATACTTGAACAAAGCTGGAAAGGTTTTCAGGATGCCCGCCAGTTAGTTGATGTGCAGAAAAAGTTTCTTGATGCTGCTATAGCACGCTCAACAATTGCCAACGCCCAGTACTCGAACGGTCTTATTTCATTTAATGACTGGGTGATTATCGAAAACAATCTTGTCAGTGCAAAAAAGAATTATCTCAATGCCGAGGCGGACATGCTGATTGCTGAGGCTCAATGGATCCAGGCAAAAGGAGGAGGACTTGATGGTCAGCAGGAATAAACTGGTATGGGGTGTAGTGGGTTTGGTTCTGGCTATGGGTATGGCGTGGTTCTTGTTGTTCAAAGGAAGCCGCTCTGCCGAAACACGTTTTGATGAAATCCATACTTCTCGGGGAACCATCAGGTTACTCATAGCGACAACCGGTGCGGTTGAGCCTCAAAACCGTGTGAAAATCCAGTCTTCGGTTGGAGGACGAATCGAGGAGATTCTTGTTGATGAAGGTAAGCTGGTAAAGAAAGGAGCTGTGCTCGCTATGCTTAGTTCAACCGAACGGGCAGCACTTCTTGATGCTGCCAAGCTACAAGGTAAAAGTGAGCAGAGCTACTGGGACAATGTGTATAAAAAAACAGCAGTTATAGCACCCATGGATGGACAGGTTATTGTGCGCAGTGTCGACCCTGGCCAGACCGTAACCACAAGCGACTCTCTTTTTGTCCTTTCAGATCATCTTATTGTCAAGGCATATGTCGATGAAACCGATATCGGGCGGGTAAAAATTGGTCAAAAGGCCATGATTGGACTGGATGCATATCCGGATATACGAGTGAAAGGTGTTGTTGAGCATATCTACTATGAGTCACATCTGCAGAATAATGTGAACATCTACAATGTTGATATAATTCCGGACCATATTCCAGATGTTTTTCGTTCAGGCATGAGCGCTAATATCAAAATAATTGTTAAAGAAAAGAATGGAGTGCTTTTGTTACCCGTCAGCGCTGTTCAGAGTAAAAACGGTAAAACAGTAGTTCGCCAGAGAAGTGATAATTCTGAAAAAGGCGTACGATTCAAAATAGTGCAGACGGGATTGCAGGACGCCAACAATATTGAGATTCTTGAAGGGTTGACGGACAACTCTGTTGTTCTCATGCCCGATACCACTTTTGTTTTGCCAAAAAACAACACCGGGTCAAACCCATTTGCACCTCAACGGAGCAGATCAAAAAAATGAAACCAATGCTAGAACTTGTCGATGTTCACCGGACATACCTTATCGGTGAAAGCACTGTTCATGCGTTGCGTGGAGTTTCCGTAACGATAGGGCAGGGTGAGTTTGTGGCAATCATGGGTGCCTCGGGTTCAGGCAAATCCTCGTTGCTTCAAATTCTAGGTCTTCTTGACAATCCCGACAAGGGCGAGTACCGGATTTTTGGCAATAATGTTAATACCATGTCTGAGGATGAGCAGGCCAGCGTGCGCAATAATGTTGCCGGGTTTGTTTTTCAGCAGTTTCATCTGCTCAAGCGAATGGACATTGTCGATAATGTTCGCCTTCCCTATATCTACAGTGGGCTTAAGGGTAGTTTTCGTCAGCAGGCGATTGATCGTCTCAAGATGGTTGGATTGGAAAAGAGAATTGATCACACTCCTAACCAGCTTTCGGGAGGCGAACAGCAGCGTGTGGCAATAGCCAGAGCTCTTGTTCGTGATCCTTTGATTATTTTTGCTGATGAGCCAACCGGCAATCTTGATACGAAAAATTCCGCAGAGATCATGAAGATTCTTAACGGTCTTCATCTAGAGGGGAAAACCATCATTATGGTTACCCATGAAACTGAGATTGCCGCTTACGCTGACCGTGTGATTACCATGAGGGATGGTGTTATTATAACCGATGAGCGCAAGAAAGGAATTGCACCTGCAGTTACTGTTTCAGGAGAGACCGGGTTTGATATACATGGGTCCAGCAAGGGTTCATTATGGCAGGATGGCAGGTTTATAGGATTTATTGCACAGGCATTTCAGTCTATTCTGGCCAACAAGATGCGTTCGTTTCTCTCTGTACTTGGAATTTTGGTCGGAGTTGCATCAGTGATAGCTATGATGGCCCTTGGTGAGGGAGCCAAGGCATCCATGCAGGAACAGCTGAAATCAATGGGTTCCAATATGCTCTCGATAAGGGCAGGATCGGCTAAAATCAGAGGTGCAGCACAGGGTGCTGGTGCTGTCGCCCGATTTACATTTCCCGATGTGGACGAGATTGCTTCGCTTCACAGACTGGTAAAAAATGCCAGTGGGGTAGTTAACGGAGTTGGCCGGATAGTATACGGAAACAAGAACTGGAGTTCAAGTCTTACCGGTGCAGGATATGATTATGGTTCTATGCGTGCAGTAGTTCCTTCAATCGGGAGATGGTTTACCCGTGAAGAGATTCAGACTCGTGAAAAGGTGGCCATTATCGGGGTAACGGTAGTCAAAGAACTATTTGGTACAACCAATCCACTTGGCAAGACCATCAAAATCAACAGAATTAATTTTACCGTTATCGGGATTGCTCCGGCAAAAGGGTTTTCCGGACCACAGGATGAGGATGACGTGGTGATTATTCCTGTAACAACAGCCATGTATCGTGTCCTTGGAAAAACCTACCTTAGCGGCATATTTGTCGAAGTAGCGTCGCCATCATTAATTGGAGAAACTAAAAGTGCTATCAGTGCACTTATCATTAAACGGCACCGCCTGAAAGAAGATGACGACTCTTTTAATATAAGGGACATGACTGAAATTCAGAAAATGCTCAGTAGCACTACACAGACCATGAGCCTTCTGCTTGGTTCCATTGCGGCCATTTCGCTGGTGGTAGGAGGCATAGGTATAATGAATATCATGCTTGTTTCCGTGACCGAACGCACCAGGGAGATTGGGTTACGCAAAGCGATTGGCGCAAGAAAAAGTGATATCATGCTGCAGTTCCTTGTAGAGTCAGTCGGCATGACCGTCAGTGGGGGTATTATTGGTATTGTTTTGGGAGTCGGGACATCACTGATTCTCTCCTTTTTTGCCGGTTGGGCAGTAATAACATCGATAGTATCGGTTGTACTGGCTACAGTTTTCTCAGTACTTACCGGTATTTTTTTCGGACTCTGGCCTGCCAGAAAAGCCGCAGAACTCAGACCCGTAGAAGCGCTCCGGTACGAATAAAATGGCGGGAAAAAAAAATCTTTTTTTTCTGCAAGATTTCATAGGAAAAGTCGTCCTACTTGTTGAACAGTATGTGCAATGTGTTGATAACGATGTTTAAGTATCTGAAAACATTGCAGCAACTGGTCGGGTTTTTTGTATGGATGATACCTTATGATGATGAAATGATAGTAAAGATGGCCGGTTATTGATAGGTAGAGACCTGACAGGTTGTTGTATTGAATAGCGAAGAGGAGCTTGTTTCTTCTTCGCTGTTTTTTTTTGCCTGAAAACAAAAACACCCCGCATTTGCCGGCGAGGTGTTTTTGTTAGAATTATGGTGTTGATACCTTTTTTATCAGGATGCTGCCAGTGCTTCATGTACTTTATTTGCTGCATCCCGAAGACCTTTGGCCGACACAAGATTAAGGCCCGATTCATCAAGCATTTTTTGAGCAACTGGTGCATTTGTACCCTCAAGCCGAACAATTACAGGCAGGTGAAGCCCGATTTTTTTTGCGGCCTCTATAATTCCGCCAGCAACACGGTCACACCGGACAATACCTCCGAAAATGTTAACGAGTATGGCTTTAACATTTTTGTCGCTCAAGATAATCTTGAATCCCTCTTCTACTGTTTGGGGGCTTGCAGAACCACCGACATCAAGAAAATTTGCTGGTTTTCCACCAGCAAGCTGGATCATGTCCATCGTTGCCATGGCAAGTCCGGCACCGTTAACCATACAGCCTACGTTGCCATCAAGACGTACGTAGTTAAGATTGGATTTAGATGCTTCAACTTCAAATGGATCTTCTTCGCTTACATCACGGAGTTCAAGAAAGTCCTTATGACGGAAAAGTGCATTGTCGTCAAAAGTGATTTTCGCGTCAAGAGCCAGTACCTTACCTTCTTTGGTTACTACCAGCGGGTTGATCTCAGCAATAGCAGCATCTATTGAGATATATGCTTTATAAAGAGCTGATATGAAAAGTACGGTGTTACGGAACTGCTCGTCTTTTAAACCGAGAAAAAAAGCAGCTTCTCTGGCTTGAAATCCTTGTATGCCGTATAACGGATCAATTTGGATTTTCAAGAGCTTTTCAGGTGTTTCTTCGGCAACTGTTTCAATTTCCATACCACCTTCAGTCGAAACCATCAGAACATTTCTTGATGTTGACCGATCAAGGGTGATACCGACATAAAACTCTTTTTCAATATTCATACCCTCTTCGACAAGTAAACGACTGATTTCTTTGCCTTCGGGTCCAGTCTGGTGGGTGACAAGTGTTTTGCCAATCAACTCCTGAGCGATATCAAAAGCCTCTTCAGGAGATTTAGCAAGCTTAACTCCTCCGGCTTTTCCTCTGCCTCCTGCATGAATCTGAGCCTTAACAACTACAACAGGGCTGCCCTGTTCTGCTAAAAGCTGTTCAGCAGCCTGTTTTGCTTCTTCGGGGGAATATGCTACAATTCCTTTTGGTACTGCAACCCCGAATTTTCTCAGGATATCCTTGCCTTGATATTCATGAATGTTCATATTGTTGGGTCTTGGGTTACTGACGATAATTTGTACTATAAAAAGCCGGAAACAGGAGAATTGCGCAAAGACCACAGTATAATGAAATTTACGTTTACGGTAAAGCTCTGAACCGCAAACTCAACGATATTTATTTAATAATTATGATGGAATTTACGTATTGCATGGAACTTGCTTTCCGGGAAGCAATCAAGGCGTTTGAAAGAAAGGAGGTTCCAGTCGGTGCGGTTGTTCTTGACAGTAATGGTCACGTTATCGGGAGAGGGTATAACCAGGTTGAGGCATTGTGCGATGCAACAGCTCATGCAGAAATGATTGCGCTGACTTCTGCCATGGCTACAATCGGAAGCAAGTATCTGAATGATTGTACTCTTGCTGTTACGCTGGAGCCATGCCCTATGTGTGCCGGAGCGATTGTAAACGCAAAGGTGGGAAGGCTTCTTTTTGGGGCTTATGATCCAAAAATGGGAGCTTCAGGGACGGTTATGAATGTGACCGGGTGCGGACAGCTTAATCATCAGCCAGAGGTTTTTGGAGGTATTATGGAGAACAAGTGCAGAAGTCTTCTACAGGATTTTTTTAAGGAACTTCGCCTCAAACCCTAAGCTGAAGGTTATTCTTCGTTTTTTTGAGTTGAGATGGATTCCCTGATAATTTGTTTCAGTGAGCTTGCAAGGTGTGAAACAATGTCCTGGGCTACACCACTTCCGGTCGAAGGTGGCTGGATTGTATCAAGGCTGTCAATGCCGGCATTTTTAACGGCCTTGCTGATAGTGACAGAAAGTATCGGATTGCACTCTCTGACGATTTCTTTGAGCATAAATGACGCCTCAAACATGCTTTGTTGGATAATTGCTTTTCTGTCTTTTTCCGTCATCAGCTGGCATTGGTGCGTCGTTATAATACCTGCAAGGCATGTGAGATAGGTGTTGGTTGCTCCCGCAAGAAAAAGATTGAGAAAAAAAGGTGTCAGCAGGTTGCCACCCGGTAGTAGAGACGAAAGGGTATTGCTGAATGCGGATTGTATAATGGGCTTAATGTGTGCCGGTATGTCTTCCTTTTTAAAGTCAGAAAGTGGCAGACAAGTATAGATAGATCGTACGAGTGCTATAAACTCTCCTGGATGCTGATCGGTGTTATGAATGGTATATATATTCCATATAAGCTTAATGTTGTTCCAGATGGATGTCGTTGTGCCGTAGGATGTATTTTGTGCAAAAGCTCCCACAAAAAAGTTTTTTGTAGCTATCTGCTTGGTGATGTTGAGTGAGTCGACTTCGAGAAACTTTAAGTTCGTGCGAACCCATCGTTGATCCTGTTGCTTTTTTGATATATCCGGATGCATGGGGTGGACAGGCATACGCCCTGCAACGTAGCTGGTATAGAGTTCCATACCCTTGGCATTTTCATGTTCAGGTAATCCAGGAACTTTTGGGACAGAAAAAAGGCGGATTGCGGTATAAGCGGCGACAAAAAAAACTGAAATACTGAACAGAAGGAAAAAAATCCCTGCATAGGGGTGTAAAGAACTGAGTAGTTTTGTTGCAGTATAGAACTGGTTGACGATAATAACTACCGTCACAAATATGACCGCTGTAAGTAAGGTATAAAGAAATAATTGTGCTTTTCTTTTCATTTGTTGGCAGATTTAAATGACGGCTGATACCGTCAGAAAAGAAGTTATCAATCGTCGATATTCTTGTTACCTGCCGTAATATCCGCTTAAAAAATAGTTTCCGGTTCAGGACGTTTTATTGAGTGGTCACAGCTGAACTGATAGTCAAGAAAAATATCCTCGGCTTTTGGAAGCTGCCACTTGCCGTTAGCAAGGCGGTTTGTGGTCTCCTTAAGGCGGTAGGTCGTTTGACCGCAGGTCCAGCAATCGTAATTGGCCATGCCGGTACAAAGACATGTTTTTTCCTTGACAACAAGCGGTTCCCCTGGTTTTCTTGCTGTAAGAGCCTCGTAATATTCATCTATATAGGTACACTTTCCTCCATTTTCAAGCAAATACCCAAGCCCTTCGCAATTTGGCTTGATAGCGTAGCGCAGGGTTGGCGATTCGGTTAGCATGCGCATGGGATAACCGGTGGTCGATGCCATATTAACAACAATATCCTCTTCACGTGCATCTATATAATGCTGCTTCACTTCGGAGGGCAAACCAGCTTCTTTGCTGATAGTAAAGCGGGTTGCAACTTGAACACCTGCTGCTCCTATTTTAAGATAATCAACCGCATCAGTTCCAGTAAAAATTCCTCCAGCTGGAATTACAGGAATATTCAGATCTTCTTTTTTCAAAAAAGCAAGAACTTCTGTGAAAATGGTATAGAGATCATAGATTTGCCAGTCCGCTGCACTAAAACCAAGGTGTCCCCCGGCAAGTGGACCTTCGACTATAATATAGTCAGGCAGACGATTAAGGCGTACGGCTCGTTTTAGAAAAATGGAAAGTGCTCTTACTGAAGAAATTATAATACCGATCTGAACATCGCGAAACCTTGGATGCTCTTGGATGAGATCAAGTGTACGAAGGTTGAGACCTGCAGCTAATGTTAAGCCGTCTATTCCTCCATCCATAGCTGCACAAAGTCTGACCTTAAGCGTTTCAATGCCGCTGTTCATGGTCAGTTTTTCCATACAGTTCAAAAAAATCGCACCCTTACCTGTTTTTTGGGAGACCGTATATTCGACATACTTTCTTTGTGCTTCAGCTAACTCTTCTAGGTCAAACAGAACAGCTGATTTGTCGGGGTTGCTGCTGTATGCTGCGTACTTTTTTCTTTTCCGGCTTACAAACGATGTTTTGAAAATTCTGTCGCAGACATAGCCGATCAAAGCGTCGGAAATATGGCCGATCCCACCGAGTTTTTCAGCAGCAAGAGCGAGCTCTGTTGTTGAAATGTTAACTCCCATGCCGCCGATAATGATAGGGACATATTCTTTTCCGCCTAATTGTAACCTGAAATTGTCTACGTTCATTGTCTTGTAATCAGTATAAAAGCATTTACAGATCATCCATTACCACTGAGCGCAAGAGAACCGGATATAAGCAACCGGTATCCGTCGCCAAAAATTACTTAAGATATCATATTTCGTTTTATAAATCTATAGACAATTCTTATAAAAAGCCTTGCTAAACGACCCTATGAAGTATTCCTGCGCGAACATTAACAGGAAGGGAGTTGATGAAGTTTGAGAAAAGGTTAGGAGAATATTAAATTGCAGGCCAATTGACAAGGTTAGAAATATTTTCGGAATTAATAAACCTCCAGAAAAGGGAGATAACACTATGATAAAACTGGTTTTGTTACGGCATGGAGAAAGTCAGTGGAACCGTGAAAACCGCTTTACTGGATGGTATGATGTTGATTTGAGCGAGCAAGGGAGAAAAGAGGCTGCCAATGCAGGGACACTGCTTAAGGAAGAAGGGTTTGTTTTTGACTTGGCTTACACTTCAGTCTTAAAGCGAGCTATTAGAACGTTATGGAGCACTCTTGATATCATGGATTTGATGTGGATTCCCGTATACAAGAGCTGGCGGCTTAACGAACGCCATTATGGCGCTCTTCAGGGTCTCAATAAATCGGAAACATCACAGAAGTATGGCGAAGAGCAGGTGCTTGTCTGGCGGAGAAGCTACGATACCCCGCCCCCTGCACTGGAAAAAACTGATGAACGCTACCCTGGCTCTGATCCCCGATATGGCAATCTTGAAGAATCCGAAATACCCCTCAGCGAATGCCTCAAGGATACCGTAGAGCGGTTTCTTCCTCTCTGGCACGAAACAATTGCTCCTGAAATCCGAAAAGGGAAAAAAGTCATCATTGCAGCTCATGGCAACTCATTACGTGCACTTGTTAAATATCTTGACAATATTTCCGAGGACGATATTGTAGGAGTCAACATACCTACAGGTATTCCTTTGGTCTATGAACTAGATGATAATCTTAAGGCGATAAAGAGTTATTACCTTGGCGACCAGGATGCCGTGCAAAAGGCAGTTAATGCTGTTGCCAGCCAGGGAAAAGCATAGTATGTCAGGAAATGGGGATATAGGTTGTTTTAATAAAAAACTTTTATATTCTGCACTTTAATCGATCGCTTGCCTTTTTTTTGAAACTGTTTGAAAAGTTGTGCCTGAAAATATGAACGTAACGTCAAAAGCGGGGCTCTATGATCCTCAGTTTGAGCATGATGCCTGCGGAGTAGGGTTTGTTGCCCATATCAAAGGCGTCAAGTCCCACGAAATTGTAGAGCAAGGTTTAAAAATAAATGAAAACCTTAAGCATCGTGGGGCTTCCGGATGCGAAAAGAATACCGGAGATGGCGCAGGAATTCTTCTTCAAATTCCGGACAAGTTTCTTCGTAAGGCTTGTGCTGAAAGAAATATTGAACTTCCTCCCAAAAAACAATATGGCGTAGGGATGCTTTTTCTTCCGCCAGATATATCACAGAGACGTGCTATAGAAGATATCTGTCGTCTGATGATTCAGGCCGAAGGTCAGAAATTTCTCGGTTTCAGAAAAGTACCGACCTGCAGTGACACCCTCGGTAATACAGCGCGATCTGAAGAACCGGTTGTCAAACAGCTTTTTGTTGGGTGGGGAAAGGATGTTGCTACTGAATTGGAATTCGAAAGGAAGCTTTACATCATTCGTCGCCGCATCACGAAACGCGTAAAATATACAGCGGGCCTGCTCGGAAGCAGTTATTTCTATATTTCAAGTCTTTCCGGCCGTACCATTGTGTATAAAGGTATGCTCCTTCCAGAGCAGGTTGGGGAGTTTTATCCGGAATTGCATGATGCTGATATGGAAAGTGCCATTGCGATGGTGCACTCCCGCTTCAGTACGAACACATTCCCAAGTTGGGACAGAGCTCATCCCTATAGATATTTAAGCCATAACGGCGAAATCAATACACTCAGGGGTAACGTCAACTGGATGAATGCAAGAGAAAAAAACATCACCTCTAAAGTTTTCGGTGATGCTCTTGAAGATATTAAACCGGTTATCCTCGAAGATGGCAGTGATTCAGCCATTCTTGACAATGCTTTCGAATTTCTCGTCCTTTCAGGTCGTTCCATGGCACATGCTGCCATGATGATCATTCCTGAACCCTGGTCGGGCAATAATGGTATGTCAGCTGAGAAAAAGGCATTTTACGAGTATCATAGCTGTCTCATGGAGCCATGGGACGGACCGGCATCGGTAACCTTTACTGATGGTGTTCAGATTGGCGCCGTGCTTGACCGTAACGGACTGCGTCCATCACGATACTATATCACAAAAGATGACCTTGTTATCATGGCATCCGAAGTCGGCGTGCTCGATATAGCACCTGAACGGATTCTTAAAAAGGATCGTCTGCAGCCAGGTCGAATGTTTCTTGTCGATACTGTTGAAGGACGCATCATTTCTGATGAAGAGATCAAGAAGACCATTGCGAGTGAACAACCTTATGGGGAATGGATTTCCCGTAACATGATTGACCTTGAGGCTCTGGAAGATCATCCTCAATTGAAAAATCCCGACGAAGACAAGTACAGTCTGACCGCCAGACAGAAAGTTTTCGGTTATACGCAGGAAGATATCTATCTACAGATCAAGACAATGAGTGAAAAAGGCGTCGAACTTGTTGGATCTATGGGTAACGATACTCCTTTGGCTGTCTTGTCTAATAAATCAAAGTTGCTTTACGATTATTTTAAGCAGCTTTTTGCACAGGTGACGAATCCTCCAATAGATTCACTCAGAGAGGAGTTAATAACCTCTACCACTGTTATGCTGGGTACAGAAGGCGATCTTCTTGAGTCTTCCGAAGTAAATTGCCGTCGGATACGGCTGCCGCATCCAGTGTTGACCAATCAGTACCTTGAAAAAATCAGAGGTATCGACAAGCCTGGTTTCAGAGCAGTTACCTTTCCTATATTTTATGATGTCGCACGCGGAGGAAAAGGGATAGAAGCGGCTATGCAGGACCTTTACCGCCAGTCTGAACAAGCCGCAAGCAAGGGGGTCAACCTTATTATTCTTTCCGATAAGGGAGAAATTGAAAAAGACCGTGCACCGATTCCCGCTTTGCTCGCTGTTTCAGGTCTGCACAACTTTCTAATCAATGCAGGTATCCGAACCAAGGTCGGGTTGGTGCTTGAATCGGCAGAACCTAGGGCAGTGCATCACTTCGCCATGCTGATCAGTTATGGTGCCGGTGCCGTCAATCCTTATATGGCTTTTGAAACTATTCGTTCGCTCGTTTCATCAGGTCAGATAAAGATGGATGAAAAGGCAGCTATTAAAAATTATGTAAAAGCTGCGGTTAAGGGCGTTGTGAAAACAATGGCCAAAATGGGAATTTCAACAATCCAGAGCTACCGTGGTGCTCAGATATTTGAAGCCGTTGGCCTTAATACCCAACTGATTGATGCCTATTTTACCAGGACACCGACTCGTATTGAGGGAATTGGAATAGACGTAGTCGCCGAAGAAGTCCGCAAACGGCATGAATCTGTTTTTCCGCCAACGGGTAACAAGGTTAATCGGGGTCTTGAAGCTGGAGGTGAACGAAAATGGCGATATAACGGCGAATATCACCTCTTCAGTCCTGAAGCCATCCATCTGTTGCAGCATTCATGCAGGACATCAAACTATGAGCTGTTTAAAAAATATGAGAACCTCATTGATGACCAGAGCGAGCACCTCTGTACGATTCGAGGTTTAATGGATATCAAGTTCAGCGACAATCCAGTACCACTTGAAGAAGTTGAGCCGGTTGAGTCTATTCTGAAAAGATTTAAGACAGGAGCCATGTCGTATGGTTCCATAAGTCAGGAAGCCCATGAAACCCTTGCCATTGCGATGAACAGGCTTGGGGGACGGAGTAATACCGGTGAAGGCGGCGAAGATGCATCGCGTTATACAAAGGATGCCAATGGCGATTCCAGAATGTCAGCAATCAAGCAGGTCGCTTCAGGAAGGTTTGGCGTAACCAGCGAATATCTAGCCAGTGCCAATGAAATACAGATCAAGATGGCCCAGGGAGCCAAACCTGGTGAAGGCGGACAGCTTCCCGGCTCTAAAGTATATCCGTGGGTTGCAAAGGTACGGCACTCCACTCCCGGTGTCGGCCTCATTTCTCCTCCACCACATCATGATATTTATTCAATTGAGGATCTTGCACAGCTTATTCATGATCTGAAAAATGCCAATCATAAGGCACGTATCAATGTAAAGCTAGTATCAACCGTTGGGGTGGGTACCATTGCGGCTGGTGTAGCAAAGGCCCATGCCGATGTTGTGCTTATCAGCGGTCATGACGGCGGAACCGGGGCATCTCCAGTATCGAGTATCATGCATGCAGGTATGCCGTGGGAACTGGGTCTTGCCGAAGCACACCAGACTCTTGTGCTCAACAATCTTCGCAGCAGGATTGTTGTTGAGGCAGATGGCCAGCTTAAAACTGCAAGGGATATTGTTATTGCCACAATGCTTGGAGCTGAAGAGTTTGGTTTTGCAACCACCACGCTTGTGGTGATGGGTTGTATTATGATGCGTTGCTGTCAGGACGATTCCTGCCCAGTTGGTGTTGCTACCCAAAATCCGGAACTTCGCAAGCATTTTAAAGGTAAACCTGAACATGTTGAAAATTTCATGCGTTATCTCGCAGAAGGTGTGCGGGAATACATGTCACGACTTGGTGTTCGTACCCTTAATGATCTTGTTGGTCATACCGAAATGCTTGCCATGAAAAAATCGATTCATCACTGGAAAGCTCAAGGTATTGATCTCTCGAAAATTCTTTATAAGGCTGAAGCTGATGAACAGGAAACCAGATACTGTACCATCCAACAGGAGCATGGCCTTGACGAAAGTCTTGACCGAAATATGCTGCTTGCCATCTGCGAACCAGCAATTAAAAGAAAGGAAAAGGTTTTCAGCTCGCTTACCATTAGGAATACAAACAGGGTTGTTGGTACCCTGGTCGGTTATGAAGTCACAAAAGCGTATGGTTCTGCAGGATTACCAGATGATACCATTCATTTAAAATTTTCCGGTTCCGCAGGTCAGAGCTTTGGTGCATTCATTCCAAATGGCATGACACTTGAACTTGAAGGTGATGCTAACGATTACGTAGGTAAAGGGCTTTCCGGTGGTCGGATTGTTATCTATCCATCAAAAGGCTCCTCGTTTGTACCAGAAGAAAATATCATTATAGGTAATGTCGGTTTTTACGGCGCAACATCTGGAGAAGCTTTTATCCGGGGAATGGCCGGTGAGCGTTTTTGTGTTCGTAACAGTGGACTGAATGCTGTTGTAGAGGCTATCGGCGACCATGGTTGTGAATATATGACCGGGGGGACAGTTATTATTCTTGGTAAAACGGGTCGAAACTTTGCAGCAGGCATGTCGGGTGGTATAGCCTACGTGTACGATGCTGACGGTACGTTTGCTGAAAACTGCAACAGAGAAATGGTAGGTCTTTATTCGGTTGATGATCCGATGGAACTCTTAGAGCTTCAATCCATGATCGAGAGGCATGTCGAATATACCGGCAGTGACCTCGGCCAGTCAATCCTTGATGATAAAGAGTCTCTTCGCCAGCGGTTTGTCAAAATCATATCACATGATTATCGCAGAGCCCTTGAAGCTATGGCAGAGATTGAGGCTGCAGGGATTACAGGGGATGAAGCAGTTATGGCATCGTTCGAAAAAAATGTTCACGATCCCGCGCGCGTTTCAGGAAATTGACATCAGAAAAGGGTGGGACAACCCGGTCTTGAAAAGATTAAATTATTGATATGGGTAAAGTTAAGGGTTTTATGGAGTTCCAGAGAGTGGTCCCTGCTGACAGGGAACCTCTGGAAAGAATACAAGACTGGCAGGAGTTCCATAAGGAAATGCCTGAAGCGGATTTGCAGAAACAGGGAGCCCGCTGTATGGATTGCGGTACCCCTTACTGCCATACTGGATTCATGTTGAGTGGTATGACAAGTGGTTGCCCAATCCACAATCTAATTCCTGAATGGAATGATTACGTTTATAAAGGCTTCTGGCATGAGGCCTATGACCGGTTGATGAAAACCAATAATTTTCCTGAATTTACAGGCAGAGTCTGCCCTGCACCATGCGAGGGTTCCTGTGTCCTTGGGATTATTGAACCGCCTGTAACCATCAAGAATATAGAATGTTCAATTATTGAGCATGCATTCGCTTCAGGATGGGTTGAGCCAAAAACAATCGCATATAGAACAGGAAAAAGGGTAGCAGTAGTTGGATCAGGTCCATCGGGGCTTGCCTGTGCTGATCAGCTGAACAAAGCAGGTCATAACGTAACAGTTTTCGAGCGCGATGACCATATCGGTGGTCTCATGATGTATGGAATTCCAAACATGAAACTGGACAAGAAGTTGGTAGTTCAGCGCCGTATAGAGTTGATGAAGCAGGAGGGTGTCATTTTTATGGAGAATACCGAGGTTGGTATCGATTATCCTGCTGACAAGTTGCTTGAAGAATATGATGCTGTTGTACTCTGTACAGGAGCAACGAAACCTCGAGACCTTTTTGCAGAAGGTCGTGACTATCCAGGCATTCATTTTGCGATGGATTTTCTGCGTTCAAGCACTAAAGCGCTGCTCGAAGAGAACGCACCAGTTCTTTCAGCCAAAGGTAAAAATGTTGTTGTTATCGGTGGTGGCGACACAGGAACTGACTGTGTAGCAAGCTCCCTCCGCCAAGGTTGCAAGAGTGTGATACAGCTTGAGATTATGCCCAAGCCGCCAATGGAGCGCCAGCCTGATAACCCTTGGCCTGAATGGCCCAAGACTTTCAAAGTTGATTATGGTCAGGAGGAAGCAGCACTTCTGCAGGGTGACGATCCCCGGAAATATTCCATGATGACCAAGAAGTTTCTTGCTGATGAAAAGGGTGCTCTGAAGGCAGTAGAGGTTTCAAAAGTGGAGTGGGTAAAAACAGAAGGCAGATTTGCTCCACAGCCTGTTGCCGGTACTGAACAGATTATTCCTGCCGAACTTGTGTTGCTCGCCATGGGATTTATTGGGCCCGATCAACATCTTTTACAACAGCTTCAGGTAATTCAGGATGAGCGATCAAATATAAAGGCGTCTGACAAAGCCTATATTACTAACCGCGAGCGAATCTTTGCTGCAGGGGATGCTCGTCGTGGACAGAGCCTTGTTGTGTGGGCTATTCATGAAGGTCGTTCCGCCGCTCGAGAGTGTGATCGGTTTTTAATGGGTGAAACAAGTCTTCCCTAAACGATTGGGACGATATAAGTGTTATTAACGGTACAATTAAAGAATGTATAGATAATCAAGTCGGCTTATGGAACAGCAAAAGCTCAGGGAACTGCTCGAAACGCTCCATAAGGAGCTTGAACAGGTTGACTCTGTTGACGAAACCACAATAGAGGTATTGTCAAATCTCAAAGAGGATATAAGCAAACTTGTCGAAGAAAACATAAGCACTCTCCATGAGAACGAATCTCTCATAGAGCGGATGAGCGAAGCTGTTGATCATTTCGAGGCAGGCCATCCCAAACTGAGCATGACCATTCAGCATGTTTTGGATAGTCTGGCAAATATGGGATTTTAATTGAAGTACCTTATTAATTATTTTGAAGACCTGAGCGTTTCATGACAAGAGAAAAAGAACCGGGAAGAGCTAAAGTCAGGGGTGGCAGCGGTAACAGCAATGATCAGGTATACTGTTCATTTTGTGGAAGAAGTGCGCAGGAGACTGCAAGTATGGTTGCAGGTCCAAGAGCATTCATATGCGACCGGTGCATTAAGACATCCTATGAAATATTGCGCAAGGAACTCAGCGCCATACAGCAACCTGAAAGACCTTCAGAAAAACCATTTCAACCACGCCTGGTAAGCCCTAAAGCTATCATGGATTCCCTCGACCAGTATGTCGTTGGTCAGGAGATTGCCAAAAAGTCGCTTTCGGTCGCGGTTTACAATCATTACAAAAGGATTGAGTCTCAGGAATGGACACACGAAGAAGATGAAGTTGTTATTGAAAAAAGCAATATTCTTCTCATTGGCCCCACTGGAACCGGAAAAACCCTTCTCGCCCAGACTCTTGCAAATCTGCTTGAAGTTCCATTTTCAATTGTTGATGCAACATCACTTACTGAAGCAGGGTATGTGGGGGACGACGTTGAAACAATTCTTGCCCGTCTGCTTCATGCTTCCGATTTTAACTTGGAGCGTGCAGAGCGAGGCATTATCTATGTTGATGAAATCGATAAAATTGCCCGTAAATCCGCCAATGTTTCCATCACCCGCGATGTTTCCGGAGAAGGAGTCCAGCAAGCCCTGCTGAAAATTCTTGAAGGTGCAGTTGTTGGTGTTCCTCCAAAAGGTGGGCGCAAGCATCCCGAACAGCAGTTGATCAACATCAATACTAAAAACATTCTCTTTATATGCGGAGGCGCGTTTGAGGGGTTGGACCGCCTGATTGCTCGAAGAGTATCAAAATCGTCTATGGGCTTTGGTGCAAGGGTAAAACATGGACAAACTGGCTTTGATCCGGAAATATTAAGACTGGTCACTCAGGATGACCTTCATGAATACGGGCTTATTCCGGAATTTATTGGTCGTCTCCCTGTTATTTCCACTCTTGATATGCTCGATGAAAAGGCATTGCGCAATATCCTCGTCGAACCTAAAAACGCCATCACCAAGCAGTACAAAAAGCTCTTTGAAATGGATGGTGTAGAGCTTGAGTTTTCGGAAGATGCTCTTGACAAAGTTGTCGGGATAGCAATCGATCGCGGCACAGGAGCTCGAGCCCTTCGCTCAGTGCTCGAAAATGTGATGATCGACATAATGTTTGAGCTTCCTTCGATGAAGAACATTCACAAGTGCATCATTACCGCCGATACCATCGAGACAAAAGCAACACCGGAATATGTGCCGGGCGTAAAGAGGCAGAAAAAAACCGCATAAAGTGCTAAACAGAGGGAACTCCCTTTGCATTTTATAAATGATATTCTATATTTCGACCCATTCGAAGAGGACGATTAGCTCAGTTGGTTAGAGCGCTACATTGACACTGTAGAGGTCAGTGGTTCGAATCCACTATCGTCCACATCACACATACCAAATGCCTGCAAAGAAAATAAGTTGCGGGCTTTTTTATTCTACTCCATTGCCACGCTATGATTCAAGAGCGTCGGGCTGAGAAAAAGCGTCAACGACATCCCTTTCAATAGCCAAAACTTCAGCATCTGTTAACGATGCGAACTCTTTCTGGCGTTGTCTTCCATCGATAGAGGTCATGAGCTGTGCACTGAAACGCAGGGCACCCTTAACGGCAACTCTGAACTCAATGAGCGCTAAAGTGCAGCATAACCAACCCACTGAGGAGTATAATCAAAGGTGATCGAGGTATCTGAAATGGTTGGGATCGTGCTTGGCATAATTGTCGAAGAATGAATGTTGGTGTCGAATTGCGTGCACTTCAGGGCAATAGGATGCTGATTTCGTTAAGCTCTGCTCGTGCATTAGAATGGCTGCACTTATAATCGAATAACTTTCGGGTTCGCAACACACCCTGTTTTTTTAACGGTTCTGTCAGTTATACCCTGAGAGCCGGATGGAACCCGCCCGTTAGGCTTATCGTTAGCTATACTGGTTCCCCTATACTTTAAGTACTGGAAAAAAATGAAATAAAAGATACTACAAGAAGAAAAGCTTTGAATAAGAGCTGAAAATGCAAAGTATGAAGCATCCAAGATGGTTGGAAATTATCGGTTAACTTGATGGGTGCCAAGGTTGATAATGAGAAGCTTCATCAAGTTGCTGGTAATATGGATTAAAAGTGCTATGTGTGTAAATGTCCGGTATATGAGGTATATTTTCTCATATATGAAACAATCAGACACTTATGGTCCTAAAGGGTATATGCAATATCTTATAATGGGTTATCATCGTTTAGGCGGATCAACTTAATTATTGTCATCTTGACATTTTCTGAGCATGTATAAATTATTGTGAGGAATACAGATGGATAAAGACATTTTAAAAAATGTGATAAACGACAAGTTTGCTCAGTTGTTAGGTATTGAGATAGTTCAAGCATATCCGGGATATGCATTGGTTGAATTGAAAATAGAAGAAAAGCATAAGAACGGAATCAATATTGTCCAAGGCGGCGCAATATTTACGCTTGCTGATTATGCGTTTGCTATAGCAAGTAATGCTGATGGAAGTACCACAGTAGGAATCAATGCGTCAATTTCTTATTTCAAAGCACCCGAAGGAACATATATTAGGGCAGAGGCAAGAGAAGAAAGTAAAAATAAAAAGATATGCGGGTATAAGGTAGAAATAAAAGATGAAGATGGAACGTTGATAGCATCGTTCTCGGGGTTGGGATACAGGAAGAAAACTGAATAAGAAGAGAGGGGCAATAACAGTTTTTAACGTTTGAACCCAAAGGGAGACAATGACGTTAATGTAATGGTTAGGGGAATCGAAAGAAACCGGATTGTGACGGATAATGATGAACGTTATTTTTTCATATGCCGTTTTTGTATTGCGTACGCAGCAACATCGATAATAATATATCTCTGGTCGCTGACGGTCAATCATGGTCATCTGTTGTTGAAAATGACGCGAGAAGCACCTAACCCCTTTATTGAGTTGGTAAGGTTGGACTTTATTATTTTTTTTGGGAAAGTAATTTGTGTTTCGTATTAATCTTTGTAAGCCCATCAGTACAGATTACTGTATTTCCAGTAATTCCACATCATTACAGTATTACCTGAGACCATTGATTTATTAGTCTTCACAAATCAATGGGTAATTGCAGTGTCAAGTATATCAAGGTTTTATATCACTTGAAAAAAGCTCAAAAAACGTTTTCCATTTCTGGTAAGCTTATGGAATCGTCGGCTTGAGATCGACTTATTTACAACGCTAAAGTACTTCTGAGCAAAGCAACGGTACAAACTGATTAACCGTCAATATTCGACAGTCATGCTCTATTACACAAGCTGTAAACTTTCTGTGAGGATATTCCGGGAATTTATTAATGCGAAGCTTCTTGCGTTAAGTCTACTATTATTTTTATTTGTACTATTACCAATAAGTGGATTTGCACTGGAGAATGATAGCAACAATCCCACAACATCAGGAAATCTTCAAAAAAAAACAGTTACAGCATACAAAGCTTCTGATCAACTCGGTACAAAGGTTGATTCAGCAAACATTGCCAATAAGAAAATGCTTTATAAAACTGGAGTTAAAGCAAATTCTATTAAATTATCATCCCCTCAAACTTTCACACCACATAAAGAGATATCAAAAATAATCCCACCATCAGACGGTATCAAGTCTTTCACCTATGAACCATATTTCGTTCCAAATCTGATAGGATATTCCTATGAAAAAGCAGTTGAGATTCTCCACAGCAAAGGATTAAGTATAGGAGAAATAAGACGTCGAGGGATTCCAGACAGCAATAATAATATCGTGCTGGAACAGTATCCAGTTGCAGGTCAACAGACTGCAATCAAAACAGTGGACTTGGTTGTGTCGACATATGTAAAAGCTAAAGAACCAAGACCAGCAGTGTTTATTGTTCCAGACCTGATAGGCGTTTCCTATGAAAACGCAACCATGCTACTTAAAAGAAATGGATTAAGCGTGGGCCAAATAAGGCACCGTGAAGCTTTAGAAAATCCCGACATAGTGCTGGAGCAGTATCCCGGTGCAGGCCAACAGTCTGAAAACCGGACGGTTGATTTGGTACTATCTGTTATTCGACAAATTAGAGTGCCTGACCTATTCGGAAAAACTGTTGATTCAGCAAAAGTAATACTTCATCAACGTGGTTTTAGATTAGGATCTACTCGATATGTTAAGAGTGAGTCAGGTACGGGGTTAATTGTTAGTCAGAAACCTTCCCCAAGAAACCAGAGTTGGGGAGTTTATGGCTCAGCTATAAATATTGTGGTCTCGCAACCTTTGTTGAAAGTCGTTCCAAATGTGATCAACCCTATCCAAGTGCCCGATCAATCAACTCATGAAAAAACTGATGTTACTAAGCCACCTGTTGTTAGCGACTCCCTTAAACCGAACGTAGTCGCTAACAACCCTTCAGTTTCATCAACGACTGATAACAAAACAGATATCAGAAGTCGGCAAACCTCCAATCAAGGAATCCCTTCAGTTCTTTCTAATCCAATGTCAGAGACAGGGAAAACATTATTGATCACAGGGGGCATTATACTCATTGTTGCAGGGGGTTCACTTTTATGGAGCAGAATTCAAACAAAACCACACCAATCTTCAGGCGGTTCTCAAGCAAATGTTTATGCACAAATAGACTATGGTGAACAACAGGTCAACGCGGATGCACTGGTTCAAAAAACCATTTTAGTCAACAGAGACATATCAATTCGTGTAGTGCCTGATAAAGGTATACAAGAGACTCCGGAAACCGTATTGCTAGTAAAATCAGATTAATACTATTTATGGATATCAATAGCAGCAGCCTTAAAGATTTTTTTGGAGCTATAAAACTTGATGGCTCAACTTTTGACAAACTGCATACCAAAGAAGCAATCGGTGAATTGAAAATTCAGCTGAATAAAGTTAGTCCTGAGCTGGAGTGGAATGCCGCATGGAACAGTATTATTGGCCATATAGATAACCTGCTTGATATCAAGGTATCAGAAATTTTACTGCGGTCCTGGAAAAACATTAATGATCTTTCAAAGTACAAGGATATACAAAAGTATCCTCCCGAAAGATCGTTTCTCGTTCCATTGCTGGAACATACCATATCATCAAAGCATAAGCCGGAAATTGTTATCGAGATAGAGCCCCTGTTCAAAAAAACCATTCCATTTGAAGTAACTGTTAAACTTGTTCTTAAGGGGTTTACGCTGGAAATTCAGGCAGGATTAATAAAAAAAATTCATACAGGAGAATGTAAGGGTACTGGAAGTGTACAATGCATGAATGTCACCCTCCTGGAAAAGGCATCAGGCGATATTACTCTACCGGGTATCATCGGCCTTGGTGAAGGTGTTCCAGTTGGGCGGGATTAAAAAAAGGCAACAAACACAAGCTCCCTTTAATAGCTCTTGTTTTTTAAAATCAAAAAGGAGATATAAGACTATGCCAACTAGTGCTGATATTCTTTGGTTCAAAACCCAGTTTCATGAAAAGATTGAGGCTGCTATAAAAGACACCGCATTAACAATCGACATGCTGACAGCTATAGCCTGTCAGGAAACAGGCTATATATGGGGCACCTTGCGCACGAAAAATCTATCTACAGAAAGGATATTGGAGTTGTGTGTGGGAGATACTCTCGATGCACCAAATAGAAGCGCGTTTCCAAAGAATAAAGCTACCTTAATTGCCGCTCCACAAGGAAGCGCTATGTTTGAGATTGCCCGGAAAGGATTGGAGGATATGGCTTACGAAACCAATAATTCTGCATATCAGAATGCGTTAAAAAATCCGGACAAAATGTGTCACGGCTTCGGAATTTTTCAGTATGATCTTCAGTTTTTTTTGAATACCCCTAATTATTTTTTGAATAAAGAATATGCTGACTTCGATAAGTGCCTGACAAAGTGTCGGGACGAACTGTTAAGAGGGGTCAAAAAGGCAGGTCTTCAGAACAAGACGGTTTTGACTGACTTGGAATTAGCCTCTGTGGCTATTGCCTATAATACAGGAAGTTATAAGGCTGCAAAGGGTTTGAAGCAAGGATACTTTAACGGTCAGAAATACTATGGTGAGCAATTTTTCGATTTTTTAAGACTGGCTCATACGGTAGCTCTTCGGGGAATAACTCCAGTTTTGCCTTCCGCACCGTCCGGAAATGCGGTTATTTCAACACCGACCCCGGTTATGGCTCAGGGGAAACTTTTTGAAGTGGATGTGCGTGAGTCATACCTTAACCTCCGATCTGACCCTTCGGCGGATAAGGGCAATACAAATGTGATATGTCGTCTTCCTGACGGCCAGATAGTGCAATCGGTAACTGGTAAGGAGGTTAACGATTTTCTCGAAGTTGAAACCAGCTTGCTCGGCGCCCATTACCATGGTTATGTTTCTGCCAAGTATCTTAAACCGGCTATTGGAGTCGATCAGGTACCTGTAACAGTTCCCTCTGTCACACCTCCCACAACCGGTATTGTAGCTGTTTATATGCCCCGTAAAGCTGGAACCATTACGAAACGTACCGATGTCGCAGGTCCCCATTCTCTCAACGAACAAGGGCAACCAGAACGCAAAGGTTCCAGTCCTGGCGATTTGCGCAATGAATTAGCATCAATTATTGACTGGCTTGCTGTGGATAACCCCTCTTACCTGCGCTATAAACCAGGCAATAAATCAACATTTTGTAATATTTACGCTCACGACTACTGCTATCTTGCCAAAGTATATTTTCCACGTGTATGGTGGACTCAGACCGCGCTCGTGGACCTGACTCAGGGCAAAACGGTTCAGCCTCTCTATGGCAAGACCATTGAGGAGTTACAGGCAAACGACCTGTTTCGTTGGCTGCGGGATTTCGGGCCTTACTTCGGTTGGCGCCAAACAGGCACGTTGACCAAGTTACAAACTGAAGTGAACCAAGGTGCCCTTGGACTCATTGTGGCTCGACGCCAGCAGGACGGATTATCCGGTCATATCGTAGCTGTTGTTCCAGAATCTGATTCCCAACTTGCAAAACGGAACACACTCGGAGATATAACCGCACCCATGCAAAGCCAAGCCGGTGTGACCAATTTCCGCTACGGGACCGGCAAACCGGATTGGTGGAAAGGTTCACAATTCGCCGAAAGCGCCTTCTGGTTGCACGCCTGACCAGTGTCAAGTTACAATAATAGACCCACTTTGATTAGCGGGAGCATACATTACCCTCACATTTATCAAATAAGTCCTCCCTTTTACCAGAGGCAGGGTGATTTTTGAGTTTTTGTCATAACCGCTGTCATCATCTCCAGCAAGGTAGTGATTTTCAGTTTTGGCTTTCTCAGAAACGACCATGACAGTATCTAGTTCTCCGACTGTTTGAAAAGTATATTTTTTTGTCGAAGGTGCCGTAAAAGTAAAATCGTCCTGTCCGCCAGATCCTGCTTTGATGAGAACCGACTTGTGAAGTTGAAGCTTGACAATAGTTTTTGCAGCTACCTCAGGGTAGAACGATTTTACTCCTTTGATATCATTTGCAGATAAAATTCCCGGGGGAAATATTCCTGTTTTATATTCTGCAGGTTGTAATACCAGTCCCGGTCCAAATTCATACTCCATGATGGATTTAGGATCCCACGCCGACCCTGTTACCTGATTAGGGGGAAGTTTTTGGATGATGTTCGAATCAATTTGACTTTTTGGCCAATTGTTAGGTGGGCCTGAAAATTCTGCGTAAACCGCAGGGGTATTCCATTCTATACCTGAAAAAGGACTTTGGTGTTCATGCTGGAACCCTATGGTATGTCCTATTTCATGGATAGCGGTAGTCATCCCATAACTGTCGGCAGTTAAATCCCACCCGAAATTCATGGTTCTTTGCGTTTTTGGAATAGTTAATATATCCCTCCCGACATAGGACCATGAACCATCATTATAGTCAAACCCAATTCTGACCATTGCATCATCGACCTTGGCAACTTCTTTAAAGGAGATACCAATACCTAAATCTTTCCAAACTTTAAAAGCTGTTCGTACCACATTTTTTTGAGGCTCCTCTCCTTCAATAAAAAAGTATTTGAGCTCGGTGAGATTTGCCCATTTCAAGCCGATTGCAAGTATAAAACCCTTTCTTTGTTCAGTTACACCTGGGTCAAATGTCCGCTGGATTGTTGCCGGCTGTTTGCAGAGTTTTCTAGCAATAATTTTTTTGGTCATAGGTGTGCAATTTATTTTTTCAGCCTACTCTTTTCGGTTTTCGGCTGCCCCGTTTATGAAATGCTTTTATAAAAAAGATTTACGTGTTATCAGTACATCCATCATAGACGGGGTCCTGAAAACTTCAATCGTCAAGAAAAAGAATTTAGATAAGACAACGTCATCGAGTTACTAAAGTTTTTTTATTTTTACGACCAGTACAGCGTCGTAACCAAAACAGCAGTGAATCGCTACCTGTAACTATGGAAATACATTCAGGAAACTTCATTTTATATTGAAAGGCAATGCTGAGGGTCGTAATAATTACGATGCAATACCTGTCTTTTAACGGGTGGATAGGCAGTAGAAAAAATGCTCAATAAGCGATTTTGACTTATCTATACCCGATACCCCAGTTTAAGGTTATGTGACCTCTCTCTGGATTGGATTTTAATCCAAATGTTATAATCAAGAATTGTTTATGGCGTAATTTAAAAAGAAAATTTTAAAAAATAGTGTTTTTGCCTGGAGTTCAGGCATTTTATTTTTTCAGCATGGGCTTTTTTTTGGGTAGTTGCTAATCGCATGTACCAAGTCACCAAACCCGTTAATAGTCACTGTAGGCGCAATTTCCCATGGATCCATCAGGAGTTTAGGGGAGCGTTGAACCCATACAGATTGCATTCCTGCAGAAACTGCACCAATAACATCAAAAGGGTTGGACGACACCATCCATGCGTTACTCCCCGATGCGTTAGATTTACGAAGAAAATGCTGGTAAACGATTGGGTCGGGTTTAAAGGACTGTACCTCATCGACACTGATGATATCAATAAAAAACCGGCTGATATTCGACTCCTTGAGAAGTTGTGCGATATCAGTTGCCTTTCCGTTTGAAAATGCATAGAGTCTGAACCCGGCATTTTTCACCAGTTCCAGACCTTCTGCCACATCTTCAAATATCGGCAGTACCTGGTAAGCATCCAGCAAGGTCTGAGTCTCCATTTGTGTGAGCGATACGCCAAAAGATAGACTCGTGTATTCCAGAGCTTGGGCAGTACAGACACTAAAGTCGCGGTACTTCTTCATCAAACCACGGCGAAAAGAGTATTCAAGCTGTTTCTGCCGCCAGAGTTGAGAAAATACAAAAGCGTTGACCCCAACATGATGCTCAAGCATCTCGATTAAGCCATGAGTATCAATGAGCGTTCCATAAACATCAAAAGCAATGGTTTTCGTTATGGCTTTGTTCATGGTCTTTTTTGTTTATCAGGCATAAAGGGGTTCAGCATGTATAATAACCCTGTAAGCATTCGGCAGTGATTGGTAGATAGCTCCTTCAAGCCTGCTCGTGAGTGAATGTACCTCCTCAAGAAGTACTTCATCGTTGAAGGAGCAATGCAGGGTTATAAAAAGCTTTTGATTTTCGCTTTTCCGTATCTGAATATCGTGGACATTTTGAATATTCTCAATGCTTTTTGATACAGCGACAATGATATCACGCGATTCTAATTCCTCTTCTGCTGAGAGTGAACTGGTGCAGCGTTCCTCGTTGCGCAGTGGATCAATATGTATGCAGATGTCGAGGTCACCGTCAAACTCATTTCGTAGTTCGTCTTCAAGGGCGGTAACAGTATCATGAGCCTGCTTTATGGTCAGTTGCTGGTCAATTTCCACATCAAAAGTGATATTCTTTTTTTGCTCTGTAAGGTTGGTTGAAATATTGTGAGCGTGCAGGTTATGATTCAGTCCAATTACGTGTACACGTTCAGCTATTGTTTCATTGTTGAGGGCTATAGGTCTTGTGTTAATGGTGATATCAGCAACAGGGAACTCTTCAGCCAATTTCTGCTCTATTTCTGCACAGATTTTCTGGACTTTTTCAACAGAAAGGGTCCTGTTTACACAGACAACCATTTCAATAAACACCTGAGGCCCAGTTGGTTTTACCCTGACTCTGTCGATTGAAATTACTCCGCCGACGGTCATGGTTATTTCTTCAATACGATCAGACAGTCCTTCAGGTGCGGCATCAATGAGGATATCTATAGTTTTTTTCCCGAGGTTAAAAGCCGCAAATGCCACTAATATGGCGACAGCAATACCGGCTACTGCGTCAGCCCAGGTAATACCCATTGAAACAAAGATAAGTCCGACAAGAACTACTGCAGAACTGAGAATATCGGAGCTGAAGTGCAGGGCATCGGCCTCGAGGGCTTGACTATTCGTTTCCTGCGCAACTTTTTTTAGAGCTCTGGACCGGGAAATATCAATGACAATGGAAATGAGCATAATGGCAAAAGCATACCATGTCACTTCAATTTCTGCTTTTCCCCCAATGAGTCGTTCAATAGCAGCATAAATGATTCCTGCGCTTGTCACCAGGAGAAGACCAGTTTCAATGAGAGCCGATACGCTCTCAACCTTGGCATGACCGTAATGGTGTTTTTTGTCTGCAGGTTTATCGCTCATTTTAACTGCAAACAAGGTCAAGCTTGCTGCTCCGAAGTCTAGAGCTGAATGAGCAGCTTCTGAAATAATGCCGATACTGCCAGTCAGTATGCCGACTACAAGTTTCAAGGCAGTAAGCAGGAGGCTTGCAGCGACTGAGCTTATGGCAACTTGTTGCTTTTTAAGGCTTTTGTCCATCTATTTATTTAGGTGCTCTGTTGTTAGTCAAGGGATTTATGCAGACCTGTTAAGGTATAAGGTATAATTTCGCTTCATAATAGCACGTAATCCAATTGATTCATAATATCGACATTGAAATGGGGTAAATAAGTCAACAGACGGTTAATTCACCTTTTGAGAGCCGGCCGATGAAGTGTTTGATGTCATCAAGTTCGGCATTAATTATCATATTGACTGGTTTTCGAATATCCTCAAGAAATATGCCGGGTTCTGTAATAATTCGGGCTGATACTATAAGTGGTTGGTCGATAGGCTTGCCTATCTGGCTGCACAGAAAAACTGAAACCTCCTGTACCCCATTTACCTCTTTATAGATACGATTTGCAGTTTCTCGAGCGAGGACATTGTAAATTTTACCGACATGGCTGACCGGGTTTTTTCCGGCTGCAGCTTCCAGACTCAATGGCCTTCCGAATGAGATAAGCCCGTTAACCCTGTTCCCCCTACCGACCTCTCCGCTGTCGGCACCTTCTGCAGAGGTGCCAAGAACGGTCAGGTAAATGCCATTTTCTCCGCGTGAAGGGTCGTCAAGCGTATTAAGTTCAATTATTACCTCTTCGAAAAAATGTTGTTTTGTTGCTATGTACTTTTGCAGTGCTTCCAATATTGTGTTTTTACGCTCGAAATACATTTCAGGATTTTGTATAAAACGATCAACAAATGCTACTGCTATGGTCAAGGTCAGAGTTCTTAGGTTTCTGTACCCCATAATCTTTATATCCTCGCCTGTTTCTGGAAATCTCTGCTTGAACTCGCGAGAGTTCATATACCGTTCTGTATCAAGGACAAGTGATTCAGCATTGCTAAGGGGGGCATAGCCGACCCCGACAGAAGTATCGTTCGCCCCGATAAAGCTTCGTTGAAAAAGATCGGCAAGCTCTGTGGAGCCAGACTTAATTTCATTCTGAAAAACTAAATGAACGTCAGGATCCACAAAACGAAGGTTTTCTCTTATCCAGTCTTTAGCTGCTGTTTCAGCAATTTCACCTACAGGAATGCGTATCCCCTGGTAGATATCAGTTGCCCTGTCGCCAAAAATGATTTTGATGGGCTCAATCACCTTGCCTCCACCAGGCTTTACTAAGGTTTTTCCGGCTACCAGCAGGCCTTTATCGATATTATGATGGAGAATATGGCCTGTTCGTGCCAGGTATTCCCGGCATAGGCTTATACACACAGCCTCCATAACCGAGTCACAGATCGTATCGGGATGGCCGGTTCCTTTTCGCTCAATCAGTTCGATACGTTGCAGATCGGCAGCTATGTCCCCTGCCTCATCAACAATGATGTTCCTTGAAATGTCCATAAGCCATGTAATCTTCTTAACTAATAAAGAGATCTAACACCATTATTAAAATGTACCGACATAGAAAACACTCTGCAAATTCACGTATTGATCACCGTGCGGAAAGGCAACGATTAACTACTTTTATTCGTATATATTATCAGCACACATACACAACCATCTTTTTTTATGAAAATTGGTATTATCTGTCATCCTACGTACGGAGGCAGTGGGGCAGTAGCAACTGAACTTGGTAAAGCGCTTGCAGCAAAAGGACACTCTGTTCATTTTTTCAGCCAGTCAGTACCTTTCAGACTTGGTACTTTTTCAAGGAATATTTTCTACCATGAGGTCGAATTAAAGCACTATCCGCTTTTTGAATGTTCTTTTTATTCTCTTGTTCTTGCGTCAAAAATTGCTGAGGTTGCTTTTTATGAAAAGCTGGATGTGGTTCATGCCCATTATGCAATTCCTCATGCATTAAGTGCGATGCTGGCCCGTCAGATGCTTGAGGATAAGTGTCCGGATACAAAGTGCTTCAAGCTTGCAACTACTCTGCATGGTACCGATATCACAGTTGTTGGTGCTGACCGTGGCATGCAGGACGTTGTGCGTCTTGCCATCAACAAGTCTGATGGAGTCACCTCTGTTTCAGAGTATCTGAAGGATGAAACTGTCAGGATGTTCAGCCCTACCAAAGATATTACCGTAATTTCAAATTTTGTCGATACCTCGTTGTTTTTTCGGTCACCTAAACAAGAAATCCGCGAACAGCTTGGTATAATAGATGAGAAAATAGTTATTCATATCTCTAATTTCAGGCCCGTTAAATGTATCGGTGATATTATCCGAATCTTTAATGCCTTAACAAAGCGTGTTGAAACGACACTTCTTCTTGTTGGTGATGGTCCTGAACGCAGCGAAGCTGAAATTCTGGTGCGCGAGTTTGGAATTGCTGATCGGGTAAGGTTTCTCGGCAAGCTTGACGATATTGTGCCGCTACTTTCAATCGCCGATCTCATGCTGATGCCGAGCAACGTGGAATCGTTTGGTCTTGCTGCACTTGAGGCTATGGCATGCGGTGTGCCGGTTGTAGCAACCATGGCCGGAGGTTTTCCTGAATTTATTGTTCCGGGGACTCATGGTTATCTCCTTTCTCCTGGAGATATTGAGGGCATGACTGAAAAAGCTCTTCTTCTTCTTTCAGATCAAACTCACTGGCTGGCGTGTTCCAAAGCTTGTGTTCAGCAAGCGAAGCAGTACGAGACTTCCTCGCTTGTTGAACAATATGAAGCCTACTATGTAAAGCTTCTTGAATCCTGAATCAGTTTAATAACGTTTGGTGGAAAGAAGCACGGAGCGGTATTTTTCAAGGTTTTCAAGAACTTCTCCTGTTCCTCTCGCTACAGCAGTCAGCGGATCATCACTGATGTGTACTGCAAGCTTTGTCTCCTCGTTGATTTTTTTGTCAAGCCCTTTGATGAGCGCGCCACCTCCGGCGAGGAAAAGACCTCTGTCGAGAATATCGGCCGATAATTCAGGCTTGGTTACCTCAAGACTTTTCTTAATCGACGTAATGATCTGGCTGATAGGGGTAGCAATGGCTTCCCTGATAGTGGCCGAGTTGACCTCGCGTTCTTCAGGTAAGGCGGTCACCAGGTTTCTGCCCCTTACCATCATGGTCATTTCTTTTTCAAGCTTGTAGGCAGATGCAATTTTTATTTTGACATCTTCTGCAGTTCGTTCGCCTATGGCCAGGTTATATGCTTTGCGGAAGTGACGGATTATGGCGTTGGTGATATCTGTACCAGCAACCCTCAAGGATTCACCGGAGGCAATTCCGCCTAGTGAAATAACGGCGATTTCTGTTGTACCCCCTCCAATATCGACAATCATATTGCCCATCGGCTCCTTAACATCAAGTCCGATTCCGATTGCAGCAGCCATTGGTTCAGTAACCAGATAAACCTCTCTGGCGCCAACATGTTCAGCAGAATCGCGTACAGCTCGTTTTTCAACCTCGGTGATTCCTGAAGGAATACCGATAACCATTCGGCGAATGCCAAAAGAAAATTGTGACTTTGTTTTATTGATCAGTCCTTTGATCAGTTCTTCGGTTGCTTCATAGTCGGCAATAACACCACTTGCCAGTGGTCGGATTGTGATAATCCCGGGATGGGTTTTTTCATGCATGAGCAAGGCTTCATGTCCAATGGCTACAATTTTTCCTGTATTACGTTCACGGGCTACAATTGAGGGCTCATTTAAAACAACACCTTTGCCTTTAATAAAAATCAATGTATTTGCTGTGCCAAGATCGATGGCAATATCTCTAAACAGATTACTGAAAAAGCTCATGTTAACATGGTTCCATGTGTAGGTCATAGTGGCTTGGAAAGGAGCTGATTCAGGCTATATTCCAAGGTTTCAACTGAACTCTTAAGGTAGTTAATGGAACTTTTTTTTCAAATGAAAAGAGTGATTTCGAGGGTACTTTTTTTAGCATTTATCTCCTATTCACAAGAGATAGGGACAGTATTTCGATAAATACAGCTATTGAGTACATTGTTACATGGTAATTTATGAAGTCATATAATTTAAAAACAGTTAGAAGTGCTACCCCTCTATCGTTTTGCTGAAGAACATTCAGCTTTAAAAAAGCAGTTGACCCGAAGCGTAACTTTTGATGATTCTGTTCAGTCTGCTGTTGATGAGATTCTCAACAATGTTCGCCAGAATGGTGATAGTGCTGTAATAGGCTACACGGAACAGTTTCAGGGTGTCCTGCTGAGTGAATTGCTCGTTTCGTCAGATGAAATACAGCAGGCATATGATCATGCGGATTCTGGTTTTCTGGAGGTGCTGCATGAAGCCTACAGTAATATTATTCGTTTTCACCAGCATGAAGTTGAGAAAAGTTTTTTTTATGAAGCTGAAGGCGGGGTGATTCTTGGTCAGCGTGTAACTCCCATGGAAAAAGCTCTTCTTTATGTGCCGGGAGGAAAGGCGGCCTACCCTTCATCGCTTCTAATGAACGTAGCACCTGCAAAAGTTGCCGGGGTAAAGGATATTTATGTTACTACCCCCTGTGATGCAACAGGTAAAGTCAATTCCAATATTCTTGCTGCCGCCCGGATTGCCGGGGTTGGTCATGTTTATAAAATTGGAGGCGCTCAGGCCATTGCGGCCTTTGCATATGGTACAGAAAGTATTCCAAAAGTTGATATTATTACCGGTCCAGGAAACAAATACGTGGCATTGGCCAAAAAACAGGTTTTCGGACACGTCTCGATTGACAGTATAGCAGGCCCTTCTGAAGTTGTTATTATAGCTGATGCATTTGCAAATGCTGAATTTATTGTCCTTGACATGTTTGCTCAGGCAGAACATGACCCTGATGCATCTGCAGTGCTGATAACTTCTTCCGAGGAATTGGCCACTGCTGTTAAGGAGTATGCTGAAACCCGTCTTCCTACTATGCTTCGACGGGAAATTATTGCCTCATCGCTGCAGCATAATGGTGCTATTGTTCTTGTATCTTCACTAGAAGAGGCTTGTGAGGTGTCGGACATGATAGCACCTGAGCATCTCGAACTGCATGTTCAAAATCCATGGGATATTCTTCCTGGAATTCATCATGCCGGTGCTATTTTTATGGGTGGTTATTCCTGCGAAACTGTCGGAGATTATTTTGCAGGGCCAAATCATACGCTGCCGACCAATGGTACCGCTCGATTTTTCTCTCCACTTTCTGTTCGCGACTTTGTCAAGCATACTTCAATTATTTCTTATTCGAAGCAGCAATTGCATGCAAGTGGAGAAAAAATTGCTTCTTTTGCAGATTTTGAAGGGCTTCAGGCTCATGCGGAAGCTGTTCGGGCAAGATTAAGAATGCTATGAAAGTAGGAGACTTTGATTACGAACTGCCAGAAGAAAAGATTGCTAAATATCCTCCTCTAGAGCGAGGTTCAACTCGTCTTTTGGTTCTTGACAGTAAGTCAGGAGCAATCCAGCATGCCAAATATGCCGGGTTAGAATCTTTTTTAAGAGAAGGGGATCTGCTTGTGCTCAATAACACCCGTGTCGTTCGGGCAAGGTTGTTTGCCTCCAAACAAACCGGGGGAAGGGTTGAGTTGATGCTTCTTGAAAAGCATGAGGGAGAACAATGTCTCGTCCTTTATCGAGGAAAGCTAAAAAAAGGGGATACACTCATTGCGCACAATCATGAACTGCTTATTACAGACATTATTGATTTTGGTATTGCCCGTATTTCAGTTCGAGGTACTGGTTCGTTAAGCGATCTATTCGAGCAGTTCGGGGAAGTACCCATTCCACCATATCTCAAAAGGGATGCCGAAGAAGTTGATCTTCACCGCTATCAGACTGTGTTCGCCGAATTTCCGGGGTCAGTAGCTGCACCGACAGCCTCACTTAATATGACACAGGAGTTGTTTAATAAGCTTCGCCAAAAGGGTGTTGACGTTGCGGCCCTCGTTCTCCATGTCGGCCTTGGTACCTTTCTTCCCATCAGGGTAGTGTCGTTTGAGGAGCATGTCATGCACCGTGAGTTTTATTCTATTCCACAGCATACGGTCGAAAAAATCCGTCGAACCAAAACTGCCGGCGGGAGAATTATAGCAGTTGGAACTACGGTTACCAGGGCTCTCGAACATGCCAGTGATCGTATTATGAGTATATCAGGTAGTGCGGAATTCGAACCGCTTTCCGGTGAAGCTGATATATTTATTTATCCAGGGTATCACTTTCGGCTTATCGATCTTCTCCTTACCAACTTTCATGCTCCCCGATCAACAGTACTGATGCTTACTGCAGCATTAGCAGGTCAGGGTAATTTGCGAAACGCCTATATTGAAGCCCTCGACAATGGGTATAACTTTCTAAGTTATGGTGATAGCATGTTGATTACATAATTGTTAATCTTAAGAAGACGACCGCTTTTCATTTTTACATAAAGAAAGAAGTATAACCAGCCTTTCTGCCTAAAGAAGTTCGGTCTTTTGAGGAGTATGGGGTTTCGTCGTTTTGGTTTTAAAAGTACGGGATAGTATTTTACTTCTTCTATTTATTGCGGGATTGTATCGCGATTTTCCCCTACCGGTTTTTTATAAAACACTCGTTTCCAACATCCATAACACTGGGAGATTGACCTCATGAGTCTTGTACAACAATATCGTGCACATACCGAAGAACGAGCGAAGCTTTGTATTCCACCCTTACCATTAACGGCCGAGCAGGCCCGGTTGCTTATCGACCTTCTGAAACAGGATATCGTTGAAGAAAAGGAGTACTTGCTTGAGTTATTCTGCGAGCATATCAGTCCAGGTGTTGATGATGCTGCATTTGAAAAAGCTGCTTTTCTAGACGGTATTCTCAAAGGGGATATTTCTTGTAGTGTGATCAGTAATCTGGAAGCCGTAAGCATTTTAGGAACAATGCTTGGCGGCTATAATGTCAAACCCCTTGTTGATGCATTAAGTCATAACGATCAGGCGATATGCCGTGAAGCCGTAGTTGTGTTAAAAAAAACCCTGCTGGTTTATGAGATGTTTGATGTGGTCGTGAATCTGTCAAAAACAAATAACTTTGCACTAGAGGTCCTTAAATCCTGGGCAGAAGCCGAATGGTTTACCTCCAAACCTCTTCTTCCTGAAAAAATGACACTTACGGTATTCAAGGTTCCCGGTGAAACGAATACCGACGACCTCTCTCCGGCAAGTGAGGCATTTACCCGTAGCGATATTCCTCTGCATTCCCTTTGTATGCTTGGCACTAAAATGCAGGATCCTATTGGAACGATCGCAACATTAAAAGCTAAAGGTTTTCCACTCGCCTATGTTGGAGATGTTGTAGGGACTGGTTCAAGCCGAAAGTCAGGCATTAATTCTGTTCAATGGCACTTGGGCAATGATATTCCAGCTGTACCGAACAAGCGGACAGGAGGTGTGGTGCTTGGAAGTATTATTGCACCCATTTTTTTCAATACAGCAGAGGATTCAGGAGCATTGCCAATCCAGGCAGATGTTACCGCGATGGATATGGGGGATGTCATTGATCTTTTTCTTTTTGAGGGAAAAATTGAGAAGGCGGGAGAGGTAATAGCGCGTTTTGAACTTTCTCCTAACACGCTTTCTGATGAGGTTCGAGCTGGAGGGCGTATACCCCTGATCATCGGCAGGACTCTCACAAGAAAAGCTCGAAAGGCTCTTGGTCTGGGTGAAGATACCTTGTTTATTCGGCCTGAACAGCCTGCAGACAGTGGCAAAGGCTACACCCTTGCACAAAAAATGATAGGAAAAGCATGCGGTTTATCAGGCGTGCGACCAGGGATGTATGTTGAGCCTGAAACATTGACGGTTGGTTCACAGGATACAACTGGAGCTATGACTCGTGACGAAGTAAAGGAATTTGCAGCATTAAGCTTCAGCGCAGATCTTCTGATGCAGAGTTTTTGCCATACTTCAGCCTATCCTAAGCCATCAGACATTAAGATGCACAGAAGCCTTCCGTATTTTATTCAGAGCAGGGGAGGTGTTTCGCTTAAACCCGGTGACGGGGTAATTCATACATGGTTGAACCGAATGGTGTTACCCGACACACTCGGTACAGGTGCTGACTCTCATACACGGTTTCCGATCGGTATATCTTTTCCTGCAGGTTCAGGACTTGTAGCTTTTGCCGGAGTTACCGGAACAATGCCTCTCAATGTGCCCGAATCGGTTCTTGTACGTTTTACAGGAAAGCTCCAGCCTGGAATCACCTTGCGTGACCTTGTCAATGCCATTCCTTATGTGGCTATAAAACGTGGGCTTTTGACCGTTGAAAAGAAAGGTAAGAAAAATGTATTTGCCGGCCGTATTCTTGAAATTGAGGGCCTTCCCCAACTGAAGGTAGAGCAGGCCTTTGAGCTTAGTGATGCTTCCGCTGAACGGAGTGCTGCTGCATGTACTGTTCGTCTCGATAAAGAGCCGGTCATTGAATATCTCAGCTCGAATATCAAATTGCTCGATCAAATGATTGAAGAGGGTTATGGCGATGCTGATACCCTGCAACGTCGTATTGACAAAATGAAAGCCTGGCTTAATAATCCTTCGCTTCTTGCTCCTGATGCTGATGCAGAGTATGCTGAAATCATAGATGTTGATATGAGTATCATCACGGAACCGATTCTTGCTTGTCCCAATGACCCTGATGATGTCATGACTCTCAGTGAAGTGCTTCGTGACAAACATAAACCCAAAGTTATTGATGAGGTTTTTGTTGGCAGCTGCATGACAAATATCGGACATTTCAGGGCACTTGGCGAGATATTAAGGAACAAGGGTGCAGTACCGGTCAAGCTGTGGATTGTACCCCCTACGAAGATGGATATGAAAAAACTTACTGAAGAAGGCTATTATTCCGTTTTCGGGGCATCAGGTGCGCGTATTGAACCTCCCGGATGTTCTCTGTGTATGGGTAACCAGGCCAGAGTCGCTGATAATGCGGTAGTATTTTCAACCAGTACCAGGAATTTCGACAATCGCATGGGCACAGGTGCTCAGGTTTACCTTGGTTCGGCTGAACTTGCAGCTGTCTGTGCACTTCTGGGTCATTTGCCAAATAGAGACGAATATATGGAGGTCTTTACACGTCAACTTTCAGGTGGCAAGGAAGATAACATCTATCGATACCTGAACTTCCATGAGCTTGAAAAAGCCGAATTAGAGATTCTTGTGGAGTAAAAAAACATTTATTGTGGCGGGATATGGAAATATTTTGCATATTCCGCCATACAGTAGGCTTTTGAAAAGTCTCTGTTTTTTTTTAATATTCGAGAGCTGATGAAGCTGTCAATTATCAAACAACAAAAATAACAATCCTAGCAATGAAAAAACTTTTCATCTTCCTCTTTCTTTTAAGCTCAGTTTCTTTCGTAGGCTGTGCAAAAAAAACTGAAGCTCCTGCAGAAGCTCCTGCAGCTGCACCTGCAACTGAAGCACCAGCAGCAGCTCCTGCCGCACCTGCAGCACCAGCAGCAGAAGCACCAGCAGCAGCACCTGCAGCACCAGCAGCAGAAGCACCAGCAGCACCTGCAGCACCTGCAGCACCAGCAAAATAAGTTTCCGATTTTTCGGTTGCTTATATAAAAAGAGGCAGAACGCAAGTTCTGTCTCTTTTTTTTATGCAAAATCGGGGAAACAAAAAAGACACAGCTTGTTAACCGTGTCTTTTTTGTTTTTATGTTCTGCTGAGGAGGCAGGACTCGAACCTGCAATTGCCTGATCCAGAATCAGGAGCCTTACCAATTTGGCCACTCCTCAATAGCGTTGTGAATATATTAAAAAATAAAATATTTCAATTCCCTTTTTTGATTTTTCTTAAAGAATGGTGAGAAGTAGGGGAATGAGGATCATTGACGTGATCATACCCGCTGCGACCAGCGTCGCGGCAAAATCACGGTCTGGATTTTCAAGAGAAGCGAAAGTCATGGTATTAAACCCTGCTGGTGCGGACGCACACAGTATTACAATGGTACGGTCAAGTTCTTCAAGGTTGAATAATTTAGAAAATAAAATTCCTAGAGTCAGACCAAGTACTATGCGTAATGCTATACCTGTAGAAAGATGAACAAGGTTGATTTTAGCAATGCTAAACGATGCACCGAGTCCAAGCAGAATAAGGGGTATAGTGAGCTTGCTGACTGTGTGCAGTATTGCCATTGAAATTGAGTCTGGACACAGAGCAAGCTTGTTCATGAGCAGTCCACCGATAAGTGCCAGAAGAGGAGGAGAGGTCATAATTTTCTTATAGATAGGCTTATCCGGCTTACCGGTATGCCTGCATGCAAAAAAGTAAGCAATGGTATAGGTTGATAATCCATTCGGAATATCGAATAAAAAAAGTCGGGCAAGACCGTCATCTCCATAAAATGACTGTACAAACGGCATAATGAAACCAAGATTCATTATGATCGATCCAGATACCAGTACAGCGTAAGTCGGCTTCAGCATCCCAAGTGCTTTCCCTGTAACTTTAGCAGTAATAAGCGATATAAGGATAACAAGAAAAGAAATGAGAGGAATAACAAACATTCGGGCAGTTATGACGACAAACGGAAGTACTGACAGCAAAAGTGCCGGTAGCGTCAAATAGTAAACGAGCTTAAAGAGAATATCTGCAGATTGGGGGGCAAGTATGAATGCCTTTCGTAAAAGTATTCCCAGTAAGAAAAGAGCGAATATCGGAGCCAGTAGAAACGCAAGGTCAAACATCGGCGGGAGAGAAGAAAAGCCGTTAGCCAGGCATTGTGAGAGTGGTGCACCCGAGAGGAGTCGAACCTCTAACCGTCTGATTCGTAGTCAGATACTCTATCCAGTTGAGCTACGGGTGCAAGTATGTAGCGTGTACGGGATTCGAACCCGTGATCTTCGCCTTGAGAGGGCGATGTCCTGGGCCACTAGACGAACACGCCAGGTACTATTGTTTTCACAATCTGTGGGCCCTGTAGGACTTGAACCTACGACCCAGCGATTATGAGTCGCTTGCTCTGACCAACTGAGCTAAGGGCCCTCAATGCTTGGCTTTAGAGGCAGTTAATATAATGTTTCATTCATAATATGCAAAACAATAATTATTTTATCCCTGGTCGTTAAAATTCAGTATACTTTTCTCGGCTGATATCAGCTCCCAGGCTGTTAAGTTTCGTTTCTATTTTTTCGTATCCTCTATCAAGGTGGTACACTCTCAATACTTCTGTTGTACCTTCGGCAACCAATCCTGCGAGCACAAGGCTTGCTGATGCTCTCAGATCGGTTGACATAACTGTAGTGCCTGAAAGCTTCTGGGGGCCGTGAACTACTGCCAGATTTTTTCGGATATCGATATGAGCACCCAATCTGTTGAGTTCCGGTATATGATTGAAGCGTTCATGATAGACTTTGTCGATAATATGGCTTGTTCCCTCTGCCTGCGACATTAGCGCAATCCATTGGGCCTGCATATCGGTCGGAAATGAAGGGTAAGGTTTTGCTGTAACATCGGTCGATAAAAGCTGTTTCGGACTTTTCAGTGTCACGCTGTCTGCTGTTGTTTCAATAGTACAGCCTGCATGAACAAATTTTTTCAGAACTGCTTTCAGTTGTTCAGGCACAACTCCGTTGACAGTAATATCTCCCCCGGTTATGGCTGCTGCGGCAAGCAATGTTCCTGCTTCAATTCGATCAAAAACATTATGAAATTCAACAGCATGAAGTGTATTAGTACCTTCTATCTGGAGTTCAGTGGTTCCCGTACCTTTGATGGAAGCCCCCATCGCAATGAGAAAATTACAGAGGGTTTCGATTTCCGGTTCAGCTGCCGCATTGCTGATAGTTGTTGTGCCCTCAGCCAAAACAGCCGCCATAAGGGCGTTTCCTGTTGCGCCAACTGACGAAATAGGAAAATCGATATGGGCACCATGCAGTTTTCCATTGCTGAGCGTGGCATCAATAAACCCGGTTTCGATGGTAATTGTAGCTCCCAGTTTTTCCATAGCCATTAAATGCAGGTCGATGGGACGTGGACCGAAAGCACATCCCCCGGGAAGAGATACCCTTGCGTGGCCAAACCGGGCAAGCAACGGCCCGAGAACATAGATTGATGCTCTCATTTTTTTTACCAGTTCATATGGAGCCTGAATACTTTTGACATTCAGGGAAGAAACTTTCAGTGTGTTATCAGAAAAGGAAGTTTCTACCCCAAGGTGATGCAGGAGCTGCGTAAAGGTCAGTATATCTTTAAGGTCAGGAATATGATGCAGAGTAAAATTGCCATTTCCGGTAAGAAGTGTTGCGGCAATAATTGGAAGTGAGGTATTTTTTGATCCTGAGGCTGTAATGCTGCCGGATATCCGACGTCCGCCTCTTATGACAAGCTTGTCCATTGTATTGTTAACGCTAATGAAAAACCGATATTTACAATTATTTCAGGTTATGAAAAACAAATTATTTTTTTCCGAACCGTTTGCGTGGAAAATGTTTTTATCCTTTACCTTTAACTCATGTTCTTACAACGTTTGTAAATGTTTTTTTTATGTTGCAGTTCGTTTGTAAAGCGCTAGAATTTAAGCTTAAGGATATTCTATGACCGTTATCGCTTCCCCATGCCCTTACAATCTGTTATTTCGGAGGGCATCATTACTTTTTCTATTCTTATTACTGCTGTTTCAACCCGGTATGCAGCTCACTGGAGCAGCTGCTCCAAGAGCAAACAGTGAGATATCGAGAATTATGAAAGAAAGATCTGCGGTAGAAAAAAATCTCAATGTACTGAAACAACAGCTTAAAGAGTACCAGTCGAAGCTAAAGAGCACAACCCTTAAGGAATCACAGTCGTTTAAAGCACTTGAAAATATTCGTACACAGATTCTGGTATTAGAGAAAATTATTGGTGAAAACCAGACCTATCTAGAGAAGCTTGACAGGGATATCAATCGCTTGCAAAATGAACTTCAGGGTAATCGACAGATTTACGACAAGGTTTCTGAGGATTTTCGCAGGACAGCTATTTCTGTCTATAAATATGGAGGAACCAGAGATATCGAGCATATTTTAGCTTCAGGTTCGGTCAATAAAGCTCTTGTTCGTGCACAGTACATGGGCTTTTTTACCAGGGCAGTACGTCACAACGTTGATGAATTGCAGAAAGTCGCAACTACTCTTGAAAATAACCGTGTTGCACTTGAGCAAAGCTATAAGCAAAAAGCTGCAATGGTTCGGGAGCAGGAGCAGCAACTGAAAAGCTGGTCGGCCAGTAAAATAGAAAAGGAAGTAGTACTCGATCGCCTCAAAAAAAACAAGCAGGAATATGCTGCACAACTGGATGCAGTCCAGAAAAAACGTGCGCAGCTGCAATCACGGATTGAGTCTCTGATTCTTGCAGAACAGAGAGCTGTGGAAATGGAAAAAATTCGGCAGCAAAAAATTCTTGAAGCAAAACGACGTGAGGCACAACGGCTTGAATCCAGGCAGCGTGAAGCGCAGCGTCTGGAAGCTCGACGACGTGAAATACTGCGTCAGGAAGCAAAACGAAGGGAAAAACAACACTATGAAAAAGAAAGTGAAGTTGTCAAGCAGGAAAAACCTTATGTGCAGGAACCCGTAACAGCAAAAAAAGAAATACCGCCGGTTGAAACTGCTGAAACCAAACCCCTCGACAAAAAGACAGTTACAACAGTTCCTGATGCTGGGTTGTATGAACTTGAAAAAGTTTCTGCGGATTTTGATACCGCTATCGGTTCTTTGCCTTGGCCTGTAAGGAATGGTGTGGTAGCACAAAAATTTGGTTCTATTCAGGACAAGGACCTTAAAATTGTTACTACCAATAACGGAATAGATATCACCGTTCCTGCCAATACCCAGGTAAGAGCTGTTTCCGGAGGAAAAGTTGTTCAGATTGCGTTTCTCCCTACTTTTGGAAATATTGTAATTATCCGTCATCCTAAATCTTACCTGACAGTATATGCTAACCTTGGCCAGTTACATGTTGTAAAGGACGATCTTATAAAATCGCAGCAGCTTGTAGGACTATCGGGCAAAATGACGGAAGGCGGATCAGTTGTTCATTTTGAGATTTGGAAAGGCCGTGTTAAACAGAACCCTGAAAAATGGCTTAGACGATAACGTATTATGGGAGTTAAAGAACTTTTTTCAGCAATTTTTACTGTGCTTTTTCGATACAGAAAATTCTGGCGTGAACTTAAAGAAGAAGCTCTTAGTGAAGAGTTACATGAGCTCAAGGATTACGCAGTTCCTGTTATTGCTATGGTGCAGCTTTGTAAGTTTCCCTTGATCGGGTTGCCCCGTCAGGCTATGTTTTTTGCATTAGCAAATTTTCTGATAGATGTTGCGGCTCTTTATCTTCTGATTGGAGGTACAGCATATTTGCTTGAAAGAGAACATCTTGAACACATTCAAGATAGGATGTTAAAAATTGTCTGTTATTCCATGACCCCGGTATGGCTTTTCGAACTACTGTATTTTACTGGTATTTGGAGCTGGCTTTTTGCCTTTCTGGCGCTTTTCTATATGCTTCTCATCGGAAGAAACGGTATGGCGGTTATGCTTGAATTCTATACAGGTATAGCTGGAAAAACCTTGCGGAATACAGCATTGTTTGTGGTGACTGTCAATACATCAGTCTTTTTGCTGATCAGGGCTGTCATGCGGTTATTTAACTTTTAGAAGACCTTGTATTATGAAGGTTCAGGACCTCCATCTTGATTATCAAATTGTTGAGGATATTCTTAAGGCTTTTCTTTTCAATGAGATACGCAAATTTGGCTTCAGCTCGATTGTGCTTGGCTTATCGGGTGGTATAGATTCAGCGGTAGTATGTGAACTTGCTGTTAGAGCACTGGGTGCAGATAATGTTCTCGTACTGATGATGCCCTATCTCTCTAGCAGTCCTGAAAGCCTTGAGCATGCTGAACTTATGATAAAGAAGCTTGGTATTCGAGCTGAAGAAGTTTCCATTACGCCAGTTGTTGACGCTTTTTTTTCGTCCATACCTACTGATCAGTTATTGAGAAGAGGCAATATCATGGCCCGGACAAGAATGGTTTTTCTATATGATGTATCGGCCCGAGATGGTCGACTTGTTGCAGGAACAAGCAATAAAACAGAATTGCTCCTAGGTTACGGGACCTTGTTCGGGGATATGGCTTCCGCAGTCAATCCCATTGGTGATCTCTATAAAACACAGATTAGAGGGCTTGCCCGTCATCTTGGCATTCCGGAGCCCCTGATTCTCAAACCTCCTTCTGCTGACCTCTGGGAGGGACAGAGCGATGAGGCTGACCTCGGATTCAGCTATGAAGCAGTTGATCTTTTGCTCTATATGATGCTTGAAAAAAGAATGGATAAAAAATCAATTCTCGATGAAGGTATCCCTGAACATTTTTACGATCGTGTCAGAAAACTGGTTGTTAGAAATCAGTACAAGAGGATGATGCCTGTTATAGCCAAGATCTCCGCCCGTACTCCAGGTATTGATTTTCGTTATGCCCGGGACTGGCAGGAAGTGAAGTAAGAGGGAGAATGACAGGATTTATAGGACCGATGGAGTTTATGGCTTCTATCGGTCCTATGGGGTGTTAAAACGATCTGAGTACAGTATCTACCAGAAAATGGTTGTCATCTTTTCCTGGATAGTCAGTTGTGTAATGCAATCCTCTTGATTCCCGTCGTTTTTTAGCGCTTTCAATAATCAGACACGCTACCTTGATGATGTTTCTCAGTTCGAGGATCTGTGTAGTAATCTTTGTTTTTTTGAAGTAAGACTCTGTTTCTTCTTTGAGGAAGTCCATTCTCCTTTTTGCTCGTTCAAGTCGAAGATCGCTGCGAACAATACCGACATAATCGTTCATTACCTGCTGTGCCTCACGCTTGTTGTGGGAAACAAGAATCCATTCTTCAGGATTAACAGTTCCTGTGTCGTCCCAATCAGGAAAATCAATCGTGTTATTTAAAAGATGCAATCGTTCGCGTATATCACCACATGCTCTCCAAGAAAAAACAAGAGCTTCAAGCAGTGAGTTACTTGCAAGACGGTTTGCCCCGTGAACACCCGTACAGCTGGTCTCGCCACAAGCATAGAGGCGATTGACCGTGGTTTTGCCCTTATCGTCCGTACGGATTCCTCCACATGAATAATGTGCAGCAGGAACAACAGGGATCATTTCCCTAGTCATATCAATACCAAAACTCAGGCATGTTTCGTAGATATTTGGAAAATGTTCCTTTGTCTTTTCGGGGTCGATATGCGTCACATCAAGGAATACGCAATCCTCACCGCTTTTTTTAATTTCCGAGTCTATAGCTCTGGCAACAATATCCCGAGGTGCCAGATTTTGGCGGATATCATACTTTTGCATGAACTCCTGACCGTTTTTCAATTTCAAAACACCACCAAATCCACGAACAGCTTCGGAGATCAGGAATGATTTTGCTCTTGGATGATAAAGAGAAGTTGGATGAAACTGGATAAACTCCATATTGGCAATTTCTGCTCCTGCCCGATACCCCATTGCCACTCCGTCACCAGTGGCTATCTCCGGGTTTGTAGTAAATGGATAAACATGTCCAAGTCCGCCTGATGCCAATAACGTGATTTTTGCCAGAATCTTTTTCGGTAGTCGCTGCATCGAGTCAAGTACATAGGCACCGTAACAGTTAATATCATTTGTTTTAATGCCAAGATGATGCTCAGTAAGCAGCTCGATGGCAACATGATGTTCAAGCAGGGTAATATTCGGATGGCTGTTGATGTGATTGAGCAGTGCCGTTTCAACTTCTTTTCCGGTCAAGTCCTGTGCGTGTACAATTCTGCTTCTTGAATGGCCGCCCTCTTTGCCAAGGTGTAGATTATCAAGCTCAGAGGTTGTAAAGTTAACGCCAAGTTCTCTAAGGCGCTGTATGTGCTGAGGGCCCTCCTTTACCATCAGGGAAACCATTTCTCTATTGCACAAGCCGGCACCGGCTTCGAGGGTATCAGCGATATGAAGTTCAGCACTGTCATTGTCATCAATTGCAGCAGCGATACCTCCCTGAGCCCAGTTGGTATTGGACGTGGAACTTTCCTTTTTTGTGATGATAGTAACTTTCGCGTGATCAGCCATATGAATGGCAAAATACAGTCCGCCAATACCGCTACCGATTACCAGAACATCAGTGTTGATTGATTCAGTCATAACCGCAAGCACCATTTATTTAAGGTTATTCTATGGAATCCTTTAGGTCCGTAACAAAAAACGGGGATCAAGGCATGAGTTTACCTGTTCCCCGTATATCAAGTTTTTATGCGGTCCAATAAATATTGTTTCACATATCGTTTATTATTACGGCAGAAGAACCGCACACGAAATGACCGTAGTCCAAAGACCGTTTTCGCCCTCAGCGGATTGGGTGATATTGTAAGAATTAATAATTTTACCACTCATCTTGTAAATTCCCTCACGCTCGTCCCAGTCCTTATTTGGATCAAACTCAATACCAAGGGTGGTTGCCAGCATTGTTGCAGCCAAGTCTTCTGCATACTCGCCGGAGTGTTCTGCAGATTCTCCGAATGGATGGTGTTCCGACAGGTAACCGTACTGCGTTTCATCTGCAGGAATCGCTACCCCAACAGAGGCCGCAATCAGGCGGTTATATTCATTGGTTGAATTACGAGCCATAACCGCAAAGGTTATTTGACCTGGAGCGAGATGTTTAAGACCTTCTTCGACGGTGATGCGTTCACAGTGAGGAGGAAAAATACTTGATACCGTAACCAGATTGCATTTTTCAATTTTGGCCTCTCTCAAAGCAAGCTCAAATGATGAGAGATATTCTTTGTGCCTTCCCACACCCTTGGTGAAAAAAACTTTTGATGGGACAAATGACAATGCCGTGCCTCCGGATTTATAATATTGTTCAAATCTTATACAGTTTCGAAATTGACGAATTATAGGAAAAAGAGGTGGTATTCAAAATGTTTTTCTTGAGGCTACTTTAAAAAACTTTCTTTTTCCAACTCTGATGATTTTTGGCTCAATTTCGAAGGAAATGGACTCGTAGATTTCTTCAACTTTTTTGTCGCCCACAAGCACCGATTTCTGCTCAATCATTCTTCTTGCCTCACTTTTCGAGACAGCAGCTCCAAGAGTTATCAAAAGGTCGATGATAGGTAGGGACTGTTCGTCAAATTCTAGGAGTTCAAGCGCATCAGGCGCTTTTTTATGAATAAATACCTGATCAAAATGGGTCTCAGCACCTTCCGCATCTTCTTCTGAGTAATACATCGCTACAATTTTTTTAGCCAGCGTCCGTTTGGCTGTTCTCGGGTCTATCTTCCACTTTTCAAGAATATCAGGGACCACTTTATCGGCTGCCGGAAGCAGAAGTTTACAGTAGGTCTCAATAAGGGTATCTGGAATTGAGAGCGATTTGCCGTACATGTCAGCAGGGGAGTCATTAAAACATATCGCATTGCCAAGCGATTTCGACATTTTCTCCTTTCCGTCAGTGCCAACAAGCAGCGACATGGTAATGCATACCTGTGGAGCTATTCCGTACTCCCGTTGCAGGTCTCTGCCGACAAGGAGGTTGAATTTCTGGTCGGTTCCTCCCAGTTCAACATCGTTTCTCAAATGTACAGAATCCATGCCTTGAGCAAGCGGATAGAGAAACTCATGAATGGATATAGGTTCCTGAGCACGATACCGCCTCTCAAAGTCATCACGCTCAAGCATCCGAGCCACAGTGTAGTGACTTGAAAGCTTTATAACATCTGCGAAACTCATTTTGCCGAGCCAATCGGCATTATAGCAGATAGTTGTCTTTGCAGGGTCAAGAATTTTTGAAGCCTGCTCGAAGTAGCTTAAACCGTTTTCGCGGGCCTCTTCGGCTGAAAGCTGAGGTCTTGTTTTGCTTTTTCCCGAAGGATCGCCGATCATTGCGGTAAAGTCGCCGATAATCAGAATGGCTTCATGGCCGAAATCCTGAAACTCTCTAAGTTTTCGAAGAACAACCGAGTGACCAAGATGGAGGTCTGGCCTCGAAGGATCGGCGCCAAGCTTCACCTTAAGCGGCTTGCATGTTTTAAGGCTAATGAGAAGCTTTTGTTCAAGTTCGTCGACGCTGATAATTTCAACTACATTGCCAACAATAATATCAAGTTGTTCCTGTACACTCGGAAAACGCATGAATTTCTCTTTATTCGTTTAGTATTGTTTTTTAATTTGCTCCATCTGCCGCTGGTTTTCCCTCGTTTTGATTGTTTCGCGCTTGTCATAGAGTTTTTTGCCTTTGGCAATGGCAAGCTCAATCTTAAGAAGACCTTTTGAGTTAAAAAAAGCTTTCAGCGGAACAAGCGTCAATCCCTTTTCATTGATTTTAGCCAGAATTTTGCGGATTTCTTCTTTATGCAAAAGCAGTTTTCTGCTTCGTTTCGGTTCAAGCAACTCCATGTGGTTATGCTCGTAGGGAGTAATCTGCATGTTTTCCAGCCATACTTCGTTATGATGAATTATTGCAAAGCTTTCATTCAGACTGGCTTTTCCAAGCCTTACTGATTTTACCTCGCTGCCGAAAAGCTGGATACCTGTAACGATGGTATCAAGTATTTCAAATTCATATCGGGCCTTTCTGTTTTGAATAGCCTGTACGTATTGCTGAACGTGTTGTTTTTTCGCCACCTTGACCTTCTGGTTTACTATTTCCAATGCGAACAGTCATGCTCCCTGTTGCTTAATATCCTCTTTTATTGGGAGTTAGCAATGCGTTAACAGTTATTTCTATCGGCTGTTCCCAGCCCCCCCATGAGACTGCTGGAGCAAATCAGTACAGGGAAGATCAGTCTTTATCCTGAGTTTTACAAGGGGACGACTCTTACAGCTGATGGTAATACATTTCTAAGATCTGGTATATCCCAAAACTATTATCTTTAATAGGTATGTATAAGTCCCAGTCCTTAATTTCACTCAATCGGTTCTTCCGGTACAGGATGGCAAACAACTTTTTTTCTATACCCGACCTCCGATTGCTCTCATACGGTATTACTATTACCGCGGGAGTGATATTCTGGATCCTTGAGGGTCTCAATCCTTTTTTCTCTCGGGAGAAGCGCCGCGGTTTTCATGCAAAGCTCAACCTTTCATTGGGCGGTCTCAATATGATGATCCTGCTCCCTTCTGGCATACTTATGGCATTTATTCTGGATTGGTCTAGAACTGCCTGGCCGGGAATCGGGATGCTGGCCCTTCCCCCAGTTGTCGAAGCCATTCTGATCCTGCTGCTCATCGACTTGTGGATGTACGTCTGGCATCGTCTCAACCATGAAACGGCATTTCTCTGGCGATTCCACTCCATCCATCACAGCGACTCTATCCTTGATGTCACCACCAGCTGGCGGTTTCATTATATTGAAATCCTATTCTCTGAACTGCTGCGTCTTCCTCTTTTCATGCTGATCGGAGCAGGTATCGAACACCTTCTGCTCTACTCGCTTCTCATGACACCGGTCATCGAATTCCACCACAGCAATTTCTCAATTCTGCCAGCTATGGAAAGACTGGCCCGGCTTATAATCCCCTCACCCCTGATGCACCGTCTGCATCACTCCAGGCTTAGATGCGAGCACGATTCCAATTACGGAAGCCTGCTCTCTGTCTGGGATCGTATCTTCGGCAGTCTTCTGGTCAAAGACAATCTTGACGATCTCCTTCTCGGTCTCGATGATGAAAGCAACTCCGAAAAGCAGCGATTGTTCGCCTTGCTCCTCAGGCCGTTCCACCCATAGCGAGCTAATGGCGCCATTCGACCATCATACCCCAAATCGGATCGTACACGTGGATATTGTCCGTCATACCTGATGCATCGACGACCTGCCGGCCCTCGTTATACCAGCGAAAAATGCCGCCACGAAGGTTGCAGTAACTCTTCGCCTTCGCTCTCTCGCATACATTCTCCAACCGCTCGAGCAGTTCCGAGCTGCGCTGGCCAACCGAACAGTAAAAGACAAGGTCACGCCCCGCCACGAGAGATCCATAGCAATCTGTGAATTCATCCGGGTCGGTATCCGGATCGAGACGTACCGCTGTGGCAATTCTGCTCTTCTTGTACTCCTCGGAGGTGCGAATGTCGAACAGAAATGGTGGTTCCGGTCCGGCAAGCATCCCTGCCAGTTCGTCAGTTGAAAGGTTTTTCAATCGGTGCGTGCGCTCAATCATGATTATTACAGTTTCAAGCAACCAGTCAGTACCAAACATTTCAAAGTAGGTTTTATCAAAATTCTTTGCTGTGCCTCGACATCAAGCAAATTATCGAGGTAAAATTCCTAATATTCCTTTGCAAGAGAGGTAAGATATCGGTGAGCATAGAGTTTGTCGACTTTTGAGAGTTCACTCAGTTGGTCAAAGAATATCATTGGGATACCATATTGTCGACGAATCCGATCGATCATTGTCATCCACAAATGCGCTGTCATTTCAGCGTCCGCCAGTGCACGGTGAAACATTCCGGTTTGCCGTATGCCCGCATGTGATACCAATGTCTGCAACTTATGGTTTGGAGAATCCTGATAAATTCTTCTTGAGACCAGCAGAGAGCAACAACATTCGCCTTCATATACCCGTTTTGCTCTTTTCAGCTCGAAATCAAGAAAGCGCTTGTCGAATGAGGCATTATGCGCGACGATGTTATGACCGGCTATAAACTCTGAAAACTCGGTCATAACCACTTCACAGCAAGCCTGGCCTTTCAGCATCTCATTGGTAATACCGGTATAACCCTCGATAAACGGACTGATCCGGAAACCGGGGTTCATCAGCTTTTGAAAGCGGTCGACAATCACACCATGCTCTACAAGCACTGCACCGATCTCGATAGCCCTGTCACCATAATGCGGCGACAAGCCCGTTGTTTCGAAATCCAGAACCACCACACTGTCAGCCAATGTCCGCTGCATCACCTCATTACCAATTATCATTAGACCAGTAATCAATTAACCGTCAATTGCTTTTTTGCCCTCAATATGTGTGTATAAAGCCTCTTGTTAAATACTGTTTGATTTCTCGCCATAGAGGGACTTTAAGAAGTGGTATCCTTCATCGCCTAACAAGGTTATTATTTCTGATAGGGGGGTTCCCTTTTTAGAGACAAAAAAAGAGTTAGAGGGCTTATTCCTCTTTCAAATATTCAGCAGGAATAATATTTCCTATGTTAAGAACCAGAAAAGGATCCAGACATTTTTTTACCCTTGCCATTTCCTTGACACCTCGCTCATGATACATTTCAACAAGGTATTCAGCCTTTAATTTACCGATGCCATGTTCGGCCGAAAGTGTACCGCCAAGTTCAATGGTCTTGCCTATGAATTCACGATAAAGTAACTTTGCGTCAATAAATTCTTCCCGATTGCGAGGTAGAATATTCAAGTGTACATGCGCGTTACCTATGTGACCGAAAATAATATAGACAAAGCCCTTTTGTTCGCAAGAATTGCGATAAAAATTGAACAGTTCACGAAATGCTCTCCGAGGCACTGCCATGTCAGTGCTTATTTTGCTTTCCTGCTGCTTGCTGAGCCAGTCGTTAACAAGGAGCGGCAAGGCGTGGCGAAACTCCCTTAATCTTGCCTGTTCATCACGGTCAAGGGCTATCCACGATACATCAGTCATGGCATTGCATGATTCCATTTGTTCAAACAGAACTTCCAGATCAATATTTTCAGATTTTGAGGTAGTTTCCTGTTCCAGAAAAACAGCTCCAAAGCAGTCGGATGGTATTTCAGGATATTTTGATGAGAGAAACCCGAGCGAGTTTTTATCGAAAAACTCAATAGCCCTCGGTTTGACAGGGTGTTCGGAATCTTGTATCAGACTTATAAATCCAAAAATATCATCGATATTCCTGAAATAAATCAGGCAGGAGATGATAGATTCAGGAAGAGGAAGAAGCATAAGTTCTGCTTCAGCGATAATGCCGAGCGTTCCTTCAGACCCGATAAAAAGATCAATAAGGTCCATTCCCTCATCTGAAAAGTAACCAGCATTATGCTTTGAGGTTTCAGGCATAGAGTACTGCGGCCTTTGGAATGCAATATCTCCTGCAACAGACAGGTTAAGACGAAACATACCGTGTTCGTCCGCTATAAAGGTGCCGCGTGAAATATCAAGCAGGTCACCTTCAGGCAGGACTACAAGGACTCGAGAGATATGCTTCCTAGTAGGCCCGTATTTGTAAGATCTAGCCCCGGAAGAGTTATTTGCAATTGTGCTTCCTATAAAACAAAGTTTTTCCGTTGGATCCGGAGGGTAAAACCAGCCGCATTGTTCAACTTTTTTCTGGATATCCTCAAGAACAGCTCCAGCCTGCACGGTAATAATGGCTCTATTGCTTGATACTGCCGTTACTTCTCCAATGTTGTCAAGCTTCTGCATAGCAATGACATAGTCACCCATAGGTATTCTTCCGCCGGTTGTTCCTGTTCCGTTTCCGGCAATGGTGAAATGACGATGCTCTTTAACAGCATTCTTGAGGAGGTCGGAAAGTTCATTGATTGCTTCCGGAAAAAAAACACCAGAGGTATGACCGGTTTTAATATTACTGGTATCCTCTAGAAATCCACGGATTGATTCAGGGTCGTGCTTATAAATCATTTTGCTGCTGCTTTCCGCTGTTATTCTCGAAAGTGCTTCCTGACGCGGGTTCTGTACCCTTGAGGGGTGTTTTTTCAGGTTCAACGACCGGAAGGTCGTTTTCTTCTTTATTATCGGGTGAGGTCGATGGTGTGCCGGAAAGCTTGACTCCTTTTTGAGGTGATGAACCTGGCATTTCACGGCCCTGGAGATAATATTTTATAAGTTCGCGGGCAATCGGAGCGGATATGGAACCACCAAACCCTGCATTTTCGACAAGTACTGCCATTGCAATTTTTGGATTCTCAACAGGAGCAAAAGCAATAAACCAGGCATGATCCTTTCCATGGGGGTTCTGTGCTGTTCCGGTTTTTCCGGCGATATTTATACCTGGCACTTTTGCCAGTGTGCCGGTACCACGTTCTACAACCCCAATCATGCCGTCCTTGATAAGGCTGAATGTTTCAGGAGCAATAGGTAACGATCGTTTCGAATAGGTAAAAGAGTAATATCTGCTTGTTTCCGAATCTCTATAGCCATTGACGATATGAGGCTGAAAGAGAGTTCCGTTATTGGCAATAGCGGCGGCATAGGTAGCAAGCTGAACAGGCGTCGTTCCAAGTTCCCCCTGACCTATTGCTAGACTTACCAGATATCCTTTCGTCCACTTGTCCTTGCCGTAACGTTTGTCGTAATAACTGGTTGATGGCAAAAGGCCGGCCCGTTCACCAGAAAGGTCAATACCGGTTTTCCCCCCAAAACCGAACATGCTTCCGTATTTCGTCCAATTATCAAAACCGACATTGAAAATCAGGTTATAAAAATAAACATTCGATGAAACCGTGATAGCATTTCTCATGTCTACCCATCCATGCCCCTTGCCTTCATTACTGAGGAATCGTCTATTGCCAAACATAAAAACGCCATTATCAAGAATTTTTTTTGCAGGATCAATTTTTTTTTCTTCCAATGCAGCCATGGCAAGAATCATTTTATAGATCGAACCAGGTGGATATACAGCTTGAATCGTCCTGTTAAAAAGCGGCTTTTGTGGCGAAGTAATAATATCGTTCCAACCTTTTCGATCAGTTGAGCCGTTAAAAATATTAAGATCGTAGTCAGGAGCGCTTGCCATGGCAAGAATACCGCCCGTTGAAGGGTCCATGGCTACAACAGCCCCGGATTTACCGGTTTTTCTCAAGAGCTTTTCTGCAAGCTCCTGCAGTCCTCCGTCAAGAGCGAGGTAAAGATCATCCCCTCTTACAGAGGGGATATCATTTTTTCCATTATTGTATTTCCCTGCGAATTTACCGAGAGGAGTAATCATTTCGAATCGGGCTCCTTTTTCACCTCTGAGCCATTCTTCATAATATTTTTCTAGTCCACTGAAACCGATTTTGTCATCAGGAGCATAAGTGTCATCGTCCAGTTCTTCCAGTTGTTCCTTCGATATTGGACGTGTATAGCCAAAAAGATGCGCGCCATAAAACGTGTCAGGATACTTTCGTTTATTATCAGTGTCAATAAGTACCCCTGGAAGCTGCCAGAGGTTTTCGCTCAGCCGTGCAATTGAAATGGCGTCCAGGTTACGGCTGACGGTTATTGCAGCAAAACGGTTGAGATCAAAACCGTTACTTATTTTGTCTGTAAGTTCGGTTTTTTCCGCTCGAAGTAGCCAGGCGAGATATCCGGTTCTTGCTGTTTTGAATTCAGAAGGGATGACCTTGATCGTATAGAGAGGCTGATTGTCAACCATGATGATACCATTTTTGTCGATCATGCGCCCTCTCGGGGGTTGAGACCAGATCCTGCGAATGCTGTTTGACGTCGATATCGATCCGAGCTGCTGAAAGTTGAGAACCTGCAGATAAAAAAGCCTGCTGAATAGAACTGAAAAAACTGCAATTACAAAAAACGATACAAGCTTAATGCTTCGCTGAAGTTTATCCATCGTTCAATCAGCAAGTGATTTTCTCAAAAAGAAGCGGGTAATAATAAAGGCAAGTAAAAGCGTCATTAAAGATTCAAGAATTCCAAGAACAAATATTCGGTAAGGCACTGAAAGACCGAGAGGATTGTACCCGACAGCTAAAATAGCATTGGTGCAGAACCCTGCAGTTACAACTGCTCCATAGAGACGCTTTGTTTTGAGCTTTGCGGTTGCATGACTATTTTCGGGTATGTTAAAATAGCCTGCTGTAAAACCCTCTGTTGCTCCTGCAAGCATATGAAGACCAATGTTTCCTGAAAGAATACCTGAAAGCAAACCTGCAGCAAATCCGAAACTTGTACCGGTTTTTTGACCGATCGTTACGGAAATAAAAGCAATAAATATGGTTACAATATCAGGAGATACGTTAAACAGCGTTAAACGGGATAATCCGAACTCCTGCACCAATGTGACCAGCAGGAGAATGCCTATATACAGAGAAATTTTTTTTGTCACCAGTCAGTTTCTGAAATTAAGGGAAAGTTTAGTTCGGGGTAACCTCACCGAGAAGCTCAATTTTTTCAGGATCAACTTTCAGAGGGGCAATAAGGACCTGTGTTAAAGACGAAAAATCAACAGCAAGCTTGATTTCAACAATGTAAAAGAGCTTATCAGGGGTTATACTCACCACTTTTCCAACAGGAATACCACGTATTGAAAATGTGCTGAAGTCTGATGTATACATTTGCTCGTTAAGCTTCAAGCTGCTGCTGATAGGTATATGCTCAATCTGGGCAATGAATTCCTTGCCACCATTCCAACTGAGAACACCCATACTGTTACTTTTTTCGGATACAACAGCAACCTTGAAATCAGTGTTGATAACTGGCATCACCTTCGCGAAATGTTCTGAAACCGAACTTATTCTTCCCACAAGGCCATCGGGAGTCAATACGGTCATGTCTTTTTTTATTCCATCGTTTGAACCCGCATTGATCATCAGCATGTTTTCACGATCGCTGAATTTTCGGTTGACAACCCTGGCCATAATAAATTTAGAGACATTTAATGTAGTATCAGTCTCTAATTTCCTACGGGTCCGCTGATCAAGAGCTGCAGTTTCACTGTTCAAAACCCTGGCAAGAAGATCTGCATTTACCTGCATCAGCCGATCATTTTCTTTTTTAAGATTAAGTACGTAGCTATAGCTCATCATTTTATCGGCCATAAAAGCGCTGAACTCAATACCGCTAGTACGCAGTTTTGCAAGCATGTTCTCATCCTGAAACTTGATGAAAAGAAATGAGATACTGCAATAGACAATAAAAAGCAGATAACTATTGTATCTGATAAAAAGGCTGAAAAACTTCTGCACGTTTCAGGTTCCGGTTTTATATCATGTGACTTTTCGATCTCATTTGTTTCAATCGAAGTCACGACGAGTGAACGCTTTCGATACCCTTAATTTTATAAAAGGATTCTTTCGGCTTTTTTTTGGTTGCCGTTGAAGAATTATATCCCAACTGCTTCACTTTGACGAGTCGATGACCCGGATTTGCCCAACACATATTTTTTGTTACATTTTCTCATTCTAAAGTGAAGTCAAATATGGGTCAATACGTCAAGAGCAAATACATGGCACAGAATATAAATATAACTGATAAATTTGTTGTTGTCGGTGATAGAGTATTAATCAAACCAAAATCTCTTGACGAAAGAACGAAATCCGGAATTTACCTACCTCCGGGTGTTCAGGAAAAAGAGAAAATCCAGACCGGTTATGTTATAAAAACCGGGCCGGGGTATCCTGTTGGTCCACCGCCAGAATCAGATGAACCCTGGAAAGAGCGCGTCAATGCAGCCCAGTATATTCCATTGCAGGCTAAAGTGGGAGATATGGCAATTTTTATCCAGAACAGTTCCTATGAGATTGAGTATGAAGAGGAGCGATATATTATTGTTCCGAATTCAGCCATACTGCTTCTTATAAGGGAAGATGATGATCTTGACTACTATTTGAAGTAAGACAATTTCAAGGATCTCCTCATTGGTTTAGCCTGGATACTGAAAGTGCTTCTCGTATTTTTTCTGCAATGCCTAACGCTCTTGTTTGCAACCGATTCAAAATAAATTATGACCGGAGATCTTACTTCAATCACTGCAGGTGCCGGTGATCATTCGCTTGAAGAACTCATTCAGCGAATAAGGGTACTGAAAAAGGACATGAATGCCCTTATTCTTGCACATTACTATACAGTTCCGGAAATACAGCAAGTTGCCGATATCGTCGGTGACAGTCTTGCCCTTGCAAGAGCGGCCGAAAATAATGATGCTGCTGTCATTGTTTTTGCAGGAGTTTATTTTATGGCTGAAACGGCAAAAATCCTTAATCCCGACAAGCAGGTTCTGATGCCTGATACCTATGCCGGGTGTCCTCTTGCCGACAGTTGTCCGGCAGAAGAGTTTATGAAATTCAAACAGCAATATCCAGGAGCTATTGTTGTAACCTATATCAACTCTACTGCAGATATCAAAGCACTTTCTGATATCACATGCACCTCGTCGAATGCCGAACAGATTATACGCCAGATTCCAGAAGGACAGCAGATTATATTTGGTCCCGACAGAAACCTTGGAAGTTATATATCAAGAAAGCTCGGCAGAAATATGATTCTCTGGCAGGGGTATTGTTATGTACATGATGCGTTTTCCGAGCGATATATTCTCAAGGCTTGCCAGGAATATCCGGGCGCAGAACTTATAGCACATCCCGAATGCAGGGAAGAAGTACTTCGTCATGCTGCATTTACAGGTTCCACAAAAGCTTTGCTTGATTATACCGTTTCAAGTTCGGCAGATCAGTTTATTGTAGCTACCGAACCTGGAATTCTCTATGAAATGAGAAAGCGTTCTCCGCAAAAAAAATTTATTCCTGCACCCAAGGATCCTGAAAATCCATTCAGTGTCTGTACCCAGATGAAGCAGAATACTCTTGAAAAGCTTTATCAATGCATGCTTAATCGTAAGCCGGAAATTAACATTGACGAAACACTTCGTCTTGCATCTTTGGACTCCATAAGGAAAATGCTTGCAATGACACCTGTCTGAGCGGTTTAAACGGTAATATTCAGTCCTTTTGATTCTGTCAATGTATTGATCGACGATTATTCTATCACTATAACATTTAAAAGGCAGTCATGCGCATCCTGTCAAGAGAAGTTGCTTCTCTTTCAATGATTCTTACCTTCATGCTGACTGCAACACAGGCTGAGGCTTGGCACGACAAGACCCATTTATCGATTGCAGAAGCTGCCGGATTTGAGCTCTGGTACAGTTCTGCTGCCCCAGACGTTGCCAAATCTAAAAGTGAATTCAGACCGATAGAAGAAAAGAACCACTATTTCAATAACAATGCCCAGAAAGAAGTTGATGAAGCAATGGTTCTTGAACAAGTTGACCGGTACAATAAAACTGACGATGAGGAGGGCCATCTCTACGGAGCTATTATAGGAGCAGTGAGAGCTTACAAGGCAGAAAGCGCAACAGGTAAATATGCTGAATATCCACTGGTATTTTGTGCTCATTATGTTGGTGACCTTTCCATGCCTCTTCACAATACCCTTTATGATGATTTCAATAAAAAACGTCACACAATCAATGACGGAATAATTGAAGGCAGTGTCAGAAACAACATTGGCTTTATCCAGCGTAACATCATTGCTATCACTATAGCAAACGAAACCGATTTAGCCCGGGAAATTGCCAAAGTTGCCAATACCGCCCGCAAGCTTGGTGCAAAAATAAGAAAAGAGAACAGAAATATCACCCAGGACGAGGTCTATACTCAAGTCATCCAGAGTGCATCACTGTTTAAGGCAATCTTGAAGTATGTAGGCAAAAAGTCTTGACTATGGCTGATCCTGAACACTTAAGGCTCCTTAAAGAGGGCGTTTCAAGTTGGAACCTTTGGCGTCAGGAACATGCGGACGTCCGGCCCGATTTGCAGAATGCATCTCTTGTCGCGTGTGATCTGAGGGGAGCCAACTTTTCCGAAACAAATCTCTGTGGAGCTAATCTTTCTAAGTCAAATCTACAGGTGGCAAATTTTGCTGATGCTGATTTGAGCAGTTCAGACTTGCGCGGTGCGGACCTAAGCAGCACAACGTTGAGTGGGGTAAATTTCAGTAAAAGCACGATCGACATTTATACCGTATATCGTGATGTTCAAGGCTGTGATATTGGTGTTAACGGACTCTACTCACCTCTTACAGATTCTGCAGCATTGCTGAGGATTGATCCACCCGGCAACTCAATGCAGGGTGCTAACGCTGATGCTGTTATCGAAAGCCTCAAGCATGCTCGCAAGCTCCACACTTTTTCCCTTCTGCTTGCTGGTATTGCCATGCTTTTTATAGTTATCAAACCGAAAACCATCACGTTGCCTTATCTTGCCGGATCGTTCAAGTTCGATGATATAAGCTACTCTTTTCTTGCCACGATTCTTTCAACAGTTCTCTTGAGCCAGGTTTCCTCTTTTATCGACTCTGCCTTGCAGGGAGCCCATTATCTCAACGATCGCAGAGCTGCCATGCTGGTTGGCCATTTTCCCTGGTTGCTTTCCAAATATGAAAGCCAACCCGCTAACCGCAGGCAATCAAGGGTGATGCGATTCTTTCTTGTATTTCATCCACTTATTTATATCTATTTCTTTTTGAAATGGGATGTGCTTTTCAGCGGCGACTGGGCTGCTTTGATGCAGCATTATCAGGAAATGCCTGTCATATTTGCAGAATATCTGATTCCCGTTTTCTATGTTATTCTCATCAAACTCTGCATTCATATTTTTAAGCTATCAGAAGGGTTCCAGAAACCAATACTTTTTGATACCGAAACAGAGCGTGCTCGACACAGTGATATGGAACGCATGGCTGAAGCCGTCGAAAAACAAGCCTCACGAACTGCAGAACTTGTTGAACTTATGCGCAAAAGGGAAAGTTAACGTCTATGCTTGTTAACCTTCCTCTCAAGATTATCGGCCTTGGCCGTTATTTGCCATCTCGAATTGTATCCAGCTCTGAACTTGAAATGAAATGGTCCTTGCCTGCCGGTTGGGTGGAGCAGCATAATGGAGTACGTGAACGGCGTTGGGCAATGAGTGAAACATCATCATTTATGGCCGCCGAGGCAGCACGCGAAGCTTTCGATGAGGCGAGTATCAAGCCTGGAGATATCAATCTTATTATCAATGCATCAGGTACAGGAGAACAGGCCATTCCCGATACTGGTGCCTTGATTCAGCGTCAGCTTGGCCTTGGCAAATCAGGTATTCCTGCCATTACTGTCAATAATACCTGCCTGAGCTTTATTACGGCTATGGATGTTGCAGCGAATTACCTTCAATCCGGACGCTATAAAAATATCCTTATTGCCAGCTCTGATATTTCTTCGTGCGGCATTAACCCAAAAGAACCCGATTCTGCATCATTGGTTGGTGATGCGGCAGCCGCCGCAGTTGTTACTCGCTCTCGGCATGGCGAATGCTCGGCTATTCATCATGCCCATCTCGCAACCTATGGTGAAGGTGCTTATCTGACAACTATCATGGGTGGTGGTTCAGCGCGCCATCCATCCAAACCTGACCATAACTCCGACGACGATCTTTTCAGTATGTCCGGTTTGGCATTATTGCGCATGGTACGCGGCATTGATGAAAAATTTCTGGAAGAACTTTATCCCGGCCTGTCAAAAAGCCTTTGCGACATCGATATTGTTGTTCCGCATCAGGCTAGCAAAGTTGGTCTGCATATGCTAAGGCGTTTTTGTTGGCCTGAGGACCGTGTAATACAGACGTTGCAATGGTTGGGTAATTGTGTTGCGGCATCTATCCCAGCCACATTGTATCAAGCTGTCCGGGATGGGTCCCTTCAGCGAGGCAAAAAAGCGCTCTTGATAGGCACAGGAGCGGGTATTTCAATGGGTGGACTTGTTATGACCTATTGACCAGTATAAAGAATACCGCTACTCTTGAACGGCATAGAAATTATGCAGACAGTTAATCAAATTGATACGTTTTTTTTATTGAAACCATGAAAAAAAAAGCTTGGCAGCGTATCAAATATCTTCAGAAGATTATATTCAGATGATAGTAAAAACTTCTTTTTTTCAGCACCATCATCAAGTTATATTATCGCATAGGCGATAGTCTACTGACCATTCTGTTACGGTTATAGATAGCTAAGTTTACGAAAATAAATCAGTTGCCTTTAAAATTCCATATTTGCCCCCCTGGAGAGTTCTTATGAAAATTTCTCGTCTCTTCACCAATTCCGGTGAAAATGTTTATGACCGTTTCGAATACACGACAAGGACTTCAGTACTGCGCAATCCTGACGGATCGAAAGTTTTCGAAATGACGGATATCGAAGTCCCTAAACAATGGTCCCAAGTTGCTGCTGATATTCTTGCTCAAAAATACTTCAGGAAGACTGGTATTCCACTGCGCGACGATAACGGTAATATCTTGACAGACAGTGATGGAAATCCAGTTACCGGTAGTGAACACTCCATAAAAGAGGTTGTCCATCGTATGGCTGGCTGCTGGAGGGAGTGGGGTGAAAAAAACCGTTATTTCGATACGCCAGATGATGCACAGGCGTTTTATGATGAAGTCGCATTTATGATTCTCAAGCAGATGGGCGCACCAAATTCGCCGCAATGGTTCAACACAGGATTAAATTTTGCATACGGAACAACTGGTCCGGCACAAGGGCACTATTATGTTGACCAGGATAGCGGTGAAGTCAAAGAGTCAGAGGATGCCTATGGCAGACCACAGGCACATGCCTGTTTTATCCAGTCGGTCAGTGACGATCTTGTTAACGAGGGTGGTATTTTTGATCTCGCTATCCGTGAGGCCAGGGTATTTAAATTTGGAAGCGGTTCAGGAACGAATTATTCAAATCTGCGATCAGGAGGGGAAAAGTTGAGTGGAGGAGGAAGTTCCTCTGGTTTGATGAGTTTTCTTAAAATTTTCGATTCTGCTGCCGGTGCAATAAAATCAGGCGGGACAACACGACGTGCCGCTAAAATGGTGATAGTCGATATTGACCATCCTGATGTTGAAAAATTTATTGAATGGAAGGCAAAAGAAGAGGACAAGGTTGCTTCTCTGGTTGCAGGCTCCAGAATCTGCTCGCGTTTTCTTCAAGCCATTGTCGAAGAAGCTCTTGCAAGCGGTGTTGACCATAAATCAAACCCAAAACTGCACAATCTCATACAGAATGCTCTCAGCAGAGCTGTTCCGATGAGCTATATCATCCGTGTACTTGCTTTGGTTGAACAAGGCTATACAACGCTTGATTTTGATGAGTATAATTCGAATTACGAGTCTGAAGCCTACCACACCGTTGGAGGTCAAAATTCCAACAATACAGTTCGTGTCACAAACGAGTTCATGAAGGCAGTCGAAAATAACGATATCTGGCAGTTACGAGAGCGCACAACGGGTAAGATAGCAAGAGCTGTCAACGCTCGCGACCTGTGGGAGAAAATTCTACTGAGCGCATGGAAATGCGCCGATCCCGGCTTGCAGTTCGATACAACCATCAACGAATGGCATACCTGTCCCGAAAGCGGGCGCATCAATGCAAGCAATCCTTGTTCCGAGTACATGTTTTTGGACGATACGGCATGTAATCTTGCAAGCCTGAACCTGATACATTTTATTGACGAAGCTTCAGGAAAAGTTAAAGTAAAGGAGTTGCAGCATGCCTCCCATCTATGGACAATCGTGCTTGAAATTTCGGTACTGATGGCTCATTTTCCGTCCAAAGAAATTGCGCGTTTAAGTTACGAATACCGAACGCTTGGCATCGGGTTTGCAAATATGGGCACAGTGCTTATGGTGCTCGGAATTCCATACGATTCACCAAAGGCACTTGCCATAGCCGGAGCCATATCCGCGTTGATAACCGGTCAGGCCTATTTGACTTCTGCGGAGATGGCACACGATCTTGGAACATTTGCCGGTTACAACGCAAATGCCAAGGATATGCTTCGTGTTATTCGTAACCATCGACGGGCGGCCAGAAACATGTCCGAAGAAGAGTACGAAGGCCTTTCTATCAAGCCGCGCGGTATAGATTCCGAGTATTGCTCCAAAGAGCTTTTTGAAGCAGCAGGAAAGGTCTGGGATGAAGCGCTTCAGAAAGGAAAAAAGTCTGGATATCGTAATGCCCAGGTAAGTGTTATTGCTCCTACAGGTACCATCGGGTTGGTTATGGATTGCGATACCACCGGTATTGAACCGGAGTTTGCCATTGTCAAATTCAAGAAACTGGCAGGTGGAGGTTACTTTAAGATTGTCAATCAGTCAGTGCATAACGCTCTTGAACGGCTAGGTTATAACAATGCGCAGATTGAAGATATCGAACATTACTGTAAGGGATATGGAACTCTTGCAGGATCCCCCACAATCAATCGTCAATGGCTCAAAAGCAGGGGGTTTACTGATGATAAGATAGAAATCGTTGAGTCTCAGCTTGATACTGTGTTTGATATCCGCTTTGCTTTCAACAAATGGATTCTTGGTGAGAACTTTACTGCCGCCTTAGGGTTCACTGACGAACAACTCAACGATCCGGATTTTGATATGCTTCAGACTCTTGGCGCATCCATGGAGGATATCGAAGCCGCCAACGACTATGTTTGCGGCACCATGACCATTGAGGGTGCTCCTCACCTGAAGCTTGAGCATCTTCCTGTATTCGATTGTGCCAGCAAATGTGGCAAAAAAGGAGTTCGCTACATAAAACATATGGCGCACATCCGCATGATGTCAGCGGTACAGCCGTTTATTTCAGGCGCAATTTCCAAAACGGTCAATATGCCCGGTACTGCCACGACTGCTGAAATTGGCGAGGTCTACCAGTCAGCCTGGCAGCATATGGTAAAGGCTGTCACTGTCTATCGCGATGGATCAAAACTTTCCCAGCCGCTCAATATATCGAGCTACCAGGACCTCGATGAAGTTATCATGCTTGGAACAGAAGAGAGCCTTGACGAAACAAAAGGCCCAAAAGAGGTTCAAGAAAGAATTATCGAGCGTGTTTATCACCGTTCGGAACGCAGGCATCTGCCGAAACGCAGAAAAGGGTATATACGTGAAGCCTATGTTGGAGGGCACAAAGTGTTTCTAAGGACAGGGGAGTATGAAGATGGTGCGCTTGGAGAGATTTTTATAGACATGTATAAGGAAGGCGCTTCCTTCAAAGGGCTCTTGAACTGTTTTGCCGTGCTTGCCTCCAAGGCTTTACAATACGGCATGCCTCTCGAAGAACTTGTTGACAGCTTCACCTTTACTCGCTTTGAACCAGCGGGTGCAGTACAGGGCCATAATGCCATTAAAAATTCCACATCAATTCTCGATTATGTGTTCCGTTCCATAGGATACGACTATCTTGGCCGTAAAGACTTTGTACATATCAAAGCTGTTGACGAGCTTCTGGATACAGATATCGAAGGCAAACTGAAAAGCAACGGCGCCTCAGACCATACCCAAATTATTGAACCGACGCTTGTGGTTCATGCTGATTCAGGTCACTCTTCGGTTCGTCCAAGTCAGGCTTATCAGGCTAAAGTGCAGGGGTATACCGGAGAACAGTGTGAAAACTGCGGCTCAATGCGCGTCAAGCAGAACGGAACCTGTAAAGTTTGTGAAGACTGCGGTATGACAACAGGCTGCTCTTAAAGGGCAGCCGCCGGTCTGAATCCGGTTGCAGATTGTTCAATAGTTGTTTCCTCAAGGTTAAGTCCTTTAATTTGCAAAGTTCTGAACGGTGAATGACGAACCAGCTCATAATCATGGGTGCCGATAAGGACTATGATACCCTTCTGGTTAATCCTTTTCAGATACTCAAGGATTTCCAGAGAGGTATCGGGGTCCAGATTTCCGGTTGGCTCATCAGCAAGAATAACGAGTGGTTCGCGAACCAGAGCCCGTGCAATTGAAATCCTCTGTTGCTCACCCCCTGAAAGGCTGAGAGGCAATTTATTCACCGCATGATCAAGACCTACACTCTCGAGCGCGTGCATGACTTTATCCTTGATAAGTCTTTCCTTCGTACCGGTTACCTGAAGTACAAAAGCCAGATTATCGTAAACATTGCGGTCTTCAAGCAGGCGGAAGTCCTGGAAAACAATTCCCAATTTTCTTCGTAGAAGAGGAATCTGCCGTTTTTTAATAGTGCGCGAACTGTATCCGGCAATCCTGATTTCTCCCTTTTTAGGACGTATATCCATATAGAGCGATTTGAGGAGCGTCGTTTTTCCACTTCCGCTTTTGCCGACAATATAGACAAGCTCCCCAGGCTGAACAGTCAGATTGAGATTTTGGAAAACAAGTTTTTTATTGAGTTCAAGATCAACATTGATAAAAGAGATCATAACGTTCGCAAAGTTTTATTTCTATTTCGGGCAATTTTTATCGCAAGCAGCGTAGCTTCATGAAAACTTCTTTCAGAGGCAATTCCTTTTCCAGATATATCAAATCCTGTTCCATGATCAGGTGATGTCCGCACAATCGGCAGGCCAAGTGTAACGTTTACACCAGTATCGAAAGCAAGAACCTTGAACGGCAAAAGGCCTTGATCGTGATACATAGCCACAACAATATCATAGTTTTTATACTTTTCAGCTCCAAAAAAGCCATCAGCTGGAAACGGTCCATCAATTTTCATACGCGCTGAAAGTCTGTCGATGCAGGGTCGGATAATTTCCTGCTCTTCACATCCCATCACGCCACCATCAGAAGCATGAGGATTAAGGCCGAGTAAAGCAATACGGGGATAAGTAATTCCAAAATCGATGACCAGGGATTGAGCAAGTGCCTGGAGGAACATGTCAAGATCCATTTTCCGGATCAGAGCAGGAACCCTTTCAAGCGATTCATGAATGGTGGCCAAGGCAACCTTCAGGTTCAATACCGGATCAAAGAACATCATCGTGGGTGAAGGTATATCGAACAGCCTGCCAAGGAACCCGGTATGACCTGATTCTGTATATCCTGCAAGAGAAATAGCTTCCTTGTGAATCGGTGCTGTAACAAGTGCTTCACAAACACCCTCCCGGCAAAGATCAGCTGCTGCGTAAATCGACTCCATTGCAATCCTTCCCGCCGCAGCCGATATTGTACCGGGAATTATGGTATCAGGCTCCGCGACACTAAGCACAGGAAGAACCCCTGACCAGGCATCATTCCCCTTTTTAATCCAAGAAGCTTCGTCGACCAGTTCAAGTTTTACAGGTAGATCAAGCGCTTCTCTATAAAAGTCCATGACGGAAAACGATCCGGCTACAAGAAAAGAATGACCGGAGCGCTCAAGTTTCAGAAAGCTTTTCAGAATTATTTCCGGCCCGATGCCGTGGGGATCACCGGCTGACCAGACAATACGCATCGTTAAAGTCTTTTGTATGCATTAGCAATCTTGTCATCCTTTTTAACCCCTTTCAGAGCCATCAGGAATAATACGGGTTCGGGTAAAATCATAAAAAAACCAGCTTCCGGTTTGTGTGTGACTATTGCTCCAGCGTTCTGTAAATACTGGTTTAGAAAATGTGCTGCAGTAAGACCAGAGAAGAGATCACCAAGAAAGAGCAGGATGGCAAAAAGGATAATCTTGCTCTGCAAAGCGCGGTTCTTAAACAGAAAGATAGCAACAAGCGATAAGACAGCAGTTAACGGTGAAAATACACCTGCCGCAAAACAACTTTCAGTGACATACATGATACCGGGTGTGCTGAAAGTTGCAAAATCAGAAATAACAAAAACCCTTCCTGCGCTAAAGCTCCAGAAAGGTAAAAAAATACTTCCAACTGCTAGCAATCCGGCAAGGAAAAGGTAAAGATTTTGAATTCTGGCTACCATGGTTTCGGGCGGTTAAGCGTCAATTAAATAAGTAGCCCCAATATACATAATCAGTAGAAAAGAGTCCTGAAGGAAAAAAGTGTAATGTTGTTATGAGAAGGGCATTAAGGTATTACAAGAGTGCCCGATGCTGGGTATGCAAAATCTCGTTTAAGCGGTATTTACAACTACCCATTTATTGATGAACTTTAACCAATTGCGACTGGCTTACTCACCAAAACATCTTCAAACATGGCACAAAGTAAAGTCAAATGGTTTAACGACAAAAAGGGATATGGTTTTATTGTGAATCCCAAAGGCGGAGAAGACATTTTTGTACATTATTCAAATATTGATTCACAGCATCGTTTCAAGCTCCTGCGGCCAGACGCAGACGTGGATTTCGAGCTTGACAGCAAAGGGAGCCTGCCCCATTTACTGTAATACTTGGAGTTGGAAATTCTCCTCAAATTGAGCCGCAAATTCTACCGGTGTTAACCCACTCAATGCACTATGCGGCCGGTTATTATTG
>Ga0194037_1000005_pt1 | contig 191895 bp, 189 predicted proteins | sample JunL306m_MetaG_FD_148653 | JGI IMG/M metagenome (GOLD analysis project Ga0194037, IMG submission 148653) | Anoxic zone freshwater microbial communities from boreal shield lake in IISD Experimental Lakes Area, Ontario, Canada - Jun2016-L304-6m | ecosystem: Environmental > Aquatic > Freshwater >...
CCCGAGCCGCCACTGGACGAACTATAGCTGCTACTGGATACGCTACCCGAAAAGCTAGACATCGACGAGCTAAAGGCCGCCATATTAAAGGCATTATTGCCAACATACCAACCAGGGGTCACATTCTGCTGTTCGTAATATTCACCCAGCACTTTAGTCCATTCTTTTTCAATTCCAAACAACACTGCATAGGGCAATACCCTTTCGTATAAATGAATCATCATATCAGTGTCATTAGTATTGACTGGTGTTTTTTCAGCGCCCATCGGACTTTGCAGTATCTTAATACGATCAGCCTCAGCGCATTTAATATACACCTGCAAACCTTTTAAATAATCATGCAATTCACGGCCTTTTATAGACAGCGGTTTGATTGAAGCGACTACTAATATTCCCATTAATGTAAAGAATAACCCAGTTACAATATTCAAAAAACCAAGTTCCGACGACATTGAAGCCAACCACATAATCATCGCCTGCAAAGCTGTTATTACAACCAGAGTTATCATCAATTTTTGCAATTTTTTATCACTAATATAATAGCCGTTTTGTTTGGAAAACAACTTAACATCCTTGTAGCACTTTTTTAATGATTTTGAAGTTTCATAGTTAAATTTATTCGGATCAATTTCATATCTAGCTCCACTAACTGGATTATCGCCAAATAGCGCTGCGACAATCGCTTTTTCGGTATCATCCAACCCATCAGAATTAATATATTCCAAACTATAACCAACTTTATTGAATAATTTTTTTTCAGCTTGAATAACTTTTAAGTTACGTCGCACCGCCAAATCAATATATATCGCAGACGACCCACGTAGCCTCTTTGCCCTCAATAACTGACGACAGCGCAACATCGACGCCTTTGGGTGGCAAATATTCAGCAATTATCGTGCCCCGCCCCTTAGCACCAAGGCCAAGAGTTAATTTTAAGACAATTAAAACAATCAACAATATTAGTCCGACAGCACCAGATATTATAAACGAGTACATCGCCAAAAAATCGGACAATGTCATTTTATAATCAGCAAAAGTATGAGGCTTGAACCCAGATATAATCGTCATGTTTTCACCAACACCGAGGTCTGTCACATTAGCCGTAATTACATCGCCAGATTTTATAATGTCACATTTGCTGTTTGAACTAAATTGGCCATAATAACATGCATTGCTATCTGTCACCTGCCCAGTAATTCCTGCCCCTAGATGTAATCTAGCTGTAACACTATAAAATTTTTGACTCCATCCAGTGCCATTAACGTCCCAATAAAATTCATCGTCATTAGTATCGGCAAAATACCGCGTCACATCAGTTTGTGAATATTTAATTACATATGTTTTTAAACCATGAACATAAGTATCGCTATCACCAATGCGCAAGATTAAGTTTGAATTATTCCAATAGGTTGAATAGTTTAATTCGCTGTCATTTTGGTCTGTGACTGATTCGATATTTAGTTTAGTTGTATGACCGTCGTAATTAGCGATGATCGCCCGCTCGATACCGTGATTTTGGTCATAGTTTGGGAAATCAGCCGTGATCTGTTCAACTGTCTTTAAAGTTGAATGGCCACTTGAATCTTTATCCAAATAATAATCGGCCTGAAAATCAGTAATCGTAAAATTACTGGTATCAGCATAAGTTAGATTTATATTAAGTACCGATACTAAAACTACCGCGATTAGCCCCAAAATAAATCGTTTCATACTATTAGTATAGCAAATTTTCAAAGGGCCTATTGCGGCTCTTAGCCAATATTGGCGATTTCGTAAGTCACTTCACCTTTTGGGGTGACGATAGTGGCTGTGTCGCCAACTTTTTTACCAAATAATGCTATGCCAATTGGTGATTCGTTACTGATTTTGCCAGCCAGTGGATCGGCTTCGACAGGTCCAACAATTGAGTAAACAAATTGTTTTTTACCCAGTTTCAATTCAACTTGGCTACCTAGTGTGACTTTTGATTTGCTGCCACTCTTAATAATTTCAGAATTTTGCAAAATATCTTCAATTTCAGCAATACGAGTTTCAACTAAGCCTTGCTCTTCACGAGCAACGTCATATTCAGCATTCTCACTTAAATCACCAAATTCACGCGCTTCAGCAATCTTGGCAGCGACTTCACTGCGGCGACCAATTAAAGTCGTCAACTCTAAACCAAGTTCTTTTTGACCTTCGATAGTGATTTGATATTGTTTTTTCATAATTTAAATTCCTCTTTCCAATATAAAAAGTGTCTTTTGAAAGTAAATATACGCTATATATAGCGTAATTTTACCTAGTACCTTTTATAGTCAGCTTAGTTTAGCAAGCAGTTGCTCGCGTGTCAATAACTCTTTTTCACCATTTTTGCGTGCAACAAATTCATAAACATTATCAGCCATCATACGATCACTAACAGTGACCCTGTATGGTACACCAATTAATTCGCTGTCAGCAAATTTTTGGCCTGGTCTAACAACGCGATCATCGTATAATACTTCGATACCTTTGTCGGTTAGTTCTTTATATAGTTCATCGGCATGGGCCATAGATTTTTCATCACCAATACCCACTAAATACACCTTAAATGGCGCAATAGCTTCTGGCCAGACTAAACCTTTATCGTCAGCAAATAATTCAGCCACAACACCCATCAAACGGCTGACGCCAATACCATAGCAGCCCATGATAATCGACTGCTTCTCGCCTTTTTCGTCGGTATAATAAACGCCTAGCGCATCAGTATATTTTGATTCCAAATGGAAAGTATTACCTACTTCAATGCCCTTTTTTTGAACCAATTTACTGCGGTCTAACCCTAGTTTTGCCAAATTTTCATCTGACATGATCTCTTCATTAACAGCGATATTTTTGGCTTCGTCGATATAAATCGTGTCTTCGCCAACTTCACTTAGGGTTTGAAATTCATCACTAAATCTTGGCGTAAATATACCACCATCAGCATAAGTTCGGTATGTGATGCCGCCCAAGCCTAATCGTTCATAAACCCTAAAATAGGCCGCAACAATCTTTTCATATTCTTGTTCATGTTGTTGTTGATCACGGCTGAAAGTATACATGTCTTTCATCAAAAATTCGCGACCACGCAAAAGTCCGCTTTTTGCCCGTAATTCATTGCGAAACTTACTTTGAATTTGATACATCGCAAATGGCAAATCTTTGTACGAATTTAAATAATTACTGGCGGCGTCAACAATTGGCTCTTCGTGAGTCAATCCAACACCTAATTCAGTTCCATTAACTAATTTGGTCTTGAACCAATTATCAACTTTGGCATCATCCCAACGATCAGTTTTTTCCCAAATATCCTTGGGTTGCAATGTCGTCATCATCACTTCTTGACCACCAACAGCGTTCATTTCTTCACGAACAATCTGCTTAATGTTTTCAATCACACGCAAACCAAGTGGCATATATGCGTAAACACCCGCCATCTCTTTATGAATAAATCCAGCCCTGATTAATAGTTGAGCATTCTTAGCAACTTCGTCAGATGGAACACTTTTACTGGTTTTGGTGAATAGTTTAGAAACTCGCATATTTACTTAATTATAGTTAATAATGATGTATTAATAAAGAGGAAGTAAAATGCGATGTCATTTTTCATCATGTGCGACAGAATTGGTGACCAAATGCTGTTATAATCATCTTATTATGACAAAGAAAAAACTTTTACCATCAAAAAAAGAATTTCCAACCGATTGGTATACAACAATTATTAGATTAGCCGACCTGGCTGATTATGGCCCATCCAAAGGCTCGATTATCATCAAACCTTATGGCTATGCTATCTGGGAAAATGTCCAGAACGCCATGAATCCACTAATTAAACGAAAAGGTGTCGGTAATTCCTATTTTCCACTATTAATTCCAATGAGCTTACTTGAAAAAGAAGCCAGCCATATCGAAGGTTTTTCACCTGAACTAGCCGTGGTTACAATCGCTGGCAATGAAAAATTAGAAGAACCACTGGTCGTCAGACCAACCAGCGAAACAATCATGTACAATGCCTACGCCAACTGGGTCCAATCTTGGCGCGATCTACCAATCATGATGAACCAATGGAATAACGTCGTTCGCTGGGAAAAACGCACTACCCCATTCCTACGTACTAGCGAATTTTTATGGCAAGAGGGTCATACCGCTCATTCCACACTAGATGAAGCCCTTGAAACTCAAAAATGGGCCATGGATATGTATAAAAATATCTACAACAACTATTTTGCAATTGACGGCTGCATTGGCTATAAATCAAAAGCTGAACGCTTTTCTGGCGCCGACGAAACTATGACCTTCGAGGCATTAATGCCAAGTGGTAAAGCATTACAAGCTGCTACTTCACACAATTTAGGACAAAATTTCAGCAAACCATTTAACATATCCTTCCAAACCAAAGACGGCGTTGACGAATTTGCCTGGCAAACCAGCTGGGGTCTATCAACTCGTTCCATCGGCGGTCTAATTTTGACACACGGCGATGACGACGGATTAGTTTTACCACCAAAACTTGCCCCAATTCAAGTAATCATCGTTACCGTTAATATGACAGAATCCGAAACAAAATTCGCTAACGAGCTAAAAACTACTCTGGAAAATGGCAATATACGGACCGAGATTGATACACGCGATGACGAGCGATTTGGATTTAAATTGAATAAATGGGAAGTCAAAGGCGTCCCTATTATTTACAAAATTGGCGCCCGAGAAGTCGAAAATCAAAAAGTTACCGCCAAAGCCCGTTTTAACAAAGAAGAACGAGAAATTTCAATTGAAAATAGTTTAGATGAGACGACCAAATGGCTGGCTGATATTCAAACAGCCATGTTAGCAAACAGCGCACAAAACTTGACCGAAAATACTCGCTCGGCCGCTGATTACGATGAATTCAAATCAATCATTACTACTCATAAAGGATTTGTAAAAGTCTTCTGGAATGACAACTCTGAAATTGAAGAAAAAATCAAAAAAGAAACAACCGCTTCTAGTCGTTGTATGATTGTTGATCACCAAGAAAAAGTCGGCAAAGACTTTATAACCGGTGAACCTTCATCAACCGAATGGATATTTGCTCAAAGCTACTAATGTAAACTGACAATAAACAGGAAATAGAATGCGATACCATTTTTTGCCATATGCAGCAAAATTGACGACCAAATATTACCAGTTGATTCACGCAACAAACATAAAATAACACTTAAGGCAAACGTATCAACACCCAAATTCCAGGCGCCATGCAAAAATCCAAAAGTTACGCTTGTTAAAAGTATTGCAACCCAAATTGGCAAATATTTTTTTATTTTTCCATACAAATAGCCACGAAATAATACTTCTTCGGCAATCGGCGCAACTACAACCAGTGTAATGAAGGCCAAAATCAATTCGTATCTTTGATTAATGCCGCTAAAACCAGTATCTTGAGCTTGATTAATGTCAAAGCCAGGCAAGATTTGAGTTGTAATATATATCAAAATCGCTGATAAAAATATATAAATAATCAAACCAGCTGGTGCCATTAATATATCCGTCCAGGTTGGCAATCTAGTTAAACCAATATCCTTTAATGACGTACTTCTTTTTTTAATCAACCAAGGCAAGCCAATTACTATTATTAAAGTTATTAAATATATAGCCGCAGCCGCCGTTGCATTTAAAACAGAGCTATTCAACGACATCACTGGTACACCAACGGCGATTAATAACCTTAATGCCACAACAACTATTATCTGCGTCATATAAAAACTGACAACAACCCATACCGGCAAAGCTAAGGCTTTGATGAATTTTGGCAATTTAGAATAATTTTGCAACATCAGCGATTGTAACTAACAATGTTAGCCCCATTAATAATGAAAAACCGACTGTTTGAATTTTTTGCTCGCGCTCTTTGGTTAATTTCTTTTTAAACAACTTAAAAGCAACAATCGTAAACCATCTGCCGCCGTCAAGCGCTGGAATTGGCAAGATATTCATGACCGCTAATGACAACGAAATTATTGCCGTCAAAAAGACCAATTGAGTCACCCCTGCCTGCTGAGCGGCTGGAAATATCGTTCCCAAAATACCAATCGGACCAGATACACCATCACTTACCGATTGCAAATCAGCTGAGGCCTGCTGACGCACAGCCGAATCAGGATTAAATTGTGCAACCAAGCCATTTACCAAATTACCAAGCATACCACCTAAACTGGATAGTGTTAGCCACGTAAATTGCGCTGTTGTTGCAACACCAACAATTGGCGCCGACCAAGTTGATTTGATTAAATCACGTTGACCTAAACTTGCTCCAAAATAGCCACCATTTTCACCCGTACCCAAAGTTACTTGAATAGTTTTTTCAACACCAGCGCGATTATAAACGACTTCGACTGTTGTGCCTTTATTCTGTCCCGACAGTTCAATCATTCGATCGGCCGTTAATACCTGCTGGCCAGCAAAACTGATAATCGTATCGCCCGTTTTTATACCCGCTTTTTCAGCTGCATGACCAGCCGTTAAACCAGCAACCATAACTGGCTGATTAATAATCGTCGTATCACCCGCTACCGTAAATTGATCTGGCAAAACTTTTGGTAAACCAGTTAATGCCAAAATTGACAGTAATACCACCGCCACAATCCAGTTAGCAACTACGCCGGCAAATAATATCCGCGTTTTTTGCCAAAAAGTCGCTGCCCCATAATCACCTGGTTTATCAGCGGCATCATACTCGCCTTTCAGGCTAACAAAACCACCCAGTGGTAACCAGTTTAAAGTGAGTAGTACGCCATTTTTCAACTTTTTCTTCCAAGCTCGTGGCGGCATACCAATACCAAATTCTTTTACGACGACACCATTACGACGAGCAATAACAGCATGCCCAAGTTCATGAACTACAACCAAAAATACTAGGATAAAAAGCCCAATAATAATTCCGACTAATAAACCCATATTTACCCCCCAAATCGCCTTGAGCGTCGGTTAAACTCTGTTAATATATCCATGACGTCGTCTTTGGTCATGTCAGGCCATAATTTGTCAATAAACATAATTTCGCTATATGCTATGCGCCACAACATAAAATTTGACAATCTTTGTTCGCCACTGGTTCGAACGACCAAATCAATTGGTGGCACCTCGGGTGAATAAAGATTTTTCTCAATCAATTCCGGCGTAACATCATCAGCCGACACGCCAGACCTAACGATATTTTTTACCGCATCAACAATTTCTAGTTGTCCACCGTAATTAAAACAGATTGACAATGTACCAGTTGTATTATTGGCAGTTACCTTTTCGGCGTTATCAATTTCTTTTAGCAAACGGTCACTCAAATTTTCGCGAGACCCCAAAATATCCAGTTTAATATTATTTTTTTCAAAGATCGGTAAGTCTGACGTTAATGATTTAATTAGTAACCCCATAATTCGACTAATTTCATCTTCGCTACGCTTCCAATTTTCAGTGCTAAATATATATAGTGATACAAATTTAACACCAGCTTCAAAAGTCGCCGTCACAATATCTTGGACGGTATTATAACCTGCCAAATGGCCTTCATAGCCTGGCAAACCATGCTTTTTAGCCCAACGACGATTGCCGTCAACAATAAAGCCAATATGATTAGGAATAATAGATTCAGTCATTAAATTGTCAAAATATCTTTCTCTTTAGTTCTAAATAATTCATCGACTTTGGCATTCTCGGCTGCCATAATACTATCAATTGTCTTTTCAACACGCTTAACATCATCTTCGGATAATTCTTTGGCTTCTTTTTTGCGTTTAGCTTCTTTCAAAGCATCTTGACGAATATTACGTAGTGCAATTTTTGCCTCTTCAACTTTTTCGCTAGTTTGTTTAACCAACAATTTACGTCGTTCTTCGGTAAGTGGTGGTACTGGTACGCGTATTACGCGACCATCATCACTAGGGTTAAATCCTAGGCTTTGATCATTACGAATCGCCGCACTAATAGCCGTAATACTGCCCGGATCAAATGGCGTAATCTGCAACAATTGAGCCTCGGGTGCTGTAATATTAGCCACCTGGTTTAACGGCATTAAAGTTCCGTAAACTTCAACCTTCACTCCCTCTAATTGGCCTGGGTGCGCCCGACCGGTACGAACTTTTTTAAGTTCTTCGGTGTAATGATTAATCGCCGTTTCAAATCTGCTTTCGTAGGGTTTTGTGTCAAACATAATATATCTATTGTAACAAAATGACCACGTATTTTCTACGTGGTCATTTAATATCAATCTGAATTGTTAGTCGTTGACGCCTAATTCAATTCGTTTAAATTGACGAATGATTAGGTTTTCGCCAGTTTTAGCAATGTTTTCTTTAACAAAATCTTCAACAGTTTGCTTGTCATTTTTGATGTATTCTTGTTGCATCAAAACTTTTTCAGCAAAGTGCTTTTTAACCTGACCATCAACGATTTTATCAATCATATCGGCTGGTTTTTTGCCTTCAGTAACAATACGTTCTTTGGCTTCACTGCGAACACGATCAAGTTCGGCCGCAGGAATATCAGCTTCACTGACATAAATTGGTGACATCGATGCAATTTGCAATGCAATCTCGTGCGCAAAAGACTTAAAGCCATCAGTACGGGCTACGAAATCAGTTTCACAGTTAACTTCAACGATAACGCCGATGCGTCCACCATGAACATAGCTGTCAATTAGTCCTTCGCGAGCTTCACGATCGCCTTTTTTCTCGGCTTTGGTAACGCCTTTTTTGCGAAGTACTTCTAGGGCTTTATCAAAATCGCCACCAGCTTCAACTAATGCTGTTTTAGCATCAGTCAAACCAATACCACTTAATTCTTTTAACTTTTTGATATCTTCGATCGATACGCCCATCACTTAATTCTCCTTTGTATCAGTTTTTTCGATTGTTTCGACTGTTTTATTTGAAACGGCACCTTCAGCAATTGCTGCACGTACATAATCAAGGATTAATTGTACGCCTTTGATAGCATCATCATTGCCTGGGATAACATAGTCAACCAAAGTTGGATTTGCATTTGTATCAACAATCGCAACTACTGGAATTCCCAATGTGTTGGCTTCTTTGATAGCATTCATATCACCGATAACATCGATTACAAACAATGCACCTGGTTTGCCGCTTAAATCTTTGACACCACCGTATTTAATATTCAAATCATCGATTTCTTCTTGGTAGCGTTGAACTTCTAATTTAGAATAACGTTTTTCCAAGTCACCTGAAGCCATGCGCTTTTCAAGGTCTTTTAGTTTTTTAACTTGTTGAGATACAGTTGAAACGTTTGTTAACGTTCCACCCAACCAACGATCAGTTACGAATGGCTGATTGATTGCTTCGGCTGTAGCCCGAACGATGTCCTTGGTGTGTTTTTTAGTATTAACAAATAATACTTTTTTGCCGCTTGATACAACTTTGGTCAAAAATGGCAAAGCCACTTCCAAACCTTCAACTGTCTTTACCAAGTCAATAATGTGACTGTCTTGGCGTTTACTGTGAATGTAAGGCGCCATTTTAGGGTGCCAACTGCTCGTTTTGTGTCCGAAATGAACACCAGCTTCGAGTAAAGCTTTAATATCGACATCTACTGCCATAATATTTGAACTCCTTTTTCTTCGCTTGCGTACCCGATTAATTACCAGGAGTTATCTACGCAAACTGCTTCATTAAAATTGTTTACCTGACTATCTTAACACCTTGGGTGGTTAAAATCAATACATTTCTTATTCTCCCGTCCACCACCACTAAGTTCATACAAACGGCCACTCTACGTGTGACTTCGTCAGCACGTGGCGTTCGGCCTCCGCTACCGCTTCGCATCCGTTTGCAATAAACCAAGTGGTGTTGGACGCATCCCTTCACACTTTCAAAACTGTATATTTTTTACATAAACTTATCACACTAAAATCATCATTTGGCACAAAATCACCTCTAGATATATCGACAATTAATTCTACGACTCCTTTTCTGAATGTATAAGAATTTGCCTGTTTTAATATACCAAAATATGAATTAATTAATTGTTTAAATTCAAAATTTTTATCAAAATCACTGATTTTAGCATTCGAATAGTTCAAAATATATAGTCCTTCATACACTTTACGATATAAATTACTTTTTATTCTTTTCCCGACTAAAATCCTATATGGTTTTATAAATGCGCCTAAAAAATTAACTCCCTTATTGGAGTTCTGCAAATATATTTTCTTTGGATGAAGCTTTAATGATAAATTGGACGCTAAATATTTTTTAATTTCTTTAATAGCCCATATTAATCGCTCTTTATCATTATCGACAAAAATCATATCATCCACATATCGTCCGTAATATTTAAATTTTAGCTCCCGTTTTATGAATTGATCAATTTCATTCAGATAAATATTTGCGAAAAGCTGAGATGTCAAATTACCTATCGGTAGACCTTTATTTTTACCAGAAAAGAACAGACTTTTTGATTTTGGCAACCCTTGCCACGACTCTCGCCCACTTTTAATTATGCAATCTTTCGTTGGGTCGCAAAAAATAACCTTTTCAACCAAAAATAATATTAAATCTAACTCACAAATCAACTTGTCTTGACGTTTAATAATTTGCGTTTTAATAATTTCAAAAAGTATCGTTTTATCAATCGACATAAAATAACCTTCTACATCTAATTTCATTATGTAGGCGTCTTTTTTATAGTTTTGGCTACATGACTTTATAAAATAGTCAGCTCTTTTTATACCATACGAAGTACCTTTATTTACGCGACAACTGTAACTATCATTTATAAAAAGTGGGTCGAATATTGGATTAATATAATTAAATATCAGATGATGGACTACTCTATCCCTAAACTCACTTGCAAAAACTTCTCTTTTGACTGGTTTTTCGATAATAAATGCAGAATAAGGCCTGGGCTTGTAACTTCGTTCATTAATTTCGTGGAAGAGTTGTACCAAGTTTTTCTCATATTCAAGTTCAAATCCCAAAGAACTATTAGAATTTCGTTTATTTTTACGAGCATCATAATAAGCCTGAAAGATATCCTCAATCAGGCTATATTCGTGAGTAATTTGTATATGTTTTTCTGTCATATATTTTACTTTTTAATCAATTTTCTAGGCATCGTACCGAAAAGCCGTTCGCCTTGTCATTCGTGTTACGGTTCACCGTCGCGTTACCCGAGTTCAAGTTACGTTCCCAAGCACTAGTGCTCGACTCCGAACTAGACCACAAGTTAGCGTTCGACGACAGATTGTTGAAGGACCCGTCGGTGTTGCGGTTGCCGGCAAGCGGGACAGTAATCATATACCTCTTTACTAAAAGAAAATGTCTTTTGGTAAATTATAGACCTCGCTCGCTAAGCGAGGAGATTACTAAATTGATTAGGCGCGCCCACTCGCCAACTTGGCAACGAATGGTTCTGGCCCTTTAGCACTATTTATTTTTGAATAATTTCCCCAACCGGTTAACTGTTTCGACAGTTCCTCGATCGCTAAATTTAATCTGGCAATTCTAGCCACTTGAATTTGTTTTAAATCTTTTAGCAGCCTAATCAATAATCGAATAACCTCAATATTTTCCCTAGCACTAACGATATAATCGACTTTATTATTGCTGCTATTAGCTCGATAAATATTGATTATCATTGCAGTAGTCTCTTTTTTTAGTTCTTCACCAATCGTATATTTATATTCCCGATTAAATTCCTTCGTCAATTTAAATATCTCTAAAAGCAAATCATAACTTTGTTTATAAACAGGCAAATTGTAATATGTCGTCATATTTTTTATCCACCTTATTTTAATAAACATACCATCACGAAATTTTATATTTAACAGCCAAATCTAATTTATTTTGTACAAAAATAGTCAAAGGGTCAAATAGTCAAATCGAACAATCAATTTCCTAGGCAGCGTACCGAAAAACCGCCCGCCTTGCCAAGCGTGTCACGGTACACCGTCGCGTAACCCGAGTACAAGGTACGTTCCCAAGCACTAGTGCTCGACTCCGAACTAGACCACAAGTAAGCGAACGACGACAGAGTGTCGAAGGACCCGTCGGTGTAGCGGAGGCCGGCAAGCGGCATATTCAACCCCGACGTTCCGCCATTTTTCAATTGAGTGCCTTGATTAGTACCGCGCCAAGCAATCGCATCAGCTTGCACCTGAGTCATACCGAGTTGAACCTCTAACACCTTCCAATCGTTGTCAGATGGAATATGTGATCCAGTTGGACAGATGCCTTGAGCGCCGTTAGTTGTGACGTATTGCATGGCTTCATCCCATTGGTATAGACCACCGTAGGTTGTGCAGTTTGATTCAGTGTTGGCGGAACAGTATTTTTCTAGGATTAAGTTGTTAGTTTGAGCAGTTACGCCAGTAACCATAGTACCGACGTTAAGGTTGTATTTGCCCCAGACCTGAGTTCCTATGGCTAGCCAGTTAGCTGGGTCTGTGTCGGCTAGTGTTTCAGGTGTGGCAGATACAGCTATTGGTGCTGAATTATTAGTAATGCGGTATTTAGTCGTATTGGTATTAGTAACATCCAATGTAAAGGTTTGAGGATTAGTCGAGTTGTTGACAGATGCAGCATAGGCAGTCCTGTCAAAAGTATTACCTGAACTGGCTTTCAGGCAGTATCTGGCATTGGCTGGGACTGGGCAATTGTTGGCATCAAAGGAAGTTGGAAATTGTCCTTGTTCGACTTGATATAGCTTAATTGTTTTTGAAGCATTGCCTAGATCAGATTGGAGGGTGGCGACAATAGCTTTTTGAGAGATACCAGTGTAGCTAACTATTGTGATAGCGGCAAGGATACCGATGACTACGATGACTACTAGGAGTTCGACGATTGTAAAGGCTGGCGAAGCTACCTTTATCCTGCGTAGCCTTGGCGAAGCATGGGTGAAACCAGGTTTGGTAGATGGTAGTTTGTAGGTAGTAGGTGGTAGAGTGACAGGTTCATTTTTCGAAGTTAAGAATATTTTATTCATAATATTTTATTCATTTTGGATAACCCCTTATGTGTATACATTTAAAAAACTTAATTATTACTTATGCTTATTATTGTAGCCCCCCCCGTAGAGAAATGCAAGTGATAAATCAATAAACTAGTTTTAATCATAATTCGTCATTCAGTCAATCAGGGTTGAACCCTGATTGACAAATATGTAGATACCTTATCTTCTGTAGTGAACCATGTTTTATTTTTCCTAGGTTCAACCCAGGAATTTACGATATTTACACCTTTCAATGTTGTATACTATACTTTCGACTAAGTAACAGATTTAAAACAGGTGACGTTCGGTGGGGATTGGGCCGGGGAAACCGGACGGCAGGACCCGTGCCGTAAGCGAACAACTTTACCCTTTGACAATTCACCAAAAAACAGATACAATAGTCCAATATGAAAACTAAATTACACCCAACCGAATATCGCCCTGTCGTATTTAGCGACGAGGTGGCTGGGTTTGCGTTTTTGACACAGTCTACCGCGCAAACTACCGAAACTATTAAATGGGAAGATGGCAACGAGTATCCACTTGTTAAAATCCACATCTCATCAGCTTCTCACCCATTCTTTACAGGTGAAGAAAAGATTATCGACACCGAAGGTCGCGTCGATCGCTTTAAAGCTAAATTTGCTGCTGCCGAAGCTCGCAAAGTTGCGCTTGCCAGCAAAGCTAAAAAAGCCAGCACTCGCAAAGCCAGCAAAACTGAAAAGTAGCGCTATTTTAAAAAGAGGTTATCGTCACGATGGCCTCTTTTTTGTTACAATGAATTATGAAAGTTAAACGCTAAAGGAAAATATGGCAAAAATATCGCTCAACATCGACGAATTACAACTCGAAAAAACCGAGCTTACTTCATTTTTGTCATCACCTTCGGCTTATACTGACCCAAATTACACCGTAAAAAATAAACGCCTAACCGAACTTGAAAAAATTCTGGAAAAAGCAATTTTACGCCATACTCTTGAAAACCAACTTGAAGAAGCCAAAGAACTTGCCGGCGGCAATGACGAATTGGCCGAAATGGCAGCCCTTGAAGTAGACGACATCAAAAATCGCCTGGAAAAGTTAGAAGAAGATTTATTTGCAATGCTAGCACCCAAAGACCCGAACGACGAAAAAAATATTATCGTCGAAATTCGCGCTGGCGCTGGTGGCGACGAAGCCAGTTTGTTTGCCGCCGAACTTTATCGTATGTATTTACGTTATTGCGAAACTCACTCACTTAAAACCGACCTTATCAACGAAAGTGCCAACGATTCGGGCGGTCTAAAAGAAGTTATCTTTAGCGTCAAAGGCGACGCTCCATATTCTAAACTTAAATTTGAATCTGGCGTTCATCGCGTGCAACGTATTCCAACCACCGAATCTCAGGGTCGCATTCACACTAGTACGGTTACTGTCGCTGTCTTGCCCGAGGCCGAAGAAGCCGACATCGAAATCAATGCCAATGACTTGCGTATCGATATTTACCGTTCAGGCGGTCATGGCGGCCAATCTGTTAATACAACCGACAGTGCTGTCCGAATCACCCACATTCCAAGTGGTATGGTCGTAATTAACCAAGACGAAAAATCTCAGACCAAAAATAAAGAAAAAGCCATGGGTGTTTTGCGCAGCCGCCTGTTGCAACAAAAAATTGACGCCGAACAAGCCAAACAAACCGCCGAACGCCGTAGTCTAATCGGATCGGGCGACCGCAGCGAAAAAATTAGAACCTACAACTTCCCTCAAGACCGCATTACCGACCACCGCATCGGATACTCACGTAGCAACATTCCTGGCGCCATGAACGGTGATATCGAAGACTTGATCGAACACTTACAAGGCTATGAAAGAGAGTTGAACGCCGCAAATGCCAGCCATTAAAGATTGGATAAGTACAGCAACAACACAATTATCAGTCGCCGAGATAATTAGCGCGCGCCTGGACGCCGAAGTTCTTTTGGCCTGTGCCATAAATAAGGACCGCACCTATTTGCACGCCCATCCAGAACAAATTCTTGATGATCAACAGACAAAAGACGCCGATGGATACTTAGTCAAGCGCCTAAATCGTATACCAAGCGCCTATATTACAGGTTACAAAGAATTTTACGGACGCAATTTCACAGTCACGCCAGCTACTCTAATCCCCCGCCCCGAATCCGAAGACATTATCACTATCCTAAAAAGCATTGTATTGCCATATTCCAATAGCCATATTCCAATAGCCAACCTAATTGACATTGGCACAGGCAGTGGATGTCTAGGCATTACCGCTAAATTAGAATTCCCCAACCTTGACATTACACTAACCGATATCAGTGCTGAGGCCTTAGAGATTGCATCTTTAAACGCCAAAAAACTATCAGCCAACGTATCATTCCTACAAAATGATTTGTTAAAAAAATACAAAGGCCGACCAGATATTATTATCGCTAATCTACCATACGTCGACAGATCATGGAAACGTTCACCTGAAACCAACTACGAGCCAACACTGGCTCTATTCGCCGATGATGGCGGCAAAGCCTTAATCAATAAATTAATCATTCAAGCTAGTAAAATAATGTCACCTGGCAGTTATTTAATTATCGAAGCCGATCCAGAGCAACACCAAGATTTAATTAATTATGCAAGACAACATTCGTTTACAATCGACCAACAAGCCAACTATATTCTAGTATTTAAACACCAGTAGTAACATTATTGAATGCGACCAACAACATCGCAACAACACTAACTGTAAAGATTAGTGGCAAAATAATATCTACAAGACGAATCTTTTGGTGATGATAGTATGAATCATATGCTTTGAATGTCAAAAATCCAAAACACAATGCAATAATCGAGACTTGCGGTAATAATATTTTGTTGAAAATCGGCAATTGATAAGCAATTGTCCAATGATATGCCAGCCACCCAATTTCGGCCAATACCAATCCCCAAGCTAGACTTAAAAACAAAGTATGGCTTTCGTCGTCATAGTTATTCAACACATGTCGAGAAACAGCGTAACCAATCAACCAAGTCAACAACACAACTGGCGATGACATCCACCCATAAGACACACTACTAAGAGCAGTAACCCCAACAAACAAAGCTACGCCAGCCTGCAACACGACATAAATTCGCTTTGACTGTGGCTTTAACAACACTAACCATGCGATATCGAAAATCGCCAATATACTTTGAAGAATCAGTATTTGAGATTCACTCATACTGGTCAGGCTGGTCGTATACAAGAAAGTTACATAACTAACACTAACAATAAAACTAACCATGTTCGTTTGGATATTAGCAAACCAAAACCGTGGGCGAACAGCAAATATACGCCATTTACTAATTAAAACTAACCCAAACGCTGGATAAACCGATCCAGTAGTTCTAATTAACAACATCAAACCAACCGCTAAAGCTACGTTTAATGCGATATATATGACTTCGTTTAGAAACGAGCGTCTTTTGACAACTTTTAGAAACTCCATATCTGTTACCAGTATAGCACGATTAGACTCACAGTCTAACTAGTAGCCCCAAATATTATCACAAATTTTACATCACCAGTTACTAAAACTGGTGGCTTGGTTGTCTTTATTGTCACATTATAAGTCTTAGATAGTTTAGCGGCCGTGCTTACATTAGCTGTTCCGATTTGATATATTTCAACTTTATCATAGGTACCGTCAGGTGCATTATCAACTGATGAAACAGTATAGCCTGCAGCCGTTAACGTATCAGCCTGCGTTTGTGCGTATCCAGTTTGACCAGTGCCATTCAACACTACAATTGGCGCAGCCTCTTTGACGATTGGATCGCTAGTAATATTCTTTTTAATGAAACTTTGAATCTCACTATAATCATAGATCCCAGCCGAAGGCATCACCACACTGGCACCATCATAATTGCCAGTTGTAACCACAGAATTATCAGCACCGACTAAACTCAACATAAAGATATCAGCTGTTTTAACCTCACTAGAAATTTGCATCAGGGTTCGTATCTCGCTGGTTTGAATATTTGTTCGTAAATTCGCACCAAAGGTGTCGATTAATTTTGTAACTGCACTTAAGTTAGTTAAAGTTCCAGTCGTCATTGCCTTATCTTTTAAGGCCATTAGTATTTTTTGTTGGTTCTTTTCACGATCAAAATTTGAATTGCTCAATCCGTAGGTTGGCGCTACATCACCCCTGGCCATCGACAGATATAATGCATGTTCGCCGTCTAAATGGTATGTGCCGTTATCATATTTAACTAAATAACAAGTGTACTTGCAGCGCCAGTCAAAATTACGATCCAAGACACCCGAATCACCATTGCTACCTTCAATGTCAACATCAACTCCACCAACCGCATCAATTGCTTCTTTAATGACAGTATGATTAACATGAATACCGTATTGAATATCCATGCCAAATATATCGCCAACAAATTTTTGAGTCTGAGTCAGCCTATCTTGCTCGGCCTCAGCAGTTGTTCCATCATCAACGCAACTAAAATATGAATTTATCTTACCTGAATAGCCCGCTACACAAGCCATTCCATATTTTACATACAAATCTCTCGGTACACTAAACATATAAATATTCTTGTTATTCTGGTCAATGCTGACAACCAGCATCGAGTCAGTCAAATTTGCCCCATCATGACCAGGATCGTCCTCAGACGTTCCAAGAATCAAAAAATTACTGCGGCCATTACTGTCTTGTTTCAGTGGCTGATTTTTCAAGATATCTAGAAAACTACCCTGCAGAATATTACTACCAGCACCATAGAATTTGTAGGCCACATACCCTCCAGCAGATAGCGCCGCCAATATAATCAAAATTATTAACCATTTAATAATACGTCGCGCCAAGCTTCGTGGTCTTTTAACCTGACCAGCCAAACGTCGACGTTGACGACGACTAAGTTTTTTAACTGGGGCCTTGTCATCATCAATATCATTCAACGATTCATCAATATCGGATCGTCCCAGTCCACGACCAGTTTGCGGTTCACCAATCGGACGATTAATATCTCCACCATTAGTGTGAAGTGGCCTATTCTCTGATATGTCTGTCAAGGCATAGCGTTTATTTCTTTCGTCATGCAAAGAACCCAGCTGGTCACCAGACCTTCTGGGAATAAAACCGTCAGTAGAGGCATTTTTCTTATTCATAAATACTTATACTACTATACCTAACTTATAGGCATATTAAAACCTTTATATGCATAAGTTTTTCTGTCCATACAGTAATAAAAAGTGTATAGTAGGTGGTAGTAATGGATTCAAGTTTTTTCAGACGCTACCCTGTAATTAAAGATGTCATCAGCATTATTATATTTGTTGCTTGTGTCGCCATCGGCACACTTATAATAAATACATTTGTTTTTCGCAGTTTCAGTGTAGTCGGACCAAGTATGCAAACAACTATGTACACTGGTGATCGCCTGATAGTTAATCGTATTCCCGTCACTTGGGCTCAAATTCAAAATAAAACATATATTCCCGAACGTGGTCAGGTTATTGTCTTTAAAAACCCTTTATTTACAACTGGTGTCAGTGATGAATTTATCGTAAAACGCGTTATTGGATTGCCTGGCGAAAGAGTAATTCTGAAAAACGGCAGCTATACTGTCTTTAATAACGAACATCCATACCCAGACAACGGCTTTAACCCTGATGATACTAATAATGGCGAGCCTGGTAGCCCAACTAGTGGCGCTATCGATGAAGTTGTACCAGATGGCGAATTATTCGTATCAGGCGATCACCGTCAAGGACAAAATTCATTTGATTCAAGAAACGGACTTGGCACAATTCCATTTTATGATGTTGTCGGGCCAGTTAGTGTTCGGATTTTCCCATTCGACAAAATACGAACGTTTTAGTTACCTAATAAATCTTGCAAACGTTCAAACTCTTTTTCGTTTTTGAATTTAATTGTAATTTGTCCAGCGCCTCTAGTATTTGTTTGAATTCTGACATCAGCTTTTAAATGATTTTGAATTCGTTTTAGCTGCGCCCTATATGGCTGTTCAACAATCTTTTTTGGAGAAACAACTTCATGGTCTAAACGATTCTTTTTTAAATCAACTACAAATTGTTCGACTTTGCGGGCTGTCCATTCTTCTTTGATAATTTTTGGAAAAACTTTTTCAATAATATCATCATCAAGCCCAATCAAAGGTTTTGCTTGACCTTCGGATACCTTACCACTAACTAATGCATCCTTTACTAAATCAGGTAATTTCAACAGTCGCAATTTATTGCTGACGGCACTCATCGAACGATTACCAACTCGTTTACCAATTTGCTCGATAGTCAGATTAAATTGATCACGCAATTTTAAATAGGCAGTCGCTGTTTCCATTGGATTCAAATCTTGACGTTGTAGATTTTCAATCAATGAAATTTCTAATCTATGTTGGTCAGTTAAAGTCCTAACTAGGGCAGGTATTTTATCAAGCCCAGCCTGCTTAGACGCCCTATATCGGCGCTCGCCAGCTACAATTTGATAACCACCTTTATATGGTGTGACAATAATTGGCTGCAATACACCATGTTCATCAATTGAATCCGCCAGTTCATCCAGTTCTTCCTGACTAAATTGACGTCGCGGCTGATTAGGATCAATGACTATTTGATCAATTTTAATATTACGCAGTTCACTAACCATTTGATCTTGCGACGCTGTTGGATCAAATGACTCATCCAGCAAGTCAGTTGGGATTAATGATTCAAATCCACGGCCTAAACCATGTTTTTGGCTTTTATTAGATACTGGCACGACTAATCACCTCCTTTGAAAACGCTTTATAGGCACGTGCGCCCTTTGAAAACCTGTCGTAGGCACCAATTGGTAAACCGTGACTTGGTGCTTCAGCTAAACGAATATTTCGTGGGATAACAGTGTCAAATACCTTGCCAGGGAAATGTTTTTTAATCTCTTCGTGCACCTGACCGCTTAAAGTCGTCCTCGTGTCCATCATAGTTGGCAAAACACCCAACAGTTCGAGCATCGGATTCATACCTTTACGCACCAGCTTCATAGTCTCTAGTAACTGTCCTAAGCCTTCTAGGGCATAAAATTCAGCCTGAACCGGCAATAACACATATTTAGCCGCCACTAGCCCGTTAACGGTCAGCAGGCTTAAACTAGGTGGACTATCGACAATAATTACATCATACTCACCCTTACAGGCTTCGATAGCGCTTTTAAGTCGCGAAAAACGTCTGTCAGCCTGAGCTAATTGAACCTCAGCATTCGCCAAACCCGGTATAGTCGGAGCTAAAAAAAAGTTTTTGTAATCAGTTGGGATAATAATTTGGTCTAAAGTAGCTTGTTCAAGCGCTACATCAGACATCGTCAGTTTTAGTTCTTGCTTATCAATACCGAGTCCACTAGTCGCGTTTCCCTGAGGGTCAAAATCAATTAATAAAGTCTTCTTACCGAATTTTGCCATATAATAAGCCAGGTTAACAGCCGTCGTAGTTTTGCCTACGCCACCCTTTTGATTAGTCACTGAAATTACAGTTGCCACGTGTTGATATTCCCTCTCTATTTGAATTCATTATAGCATGAGCACATAAAAAAATCCCCGCAGATTTTGCGGGGATTTTAGTCAGTTATTTGATTGAAGTAATTTCAATCTTGCTGTATTTTTGGCGGTGCCCATTTTCTTTGTGAACACGTTTTTTAGCCTTGTAGCGAATAACGCGGACTTTGTCACCTTTTACGAGGTCTTCGATAACCTTAGCGGTTACTTTAACACCCTTAACGGTTGGCTTGCCGACCTGCGTTTTATCGCCATCGATAACCAACAGTGCATCAAGCGTGAGCTCTTTTGTGCCTTCCTGGAGGAGGTCCACCAGTAGGGTCTCTTTTTCGGCGACAATAAATTGTTTGCCACCGATCTTAACGACTGCTTTTGTCATTTGATAATTCCTTATTACTTTTTACTAATCAATTATCCACTATAACAGATGTGATGGACTGAAGCAATAGCTTCAGCCGCTATTGGAATTTGGCTATTGGCTATTGGCATGAAACTAATTGCCATCTTCTAATTAACCTACTGTGACTCACTGCCATATTCTAATAGCCATATTCCAATAGCTAACTTAAATTTGTCCCCCGCCATACACCAAAATCACGACAAAGCTAAACGATATTAATACCATAACTTTGTATAATCCGTGGTGACGACGCCAAGACAAACGAATAGGTTTTGGTAATCGGCGTCTATAAGCATGCGCTAATAAGGCGACAATGATTGCCGCTGCTATTAATACCAACCCAACAATCACCGCTGGTGTAATTGATTGCAACGCAACTACAAACTGAGTTAATAAATTAAGGCTTCCATTTGATGCTGCCCCATCTGCAACTGGCGCCAATGGTTGAGCTGCAGCCGCTACCGCAACCGTAGCTGGCTTGCCATACAATGCCACGACTAGTATTGTTGGTTGCCCATTCAAATCTCCACCAACAACCGCAAACCCAACATCTTGATAACTTTCTCGCAACAAATTAGCTTTATGTTCGGGCGAATTTAGCCAAGCAGTTACCATTGCATCAGTCGATGTAAAGTCCTTCGCCAAGTTCTCGCCTGCTTCATCGTAATTATAACCAACATCCCCAAACCACTTCCAAGGTTGAACACCATCAGGCGAAATATGATCCCAATATTGTTTAGCAAACATATCCTCAGCCTTTAAATAAGCCGCTTGGTTCAACTTAGCATTCAACTTCAGCGGCAAAAAACCCGCTTCTATCCTAGCTTGATTCGTTTGATCAAATACTGCGTTAATTGTAATGTCTGATTGTATCCCAAGTACCTGGCCTGTCGCCGCCACGTTGTAACCCAACTGAATTCCAATCACAACAAAAGCCAACGCCACTAATCCATAGCCACGAATTAAATGTGGTCGATAGCCGTTTTTATGATGTGGTACAACCGCCATCTTGATATGATGACGCGCCCGCTTTACAACCGACTTAACCAATGTCTTACTTTTGTTTGTCTTCATCTTCACGATGATACTAATATAAAACACTTATGTATGAAAAGCGAGCCACTAATGAACAAATTTCAAATCAATACGTTTGGCAGCTTCTTCAACCCAATCATGTAAACGCGTAAGTTGGTGTCCCATGACAAGTCGCTCATCATCGGATATTTCTTGGCGCTTGGCCAATGCATCCAGCAGGCCTAAAGCTCTTTGAAGATCATCAGAATCGGCTTTGGTCTCTAATATTTTATCAATCTTATCAAAACGTTCAGTCATGTAATTGAATAATCTTGTAAATTCATCAGTGCTCATGGTTCTATTATAACAAACAATTAAATGTTTATGGAAACCATTTTAAGTAGAGGCAAGCCTAATCAAAGTTTTTCGATATTTTTTCACAGTCAATTTAACTGCTTTTTCAACAGTTATTTTTTGCTTTTCTGTGAGTTTATCTATTTGTGCTTTGTTCATAATATTATTATACCATTGATGCGTTAGCATATATCGGATATCACTTTTAGGAACCGTCCCCTACTTTTATTTTATGTATTGTTGAATCTTGGTTTTAGCAGCGTTTAATGAATCTGCGTCTGGTTCCATCACGTAAAGCGGCAAATTACCCATGCTGTAGGTTACATTATGGCTGTCCACGCCAGTCACACTGATTGATTCGACGCTCCATTTAATCATATTATCCAGTTGGTTTTTGATTAATGTAGTTATACTGTCCGAATCCATGTCGGTTTGAATTGTCCGTTGCAGTGATGCCAGGATTTGCTGGTATTTAACCAACGTATTAGGATTATTCATCTTGGCAATAATCGCTTCGATGACACGTTGTTGATTCTGTCCCCTGGTTCGATCACCAGCCTCAAATGAATGTCGCTCGCGCGCAAAGCTCAACGCCTGACTGCCATTTAAATGATTAACGCCAACTACATACTGATTATCATCAGCCAAAAAATTATATTCCGAAATGACGTCAACGTCGCCCAGTACATCAACGATATTAGTTAGTGACGAAAAATTAATACGCAGATAATAATTAATTGGCACAGAGTACAAATCCGCCATAGTCTGAACCGACATATCGATACCGTAAATACCAGCATGAGTCAGTTTGTCGCGAACGCCAGTCGTGCCATGCAGCTGAACATAATAATCCCTAGGCGTATTTACCAACAAAATTTTATGCGTTTGCGGGTTAACACCGACCATAATATTAACGTCACTACGTGACACCGTCGATACGTCACCATAAGTATCAATGCCGCTGATATACAAAACAAATGGTTTTGATACATCTGATTTTGTGACAATTGTGTCTTTTTTGACTTTGATATTCAGTCTGCCAATTACTTTGATGGTCTGATAAAAAGAATCATAGTTTTCACTTAGCAATTGCAAATATGAGCTTTTGATGACCGCCATATTGACTGATTTATCATCCAAGGCGGCTGTTATGCCACTGATATTATCATACTTTACATAGCTAACTTTGGTCTGTTTATTGACCTCGGACCTGACTAAATCATTATTAACGTCAGTGTTGATAATCCCTATTCGATTGACACCAGAGTCCAAGTTAATAACCTGATCGGTTTTGGCGATAATACTATATTCCTGCTGAGTGTATTTGGCTTCTTGAATGCTGTTTAAAAAAATATTTGTACTAATACTGGTCGATATAACATAGACATTGGCCAAAATAATTAGTGTTGATGTCAAAGTCGCTGCAATTACGCCCCTGGACGACAGCTTATTTTTAAAGGTTAAAAACAGCAGCCATATAATTAGCAAACTTGTAATTAATATGATGATTGCTAAATATTTAACTGGAATCAGCCTAGCATCAACAACCAAATAAACCGCTACAATATAACTGACGACTGCGATAATGGCGATTACTTTACTGATAATTTTTAATGGTTTAGCATTCAGCATATTACTCATCACCCAACTTAACAGCTATAAGATTATGGCGTAATTTATGTAAATAATAATATACCGCAACTCCAACAGCACTAGCGGTTGTATCAATCATCACATCACTCACCTGTCCGCTGCGACCCGATATAAATAATTGATGAGTTTCATCGAAACCGGCATATGATAATGAAAATAAAATACTCAACAACATCGCCTTTTTGGTTGTGAAGCCATATTCCTTTACGACGTTATACATTAATACACCCAGCACCAAATAAAGAAAAATATGTGCTGCTTTGCGGGTTAAAAAAGTCAGTATATCTTCGGACAAACTAACATGCAAAGTATTGATAATATCGTTAACAATAACGGCACTGCGCGTGGATGATGTGGTTGCAACTTCGTTTGAAAATAGGAAGATTAGTATCATCCAGGTGATTAATAGCAGGTTTTTATATTGAATTTTCATATAGATCTTGTTCGATTATTAGTTTTGAACGTTTACGGTTGCTAACGCTAAGTACTTTGTCTTTGATGACTTTTATGACCGATTTGTTTAAAACTATTGCAATGATAGTAATAATGACAGCATTTAACACATTTCCGATGACGTTATTGTAGTAATACAGGATAATCGCGAAAGCGTATAATATTGCCATATTGATAAATATGCCTTTTTCATAAGTAATGCTTACATATTTTTTTATGTCGTAATGGCGATGGATTGATACGGCCAGATATGCAATTACTGTTGATAATGCTGCAGCGTATATGCCAATATACTGAATAAAAATTAAGTTTATAATAATATTAATAATTGCAGCAACAATAGATATATTAGCAACCTGCTTGCTTAGTTTTTTTGCTATGTAAATTGCACTGTAGAAGCCAGCTAAGGCGTTAAAGAATGCGGCGACAGTCAGGATGGGGATATATAAATAGGCTTCATTGTATTGTCTATTTACTAGGTCTGTAAACACTAATGGTATGTACGCTATTAATAACAAGCCGAGTGATCCGAACACTTTAATATTTGCATTGGCTGTTTCGGAAAAAAAGTTATCTCTGTTGTGATCGTCTATGTGAATTGATGCAGACTCTATCCATGACATATTAAATATAGCAAATATAGCGTTAAATATGGTTGCGTATTTATTTGCGATTGCATAAATACCGTTCGCTGCTATGCCAAGAAAAATTGAAATTATTGTTCTGTCGGATACACTGACTATCCACCAAGATATAGCGCTTGGGACTAAAGGATACGAATATTTTAATAACTTTTGTTTAGTGTCTTTATTTGAGCTGGATATATTAATATATTTGTAAAGTTTTAGTGAAAAAATCAGGTATATAATACACAAAAAGTTAGCGAACGCCAGTGACAATAAAATACCTTGAACGTCGAGATTACCATAGATTGCTAAACCAATCGTAGTAGTAAGTGTGGTGAACCCTATAATAACGCTGGCAATAGAAAACCTTTTATTGTCACCAAAACCACGTGCAAATTGTAAAAATAGATTGGAATATGCAGTTAAACAGACGTTTAGTAGGATTAAATTTGCGTATCTAATGTTGATATAGTTATAGAAAATAGCGTATATTACTATAAATATTACCAATATCAACGTTACTGTTTGTATGACGTTTGATATAATTTGTTGCTGGTGGACTTTATTTTTTCTGTTTTCAATCAAGAATCGGAATGATGCCATTTCAAGTTGTATGGTAATGATTGGGACTAGTAGTGCCATATATATGATTGTTAAATCTAATACGCCGTATTCACTAGGCGATAAAAATGCTGTATAAATAGGAAGAAGTAGAAATGATATTAGTTGGGCTGACAACTTGCCCGTGGCAAGAATAAATGTATTTTTCAGTAATTCTATTTTATTGCTCATATTAATTACCTTCCAGCGCGCTAGCATATAGCGACTCAATTTTTCGTATATTTTTGGACATATTATATTGGCTGTGACTTAATATTTTTTTCGTGTCTTTTCTTTTAATGTCTAATTTGTTTAACTGGTTTGCCCACTGTTGCGAATTATTATTTTGTGAAAAAAAGGTAATACAATCAGTCAATTCTACTGATTCGTCAATTGAATCGCTAATTAGACAAGTTAATCCATTTGTCTGCGCTTCAACTAATGTCACTGGCAGACCTTCGCGTATCGATGGGAATATAAAGATATCAAATGCATTATATAGTTTGTTTACGTCAGATCGGTTTCCTAAAAACAATACATTTTTTTGTATTCCTAGTTTGCGTACTTTGTTTTCAATTTGACTTCTTAAAATTCCATCGCCTACTAAAATAAGTTTAGATTTAGGCTGTAATTTTAAATATTCGAAAAATGTATCGATTACAAAATTTTGATTTTTATTTTTATCGATTCTACCCACATGTCCAATCACGACAGTATCATTCGAAATGTTTAATTTTCTCCTTATGTCCTGACGAACACCGTCATTATAATAAAAATCATCTAAATTGATGCCATTATCTATAACGGTAAACGTATTTTTTGGATAAAATAATGCTTTGCCAGCTTGCTCGCCACAAGCAAGATACTTAGTCGAATATTTGTTGATAATGTATTTTGCGAAAATAAAGTACATCTTCTTTATTAGATTTTCGCCTTGGCTTGTCCTGGTGTTATGTGAATGAGCAATTCGTGTATTAACTCGACATCGTTTAGCTGCAATCAGCGAAAACATAGAATTGCGACAGGTGTGCGTATGAACAATGTCAATTTTTTCGTCTTGGATAATTTGTTGAATATTTTTTATATGTTTTAATATACCAACTTCTTTTACGTCGTCAGTTCTTATAATCTTTCCGCCAAGATCGATAATCTCATTCTCGTAATCGAATTTGGTGTCGCCGTAGCATAAGAAAACAAACTTAAACTTATTTTTGTTTATATTCCGCAGCACATTCATCAAAAATGTTTCAGCGCCGCCTCTATTCATGCTGCCAACGATATGCAAAATAATAATACCGTCGTTAGGTGACTTACGTGCCTGTTTTTTGTATTGTTTCAATACGAATATATTTCTATATTTTCTTACGACCCTTACTGGCAAGATTGCAGAGATAATGCCTTTTAATATATACATATAGTCAAATAGATTAGCCCTCATCTTATAATAATAGTTGAGCCTAATCCTGATATCATCTTTCCGAGTTTTTAACTTCCTTTTGCTGTAATCGCTCAGATTTACACGATACTGCAAAAGTACATTGTCGATAATGTATAGTCTATTTCCACGAAGTAGTAGCTCACACCATAGAGCTAAGTCTTCAGCTCTTTTATAGTGTGTGTAATAACCAACTGCTTCTATAACACTTTTTTTCATTATAACGCTAGGGTGTATCATTGTGTCACCGTGCATTATTGATTTTTTTGTTTTTTCGCCACTTTTGCCAAGTATTCCGCCTGTTTCATTATCTGAGAACTCTACAGCTCTAGATCCAACAACGTCATATTCCGGATGAGAGATAATAAAATTGTAAATTTCTTTGATTCTGGCAGGCATGGCAATATCGTCGGTATCCATTCTGACGATGTATTTGCCTCGAGCGTGTTTAATGCCATTATTTAATGAGTAGGATAGACCCATATTATTTGAATTTTTAACAATTATAATTCTGTCGTCATTAAATTCTGCAACGATTTTTGCGACATCATTAGATCCGCAATCGTCGACGATTATGAGCTCAAAGTCTACAAAAGTTTGGTTTAATATACTAATTATGGATTGACGCAAATATGTTTCGTTTGTATTATACTCAGACATAACAATCGAAATATCATGATTCCTACTACGCATTTAGATTTCGACCTCTTCGTCTATACATTTCATACGCAAACATAATTAACATAGTGGGTATTAGTACTGTGTAAAAATATTTCCTAAAGATCAATAAAAACGTGCCCCTAGCAATAAATAGGTTGGAATATATAATAATGGCTATAAGGCCATTACGAAGACTTTTATAATCATCGTTAGTTTTGTCATTGGACAACATTTTTACTAAAATGATACCAATAATGAACATTGATATAATACCGATCCAGCCGAAATTATAATATGATTCTGCAACAATAGAATAGCCTGGGCCGTAGTCCATGTGTAATTTATTCATTAGCCAGCTTGGTAGACCTGCTGCGCTTGAAAATGAATATCCACCAAATAAGAAACTAGGTATAACAGCCATGACTGAAGCAAAGTATGTGTAGCCCAATGAATAGTCTTGTGTCGCCGGTATGAGATTCATAGTCTCATGTAAAGAAAAAATATTAAAGCCAAACTCCCCCATCATATTGCCAAGTGAATTTCCAAAACTATTACTGTTTGAAAAAAATATGTCTATAAATACACTCAGACTCCTGTCTGGCATAATTCTAAATTGCGCTATGGCTGTAATTAGTTTTAGAATGAATATCGCTATGATTATCAACCAAATAATCACTTTTAAGTCAATCTTCTTGATCTCGCTAGAATATATCCAAAATAGCCCAATAATAATCGCCAGCGCTTCAGCTCGTCCGCCTGCTATAAATGACATTAAAACAGAAGAAAGAAGCACCGAAACAATAATTCTTCTAATTGTTTTATTGTCCTTATTTGCAATAAATAGAATTACGATTCCTGGTATAAAAAACATGCTAAAATTTGAAATAACATTATCTGTACTATTTGATATAGCGTCTAAGGCATTTGCGTTATTCTGATACATTGAAGAATAACCAGTATTAAAAGACGATGCTATGCTTGTAAATTTTTCCGAGAAATAGCCGTAAATGCCAATAAAAGATAAAGACATGCCTACTAGATTCATACTCTTTTTAAATATTTTGTCACTAATACCCGTCGTAAAATTACTGTAGCTATTTTTTCCGGAGAACAAAAGCCCAGCAATACACAGAGTGAAGAAGCAGATTGTACTATATTGCAGTGTTGCGTATAGCTCACTAGAATTAAAAGTATTGATTATAAGTGTTGTATCATGGTTTAGATTGAAAAGCACGACCATTATTTGGCCAAACCAACACACAAATGCAGTAATTACGAAATATATAAAGGGGTTATTTAGCGTCTTGTGTTTTGAATAATATAGTATAAAAAATAAAATGAGCTGACTAACAATTATTAATCCCCAATATATACAGACTTTGTTAATGTTGTAAATATCATAATTTATAAAACTTAAAGTAAATATAGAAAAAAAGATAAAGATGTAAGTTATGAAAAATATTATCCATTTTGACTTCATTATATATTAGCCTCACGCACACTATGATCATATACTTCCGACATCCTATAGATAATCATATATAGAGAATATATGTTGTTTTTTTGAGGCGTTACGGCAATATTACCGTAGGGGTGCCGTATGCTACTATAAACAACAAAAACTTCATTAATAATTTTATCTGAATCATTTATGTCATATAGTTTTCCGTTATTAGTATCTGCAACTATGTCTCGATTACCTCGACAATTAGTCGCAATAATAGGCAGGCCTAGATAAGCCGCCTCCATGATATTCACAGGCAACCCCTCTCGCAACGATGATGAGACCGATAAATCTGCTATTTTTAGCAATTGAGGGATGTCTTTTCTGTATCCCAAAAAGTGAATATTTTTATCAATACCTAGTTTTATTGCTAGTTTTTGGCATTTACCGTTTAGGCTGTCGACACCTGGTAGTAATAAGTGTATTTTTGAGTTATTTTTTATTAAATCTGCAATAGATTTAATTAACCATAATTGATTTTTATTCTTGTTTAATTCGGCCGGATAAATCATGACGAAATCATCATCAGCTAACCCAAGAGATTGTCTTAATTCTGACTTTTGCGATTTTGACATTTTGAAGTCGAACTTTTTTGGGTCGATACCAACACCAGGGACGTATTGAATGTCAGTTTTGAATTTGCTTTTAGCGCGTTCGTAATCTTCGTTATTGATAGTTATCAATGTGTCTGTATATTTGGACATTAACTTTTCGATAGGATAATATGTCAGCCAATTAATCAGTGGTGCGCCCTTAAAAAAGTGAAATCCGTGCGCTGTATAGATAACTCGCGTGCCTTTTTTACGCGCCGCAATTGCCGCCAATCGAGTTACCACCCCCCCCATTGGCGTGTGCGTATGAATAATATCGTAATGTTCCGCGTCAACAACTTTTTTTAATTGTCTGATTGCCCTAAGGTTATTTAATTTAAATGGACTACGCTCGAAAGAAATAACGTGCTTTTTGTCACAATAAGGTATATTTTCAGTGCCGTTTGTCGCAACGTGAACTTCATAGCCATTCTCCTTGAAGTACTTCAAAAAAGGCGTATGAAATGCCAGTATGTGCGAATCAACGGTGGCTGTGAATAATACTTTTTTCACGATTTGACCTAGTTATTCTTTTCTGACTTAGTAATATTCTGGTGGCGCACTACTGAACGTTTACTATTTTTACCTGCTTGCGAAGGAAGTTCAGCATAAAACATAGGCTGCTGATTAACTGCAATTCGTGGCTGTTTAATTGCGTCGCTAACGATACCTTCGTTATAGCCGTCACTCTTTAATACGGTCAGAATAGTTTTGTATAGACACTTTAAATCCATAATAAGGCTTAAATTTTCTACATATTCAGCGTCATAGGCTACCTTGTGCGGTACACTGGCCGCCAGTTCGTCACGTCCATTGACTTGTGCCCAGCCAGTAATACCTGGACGTACATCGAATACACCGTATTTTTGACGTTCGACAATTAATTCGTCTTCGTTTTGGGCGGCACCAGGTCGTGGACCAACAATTGACATGTCACCATTTAGAACATTAAAAAGTTGAGGCAATTCATCCAGTGACGTTTTGCGCAAAATTGCGCCTGATTTGGTGATATATTTGTTAACATCTTTGAATTTATTAGGTGGTAATTTTGGTGCATCAGTCCGCATTGTACGAAATTTATATATAGTAAACGTTCGGATGTTCATACCAATACGCTGTTGCCTGAAAAATACTGGACCTTTACTCTCTAGTTTAATAATCACAGCAATGACAATACCGACTGGTAATGTCACCAAAAAGATAACAAGTGCAAATGCAGTATCTAGCGGGCGTTTGATAAATTTTTGATACATACACCAGTACTCCTTGCTTAATTTATTTCTTTTTAGCAACTTTTTTTGATGCAGCCTTTTTAAGGCTAACCTTAGCCACTTTTTTAGTTGACGCAGGCTGAGCTTTCTTAGTTACGGTTTTTTTGTTTTGTTTATAGTCGTAGGCAAAGAATAATGCAATTACAGATATAATGAAGCCAACAGCTGTTGACAAGGCCAACTGCATTACTTGATTGACATTGTATGGCTTGGTTTCAAGGCTGGCATTATCAACTACCTGGATGTTGTCGTCAGAATACAACAATTTAGACTGGGATTTGAATGACGCAACCGCACTATCAACTAATGATTGGCTGGTTAACGAATCTTTAGAGGTAATCGATACGTCAATAACGGCCGTGCTTTTAGTATTCACCACGTTCGTTGAGCTTACTAAGTCGTCATATGTCATGTTAAGTTTGTGACCAGCAACAACTGGTTCTAGCACGCGACGAGATTTAAATAACTCGATATAGTTATTGATAAGTGTGACGTCAGTAGCGGCAGTTTTATCAACTGGATTGATTAAAATCAGCGTGGCGCTACTTTTATACATTGGCACTTGAATAAATACGTTATAACAAAGGCCAACAGCCAAACCAGCGATTGTTAATGCTAAAACAAGCTTCCATTTACTGATATAGAATTTTAATAGATGATATAAATTGATTTCTTGCATAGCTTTGGCTCTCCTTTTAATTACGAGTTGGCGATTATTCTGACATACAAAAAAGAGACGCCCTCGTCTCTATTTTTTGTGAAACCTCAGAAAGATTCTATCGCCCACTTCACCTTATTTCACTAAACAATATATTACTACAATAGTGTACATTTGTAAAGCATATTGCAAAATATACATACCTATTCATACCCTATCACATAGCTATACACACAGCTTCGCTGGAGGACAGTCCTCTACAGGTGTTATTTCGTGTCACTTTTTGTCACTGTTTATAAAGACGGTTTTTATGTATTTAATTATTAATTTAAGCTTAAAATATAGTAGTTATTATGTATAATGAACATATGCCATCTAGGAATATAATCAAGAATCAAGTACCTAATTCTTATTATCATGTTTATGCCAGAGGTATTAATAGGCAAAAACTATTTATAGAAAGTGCTGACTATAAGTACTTCCTTAAGTTATTCGAACGATATCTATCCGAGGAGCCTGCTATCAGCAAAACAAACGAGATATACCCTAACTTCCTTGGACAGATTGAAGTTTTGGCATATTGCCTGATGACTAATCATTTCCATCTGCTGATATACCAAATCGATACACCCTATCTAGAAAAGCTTATGCGCTGCGTAATGACAAGCTATAGTCGTTATTTTAACTTAAAGTATAAACGAACTGGATCAGTGTTTGAAAGTCGTTACAAGGCTGTCAGGATAGATCAAGAATCATATTTGCAACATATTAGTCGCTACATTTACCTGAATCCCAGATTATGGGAAAAGTATAAATACTCAAGCCTAAGTTTCTATGTACATGGCAAAGAACCAAACTGGCTTACTTCAGCTAGAATTTTAGAGTTATTTACTTCTAGACAATCGTATCTTGATTTTGTCTCAGATTACGAAGAGATGCGCGACACATTGCATGAAATAAAAGACCAACTTGCGAATAAATAAAACTAGCACAAAACAACACCTCTAGAGGACTGTCCTCCAGCGACCGGATATAGCGTACTAACAAGACTAGTGTTTATTGTTGCGCCTCAGTTGATCAATCCTGTCGTGATCTAGCCCATAATAATGCGCAATTTCATGCCAAAGTGTATGTTTGATTTGTTCAAATAAATCAGTTTCATTGTTTACTGAGGCGATAAGTGAATTTTTGAATAGTGTAATTTTGTCAGGTAATACAAATGAATAGCCTGCCCCACGTTGGGTTAATGGAATGCCTTCATATAGACCCAACAACAGATGGTCGCTATCGATATTCATTTTTTGGCGCTGTTCGGGCGTTGGATTATCCGCCATAACAATTGCCACATTATCCAAACCCTTAATATATTTTTGAGGCAATTCATTCATCGCCTTGGTAATCAAAATATCAAATTCCGCATCAGTCATGTACTAATTATACAGTCTTATTCATCGGCAAACGAAAACCAGTCAGGATCATCGTGAATATCTTGGACGACTTGTTCCCAAAATTCTTCTAGTGATTGTTCGTCAAGTTTTTCATCCAACAAAATATCGTCTTGTTCACGATGCGTGTCAGAAATATCGTCTGGTGACGAGTCTATTTCTTGAAATCGCAGATAGTTTAGTAATGACATTTTTGTTTGTTTTTGTTTACCTTTATACCTATTTAAGCATAAAGTTTATGAAATTGCAAGCATATATTGTGACTAAGATGCTGGATTAACAAATGTTGAATGTACAGTTGCATCACCAGCATAAATTACATCCGTCGAGACAGCGCTAGTTGTATAATCCCAGTATGTAATCTTGCCGCCTTTTGTTTCGGTACAAGTGACCAAGCATGACCAAGTAACGTGGTCGGTCCCATTGGTGGCATTTAACGGAGATGGTTCAGCCCCAGGCATGATTGTTATGCCTTTTGGCACTTGCGAGGTGCTGTCACCGTTCATCAAATCAATTGCCGAAGCTGGGTAAAAACCAGAATCTGCAAAATAAACTTCAGCCACATTCGATACTGTCTGGGCGTTAGTTATTGCTTTGGCATTATTCGCATTTACATACGGGCTAAAAGAATTGGTTGTAGTTGGCTTTGAAGCAGAATTGTCTGACGTTTTGACTACTTTTGTCGTTGTGTCACTAGCCTTTTGACTAGTAAACATAACGTAGGCGCTCACTCCGCCAGCAATTAATATGATAACTATTACACCGATTATGATTTTTAGCGGCAAACTTTTTGCTTTTGCGACTAGTCGTGGTGTCTGAACACCACCAACAGGCTGCGGTGGTATATAAGGCTGTTGAGGTTGAGCGACTGACTGTTGCACAGGTGTCACCACTGGCGTTGGTTGTGGTGTTTCGGGCACTGGTTGATTCGGTAAAGTGTTTGGGTCCATAGGTACTCCAATTTAATCGTGTTTATGTTTTTATTTTAGCACGTTAACCGATTATATTATTTAGGCTTTTTGCAAAGATATGGTTAAATCAGCAGCGTCAATTTTAACTTTGGCAGTATAATCTTTGTCGCCAGTGGCGTGAAGCTCGGTTGCCAAAACTTCTTCGACAATTACTTTTTTATGGTCAACAATCGCCTGTTTTAGTTCATTGTCATCTGTTAATAAGACCAGTTGAATTCGATCGTCGATATTTAGGCCAGCATCTTTGCGGGCAGTTTGAATATGGCGAATAACTTCGCGGGCAATGCCTTCACTTTTTAATTCTGGCGTAATCGTTAAATCAAGACTAAATTCTGGGCCAGTTAAGACTGATTTGACGTTTAATTCTTCGCTTAAAATATCGGCAAAATCAACAAATTCACCCATTTTCTGGACTGTAACGCTAGCTAGTGGCTGACGAACTTTTTGATGTTCGCGGGCTCGAATGCTAAGGCCTTGATTTACGTAATCACGAACCGTTTCCATTTCGGTAACAACCAACTCATTAATATGTCCAACCGTTGGCCAATCCAACAAGTGAACACTTTCACCGCCAATTAGTTTTTGATACAATTCTTCAGCCAAAAATGGCGTAAATGGTGCTAATATCATCGATAATTGGACTAGTACGTAATGTAATGTTCGGTAAGCATTGTTTTTGTCGGTATCATCCCCTGCCTTCCAAAAACGGCGACGACTGCGACGGACATACCAGTTGCTGGCGTCTTCAATAAATGGTAGTACAGGTTTAAGCGCACCGGCCACATCATAACCATCCATTTTGCTTTCGACTTCAGCTGTTAATTGGTGTAAACGACTGACAACCCAAATATCCAGTGGATTAGTTAGCGATTCAACTGGGTCTGACAAATCACCCGTAAACTCCCACCTGTCAACTTCGGCATACATCGTGAAAAAGTCGTACATGTTCCAAATCATCGACAATTTTCGGGCCACGTCACCGACTTCTTTGTCTTGCAACGCAAAATCTTCACCGCTAAGTAACGGGCTGGACAATAATAAGAAGCGTAAACTGTCAGCGCTAAATTTATCCATTAATTCATTAGTGTCGGTATAATTACCATAACTTTTGCTCATCTTGCGGCCGTCATTACCAGCGATTGTTCCGGTCACAATAACGTTTTTGAAGGCATTATGACCAAACAGTCCAACGTTTACGGCATGCACGTAGTAAAACCAAGCCCTAACCTGACCGACATATTCAACGATAAAGTCACCAGGAAAGTTGGCTTCAAATTTGGCAACATTTTCGAATGGATAATGGAATTGTGCAAATGGCATACTGCCACTTTCAAACCAACCATCCAAAACTTTGTCGATGCGAGTATATTCGACACCATCAATCGTAAATTTAATGTCATCAACCCATGGGCGGTGATAATCCTGCAACTCAACGCCGCTAAGTTCTTTAAGCTCGGCGTAACTGCCAATGACTTTGATAAGTTCGTTACCGTCAGCATCAATCCCCTTCCAAACTGGCATTGCTGTCGCCCAAAAACGATCGCGCGACAAATTCCAATCTGGTGCAGTCTCGATAGTTTTTTCAAAACGACCGTGTTTTATGTGGTCCGGAAACCAATTTATGTGTTCAGTGTTTTCAGCTAACATTTCAGTTCGTTGACCATCGATATCCATAAACCAACTTGGATGTGCCCGATACATCAAACGATTACCAGTGCGTGGGTTGTGTGGATACTCGTGACGAATGTAATCAATTTTCCAAACAACGCCACGTTCGTGTAAAGTTTTGGCAATAGTTTTGTTAATTTCCCAAACATCACTGCCTAACCATTCAGTTTCGATATATTTACCGTATTCGTCCAAGACATGAACCACGGGAATATTGTTTTCTTTAGCCAAAGCAAAGTCTTCTTCACCATAAGCTGGCGCAATATGAACAATACCCGTACCTGATTCGGTTGTTACATAATCAGCTGCCCAAATTTTGTGTGCATTGTCGCCACGGTCACCAAATAGTGGTTCGTAGGTCAAACCTATTAATTTTGAACCCTTGAACGTTCGAATAATTTTGTAGTCCAAAACAACATGTTTCTCATTTGTCAGTACGGCATCAACTAAGTCCTTGGCGATAATAAAATGCTCGCCTTCTAACTCAACCTCGGCATAAATCAACTTTGGATTAATCGCCAGCGCCGTATTGCCAGGCAAAGTCCAAGGCGTCGTTGTCCAAGCCAACAACGAAACTGGATGACTATTACGAGATTCGCTATCTTCCATATTCCATATTCCAATAGCCATTTTGAACTTCACATAAACACTCGGGTCAGTCACAACAATATAAGCACCGGCATCCATTGTAACTTCAGCCTTCGACAGTGGTGTCGCCCACTTGGTATCATACATTAAAACGCGTTCACCTTCATAAATCTTGCCTTTTTCGTACAAAGCTTTAAAGGCCCACCAAACGGATTCCATAAAATCTTTATCCATGGTTTTGTAGGCGCCCTTAAAGTCAACCCAACGACCAATACGGTCAATTGTATCTTCCCAGGTTGCACTGTTTTGAACCATGTTATCGCGTGCAGTTGTAATATAATCAGCTAAACTAATTTTTTCGCCAATGTCATGTCGGCTGGTTATACCTAATTTTTTCTCGACGAAGTTTTCGGCGGGCAGTCCATGACAATCCCAACCCCAACGACGCTCGACACGTTTGCCTTTCATGGTTTGATACCTTGGCACGGCGTCTTTGACAATACTACTTAGCAAGGTTCCATAATGTGGTACACCAGTAATAAATGGTGGACCATCGTAAAAAACATACGAATTTTCGATTGGTCGTTGATTGACTGATTTTTCAAAAGTTTTGTTTTGCTTCCACTGGGCAACTAAATCTTTCTCGTATTCCAATGCTCGTCTGCGGGTGCCTGATTTAAATTTCATTTTGTTTCCTTTCTTTGAAAAACAAAAAATCCCTATTTAGTGACTGGAGCCCCATCATACGATAGGACGGTACCATCCAGTTTCTAAAAAGAGATTCCTTTTAGCGCTTAGTTTATTCGATCTGACGGGTCGATGCCGTTTGAACATTCGTGGTTGATAGTCACTCACCTAATTCATAGGACGTTCAACATACATTATAGTCATTTTTACTACTGTACGCAAGTAAAGATTATTTAGGCGAAAAGACCACTGCCAAATTTGACAATAATCGTCGCAATGCCAAGCACGATTAACAGCGCAGCAGCAAATTTGTCAAAATCTCTGACGACAAATTCTTTAAATTTTGCAGAAACTTTCTTTGATAAATATAAATTATCGTCAATTATATTGTAACGAGTAATAGCGGCAACCATAATTATCGTCACTACATCAACCAATAGACACCATGGACACAGCGCCTGAATAATATTTACACTAATATCAAACAGGAAAAATGCATAAATTAGTGCAAATAATGCCGCAATTTGGACGCCAAACATAAATTGACGTGGGAATTTAACACCGTAAAGTCCAGCAATTGCCACAATGACAAAAACAGGTTCAACCATCATACCCAAAAAGCTGTTTGGAAAGCCCAGCATCGACGAATATGGAGAGTTAGCTACTGCTCCACAATTAATAATAGGGTTAATATTGCAACTAAGTACAGCCTTTGAATCCTTAGCAAGCACAACTGCATCAACCGACAACACAAAAGCCGCCAAAAGACCCAAAACAGCTGTCACTAAGATGACAATAAATATCCAGCGTTTACTACGTATTTTTTGGTCGCGGTGGGTAAAAAAATTAATAAATTTACTGAACATAATAACTCAATTCGCTGATTGTTGGCAGTGGCAAACCGCGCCAAGAATTTTGCATTATACTATCATCACTAACGGCAATGATTGTTGGATAATCAACAATATCGTAGGTGTCACAGAATTGTGTGCCACCAGCTGTATCGGGGTCAAGCGTTTCAAGCTCGTGACCAGTTTGATGTTGAAAATCACGCAAAAAGTCCAATACTGTCCGAGTATAATCTGTTTGATCTTTGTAAATTACTACCACCCGCATATTATTACGATTCCTTCTTTTGAGTACGGCGTTGTTCAAGAATTTTGACAAAATCGTCTAGGGTTTTAAATTTATAATAAACACTGGCGTAGCGAACATACGCAACGTCATTGCGTTTTGCCAGTTCGTCTAACACCTTGTCGCCAATTTGCTTAGATGTAATTTCGTTTTCACCAATCAGATACAAAGCATCTTCAATTTCAGATATCATTTCTTCGACTTCGACTTCCGACGCAAAAAATTTGCCAACTGAACGTTTAATAGCACTAGATAATTTGTCGCGTTCGAATAATTCACGGACGCCACTTTTTTTAATAACCGCTAAGTTAGGCTTTTCAACCCTTTCGTAGGTCGTAAAGCGTTTACCGTCAGGCGATTCACGACGACGACGAATCGTAATGCCATCGCTAACTTCGCGCGATTCAATTACTCGGCTGTCACCAATATTATACTTGGCCATTTTGACTAATTTTCCTTGTTGTCTGGATTTTTGTTCTTTTTACGGCGACGCAAAAATGCTGGAATATCTGACTTTTCTTCGTCTTCTGGTGGTTGATTCCAAATATCGTGTGTATTTTCTTCGGCGAATATAGCCGATGATTCGCTGTGGTCTAAATTCAAATCAATATCGCCAACTTTTTCACCAATCACTTGATCAGTTACCTGTTGAGCAGTTTTTTCTTCAGTTTTTGGCTGGTCTTGATGGAAATAAGCTGAATCAAAACCAGTTGCAATTACTGTAATGATTAATTCGTCTTCCAAATCAGCCTTCAGGGTTGCGCCAAAGATAATATTAGCATCTGGTGAAACAGCGCTGGTAATAATTTCAGCGGCTTCTTGGATTTCGCTCATACTCATGTCATAACCACCTGTAACGTTGAACAAAACGCCTTTGGCACCATCGATTGAAACTTCGATCAGTGGTGATTCAATTGCTTGTTGAGCAGCTTGGGCAGCGCGATTTTCACCACTAGCACGTCCAATTCCCATCAAGGCTGATCCGGCGTTGCTCATAATAGCCCTGACGTCAGCAAAGTCCAGGTTAATTAAACCGTGTTCGGTAATTAATTCTGAAATACCTTGAACGCCTTGACGTAAAACGTCATCAGCAATCTTGAAAGTCTCAAGTAGAGGTGTACGACGATCGATTGTTTGTAACAAACGGTCGTTTGGAATCGTAATTAGTGTGTCAACTTGGCGACCTAATTGGTTAATTGCCCATTCAGCATTTTGACGGCGTTTTTCACCTTCAAAGCTAAACGGCTTGGTTGCAACGCCAACAACTAGAATGCCTAGTTCACGGGCCACTTCTGCCACAACGTAACCAGCACCACTACCTGTACCACCACCAGCACCAATTGTCACAAAGACCATATCAGCACCAGTTAAAGCTTCACGAATTTGATCACGAGATTCATTAGCAGCGGCTTCACCAACGGTTGGGTTTGCACCGGCACCTAATCCACCAGTTGTAGTACTACCCAGGTGAATTTTGACATCGGCTTTACTGTTATGCAACGCTTGAGCGTCAGTATTCATAGCAATGAATTGAACACCGGTTAATCCAGCATCTTTCATTCGATTAACAGCCGAGCCACCCGCTCCGCCGACGCCAACAACTTTTATGCTGGCAAAGGTTTGTATATCGCTTGGTTTTACTTCAGGCATGTGACTATATCTCCAACATTCTTATTCAATATCTAGTATAACACTTGGTCCAAAAAACACTAAGCCCTTGAACGTCCAAACAATTTTGATAATGTACCAAAGCCCTTTGAAATAGCACCTTTACCTCTGGATTTGTCGTTATGTTTAGTTGCACCACCACCTTCGGCATCAATTAACATTAGACCAATAACAGTTGCAAATTGAGGTTTGTCGACACCATCAGCCACACCGCCAAAACCGCTTGCAATGCCGACACGTGCCGCCAAACCTAGTGATTCTTTGGCGTAATCAGCAACTCCCTTTAGTTGAGCAGTTCCACCGGTCAAAACAGCACCGCTTGGTAATTTTCCTGCCCTACCAGCACGCTTTAATTCGTGGTTAACAGCTTCAAAAATTTCTTCTAATCGCGCTTCAACAATTTCGTCAATCTCTGAAGTGTTAAAACTGTGAATTTCACCACCATGTTTTATACTGATGCCAGATGATTCTTTGCGACTAACAGCCGACGCGTGTTCAAGTTTTAATTTTTCGGCAATTTCAGGATCGGTCTTTAGCCCAATTGCCAAATCATTGGTAATATTGACGCCACCAATCGGAATAACGGCCGTAAATTGCAAATCACCTTCCTCGTAAATAGCAACGTTAGTTGTGGCGCCACCAATATCAATCAAAACAACACCGTTTTCAATCTGTTGTTCGCTTAATACCGACCGAGCAGCCGCAACACCAGCAATAATAATTGAATGTGGTGTAACTTTGGCGGTTTCAGAGGCTTTTTGTAAGTTTGTTAGATGTGGCGCCAAAACTGATACAACATGAGCATCAATTTCTAATCTGGTGCCAGTCATACCAATTGGGTTTTTGATATTATCTTGGCCATCTAATTTATAGGCATGAGGAATAACTTCTAAAATTTCGCGATTAGCTGGGATTTTACCCAAAGTGGCAACTTCTTCAATTCGAGCAATATCTTCGTCGGTAATTTCATGATTCGCACTGCCAACCGCAATCATACCATCGGCATGAGTACTTAAAATATGAGCGCCATTGATACTAATCGTAGCGGCGTCAACCTGATAACCGCTCATTCGTTCAGCTTCGCCCAAGGCATCATCAATCGCCTGAGCTGGACCAGTTAAGTTAACAACTGTACCTTTGCGCATACCGCTGTTTGGTGCCGAGCCAACACCAACGATAGTTGGCACGCCGGTTGTACCATCAATATGCCCGACTACACAACGAACAGTTGTCGTACCAATGTCTATTCCGACTGCGTACTTAGAGGAAGCTTCTTGCATATTAAAAGTATATCGCTTATGCGATGTTTTGACTAGTAAGTGTGTCTTTTTTATACTCGTAGACTTCATTCGTCTCGGCGTTCAACTGGTCGATATAATCATGAAATCCGTCTTCGGTAAACGTTTCAAGACCTAACTCGTCCAAGATATTTTGAATTCGCTGATGAACTTCGTCATGGTTTGAATCGGCTGGCGCAACAATTTCGGCTTCAAAGTAATAGCTGTGCCCTGGTACTTCAACTAGCGCAATTTCGATATTTTTGTAATCGTATGCCAGTGTATGGCGGATGCCTTTTATAGCCTTCACAAATCCCATTTCACCAAAAATTTTTAATAATTTTTCAGTACTGTTTTTTTCGGTTAATACCGAGATTTCTTCGCGCCTATCTGAACCCTGCCAATTACCAAGTTTCAAAATTACCTCTGGTTGACCATTGGTTTCACGGACCCTAAAATCTTTGGTTCGCCCGCGTAATCCTTCACCGGGAATAAATGTCGAATAATCATAAAATACTCGATTTTTTTCTGCTTTTAATTTAGCATTTTTATCTAAAAAATCCTTGATGTTTAAAAATTTTTCATCTGTTAAACGTCCTCTGAGTTCTATTTCAAAATCAGCAATCATATATGTCCTTTGTTTTTAAAATTTATAGTTTTGTTAAAATTTCAGCACCGTTTTCGGTGATCAAAACTGTATGTTCAAAATGCGCTGCCAAGCTGCCGTCGCGAGTACTGATTGTCCAATCGTCATCTTCGGTTTTGATAGCTTCGCCACCCAACGTAGCCATTGGTTCGATTGCAATTGTATCGCCAGGTTGTAATAAATCGCCAGTGCCCTTGCGACCATAATTTGGAACTTCAGGCGCTTGTTGCATTTTTTGACCGATGCCGTGGCCGACTAACTCTCTAATTATGCCCAATTTGCCTTCATTTAAGACTTTCTCAACTGCTGCCCCAATATCACCAGTCCTAACTGGACCGTGAATAGCATCAATACCAGCATACAAACTGCGTTCAGTGTAACTTAGCAGATGTTTTTTAATACCTTTTGGTTCTTCACCAACAACCATAGTAAAGGCACTATCGGTCTTCATATTTTTGTAAGTAATAACTAAATCAAAACTAACAACATCACCTTTTTCAAATCGATAATCAGTTGGGATGCTGTGCACAATTTGATCATTAGTCGAAACACAAATCACATACGGAAATTTAACTTCAGGCGTCAAATAAGTCGCCGTGGCGCCATGTAATTTAATCTGCTGTTCAACCCAATCGTTAGCCTCAAGTTCGCTCATACCAACAACTACATGTTTTTTCAAATCACTTAAAATAGTTGCCAAAATTTTGCCGCCTTGGCGCATAGCTTCAATTTCAACGGGAGTTTTAGTTGGCTGAACCATGAATTTTATACCAATTTACGAGCAGTAAGCTCTTCAATGACTTTATCATGCACTTGGCCAGGAGTACCTGCACCGTCAATGTGGGCAATATTAATACCTTTTTCAGTAAAATAACTTAGGATTGGATACATTTCTTGGCGATAAATACGCAAACGCTCGTCAATAACTTCCGGCGTATCATCAACTCGGCCACGTAGTTTAAGACGATTCATTAATTCTGCTGTAGGAACTTCAAGTACGATAACCAACCCGATCGAGCGACCATGTTGGTCACGATTTTCAACTAGCCAAGTCGCTTGTTCAAGCGTGCGTGGAAAACCATCAAGAATAACTTTTGATATATCGGTTGCACGACTTAAAGCTTGCCCCATAATTTGATTTATTTTTTCAGGAACAACTAGTTTTCCTTGGTGTTGAGCTAATAAAACTTCGGCATCACGAGTATCTCGTAATAATTGACCAGCCGATAACCAGCGCCATCCTTGGCGAGCTGCCAAGAATTGACCTTGAACACTTTTACCAGCACCAGCTGGGCCAAAAAATAAAATCATCATTGATACTCCCCTTTGTTTTTAGTTTAGCGCAATTTTAACTAGTTTTGCAATCAACGCGCCATCAGCAGAATTGCCTAGTTCTTTTTTGACAGCACCAATAACTTGTCCAAAAAAACTTGGGTTACTGACACCAAGTTCGTTAATGACACGTGTGACAACTGCATTAATATCAGATTCAGATAATTGGGCTGGCAAATATATTGCCATGATTTTAGCTTCAGCTAATTCGTTTTCGGTTAATTCAGGACGGCCGGCAGATTCGTAAATTGCTGCACTTTCATTGCGCTTTTTTACTTCGCGAGCAATCAATTGTTCAATCGTGGCATCATCCAAACCTTCATCACGTTTGCCGCTAGCGACCTCTTCGTTTAAAATAACAGCCTTCAAACTGCGCAAAACTTCACCAGCAAAACGATTGCCGCCTAATAAGGCGGCTTTTAAATCGTTATTAATTTGGTCTTTTAATGCCACTTTAACGCAGTCCTAGACGTGTTTTTTCCAGCTTGTCAGCCTTACGTGCTTTGCGAACAATCGCACTTGCACGTCGTTCTGATTTTGAAATTGGCTTTTCAAATCGCATCAAGGTCTTTGCCTCGACGAGTTTGCCGCTTTGCAAAACCTTACGGTTAAAACGACGAATAATATTTTCGTTTGCTTCTCGTTCATCTTTTCGGGTTACTTGTACCATATAAGTAGTATTGTACCAGAGATAAGGAGTACTTGCAACAGGTAGTTTTGATTAGACCTAGACTAACGCGTTGAACGGAAACCGCAAGCTGAATATGAATAGTAAACATCGGCAAATTGCATCCACCATAATCCAGCACCAGTGCCATCACCATAGTAACCACCTCTTAAAATAGCCTGCAAACCATTGTTACTGCTGTTGTCTAGTAAGCCACCTATACCATTTGCGTTGCTCCAACCGCTTGCAGCTGCAACTCCAAAACTTGGCGCAGGATTAGGAACTAACGTACCAGGTAAATTTACAGCACTCCATTCTTTCCAGGCAACACTAGACTCACCAGAAATTCCAGGCTTACCAGTCGTAGCACGCCCAGAAGTCCATTCCCAAACATTACCAATCAGGTCCCAAATAACTTCACCGTTAGATAAAGTTAGCGTGCGCCGTTGATTACCACCCGTATTAGTTTCATTAGCATAACCATTTGAATCATTAGTGTCGGCCACAAGAGAATTATTCGGAGCGCTGTCATTATGTCCAGTGTATAACGCACCAGAACCAACTGACCCACCAGTCCAATTAGTAGGAACTTTTGCAACATTCTGAGCTAGTGTCAGCCATTCGGCTTCAGAAACCAGACGACAATCAGGACAAGCACTAGCAGCGGTTGGTATAGTATCAGCCTGAGTAATCGACACCCAAGGAGTACCGCTAGCCTGACTGGTTGGAACACCGTTAACATACTTAGCTTCATATTTCATAATACAAAAATCACTAGTACCGTAAGTAGAACTGCCTGGCACAATAATAAAATTCGTTGGACATGGGATCGGAGCCGAACTGTTAGTTGCACGATACGCGATGTTGCCATTAGATGCCGAAATTGCAAATGATTTTTGTGCAGTATCATTATTATAAATATACGTAAACGAGTTACCTGTACTGTTTTTAACACATACCGTATTAGCAGGTGGATTAGCGCCGCAATCCAGCCCGACTGGATATCTGGCATTACTGTCAGATAGCTTATACGAACTGATTTGCTGCGTAGCATTTAGCAAATCTGACTTCAAAGACGCCGCTATCGCTCTATCTTTTATGCCTGTATATGCCACATAAACCATCACGCTTAAAATGGCGATAACTACGACTACAACCACAAGTTCGACAATCACAAAACCTTTATTCTTAGCTGCCTTTTTGATCATAGCAATAATTATTTCCCTTAATTAGGATAATTATAGCATTAGCAATATGTAAGTAGCAATAAGCCTTAATTTTTTAAGTCAAGATGTAATAATTGGCCTTCGACAGTCTTTCTGCCTTGCCATTCATTAATATTTGGGTGATACCAAGCCGATACAACCGTACCAAGTTCAACTGCAAAATGTTCTGGCGCATTAAAAGCTAAGAATTGCATTTTAACACCATTTTCGTCCTTCATTTCCAGCTTTAAATGTTGCGAATCGCTGCCCATTTTACGAACATTTACTACTGTTAAGTTATTACTTTTTAATATCGGCTGCGAATTGCCATTGCCAAATGGCTCAAGGCCCGAAATTAAATCAACTAATTCATCAGTGACTTCCATTAAATCTGCCTCGGTGTCAGCATTTGGCAATAATAATTCTTGCTGATTAGCTAAGTTCAAACTGTCATAAAATTCGTTCACTTTTTTGCGAAAATCAGCGATATTTTTGGTTGGCAAGGTAACACCAGCCGCCAATTTGTGGCCACCACCTTTTGTAACAATTCCCTTGCTGACCTTAATTGCATCAGCTACACTAAAATCGCCAAAGCTACGGGCCGAACCTTTGGTTTCGTCGCCCATTTCTTGCATTACAAAGACTGGCTTTTTATATTTTTCCAATAGCTTACTGGCGACAATTCCAACGATGCCATGACTCCAATCGGCGCCACTAACAACCAGCACTGAATCTTTTTTATATTCCTCGGCCTGAATAATTGCCTGTTTGACAATTTTAGCCTGATCAAAACGCCTGGCTAGATTCAAGTCATTCAAATACTGAGCTTTTTCAAGCGCCGCCATCGAGTCAGTCGTGATTAACATATCTAGTGCATGTTGAGCTGTTTCTAGTCGTCCAGCGGCGTTCATACGTGGCCCTAATCCAAAACCCAGCGACCTAGCATTAACCGTTTTTGGATCAATCAAAGCCACCGCCATCAAAGCCTTCAACCCAGGACGTTTAGCTTGCGCTAAAACTTTCAGCCCAAAATATACATTAATGCGATTTTCATCAACTAAGGTTACAATGTCACAGACCGTACCTAGGGCTACCAAATCAAGCAACCATTTTTCCTGCCCTTCAGGTAATCCATCCATCTTAGTCTGCATAGCCTGAACCAGTTTAAAAGCCACGCCAACACCAGCTAAATCGCTAAATGGGTATTTACTGTCGGTTCGTTTCGGGTTAATCACGGCCACAGCTGGTGGCTGCTTATCAGCTACGTTATGGTGGTCAGTCACAATTACATCAACATCCAGTTCATTAGCCCGAGCAATCTCAACGTGACTTAGACTACCGCAGTCAACTGTAATAATCAGCTGTGCACCATCTGATGCAATCTTTTCAACCGCATCAACCGTCATACCGTAACCTTCGACAAAACGATTGGGAATGAATACATCAACATTTTTAAAGCCAAAACTAGCAAAAGCATCCAGTAATAATGTCGTCGCCGTCAAACCATCAATGTCATAATCACCGTAAATTGTAATTTTTTCTTGTTTTTTAAGCGCCCCTTTTAAACGTTTAACGGCCTTATCCATATCTGGCAACAAAAACGGATTATGACTTTTTGAATAATCTGGTGATAAAAAAGCCGCCTTTGAACTTTCATCAAGTCCCCTGGCGGCTAAGATTTTATCGAAAAGTGACATCTAAAATTCAGAAGATGAGCGTTTAGTGCGACCAGCTTGCTGTTGAGATTTTATAACGATTCCCTGCAACTCTTTAAAAATTGGAAATTGTTTATTGGTCGAGTAGATTTTAGTGTTACCTTGTTTTTCGCTATTCAAAAAACCAACTTTTTCAAGACGTTTTAACTCGCGTTGAATATTACCTGGGTCTTCTTTGATAAGCTTGGCAAGCCCACGTACGTGAGTACGAAAATCAGGGTACTTGGCATAAACAACTACAATTTTTCGTCGCACCCGAGATGTAATAAAAACGTCTAACATAGTCTCCCTTGCACTTTCACTTACCTTAGTTCATATTTGCTGTTTAATATCGTAGCACAATATTACAACGCTTAGCAACGATGTTTTTTTATTTCCAATTCAAAACAATCTGATTAATCTTGGCAATCGTATCTTCGTGTGAAGGTATAGTGTTTTTATCATAGTAATGGTCTATACCCATAAAATTCTGTTTTACATCTAGAATATGTAGCTCATCAGCCAACATGTGCAGCTTGTCTACAGCCTGAATCGTCGAAATTGGCGTTGCTACAACTAAACGTTTTATCCTTATTGGCTTCAAAAATTCCACCGCGACATCAAGGGACGCGCCGGTATCCAGACCATCGGCCACCAATATTACGACATGGTCGCGTAACATCTCGTTATTTATCAAACCACCATCACCCAACAATCGGTTAATACGCTGAAAAGCCTGCTGTCTTTCTTGGTCTAGATAACCGTGATATTCAGTCGTGTATTCTTCTATCTCACCGACTGAAAACATACCGTTATACGTAAAGCCCCCGTTTTGAGAAACACCACCAAAACTAATTCCTTCGCCCGGCACTTCAATCTCTTCAATCAACAGTAATGTAACAATGCAGTGTAGTGATTTTGCAATCTGCTCACCCACCAAAACCGCGCCATCACTAAGCGCCACGACAACACAGTTTTCGTAACGATACTTTTCGAACAGTTCGGCTGCCAAGATTTGTCCAGCTTGTTCGCGGTTTTCGAAATACATATGTTTATAGTTTAGCAGTATAATGAATCATATGCACTACTATGAGGTGGCGCCAAATCAGATTATTCGAATGGATAGTGATTTTTTCACCTATTCATCTGAGGTAATATTAGCTATTGGACAAATAGTTTTAATTGAGGTTGGCAAAAAACAAATAGTTGGTGTTATTTTGCGTAAAACAACCAAGCCAAAATACAACACCAAACCAATCATCTCGATAATCGAACCAAATCCGCTGCCACATCAATTGATTCAACTGTCACTTTGGTTATCGAAATATTACGTCACCCCACTTGCCACTGTATTGCAGACCATCCTGCCTCGAGGTATTCAAAAAAAGCGCCGACCACAAACAAATCAGCCAGAGATAACAAAACGTGACCGAACAAATATTTTATTCAATACCGAGCAAACTACAGTTATTAATACTTTAGACAAATCAGATTCAGGCACCTTCTTATTGCAAGGTATTACCGGATCTGGCAAAACCGAGCTCTATATTGATATTGCCAAAAAGGCAGTTAGCGGCGGACAATCAGTCATTATTTTAGTACCCGAAATATCATTAACGCCACAACTAATTTCAGAATTTAATAATCACTTTGATGATTTATTAGTCACCCACTCCAAAATGTCGGAAGCAACCAGACATTTGGTTTGGATGGAGGCTTTAAACAGCACAAATCCACGCGTCGTTATTGGACCAAGGTCAGCCTTATTCACACCACTTAAAAACATCGGATTAATTGTTATTGATGAAGCCCACGAACCAAGTTTTAAACAAGATCAATCACCAAAATATTCAGCCCTTCGCGTCGCTACGATGTTGGGACGTTTCCATAATGCCAAAGTGATTTTCGGCAGCGCCACACCAAGTATTATTGATCGATATTTGGCCGAGCAATCCGAAAAACCTATTTTAAGATTAACTAAACTGGCCCGAACTGGTAGTATCCCGCCATCAGTCGAATTAATAGACATGACTAAACGCGCTAACTTTAATGGCCATCGTTTTTTATCAACAAAATTAATTGAACAAATTACCAGCACTTTAAGTCTTGGCAAACAAACCCTGATTTTTCATAATCGTCGCGGCAGCACCAGTACGACTTTGTGCGAAAGTTGCGGTTGGACGGCACAGTGCCCAAAATGTTTTTTGCCACTGACGCTACATGTCGATAAACACGCTTTAATGTGCCACATTTGCGGATACAAAACAGACGTACCAACATCGTGTCCAACTTGTGGTGATACAAATATTATTCACAAAGGTATTGGTACAAAACTAATCGAATCCGAATTACGTAAATTATTCCCCAGCGCCAACGTCGCTCGTTTTGATGCCGATAATAACACCGATGAAGCCGTCAATGCCCGCTATGGCGAACTTTATGACGGATCAATCGACATTGCCATTGGCACACAAATAATTGCCAAAGGGCTGGACCTGCCACACCTGAGAACTGTCGGCATTATCCAAGCTGACGCCGGACTGGCGATGCCCGATTTCAGCACTAACGAACGAACTTTTCAATTGCTAGCTCAGGTTGTCGGTCGCGTTGGGCGTAACGAACATCAAACACAAGTCATTATTCAGACATACCAACCGACTCATCCCAGTATCACATACGGCCTTAAACAAGATTACGAATCATTTTACAATCAGACGATAGACGAACGCCGACGGGGATTGTTCCCACCTTTTACGCATCTATTGAAACTGACTTGTATCTATAAAACTGAAGCCGCCGCTATTAAAAACTCGCAATCTTTTGCCAAAGAACTGCGAAGCAAAGTTAATCCGTCAGTCCAAATTTTAGGCCCCACCCCTGCTTTTTACGAGCGTCAACATGACACTTATCGCTGGCAACTGGTTTTAAAAAGCCCAAAACGTGAATACTTAATTGATACAATTAAACACCTACCAGCAACTCATTGGCAATTTGACCTAGACCCGACTAGTTTACTATAACTACCCCTGTGATATACTATATTCAGCAATGAAAAAAGAAGACATCATAACTTTACCAGACCCTCGCCTACGCCAAAAATCGGCCAAGGTCCAGTTTGTGACCCCTGAGATCATAAAACTTATCAGCGACATGACTACTGTTGCCCTAGACTGGGAAGATTCGCGACCACACGAAATCAGCGCCGCCCTGTCAGCGGTTCAAATCGGCCATCTAGACCGAGTTGTTATCGTGCGCAGTGACTTTGACGACAAAGATACTCGTGAATTTACAGCCCTAATTAACCCTGAAATCGTTAAATACGAAGGTGAAATCACTACCGATTACGAAGGTTGCCTAAGTGTGGCTGGAATTTACGGCAAAGTCCCCCGTTATAGCAAAGTTCGTGTCAAAGCCCTTGATATCGACGGACATGAAGTCCGTTTCAAAGCCGACGGTTTTTTGGCGCATGTTATTCAACACGAAGTTGATCATATTAATGGCATCGTTTTTATCGACCATATTCGTGACGAAAAGAACGCATTTTATACCCTCGATCAGGAAGGCGAGCTACAACCACTAGATTATGCAAAAAACGTCGAAAACAATCATCTTCTTTGGGACTGATGAATTTAGTCTTGTCGCACTACAAAGCCTAATCCAATCTGGATATAATATCGTAGCTGTCGTCACAAAACCCGACAGTAAAAGTGGTCGCGGTCAACAATTAACCATGCCGAGTGTCAAAAAACTAGCACTCGAACATGATATTCCAGTCTGGCAACCAACTAAAGTCACTGAAATTAATGATGATATCCGAGCTTTAGGCGATGATACAGCAGCCGTTTTGGCTAGTTACGGTAAAATCATACCTCAATCAACAATTGATTTGTTTGTACCTGGAATTATCAATATTCACCCATCACTTTTACCGCTATACCGTGGACCAACACCAATTGAGTCAGCCATAAAGAATGGTGATCAACAAACTGGCGTCACAATTATGCAATTAACCGCCGGTATGGACGCTGGGCCAATATACGGACAAACTATTTATCAATTATCTGGTCACGAAACCCAGCCCGAACTTTACAAAACACTTGCTCAAGTTGGTGCGACGATATTGATTACCCTACTGCCAGGTATACTTGACGGCACTATTCAACCACAAGCCCAAGATGAAAATAAAGTCGTCTATTGTAATTTACTAAATAAAAATGATGCTTGGCTAAAACCTAACGAAATATCAGCAACAACAGCCGAACGTTTAGTACGCGGTCATCTAGAGTTTCCCAAGACAAAAATTGACATCAAAGGTCATATCGTAATAATCACCAAAGCACATGTTGCCAGCGAACATCAAACATCACTAGATATCCTATGTAATGACAATCATTACCTATCAATTGACGAGCTGATTGCGCCCAGTGGACGCAAAATGTCAGCCCGTGATTTTATTAACGGCTACGCCGTCTGATTTGTATCTGCAGCACCGCCTAATAATGAACTTCGGCTGGCGATAACTTCTTTTTTAAGTCCATCTAATACCTGCACTACAACGTCTCGGTAGTCTGGTCGATTGATTTCAAGCCATTTAGTTGCAGCATACTCTGCTCGCAGATTTGGATCGTTAGGGTCTAGTCCAGTTGCAGTTTGAAGTTGCAAAAATACACTGTCGTTATGGTATTCAGTCGAATGTTTTTCCAACCATTCGACAATTAAATCATCTTTGCGATCAATAATTGATTCAAATTCTTCCAGTTGAGCATCGCTCATACCGTCAGACAATTTTGTACCAACACGTAATTCTAATTCATCATAAATATGTTGCAAAAACGGCTTTTTTTGCTCTTCTGGCATACTATCCAGGCCAATTTCTTCTAAAAATTTTTCGTCCAGTTGAAACATTGTCTGTCCCCTTGTTTATATTTTGTTTTACCTATTTTTTATTTTAACACGCGTTTGACTAATTCGCGAGTAAACAGCTCAAGTTTATCACCCTCTTCGATGATTAGTTTTTTAGCTAATTTCAAGCTAATACCGCACATTTCACCTTCAAAGACCTCTTTAGCTTCTTGTTGTTGGCGTTGAACATGAGTAACTTTAACTTCGGCAATTTTTTCTTTGTTGCGAATAACTCGCGCTAATACATCAGCTGTAACTTTACCGCCCGTAACTTCACCACCAGCAATAACTTCGTCGTTCATCGTCCTAAAGATCCCCTTGATAGTCATTTTACCAACTTCGGTCTCAACAACTTCTGGCGCCAACAAGTCTTCCATCGATGTCCTGGCGTCTTCAAGCAGTTTGTAAATAACCTTGAATAATCGAACCTGAACTTTATCGCGTGATGCCAATTGTTTAACGGCCGTCGATATATCAACGTTAAAACCATAAATAATAGTTTTTTTGTCAGACGCCAAACGAATATCATTTTCGTTAATATTACCGACACCGCTACCAATAATCCGTAGCGTAATCTCACCCATCGTATCAATCATCTTTAAGCTATCAATAACAGAGGTCAGCGAACCTTGAACATCGGCTTTGACGATAACATTCAAATCTTGTGATTCAGTTTGTTGGCTCATCATTTTCAACAAATCAGCACCAGTAATATTTGTGCTGGCTGCGTTCTTTTCTTGTTCAATCCGCGCAATTGAAACCTGCTGACGGGCGTCTTTTTCATTTTTAACAATTGCAAAAGTATCACCAAATTGTGGCAATTCTTTGAACCCAGTCACAATTACTGGAGTTGATGGACCAGCTTCTTTTAAAGCTTTACCCATAAAATCAAGTAGCGTACGAACTTTGCCGTATGTTGTACCTGCCACCAAAAAATGGCCAGGTTTTAAAACACCTTGTTCAACCAATAGTCCAACAACTGGACCGCGCCCAACTTCCATATGTGATTCAATTACCAAACCTTCGGCTGGTGTATCAATATCGGCTTTCAAATCTTCCAAATCGGCGACCAACAAGACCAAATCCAACATTTTATCGATGTTTTGACCAGTTTTAGCACTAACTTCAACCATCACGACGTCGCCACCCCATTCTTCAGGGTTCAAACCGTGTTCAGTGGCCAGTTGAGCTTTAACTCGGGCTGGATCAGCGGCCTCTTTGTCGACTTTGTTAATCGCAACGACAATTTTGGCATTAGCCATCTTGGCAAAGCGAATTGCTTCAATTGTTTGTGGTTTAACGCCATCATCAGCTGCCACAACAATTATCACAACGTCGGTCAGCGCCGCACCATGTTGACGCAAAGCTGCAAAAGCTTCATGCCCAGGTGTGTCTAGTAATGTAATCGAACGACCATTACGAACCGTCTGATAAGCACTAATATGCTGCGTGATTCCACCAGCTTCACCTTGGGCAACTTTGGTTTTCAAGATCGCGTCAAGCAAACTAGTTTTACCGTGATCAACATGACCCATGACAGCCACAATTGGCGGCCTGGTAACTGCTAAATCAGATAGTTCATGCACTTTACGGGCACTCAAAGTCGATGCCGCCTTCTTTTGAAGTTCGACATCGACAATACCTAATTCCTCAATAATAATCGTCGCTGTCTCGAAATCAATCCGTTGATTAATTGTTGAAACAATTCCGTTTTTAAACAACTCACCAATTACACTAGTCACGGGTAGATTTAGCTTTTCAGCAAGTTCACCTACGGTAATCGAGTCAGAAATAACAATAACTTTCTCGGCCATTTTCGTAAGCTCCTTTCTAACCCTGTGGGCTAATTTTGTGGTTTATTTTTTGGTTTTGCCAGGAAGGCTAAGTGAAATTTTGCGGCTGTCTTTTTCAACATCCAAAACGACAAAAGCTTTGCGTTCGTTCAGTGTAAAGACTTTTTCTGGGTCAGCTTCATCACCACCACCAAGTTCACTGACATGGACTAGGGCTTCAACAGCTGGGCTGATTTGAACGAAAGCACCAAATGGTGTAATGCGAGTAATCGTGCCTTCAACTTTATCACCAGGTTTAAATTGGTCGACTTCAGTCATCCAAGGATCTTCGGTCAACTGTTTGATACTTAGACTTAAGCGATCTTTGTCGATAGCAATAATCTTGGCATCAATTGTTTGACCAACTTTGACGTAATCTGATGGGTTGCTGACGCGTTCCCAGCTGATTTCGCTGATGTGGACCAAGCCTTCGATACCTTCAACGTTAACGAAGACACCAAAGTCAACGACTCCAGTTACAACTCCCTTAACACTTTGGCCAACAGCTAGTTTTTCAAATCGTGCAGCCAAACCATCCTTGATAGCTTCTTTTTCGCTAAAGATTAGCTTGTTGGCTTTGCGGTCACAGTCCAAAATACGGACAGTTAACTTTTTACCAATCAAAATGTTCAAACGAGACAAAATTTCGTCTTTATCGCTGCCACCAACACGTGGGTAATGTTCGGCCGACAGTTGTGAAACAGGTAGGAATCCGCGAACTCCATCATATTCAACCAACAGACCACCACGATTGGCGTCATATGGAGAAACTTCGATAACTTTACCTGACTCCATAGTTGCCAATACTTCGTCCCAACCACGATCCTTGACCGCTTTGCGAAGTGATAATAATGAATAACCGTTATCAAGTTCGATTTCAACGATACTTGCAGTCACTTCATCACCAACATTTAAGCTGCGATAAAAGCCGACTTCACGACGTGGCACTAGCCCAACGCCTTGAGCGCCAAGGTCAACCAAGACCTCGTGTTTACGGATTGATAAAATTGTACCGACGACTGATTCGCCTTGGGTTAATTGCTTGACACTGTCGCCCTGGGCAGCGAGCAATTCGTCCATTGTTGTGGCTGTTTTTGCCATAAGTCTATTTAGACCTCTCTATTAAATTAATATTTCATAAGGCACATTAAAAATAATGACCTCAAGACTACCTTATATTGTACCTCAGATAAGAGAGTAAGTCAAAGGTAACGAGCCAGTTGACGACGCGAAGACAGATAACCAGTCGCTGTAAACGTCAACAAGTAAACACCAGCTATAGTCGAGATAGAAATTTCTGGTCCAGTGACGGGCAAAATCTCAGGAGCTGTCGATACCGCAGTCGAACTATCAGTTGCAGTTGTCGACTTGGATTGATTTGACGAAACAACAGTTTTTGATTTTTCAGCCTCTTTAGCCTGTTTGTCCGCGGCTGCGATCGCTTGGTCTTTACGGATTTGATCACCGCGTTTATTAATAAAATAGATGGAACCAATAAACACCAAGGTTAAAATAACCCCTATGATTACGATTCCTACAACCGAACCACCCTGATCTGTTCGTCGTATTTTACTCATACACTACCTCTGTTTATGATATAGGCTTATTATGCATCTAATTTACATAAAAAGCAACTCAAAATATATATGCTAAAATTAAATATATGATAGTAGCAATTGATACAGGCGGAACAAAAACACTAGTAGCAAGTTTTAATAAAAGTGGTACATTGGGATCGCAAGTTAAATTCCCTACCCCCAAAGACACAACCGAATATATTAAAGTGTTACGTCAAACAATTACCGACAATTACGCTGGCAAAACAGTTGACGCCATTGTTGTGGCCATTCCAGGTGTAGTTAATAATGGCGTCGTTATTTGGTGCGGAAATCTGCCGTGGAAAAATTTCGACATTAAGTCCGCCCTGTCCGGAGTCTTAGGCAAAGTCCCAGTCTATATTGAAAATGACGCTAAACTAGCTGGTTTGGGTGAAACCAGGTTCTTAAAACCAATCCCCGCTCAATCGCTCTATGTTACCGTCAGCACCGGCATCGGTACTGGAATCACAACCAATGGGCACATCAACCCAGCCTTGCGCAACAGCGAAGGTGGACATGCCCTGATTGAATACGACGGTGTAGTTCGTGAATGGGAAAGCTTTGCCTCGGGCCGAGCAATTTACGAGACATACGGCAAATATGCTCACGACATCACCAGCAAACGCACTTGGCGCCAAATCGCTGACCGCATTAGTCGAGGATTTTTGGCTATTATCCCAATTCTGCAACCAGATATCATTATTATTGGCGGCAGCATCGGCACCTATTTCGAAAAATATGGGCAACAACTACAGGATATTTTGAAAGAAAAATTGCCGCCCCACATCCCTTGCCCTAAATTCGTACAGGCCAAATACCCCGAACTAGCCGTTATCTATGGATGTTATTACTATGCCCTCGACAGCTTCGCTACTAAAACAGCTAAAATCTAATTATCCTCAGTTGTCTTTTAAAAAAGGCGACCATTTTTTGTGGTCACCATCTGAAAATGCAGTTTATTATTGCGATAAAATCCGAAATCAATCTATTCTATTACTACACGAACTATCTCACGCCCTGTTGGGTCATACTAGTTACGAAAGCGACATTCAATTAATCACAATGGAAAGAGAAGCCTGGGATTACGCAATTAAACTGGCGCCATCATATAATATCGAGGCTCCATCACAGGTTATCGAATCGACTTTAGATAGTTATCGCGATTGGCTACACGATCGCAGCACTTGCCCCAACTGTACCGCCACAGGCCTACAGGTTAACAAACATAGTTATCAATGCCCCGCCTGCAATCACCAATGGCGAGTAAACGAAGCCCGTACCTGCGCGCTGCGACGTTACGCGATTAACAAAAAACGCACGAATTAACGTGCGTTTTTTGTTGAAGTTAATAATTATTAAGCTTCAGTTGTAACAACAGCTTTTTTGCGACGGCTAATGCGTCCGCCTTTGGCACCTGCAATACGTGCAAGTGCTGGGTTGGCAGCAAAACCACCAGTTGTTCCGCTTTTTCCACCTTTTGCGCCAATTTTAGCGTAAAAGAATGGGTCTTTTGCTAAGTTTTTAGCAGCTGCTTTTTGTCCACCGGCTTTTGTTCCAGCCATAATATCTTTTCTCCTCTATATTTAAAAGATTTCCACGTCAATATTGACTTGGAAACCCCCTTTTATATCCCACACATGATATGTGTATACTTGCTATATTAGCATAGCTTATGCTTTTTGTCAATATGTACATAAGCACTTTTTTATTTTATATGTACTGTTGCATATATACCGCTGATGCTATATTATTAGTAAGCATCTGTTTGAATCCCAAATTTAGATTCAAAACAAAAAAACGACCACATCTGCGAGATTGGTCGTTTTTTATACCTTTAATAGCCTACAGCAACAAACGAATGACCGTAAATATGCCAATAATAGCCCAAAAGATATTTAAAAGCGCTAATTGAATTACCTTTTTAGCTGCGGCATCTATTAATAACCCTATACTGCCGGTTAGGTTTAACAATTGGAATACCATAATATTTGAGCTGAATTCACCAAAACTAGCCAAAGCATAGGCAAGCATCAACGCAATCATGCCATACCAGCCACAGATTTCGGTAAAACGCGAAGATTTAATCTTAAACATATTCTTTATTATACACTTACGACCGTGCCATCAACCAAAGCGCCGCTTTATTTATATTAAACTGGGAGCTAGTATTACTAGATAGTTCAACCACTACACTAATCAAGCCGCTTTCTTCCCGCAACCAATCGTCATAAGTACCTGTTATTGGATAGCTAAAGGCAGTATCATTGCCCGTCATATCTTGATACCCAGTTAAACCAGCGTATTCCGTAGCCAAATCTGCTGAATTACCAGACTGATTGCCAATCGCATATCCAGCACTACTATGAAAAGACATCGTCAAGTGTGGGTTTAGTTGAAGTGTATAATTTGCTAAAGCCTGACTTTCAGGCTCAGATAAAGCAGTCGCCCCACCGCCACCCGGCACAGACTGATGAGTAGGGTCGATAATATCGGTTTGCCAGTCGCTGGTTGGAAAGTTACGGTTTAAATCGACATTATTCGAGTTACTTCGTCCGCCAGCAGCAAATCCATCAGGGTTAATAGTCGATATAACAACAATTGTTTTATTAGATGGTATACTGCGAACATTCGACTCTAACTCGTCTATCCAAGCGTCCATTAAATACTTTGTACTTTTTTCGTTGCCATGGATATTACCCACATAAAGTACGACTTGGGCACCCGACCCAAAAGTATCAGCAATAATCGGCCGCCCACCGATCGAATAACCAATAACTGAAGACGTGTGACAAATTGTTCGTGTATCAAAGTTCCATGTGTCGTTCTTTACAACTCCATAGCTACTCGATAGCCCTGCTTTGATATGTATATTTATATCTGTACAGACCGTTGCATCCGTGTACCCAATAAGCACTTGATCGCCTGATTTTACAATCACAGCCGACACACCACTGACCGTAATGAATTGATTAATATCTTGATCATCACTCAGTTTCGAATCAAACGTCAAAACAATAGTTTTTGATACAGGTAAGCCATAATTATCGACATTTACATCTGTTACGGCTGGCCCGTCAGATGTACTAAAATCTATTTTATACGGATCAACTAGTGAGCTATTATCCTTGGCGACAATTTTATCGATAGTCGCCTCATAATTAGTACTTCGCGCTAAGTCATCAGCAATCGATACGGTGGCTTGTTTATCTTTAAATTCTGTCGTCGACAGAATGGTAGTACGCTGATCATTCACTATTTTTTCAATAACAACACTACCACTGGATATATCTTTATCAAACGTCACAGTAAATGTTTTTGGTTTATCATAGATTATTTGGTTACTAGTAATCGACGTACTGACCACACTGACGGCATTTAGCATTGTTATTGACCGACTAGCTATCGTCTCGACTTTTTTGTTACTAAACATACGATCAATCTTGATATCATATTTTTGACCTTGCAACAGATGTAATGGAGTAATATCGCAAGTAATAGTAGCCTGTTTAATCGGACAACTGACTGTTTTACCATCTATTTCTAACTGATAATTAAAGACTAAGTCATTATTGGATAAATTAATGAATATAGGCTTTGAAGTCGGTACCGGCACATCCAAAATATCAACTTTAACAGATGGTGGATGCGGAATCGATATATCAAAGCTCCTTTTCGCAAACCAACCGCCAAACATCGCAACACTGACTTTTGTATTCCCAGCTGTTGGGGCTTTTTTAGCGCTAAAGCATGTTTTCAAAGATAAAATCGGCAAGCTACCAATTTTGGTTACATTTTCGTGGCTAATATCAAATCCCGAATCATCACCTGTCTGTCGATAAATATCAGGGAATAAGGTAATTTGAGAAACACATGTTGACTGGCTATAAGAAAACTGGACAGGCTCGGCTTGAAACAGAATGACTAAACCAATTATCAAAGCTACCGATAACAAACTGACCGATATCTTAATCCAGCGGTTTAAATTGCGAACTCTATCAAAAATAATTTTGATTGTTTGCTTTAAATGCATCTATGCTTATTTTAGCATAATCGGTATCTTTAGAGTGGGTTTAACCAAAGAAAAAAGGAGCCCTATCAGGACTCCTTCTTTATAATTCGGCACCGTGCAACAAGCTAATTTATAACAGTATAATCAGACAACCTAAAGGTTGTCTGGCGAGCCATCCTCATTCGGTATAAATTGAGCAAGCTAAATTTCTACGCTCATTTCGTCGGCTCTACTGCCGTCGGGATTCTACTGTCACAAGCTGGAAATAACAAAATATCGAATTATAACAAAAACCCTCCTATTCGGAGGGTTTTTTGTATAATTCGGCACCGTGCTAGTTTCCCGCTTGTGGCAGTATAATCGCCGCTGTTGAGCTTGACTTCTGTGTTCGGAATGAGAACAGGTATTTCCTCAACGCCATGGGCACCGAATTGGTTGGAATAATCTATTCCAACCTATCGATGCCCAATGATTATGGGCACGGTCATTTGTATGTAAAAATCTTGTTTATAAAAATTGACAAATCAATGGTTACCATTAATTACTAGTTAAGTCTACCCTATTACCCCTGTTAATGCAAGCATTAACGTTGGTAATAAGGACATAAAAAGGCGATGGGACTGTTAGTACGCTTCAGCTACACATGTTACCATGCTTCCACCTTGCGCCTATCAAACTGATAATCTTTCAGTGTCCTCATAGGGAAATCTTATCTTGAAGTTAGTTTCGTGCTTAATATGCTTTCAGCGCTTATCTATTCCGAACATAGCTACTCGACAATGCAGCAGGTAGCCACAATCGATACACCAGAGGTTCGTCCGCCCCGGTCCTCTCGTACTAAGGGTGGATCTTCTCAAATTTCCTAACGTCCGTACCGGATATAAACCGAACTGTCTCACGACGTTCTGAACCCAGCTCGCGTACCACTTTAATCGGCGAACAGCCGAACCCTTGGAAGGTGCTCCCCCTCCAGGATGTGATGGGCCGACATCGAGGTGCCAAACAGCGCCGTCTATGTGAACTATTGGGCGCTATAAGCCTGTTATCCCCAGGGTAACTTTTATCCGTGTGCGCTATCGATCCCACGTTCATGTACATAAATGTACTATATAGCGGGTCACTTGCTCCTACTTTCGTATCTGCTTGGGATGTACCCCTCACAGTCAAGCTGGCTTGTGCGCATACACTATCGCTTCGATTTCCATACGAAGCTAGCCAACCTTTGAACGCCTCCGCTACTCTTTAGGAGGCAACCGCCCCAGTTAAACTACCCACCATACACGGTCCCGTTACCAGATAATGGTAACGGTAAGATCAAGATCACAACAAGGGTGGTATTTCACTTGGTGCCTCCACAAATACTTGCGTATCTGCTTCGAAGGCTCCCACCTATTCTACACATGTTGTAAGCCGGATCAATGTAAAGCTGTAGTAAAGCTCCATGGGGTCTTTTCGTCCTGGTACGGACAGACGGCATCTTTACCGCCAATGCACTTTCACCGAGCCCTTCGCTGAGACAGTTTCCACATGATTACTCCATTCGTGCGGGTCAGAACTTACCTGACAAGGAATTTCGCTACCTTAGGACGGTTATAGTTACCGCCGCCGTTCACTGGGGCTTCAGTTCGCACCGTAAAGCGCTCCCCTTAACCTACCAGCACTGGGCAGGAGTCAGCCCCTATACATCTTCTTTCGAATTAGCAGAGACCTGTGTTTTTGGTAAACAGTTCCGTGGAATCTTTAGCTGCGGCCCCCACATCGTTAGATGCGAGAGGTCGTGCTCAAGATCATTATATTTCTATATGATTTGTCTATCTCAGTAAAAAATTTTGTGATTTAAAAGGTTTTTGATGCAATATTTCGTTAAAAATACTGCATACTCAATTATTCTATTCCATAGGACTTCCGCACATTTCCATCATCCTAGGTTGCATCCTGGGCGAACTATTACTGTTTTTATCTGGCCGAATGATAGTTAAAACTATCATTGAGGGCAGAAAAAATCAGTAAGAGTCGTCCAGGTGTGGCCTAGATGATGGTAAATATGTGGAAGTCCTATGGTAAACCACCTTTCACCAAGTTAGTTGAACACGGCTCACATCGAATGATGTGGGGGCAGACCTTATCCCGAAGTTACGGTCGCTTTATTGCCGAGTTCCTTAGCGAAGGTTCTCTCGTAAGCCTGAGTCTACTCGACTCGAGCACCTGTGTTGGTTTGCGGTACGGGCGGCTATAACCACGCGTATACCTGCTTTTCTTGCCAGTGCTTTGATCAAAATCGCGACTCCGAAGAATCACTTTCACTCCCTTTGCGTTCCCGCTAGGTTGGACGAATACATACCATGAATTCGCTTCGACTACTTCACCGTAAACAGTATACAAATTATAACCGGTTCAGGAATATTAACCTGATGTCCATCGCCTACGCTATGCGCCTCGGCTTAGGCCCGACTAACCCTGAGATGATTACCATGGCTCAGGAAACCTTGCTCTTACGGCCGAGGGGATTCTCACCCCTCTTATGGTTACTCATTCCAGCATTCTCACTTCCTACCGCTCCACCTAACTTTCCAGTTAAACTTCACTGCTGATAGGAACGCTCCTCTACCACGTGTGTAAATAAATTTACATCACATCCATATCTTCGGTAATATACTTGAGCCCCGTTACATTTTCCACGCAGAATCTCTTGACTAGTGAGCTGTTACGCACTCTTTAAATGAATGGCTGCTTCTAAGCCAACATCCTAGCTGTTTAAGAAATTCCACTTTGTTTCCCACTGAGTATATATTTAGGGACCTTAGATGATGGTCTGGGCTGTTTCCCTTTTGAGCGCCGAGCTTAGCCCCGACGTTCTGACTGCCAAAATACCACCAACGGTATTCGTAGTTTGTTAAGGGTGGGTATCCTTGCGGACCCCAGTCCTTTACAGAGCTCTACCCCCGTTGGCTATTTAATTGACGCTAGCCCTAAAGCTATTTCGAGGAGAACCAGCTATCTCCGAGTTCGATTGGCATTTCACCTCTAACCACAAGTCATCCGAGCATTTTGCTGCATGCGGCGGTTCGGCCCTTCACTACCTGTTACAGTAGCTTCAGCCTGCTCATGGTTAGGTCACCCGGTTTCGGGTCTAATTCCTAGTACTTATTCGCCCTATTCAGGCTCGCTTTCACTGTGGCTCCGTCAATTGACTTAACCTTGCACTAGAAATTAACTCGCTGGATCGTTCTACAAAAAGCACGCCGTCACCCGTATAAATACAGGCTCCGACACATTGTAAGCACACAATTTCAGGATCTATTTCACTCCCCTCCCGGGGTTCTTTTCACCTTTCCCTCACGGTACTGGTTCACTATCGATCGTATATTATATTTAGCCTTGGCAGGTGGTCCTGCCGGATTCAAACAGGATTTCTCGTGTCCCGTCCTACTCGAGAAAACACAGATAAGGTCAACATCGTTTTCGCATACGCGACTTTCACGTCCTTTGGTTAGTCATTCAAACTATTCCGCTAACGATGTAAATTTTTTACCTTACCCACTATTTTCAGTTCGTGGTCATAAGTCAGAATTACTAAAGTAAACTTTAGTACTCTGACCTATTCTTGTGTAATCTCACAACCCCTTATACATATTCGTCTGAAAACTTATTTGCCGCGGTAATAAATTACCAGGCAAAAATGTAAAAGGTTTGGGCTGATCCAGTTTCGCTCGCCACTACTCCCGGAATCATTATTTATTTTCTCTTCCTTGACCTACTAAGATGTTTCAGTTCAGTCAGTTCCCGTCAAATCTCCTATATATTCAGAGACAGATAATACGACATGACTCGTATTGGGTTTCCCCATTCGGATATTCCCGGATCAAAGCTTGTTGACAGCTCCCCGAGACTTTTCGCAGTCTTCCGCGTCCTTCTTCGGTAATATACGTCTAGGCATCCATTGTGTGCTCTTGAGTACCTTTTTATGCATCGACTTAACTAGTAATTAGTAATAACCATTATTACAAAATTACTTGCCGTCAATATTTAAAAAACATTTTCTTTCTTACATACAAATTGTTAAAAAACTTGTGTCTCACACCTTGAGGTCACATTTACACACATCAATTTGATGCATATCGTCTGATCTCAAGTCTTCCCATCGTACCACTAGCTCTCGCCTGCTGTAAAGTGGTATCTGTTGTTGTTTTTGCAATAAATAGAACCTCTTACGATGCACTTTTTACTGCGTATCGCCAGAGGTTCAATTGAACATTCGCTAACTTCTAACTACTTTACTCTACACGCGTGAGTTTTGCAAGAGGTTTTTGGAAGATTATTTGGAGATATTTATCATATACATAAATACCAGTTAAACTATATTCTATTCAACATACATCGGCCCACTACAATCTTAACTATATATCAATAGCCAAGCTATTTAATAAGATAGCCGTACATCTCATCCAGCGCACCATTTTTACACATTGATAAATTCATGACGTTACCAATCCGTGCATATCCATGATCGACTTGATTTTTGTTCTTCTTCCAGCCAAGTCCGTCAGTTATTAACCCAAAACCCCAGCCAGCTTTTGCTAAATCTTCGGCTCGGCTGATGTATGAGTTCATTATTTCTTGTTTTGAACCACTGCCATCAAAATAATTTGTTTCGATATTTATTGGCTTACCGTCAATCAACAGCATAAAATCACCCTTTTTATTTGCCTGTTGAATCGGCATCTCTACTCCAAATTCTTTGCTGGCTTTTGAAAAGTTTGTCTGAGTTAAATATCGGCCGTTATGCTTATTTACGAAATCTTTAATATAAACTTCAGCCATATCTTCCATGGCCGTTCCGCTTCTATTTTTTCTGGCATTTGAATCAAGGCCTACCTCGACACCAAAATAATAATCAGAGTGATTTTTTATGCTCACAAGTTCTGCCAGTAATCCAGATTTTTCGGCAAAACTAACTGACTTTTCAATTGAAAATTTGTTTATGTCTTTTGTGCCAAAATAATATTCTAAATCATCAGCTGAAGATTCGTCCAAAACCAATAAAGTTTCCTTTGGGTTTTTTATACGGACCGCATTTAAAAGTGGTAGTAACGAATTAATTCTTGGATAAGATGTGAGTAATCTTGTTAGCTCTTCTTTAGGTTCACCACAGTTAGTCATGACTGCCAATAACGCCAATTCATCCCTGTACTCATTTTGGTTATTTCGAGCCTTTTGCCAATTTGTAAAAAACTCATGTGATTTATTTGTTCCGACTAAAGATTTGAGAAAATATTCTGTGTTAAACATATATTACTACTATATATCATTAAATCGTTTTATAGATAAGTCCAAATATTCTTTTTCCAGATCAAATCCGACAAATTTACGTTTATGTTTTGTGGCAGCAATACCAGTTGTCGAGCTGCCAGTGAACGGATCGAGAATTAAATCGCCTTCATTAGTCGAACTTAACACGATTCTTTCCAGTAATGTATACGGTTTTTGCGTCGGATGTTTACCGTACTTTTTCTCCCAAGCAGCGGGTGTGTTAATTGACCAAACACTCCGCATTTGTTTATTTGGAACTTTCATTTTGTCAGTTGGCCAATCGCCATTTCGCATTAAATCGTAATTAAAAGTATGTTTTGATGTCTTATGCGGTGCAGCCCAAATTAATGTTTCATGACTAGCGGTAAAATAACGACAGCTCAGATTTGGCGCCGCATTTGGCTTATACCAACTAATATCATTTAAAATCTTAAACCCATTTTTCGCCAATGCATATCCACACAGATATATCGAGTGATACGTTCCGCTTATCCAAGCTGTTCCGTGTGGCTTCAATACTCGTTTTATTTCACCTATCCAAGATTCAAAAAATGCAAGGTCAGCTTCAAAACCTTTACTCTTATCCCAATCACCTTTATTGACACTGACCATCTTGCCAGCGTGAATTGAAAATCCACCATTCGATAAATAATAAGGAGGATCGGCAAATACCATATCAATACATTGATCAGGTACTTCTTTTAATAGTTGGAGTGAATCTCCATGATACAGACGGAAATTATTTTTATCAAAATAAGGTTTTACCATTGGGTTAATAATTTGTTACCACTATTTCTGCTATTTTGCCCCGTTTAGCGGCGTTAGAATTAATCGAACGTCCTACATAGATTTTATATTGTTTGTAGTCTTTATACAAGTTGATAATAAACTTAGAATACGAATTGCTCATCATCACTTTACAGCCACGACTTGTAAGCACATCAATTAACTCTTTCAACTCAATCTGGTCTTTCTCGATAAAATCATCTTGGCTGTAACTTGTAAAACTCGATGTCGGATTCAACGGATGGTATGGTGGATCAAAATAAATGAAATCACCTTTTTTTGCGTTTTTTACTGCATCCTGATATGAGCCAGATACGATTACGGTGTTTTGCAGATATTTCGAAGTTGCACGTAAGTTAGGCTCATCGCAAATATTTGGGTTTTGATATTTGCCAAAAGGTACATTGAATCCCCCACCTCGATTCTCTCGATACATGCCATTAAAACAAGTTTTATTTAGAAAAATTAGCAATGCCGACCTTTTGATCGATTGACTGTTTTTAGTAGCGTTATATTCATCGCGAATCTGATAGAACATTGCCTTTCGAGATTCTGAATCCAAAGCATAATATTGATTCTCGAGAGTCTTCAGTTTTTTCACTAATGAGCCTAAATTATCCCTAACGTTAACATATGCCCACATCAGACTTTTGTTTATATCGTTAATAGTGGCCTTATCTTGATTTACATGAAAATATACTGCACCACCACCTACAAAAGGCTCGTAGTAATTATCGTAAGAATCAGGAAAAAATTGCTCGAGTTGAACAATAACCCTACCTTTGCCTCCAACCCATTTCAAAAATGGCTTCACCTAAAAACATCCCCTAACTTTTCTAATACCATAATACCAAATGTATACGATTACAGATAGGAGTATAGTGATAACTATTACTATAAGATGTTCCCCCCATAGGTGTTATCACGTGTCACTTTTTACCTAAAAAATTATTGGGTATTCTTAGCTTCAAAAAATCGCCTAGCCATCTCGTCTTCGGTTAGCGATTTGTAATTACTAAATCTAACCAACGGAATACCTGCGTTTTGAAATATCCGTTCAACTTCTTGATCGCGTTCTTGGCGGTTTTTGTAAGTATGAGTATAATCATCCAATTCAACCGCATAAACTGGTTTCAAGGATTGCTTGTCACATAATACGTAATCAACAGATTTTCCGTTGATATGCTTAAACGCGGCTTTCCAATTTTGACCTGTAACTTTTTCATCCAAAACTGCAGACAAATGGGCTTGAGGAAATATATAATATCTATCGCCAGCAACTTTATCAAGCATCCGAAAAAATTCACCTTCAGATTTTGTCATATAATATTGCTTTGCCTGATATTTATAAACTGTCTTTTTAATTTCAGTCGTATTCGTTTTTTTACCAAACAGTTCAATATACAGTCCCAGCCCACCAATGCAGATTACTGCGATAATAAATAGATTATTCATAAGCTTAATAATAGCAGATTTGCACAAAATAACACTTCTAGAGCACCGTCCTTGAGAAGTGTTATTTTGTGCATGTTTTTTTTATTAACCTACTTCTTATTCCAAGGTCGAAAATTAACCATCGTTTCAATATCAGGAAAAGCACCATCAAATGTCAGCACACGATCGTCTAGGCCGACAAAAAGTCGTTTATGAGCTACCGCTTCTTTAGCGCATCACGGTTACTAGTGGCGGACAGCAAAAATAAGAATGCAAATATTATTACAAATATAGATATCAGCAACAAGAATATAGGCCCCATTCTAGCCCATGGGTCATTTGCCGCGTTAGCTATGACTATCTGCACAATAGAATATACAGATACAATACCAAAAAACGCAATTAATAATCTTAATCTTGTAATCCGATTTTTGTTTTTATTTATTATTTCAATATTAACCTTAGATTCACTGGATTCTATTTTGCTCATATTTTTATTATAGCCCCGTATCACTTTTTATTCCAAGGTCTAAAATTCACCATCGTTTCAATATCAGGAAAAGTACCATTAAATGTCAGTACGCGATCGTCCAGACCAATAAAGGCAGCTGGTTTTTTGGTTGGAAACGAAATATCCAGATTTTCACGTCCCTGTCCGCCGGCATCCAGCCATTTTTTACGCTGCTGAACAAACCAATTCTCCATCGCCTCTTTGCCACCTTCGATATTAGTCCGTGATGAGTAAATTTGAACGTCAAATTGCGCTGTCGCCTTTTCCAAAAACTCAAACAACCCTGGCACAGCATCATCAGATATAACATCCGCCCCCTGCCAACCGCTAGTATACAAATTACAAACCCCATCAAAATCAAGACTTAGTACTTTTTTATTCATTTTCCTATTGTAGCAAACAATACAAAGCTTTTGATATCAGCTACAATAAGTTTATGACAAACCAAAAATACTCCGAAATCATTGAATTCATCCAAGACGACAGAATATGCGACTTTTTTGTTAAAAACTGGGGAAACGATTTTATCGTTTCAAACGGCGAAATATTGTACGGCGCCGACCTGCCAGGATTTATGGTTTTGGACGGTGATAAAATCATTGGATTATTGACGTATCATGTATCAAATAACTCTTGTGAGATAGTGTCAATCAATTCACTTGTGCCAAATATCGGTATCGGCACAAAACTACTAAACAAGATGATTGAAAAAGCGAAACAAGATAAATATTCCAGATTGTGGTTAATGACATCAAACGACAATATTGACGCAATGCGGTTTTACCAAACGAATGGTTTTGTTTTTGCAGCTATCTATCCAAACGCCATCGAAAAAAGCCGCCAATTAGGACAAAGAATTCCAAAACTCGGATCATACAACATCCCTGTCAGGGATGAAATTGAATTTGAATATCCATTGTAAACGCCGCCTACAATTCTTCTTAGAAGGACGGACCTTCTAGAAGGTCCGTCCTTCTAAATAAAAAATGCTCCGAAAGTACCGAACGTTCACCAAATAAAAAACCCATCGCAAGGATGGGATTTTTATTTGGTGGGCGACGAGGGACTTGAACCTCCGACCTCGTCATTATCAGTGACGCGCTCTAACCAGCTGAGCTAGCCGCCCGTATGTTCAGGTAATCCTCCCGAATCAGTTCTAGTGTGGTGGAGTAAGAGCAGACTTTCGCCTGACTTACCCCATACAATGTTCTTAAATAAAAAAGTCGGGGACATCGCCTGCGTCTCTTCCATTCTCTCGCAAAAAAATGTAAACACTTTTTTGTTTCGTTCATTACACCGAACCCCTTTTTGTGTTCCACAAAACGGTGTTCTCGGGCTCTGATGTTTCCACCAGATTGTAACGATAAATGAATTACCATCACAATCTGGTGGAGCGTCGGGGACTCGAACCCCGGACCCCCTGCTTGCAAAGCAGGTGCTCTAGCCAACTGAGCTAACGCCCCATATACAACGAACTTAAACTATTCTACCGTAAAACATCATCTATCGCAATACTGACAAGGTAGTTTTTTGCAAAATGTCCGCGTTGGCATTTAGTAATATATCTTTCAATAACCCATGAGAGCCCAAGAGTTTACGTCGCTAACTCGTGAAACTCTTGGCGCGGAGTTGGTTGTTGAAAGATATATTACTAAAGGACAACAACAAGCATTTGTGAACAAACAAAAATACCCCTAGCTTTCGCCAGAGGTACTCTGTTTATTAACAACTTAGTTGTGCAATCATCGTCAAGTCTACGTCGAGATTTTTTTCGAACTTAGTCTTGTCCTTGATAAATCAAGAACTGCGTTATTATGTAAGCTCAACACAACAACAAGACCGACCTAGCTTCAGCAGTTGCTTTCGCGAACTACTGGCATAACTCTCCCTAGAAAGGAGGTAATCCATCCGCACCTTCCGGTACGGATACCTTGTTACGACTTAACCCCAATCATCCCCCCCACCTTAGGCCGACTAATCGGACTTCGGGTGTTGGTGACTTTCATGGTTTGACGGGCGGTGTGTACAAGACCCGGGAACGTATTCACCGCAGCATGCTGATCTGCGATTACTAGCGATTCCAACTTCATGCAGGCGAGTTTCAGCCTACAATCCGAACTGGGACTGGTTTTGGTGCGATTTGCTCCGTCTCGCGACTTCGCTGCGCATTGTACCAGCCATTGTAGCGCGTTTCTAGCCCAGGGTATAAGGGAAATACTGACCTGACATCATCCCCTCCTTCCTCCCCGTTACCGGGGCAGTCTGAATAGAAAAATACAACTATTCACAAGGGTTGCGCTCGTTGATGGACTTAACCAAACATCTCACGACACGAGCTGACGACGGCCATGCATCACCTGTCTCTTGGCCCAATAAAGTACTTTCTGCTTTCACAGAAATTCCAAGGATGTCAAACCCTGGTAAGGTTCTTCGTTTATCGTCGAATTAAAGAACACGCTCCACCGCTTGTGCGGGTCCCCGTCAATTCCTTTATGTTTTAGTCTTGCGACCGTATTCCACAGGCGGGATACTTAACGCGTTAGCTTCGCTACTGAAGGGGTCGATACCTCCAACAGCTAGTATCCATCGTTTACAGCGTGGACTACCCGGGTATCTAATCCGGTTCGCTCCCCACGCTTTCGTGCCTCAGTGTCAGAAATAGCCCAGTAACCTGCCTACGCCATTGGTGTTCCTTCTAATATCTACGGATTTCACTCCTACACTAGAAATTCCAGTTACCTCTGCTATTCTCGAGTTTGCCAGTTTGAATAATAGTCTGAGTGGTTGAGCCACCAGATTTCACTATTCACTTAACAAACCACCTACGCAACTCTTTACGCCCAGTCACTCCGGATAATGCTTGCACCCTACGTATGACCGCGGCTGCTGGCACGTAGTTAGCCGGTGCTTATTCAAAAGCTACCGTCATATTCTTCACTTTTAAAAGCAGTTTACGACCCGAAGGCCTTCATCCTGCACGCGGCGTTGCTCCATCAGGCTTTCGCCCATTGTGGAAGATTCCTCACTGCTGCCTCCCGTAGGAGTCTGGACCGTATCTCAGTTCCAGTCTGACTGATCATCCTCTCAGACCAGTTAACGATCGTTGACTTGGTGAGCCTTTACCTCACCAACTATCTAATCGTACGCAGGCCATTCCCAAAGCGGATAAATCCTTTAATCCGAAGACCATATGCGGCATTAGCCACCCTTTCGGGCAGTTATTCCTCACTTTGGGGTATGTTCCCACGCGTTACTCAGCCGTCCGCCGCTCGCCGCCAGATAGTAAACTATCCGCGCTGCCGCTCGACTTGCATGTGTTAGGCACGCCGCCAGCATTCATCCTGAGCCAGGATCAAACTCTCCATAAAAAACTATTTATCGATAAATCGATAAATAGTACATAACTCATAATAAACTGACGATGATTTGCACAACTAAATTGTCAAAGTTCTTTTCATCTGTTACAACTCCACGTTGTTGCGCACATACTTGTGCGACCAGAATGTTATCAATCATACCCTACTATCTGCACAGTAGTCAAGGGTAATTACAATTTAAATTGTTGATAAAAAGACAACTGCCCCGATTATAACTCCCAATACGGCTCCAAATGCTACTTCAACAGGGGTGTGACCTTGGGCGGCGCGTGGTAATTTAATCTTGCTTTTTTGCTCTTTAATTAACTGTTGAATCGCAATTCCTTGCTCGCCCGACGATCGACGGACCTTCATGGCGTCATACATGACTATTAACGCAAACAATGCGGCGATACTAAAGATGCCCGAATTGATGCCGTCTTTTAGTCCAATCAAGGTCGCCAACGCTACCACGGTCGTACTGTGTGAACTTGGCATTCCGCCAGATGTAAACAAATGAGTCCTAAATCCATATCGATCACCTTTTATGTGACCGACGATATATTTAATGACATGAGCGCCGAACCACGCGATAACTATTGTAACTAGATATGGCGAAATCAGTTCAGCGCCCACCGCTAAGCCTCTTCTTCTTTCTCTTCAATGCTATCGTCACTATGTTCTGGCATTAATCCTAGGGATGCAACTTTATCACCTTCACGCATACGCATAATGCGTACACCCTGAGTTGTGCGGCCCAAAGTTGGAATATCTTTGATACTGACCCGAATAGCTTGACCACCAGTCGAAATCAACAAGACTTCAGTAATATCCAGTTCCAGTGTATGAACAGCAATAATCGGACCAGTCTTGGCAGTTACAACTGCAGCCTTAATACCTACACCGCCACGTTTGTGTGATGGGAAGTTCGAAACTTTAGTTGCCTTGCCATAACCATTCTCACTAATGACTAGCAACTTGCGGTTGTCATCATCAACGACGTCCATACCAACAACTTGGTCATTTGGACGCAATCTGACACCACGAACACCACGAGCCGAGCGTCCCATTGGACGAGCATCTTTTTCATTAAATCGAATCGCTTGTCCAGCAGATGTTGATATGATTACATCATTTTCACCTGTCGTTTTTTGTATCCAACGCAATTCATCGCCATCATCCAACTTAATCGCAATTAAACCATTAGTGCGAATATTGGCATATTCTTCAAATGGCGTCTTTTTGACAGTACCTTTGATAGTTGCCATAAACAAATATCCATCACTTTTAGCGTCTTTTTCGTGACGAATAATCGACGTAATTTTTTCTTCTGGCTGCAATTGCAATAAGTTGACTGCGGCGACGCCCTTGGCGGCTAGTCCAGCCGCTGGCACTTCATATGCCTTCAAGCGGAAAATGCGGCCACGATTAGTAAAGAACAACAAATAATCATGGGTGCTGGCTGGCACTAATTGATTAATAATATCTTCTTCTTTGGTCGTCATACCACGTTTACCTTTGCCACCTCGATTTTGGCGGTGGTATTCACTAAGTAATGTACGTTTAATGTAATTTTCGCTGGTTAACAAGATGACACTGTCTTCTTCGGGAATTAATTCTTCATCACTAAATTTACCAAGTTCATGATTAATCATCTTGCTGCGCCTATCGTCGCCGTATTTCTCTTTCATTTCGATCAATTCTTCTTTGATGATGCGCAAGATTTCTTTTTCGTCACCCAAAATTGCCTCGAGTTTAGAAATTAGGGCCAATAGTTCTTTCAACTCATTCTCAATCGCTTCGCGCTCTAATCCAGTTAGTCGGCGCAACTGCATTGCCAAAATTGCTTTGGCTTGAATTGACGACAGACTAAACTTCTCGATTAATGCAACTTCAGCATCTTCGCTGGTTCGACTGGCACGGATTGTCTTGATTACCTCATCGATGTGATCCAAGGCAATTTTAAAGCCTTCCAAGATATGAGCCCGTTCTTTGGCTTTACGTAGTTCAAACTCGGTACGACGTCGAACGACGTGTTGACGATGTTTAATAAACTCACTCAAAATCTCTTGTAGTCCCAAAATACGTGGTTGAATACCATCAATCAAAGCCAACATATTAAAGTGGAAGCTAGTTTGCAAAGACGTCATCTTAAACAGTTGGTTTAATACTTTTTTAGGATATGCATCCTTTTTAAGTTCAATCACAACCCGAACTGTTCCACGCGCACTTTCGTCACGCAAATCGCTAATCGCCGTAATCTTTTTATCCTTAACTAATTCAGCAATTTTTTCAATCAATGTTGCTTTATTTACAGCAAATGGCATTTCAGTCACAATAATTTGACTGCGGCCTTTTTTGGTCTCTTCAATATTAGCAACCGCACGAATTACCACGCTACCACGTCCAGTTTGATAAGCCTGACGCATTGGCGCACCACCGTAAACGACAGCACCAGTTGGAAAATCAGGACCCTTAACATACTTCAACAAATCATCCAAAGTTGTAGTCTCGGGATTATCAATCATATGAATAATCGCATCAACTAGCTCACTTAAATTATGTGGCGGAATACTTGTCGCCATACCAACCGCAATACCGATTTGACCATTTAACAGCAAGTTTGGTAGTTTAGCCGGCAAGACAACAGGTTCACGTTCGGATCCATCATAGTTATCACGGAAGTCGACAGTTTCTTTATCTAAATCAACTAGTAGTTCATTACCAGCTTTATCCAAACGAGCCTCAGTATATCGAGAAGCAGCCGCGGGGTCGCCATCCATCGAACCAAAGTTACCTTGACCATTAACCAATGTGTAACGCATTGTCCAATCTTGAGCCAAACGAACCATTGAATCATAAATCGCGCTATCGCCATGTGGGTGATATTTACCCATGACGTCACCGACGATACGAGCCGACTTTGTAAACTTTCCGCCTGGTCGCATACCCTGTTCGCCCATCGAGAATAGAATACGACGGTGAACTGGTTTTAGACCGTCACGGACGTCAGGCAAAGCACGATCAATAATGACACTCATTGAATAACGCAGGAAGTTATCTTCCATTACATCTTCAACTGTTAACTTTTCGACAACACGTGAGTGTGTTGCGTTTTCTACAACTTCACCTTCTACTGATGTAATAATTTCATCATCCATAACTAGATATCCAACTCCTCAAGATTAAGCGACTTAGCACGTCCCTGTATAAAGCTCTTCCTTAAATCAACCTGGTCACCCATAAGTTTTGTAAATATGGCGTCAGCACGTTCAGCATCTTCAACTCGGATTTGAATCAAAACACGATTTTCAGGGTTCATAGTTGTATCCCAAAGTTGTTCAGCGTCCATTTCTCCGAGACCTTTGTAACGTTGCAATAATGTAATGCCGGCTTGTTTGTTGCGATCGTCAGTTGGTTCGATCTTGGTGCCTTTTTCTTTGCGCTCGGCAATCAAACGGTCAGTAATCGCATCGCGTTCATCGTCGCTGTAGGCATAGTATTTTTTTGTACCAGCGCGCAGCAAGAACAATGGTGGTTTTGCCAAATAGATATGTCCACCATCAACAACTTCGCGCATATAACGGAAAAAGAATGTCATCAACAGTGTCGCAATGTGGCTTCCGTCGACATCGGCATCGGTCATGATGATAATACGGTGATAACGCAAACCAGAAATATCAAATTGGTCACTAATACCAACACCCATTGCCCTAATCAGGCTAACGATTTCATTATTACCTAGCATGCGATCCAAACGAGCGCGTTCGACGTTTAATACCTTACCACGCAGTGGCAAAATAGCTTGAGTCTTGCTGTCACGACCTGATTTAGCTGAACCACCGGCCGAGTCACCCTCGACGATGTATAGTTCTGAATCAGCTGGGCTTTTACTTGAACAGTCAGCCAGCTTACCTGGTAAACTCATGCCATCAAGTGCACCCTTACGAATAACGTTATCACGAGCTGCCCTAGCAGCCTTACGAGCGCGGGCTGCCAACAACGCCTTGCCGACAATAACCTTGGCAACATTTGGATTTTCGTCCAAATAGTACGAGAAATACTCATTCATTACCTGTTCAACATAACGTCGAACTTCTGGATTACCCAACTTACTCTTTGTCTGACCCTCGAATTGTGGGTCTGGTAATTTAACCAAAATAATCGCTGTCAAACCTTCGCGGATATCATCACCGGTCAAGTTTTCTTCTTTTTCTTTCAGCAGTCCGCTTTTGCGAGCATAATCATTAATAACACGGGTCAGCGCTGACCTAAACCCAACCAAGTGCGTTCCACCTTCGGGCGTTAGAACATTATTGGCAAACGGTTTTACGATTTCAACGAATGAATCGTTGTATTGAATCGCGATTTCAACCATTGAATCTTCGACTTGCTTTTCAACATAAAAGACATTATCGCTGGCAACATCTTTACCAACGTTCAAATGTCGGACATAACTTTGGATACCGCCTTCAAAATAAAAAGCGTCACGTTCGTTTGTTCGTTCATCTTTGACGGCAACATAAATACCCTTTGTTAGGTAAGCCTGGTGTCGCAAATAATTAACAACCCATTTGTAATCAAATTCAACCGTCTCTTTAAAAATAGTTGGGTCTGGATAGAATGTAATTGTCGTTCCGTTAACACGGTCGGTTTTGCCTAGTTTTTGCAATTGACCCTGTGTCACACCTTGAGCAAATTCGATTCGATATAATTGGTGCTCACGAACAACCTCAGCAATTAAACGGGTCGATAAGGCGTTAACAACGCTTGAACCAACGCCGTGAAGTCCTGAAGATACCTTATATCCACCGCCACCGAATTTTCCACCGGCGTGCAATATAGTAAGTGCTGTCTCTAGAGTGCTCATGCCAGTCTTTGGGTGTTTATCAACCGGAATACCGCGTCCATCATCAGATATCGTTACGCCGCCATCAGCCAACATAATAACGTTAATCTTTGTAGCATAGCCGGCGATTGCTTCGTCAACACAGTTATCGGCAATCTCTTTGATTAAATGATGCAAACCATCATAGCCAGTGCTACCGATATACATACCCGGACGTTTACGTACTGGGTCAAGACCTTCAAGAACTTGGATCTGTGATCCGTCATATGAATTATCAACTTTTTGTTTAGCCACTATTAACTCCCTTATCTATTCCAGACTACTCTGCTATTTACAATATTACCATTATAACGGATAAATTGTGTTCACTCAAGCAATACCTAATTTATATATAACACCTCATCTATTGCCTTGAACATATTTCTTATGCTAAAGTGTTTCATAAGAGGTAAATTGAAAAATTAATACAAAAAATTATGTTTAGAAAGATAATATCTAACTTGCCCTTTAGCCCTGCCCTTGTCGGGCAACTTGGACTATACTCTAAAGAACTAAACAAAGAAGAAAGAATTCGACGTCTCGGCCTATTTTTCTTGGTGCTTGCCTTGATAATCCAACTAATAGTTATACTACAGCCGTCTGAATCAGCTAATTCATCAACCATAAATACAAATCACAGCAATAGTACAACCGATAACAACAGTATTAGTCGATCATTAACCGCCAGCAACGCTTCTCAAGGCTTCGTAAATGCGGCTACTGTCACTGCCCATCCTAGCAATCAAATCAGTTATACCGCCAAAGCTACAAATAACAGCAGCTCACCATACAAGACGAACCTTGAGATATCTGTCGCAGATATATTAGATTACGCAACGATTATTGATAACGGTGGTGGCACTGTTGATACAGCTGCCGGCTTGATGTCATGGCCAAGTGTCAATTTGACACCAAATACCACCCAAACGAGAACTTTTGTTGTAGAGTTATTTGATACCACACCTGCAACTGCACAAGGCACAAACAATAAACAATCGTTCGATTGCGTACTATCCAGCGCTTTTGGTAATTCAATCGATATTAAAATTGACTGTCCTGATCAAAAAATAATTGAAAGAATAATATCAAAACTTCCCAGCACTAGCTCGTCAATCGGATTGACGTTCACGTCTATTACATTACTGGCTGCTGTTTACTTCTATATCCGATCATTTCAGCTACGAAAAGAAATTCGACTAATACGTAAAGACTCACGAACAGGAACTATTTAGTATATGCCTAACAATATAGATATCTCGCAAAAACAACAAAGCAACACAGATAAGCTAACGGACGAAATAAAAACTACCGTAGAGCTATCGCCAAGAGACATCGAAGCGCAAGCCGAGAGAAAACAACTCGAAATCAAAAAAAATATCGACATTGCAACAAAGACAGCGATGAGCGAAAGAGAAATCGAAACTAGCAAATTGCACCAACCTGCACTAAGACGTAGCGTATTAAATCACAAACAGCGCGACATTAGCTATAACCGAACTATGGAGAGAGTTCATAGTGAGATACAACAACCAGGGCGAGCATTTAGTAAATTTATTCACATTAGAATAGTCGAAACAATAAGCGATGCCCTAGGAACAACAATCGCAAGACCAAATGCAATATTAATCGGCTCTATCTTTGCATCCGTATTAACATTATTTATATACTCGATATCAAAAACAATCGGCTATAAAATGTCAGGCTTTGAAACAATAGGGTCTTTTGTACTTGGTTGGGTGCTAGGAAATATATACGATTATTTCAAACTACTAATTAAAGGTAAAAATTCACAATAATCAGCGGAGCTTGATTGAAACTTCACTATCAGCTGTATTCTCGCGAATATGCAACTCGTCGCTTTGAGATATTGGCTGCACAAAAGTGCCATTATTAACAGTTGGCGTTTGGTTAAAATCAACCATCTGAGCACGCGCTGATGCTGGTATTGGTGCTGCAGGTACTGGCGCTGGCGCTGATACTGCAACAGGTTCGACTGAAGGCGATTGACTAGCAGCTATCTGTTGTCGTTTTATTAACCAGTCATCCAAGAACGACGATCCGCCATTACTACTAACTACTGGAGCTACAGGTTGTCCCGCAATTGATGCTCTATCCATTCGCTCTTGTTGCGCCTGCTTGATGGCATCCAATTTTGCCTTTTTAGCCGCATCACCAGCACCCAAACGAGCGAAAATCTCTTTTTCAACCTGAGCCCGTGGCCGGCCATACTTCGCTGCTGACAACTTCTTTAACGCATCTCGCAGTTGAGGATTTGACTGCCCCATCGGTGGCACCAGTGACATACTGAACGCAGCCGATGGTACACCATTAATCATGACTGATGATATCGTTTGGAAGTTTGGTAACTTAGTTAAATCTTCAGCGTCAAACGTTGGTGCAAACTTCTTTTGCAATATCTCAGCATCAGTTATACCTATACGTCCACTAATAACGGTTCCGATATTACCAATAATTGCTTCACGAATATTATCTGTTAATTGCGTCATAAACTGGTTAGCTAGAACTAGGTTCAAGCGGTATTTTCGAGCCTCAGACAAAATCGTCTGGAAACTATCAGTGGCAAAGTTTTGAAACTCATCGACATACAGCGCAAAGTCTTCACGTTGGTCTTCAGGCACGCTAGCTCTGCCCATGGCAGCTGCCTGAAACTTCATGACAAATATCATACCCAAAAGTTGCGAGTTTAATTCACCAGTACGGCCCTTTGATAGGTTAACCAACAATATTTTTTTGTTATCCATAATATCGCGCAGACTAAATCCACTTTTAGTTTGACCGAGGATGTTTCGCATCATTTCATTAGACAAAAAAGCACCAAATTTACTGACAAACCAACCCAGAACCTCTGACTTATTAGCGTCACTGGTTTGTGCCATCTCTTTATTCCAAAAATCAAGCACTGTACGATCGGTTACATGTTTTAGTTTCTCATCAGTAAAGGCTTGGTCGTTAAAGACTTGTGGGATATCAATAAAGGTCGACCCATTAGGATCGCTCATAATAGTTAGCGACGCATTACGGAACCAATGTTCGTACCTTGGCCCAATAATACCAGTGTGTCCTGGGTCATACAGCCTATATAGCATAGCAATCGCCTCTTGAATCAAGAAGTCACGCTGGTCTTGAGTGTCAAACTCAAATAAGTTAAGCCCAATCGGATTGTCCATATCACCTGGACTAAAATAAATAACATCCTCGACTCGTTCCCTTGGTACCATGCCCAACAATTTTTCAGCCGAGTCACCATGTGGGTCAATAAAGGCAAAGCCTCGACCATCCATCATATCCTGAAAAGCTAGGTTTTCCAACAAACCAGACTTACCAGTACCGGTCTGCCCAATCATATATGTGTGTCGACGACGATCGTTAGTACTTAAACGTATCTGTTTTTTAGTACCACGGAATTCGTTGTAGCCTAACAAAAATCCCTCTTCCATAACTTGGGTTGGACCATCAACTTGCTTGGCCATTTGACGCTGAACCTGCGAAGTCGGAATACTATGTTGGTCCGGCAAGTGAAATATCGTTGCCAACTCAACGCTATTTAATATGCTCTGTTTAACAGCTTGGGGGAAGAACCTAAAGATATAGGCCGTTACTAACTCTTCGATATCTTTTGATACGCTAAACTTAAAGCCATTATTTGTTGGCGAATCGAATAATGAAAAGGCAGCAATAATATTCGACAATAACGCCTGCGATCTTGCTGCTGTGTTGGACGATACAACGACACGTATTAATACTTCATACCCCGGATGACGAGTTTTCTCTTCAATAGCATCAACCAACCCCTGCTCAAGTGACGAAAGCTGCTTATCCTCTGGTTTGATTTCTTTAGCCTCAATCGGCTTCCAAAGTGCCTGCATAATATTTATACCGCCAATGGCTGACTTTTTGGCTCCCTTGTCTTTTTTTATCTTATTAGCAGCAAAAATAGAATTTTTCGTCCAACTATTACCAGCTGGCCTTAGTAATATTTGCACACCGATGCCATCATCACGATTAACGGTTGACAAGGCGTTTAACAGTGCTCTAGCGGCATCGCGCTTTGACTCCTGATAGGTCGCGATTGGATAGACGTAATTCTTTTTTAATGTAAACTCTCCACCAATAGTTCCGCTGATTCTGCCAGCTTCGCTAAATATGTTATGTTCCTCAACTTCTTCCAATCTGGCTGATGGATAAGCCGCTGATACCGCCTGTCTAACAATATCAACCAACACAGTCGGAACTACAGTGTAATAATGTACCAAGCCATCCCTAGCAACGATCTCAAACGATATATGACGCTGACCATATACTCGACTTTTAAAACCCTTGGTTGCAGTGCTCGAGATGATGTTGTACATAACTTGTGCTTGCGAAAGCACTTCTTCGGTTATATCCCGCTCATCACGACCACCCGTCTCTAAATCATCGCTTGATGGTGGTATGTGAATATACATTGGCACCATCTTAAGTCCACGTTCATAATTCTTCGCCTCTCGCCACATCTTCTTGTACTGAGCATAGACAAAAAAAGCTACCGATGTACCGACTATAATAACGACGAAGATTGTAACCAGAAAGCCTATCATATTGTGTATATTAGCCAAAACAACGGCTTATTCAGCGGCGCCCAGCTCCCTCCCATAACGCTTTTTCAAATAATCAATCTGAAGTTTATTGACGGCCTGCTCACGTTTATGCGGATTGTCGCGTGTCTCGGCAACAATTTTTTTTGCTTTATTCACCCATTCTTTTTCAATCAAATCATCATCATTTGCTGTCATTGGATTATCGCTAATCGTTGTAACTTGAGCTACAGGTGTGTCATTTACAACAGGGGCCGGTATAACAGTCGTCAAGCCGATGTCAGATAATATCGCACTTGTTTCAGCTGATTGTTCATAGCGCTCAGCGCTTTTTTCTACGCCTGTTTCCGGACTATTCAAAATAGGCACATGCTCAAGATTTGGACCATATTGAACAGATGGCAATTCCGGACTTAAACGAGGCGTTGGCGCTTCTGGTTTCATATCTGTAATTATATCACGTCAACAACGTGCTTATGACAATATTTTTAATGAACTCGTTTCGAAACATACAATGTACCTATAATCACAAAGATAAACACCAATAATAATTCATAAAATCCAACAGCGCCAACCGACTGAAGACCAATAATTAGTATTGGAAATAGCGCCAAAACAGATGAGTAATAATACGAGTGTTTGAATGTTAAGATCTCAAATGGTCTTCTGGCTCTTAACGCTATTGATACACGCGATGCCAAACGACTTCCGTAATACAATAAGTAAGTTACAATACCAATCGACAACATATACGCAAAGATAAAAATCGCCAGAATACCAAAAGGACCAGCAGTAGCTGGCGTTGTAGTGTTCAACAACATAATTAGAAAGCAGAGGCTGACTAATGTTGTGATCGATATGATGATTTTTAACATATTACATAACTATATCATTTAAGCTTAAATGAGAAAAATTTTCCTGAGCAGACGGGTTAGCGTCCGGATTACAGCATACGCCGCTAATTATAAAAATGGGCGTGTGAATCGCAGACAACCCGCTGCTGCAGGAGTCTGACCGCTCCTACAAAAGTAGGAGTATAGCCACTTCATGCATTTCCATGAAGTGCTTTTATATGCAGACAAATATTAGCATTTTATCTGCGTGTAAAAGCACTTCCGTACTAAACATGGTAGCATCACGCCATTTGGCGGAGCATCGGCGACGCCAACTACAATACTAAAAAAGTGATTGGTGCCGTCACCGAATTACCGTCAAATGACAGTCGGTCGTTATATAAATTGTTAAGGTATAGATAGGTTTTTGTTGTTTGTTTTTGTTGATAAAACCTGTCCAGATAATAGCATAACCAACATGTTTGGTCAATAATATGTATTAACTTATTCAATGTATTATTTACAATATTGGCACAATTGCCTACAATCACCAGATTGAGTATATCAATTATACATATTTACAACATTGTAATGATTACATATTTCTACATCATAATTACATATGCACTTTTTACTACGCTATAGTCTGGTTAGATATTTTACATGTAATCGATTAACTTCGGCTAAAATGATATGACTGTCCACTCAAATACAACTTGGCTCATTTATTAATTCAGGTATTTAACAATCCTAAACCCAGTCACTATATTTACTGACTTTTTATACGAAATAATGCGAACAAACTCACGTATTGATTTTACGCAAATTCAGAAATTGCATTTTAGAATATTCAAATCGCTGTAATATATCAATATCGAAGTCATTACAATAATATTAATATGACATATTGCGATTTGTATTTTTATGCCAAGTGCTAAATACTGTTTAATTTTTAATACAAATTGCTAAAATATTTTTTTGCATTTAACGCAGTATATTAAATTTTAGACAATCCAAATTAACTATTTTTAATATAACTTCACTTACTTACCATACACAGCTAACTCTATGTTATGTTTTGGCTGCACATTCACAATAAATTCTAGCCATCCAATCGATCATCTACTTAACAACTGGCATCAAATCACATCGACATCAATCCCCCATTAAAACTTTATTGTTTGTCAGAATATTTATCTTGGAGTCTATTAATTTTCATAAATATATTGCTGAAGGTGTTATTTAACTCATAAAAACAGCTTATCCACACGTAGTATTTTTTACTAGACGATTTTATAAATTATCATTGACACAAGCGTTTTGACACGATATTATAGGGGTAGCTTCTGAATAAAAAACTTATACAGAGGCCCAAAACAAACAGAAATTCAAAAAACTCCACAAAAACAACCGTTCCTCGCAGGCGGTTGTTTTTTATTGTCAATTTTTACCAGCGTATAGCGTTTTGAAACAAAAATACCCGCTATATGAAGCGGGTATTTTTAAATTAATAATCACATTGGTGGAGCTGCGGGGAATCGCACCCCGGTCCGAAAGGTAACAAATTATTCGTCTACAAGTATAGTTTGCCTTAAATTTTAACGACTCGTCTAGCTAAAAGCCAAACAAAAAAGTTTTGATCCGTCGCGCAATATTGCTTTCCATCCTAACGTTGCTCCCCATTAGGCGGTAATCGACATACTTATAACACCGACACCATCTCTATGTCGCCTGGATAGTGCGATGGCCCAGGTTAAACCCGAGCTGTTGCTAGAACTTGTGGCTGGAAGGCAGTTGCCAATTCAGCTACGAAGCTTTTTGCTTTTGCAATAAAGTTTGCAGTTAAAGTTTGTACGTAACGTGTACATTCGACTTGCAAAATAATCTGTTAAAGTCCCTTCGTCGAAAGCTAAGTCAGCCCCAACGTAACCTGTTAATTGTATCACATATTGCATATACTTACCAGTCATGCTTAAATTAAGCTTATGGTAGCCAGAGTTATGACAGTTGCACCAATCGGATTCGATGGTTTTATGGTCGAAGTTGAAAGTGACGTGTCTAAGTCTTTGCCCTCTTTACAGATTGTAGGGCTAGGCAATAAGGCTATCGATGAAGCCAAAGAACGCGTCCGCAGTGCCATAACCAACTCCCTATTGGAATTCCCTAAAAAACGCATAACCATTAACCTAGCGCCGGCGGAACTACCCAAAGACGGCGCCCATTATGATTTACCTATAGCTATGGCAATACTATGTATTAGTGGCCAGTTGCACCAAAAAGAGCTCGATAGCGCGGTATTTGCCGGCGAACTGGCCCTAGACGGCAGTTTAAGACCCATAAAAGGCGCCATTAACATCACTCAGCTAGCCAAACAGGCTGGATATAAAAAGATATTTTTGCCCTTATCTAACGTCCAACAAGCCAGCTTAATCGACGACATTGAAATATTTGGAGTCTCATCTGTTAAACAACTATTTCTTCACCTCAAGAAAGAATCAATTATTGAACCATACCAACCAGATTTAACAGTTGAAGCACCTGTCGACAATTTAATCCACCCAATACTGGACGATATCAAGGGCCAAGAGCAAGCCAAACGTGCCTTAGTGATTGCAGCAGCTGGTCATCATAATATATTGCTAGCAGGTACTCCTGGGGCCGGTAAGACTATGCTAGCTAAGGCTCTTGCTAACCTGTTGCCAGATCTAACACCATCTGAACAGATAGCTGTCACAAAAATATATAGTTTGGCCGGTAAAATCGATGGCGAGATTATTAAAAAACGTCCATTTCGCTCACCACATCATACAACTAGCCCAATCGCTATTGTCGGTGGCGGTATCCATCCAAAACCTGGCGAAATAAGCCTAGCCCATACTGGTGTTTTGTTTTTGGACGAATTCCCCGAATACCCCAGATCAACCCTTGAAACACTACGCCAGCCATTGGAAGACAAAAAAATTGATGTTAGTCGCGCCAATTCTCACGTTACCTACCCGGCTGATTTTATGTTGGTTGCCACTATGAACCCATGCCCCTGTGGCTATTTCGGCGATAAAACTAAGGAATGCTCATGCACAAGTAATCAAATAATCGCCTACCAAAAAAGATTATCCGGGCCATTGATGGATAGAATTGATTTAGTCGTTAATGTTTCGCGAGTTCCAAATGAGGCCTTACTGGTTGCAGATTCGTTGATAAATAGTCAACATTTAACTGCTTCGGATTCAATAAAACGTGCATTTATAGCTCAAAAAGAACGATACAAAAGCAGTATTATATACAACGCATCGCTTTCGAATAGCGATATAAAAAAGCATGCGCCGCTTTCAGACGATGCCAAATCCCTGCTACTAAAAGCCGCTGACAGCCTAAAATTGAGTGCTCGTAGCTATTTCAAAATAATCAAAATCGCCCGAACAATTGCCGACCTGGCCGGCGAAAAAGATATTTCAACAGGACACATTAGCGAAGCACTTCAATACCGCAAGTAATGCACTTGAATTACGACATCATATCTGATAAAATAGCTACCGAGTATTAACTCAGCTGTCAAGCAGTTCAATTAAGGAGACTAACTAAGATCAGTAAATCTATTCGTATCAACCAAGAAATTCGGGCCGAGAAGCTACGTGTTATCGGACCGGCTGGTGAACAATTAGGTATTATGAGCCTATCGGAAGCGCTGAAAATCGCCGAAGAAGCAGGTGTCGATCTTATTGAAATCTCACCAAGCGCTAACCCGCCTGTTGCAAAAGTCGTCGATTGGGGTAAATTCCAATACCAAAAGATGAAAGAGCAGCAAAAAAGTCGCAAGAACGCTAAGACAGTTGAATTAAAGCAAATGCGTATGGGTCTCAAAATCGGAGCAAATGATCTTGAAATCAAGCTTCGTAAGATTCGAGAATTCCTAGGCGTTGGGCATAAAGTAAAAATATTTATTTTCTTCCGCGGAAGAGAAATGGCTCACCAAGAACTAGGATACGAGATGATAAACAAAATCATCACGATGTTAGAAAACGACGCAATATTAGAACAAAAACCTCAGATGGCAGGACGTAATCTGAGTATAGTAGTAAGGAGTAAATAATGCCAAAAATGAAAACCCACAAAGGAACTGCCAAGCGCATCAAGATTACCAGTACTGGTAAATTGACACGCGAACGCGCATTCGGTAACCACATGCTTTCCAAAAAAAGCAAAAGCCGCAAACGTAATATTAATACTTCAGCTATTGTCAGTGGATCAATGGCCAAAAATGTTAAACGAGCCCTAGGAGTCTAAAGGAGAATAACTATGAGAGTAAAACGAGGCGTCACCGCCACAGCCAAGCACAAAAAGATATTAAAACTAGCTAAAGGTATGCAGCACGGCCGAACTAGGTCATACCGCCTTGCTAAACAAGGTGTCATCAAAGCTCTACAATACGCTTACCGTGACCGCCGCAACAAAAAGCGCGACCTACGTGGTCTTTGGATTACACGTATTAACGCTGCTGCCCGCGAACTTGGTACGACTTACGGCAAATTGATTGCTGGTCTTAAAAAAGCCGACATTCAAATCGATCGCAAAGTTTTGGCCGAATTAGCCGTCAGTGAACCTACTGCTTTTGCTGAAATCGTCAAAGAAGCTAAGTAATTTAGTTTAAACAATCAAAAAACCACTTCTTTATAAGAGGTGGTTTTTTGATTGGCAGTCCATCGATAAGCCGGGTTCTGTCGTGGGTGATCATCTATCTAGTCTAACGGTTGCCCGTTAAATCAAGCGGGTATCGACCTGCGGACGAGAAGCCCTTGTATGCAGATCTCCTTGCAGTTGACAGGGTTTACCTTCGCACCATGTCACCATGGCATGCTGTGGGCTCTTACCCCACTCGTTTCATCTTTTCCAAAGGATTTCTCCTCTGGTAGTTTCGTTTCTGTGGCACTTTCCCTAGAGTTACCTCCGGTCGCCGTTAGCGACTGTCATACTCTATACTGTCCGGACTTTCCTCTTAGTGTTTTTAAGGCGCCAAGCGATCACCTAATGAACTACCGAATATAATTATAGCACCAAAAATCCCAAGGTTCACTATCGGCGCTTGATATTCCCTGCCTTATGGACAAGGTGGGTGCTCGCAAAACGTTTCCAAGGAAACGAATCATTAGAGCTCCCTATCATATGATATTCAGGAAAATCATATGCGCCTAGGCTTACCCTGGGACATATCTATTATAACATTTAGTGGATAAAGATATTGTTAAAAACGTCAAAAAAGAAGCTAATTGAAGACGACATAAACACACCAATATAATTACCACCGACAAGTATTATGGCGAAGACAACTACGATACCGTAACGCTCCATAACTTCCATACCCTTCCTGACGAAATCTGGCGCCAGCGCATACATCACTCTTGACCCATCAAGCGGCGGAATTGGTATTAAATTAAAGACAAAAAATCCTAGATTAACAGATACGATAATACTAAATATTTGACTTAATAAATCTGGACCCGACGTCCCTGTTAGCACCCAAATACCAAAAAATATAAATGCAATTAGAAAGTTTGTTAGTGGACCAGCCAAAGCGATAAGTGCAGCACCCCATTCACCCCAACGTACATTACGGGGGTTAAACGGCACAGGTTTGGCCCCACCGAATATCGGTGCACCAACAAGCGCTAACATCAGCGGTAACAATAGAGTCATAAATGGGTCAATATGTTTAATTGGATTAAGTGTCAATCTACCTTGTAATTTTGCCGTGTCATCACCTAACCAATAGCCCGCATAGGCATGCATTGCCTCGTGCAGAGTCATCGAAATTAAAATGACTATTATTACTATTCCTATATAAACCAATGTATTGATATCCATTCCACCTATTATAGCAGTTAATTCACTCCACATCTTCTTGACTTACGGGGTAAAAAGCACTATACTGTTAAAGATTGTTAAAAATAATTGGAAAATAATATATGGCAGCACGCTGTGAATTAACTGGAAAAGGTAAACAATTTGGCCACAATGTGAGCTTTTCTTTACGTCGCACAAATCGTGTCTTTAAACCAAATCTTCAAAAGAAAACTTTTGATCTTGATGGCCAAAAGATAACGATGGTACTTTCTACCCAAGCTATCCGCACCCTAAAGAAAAAAGGCATTATAGCTTAATTTACCTCCGTAAATAATTAAATACCCCTCTGATTCAGAGGGGTATTTAATTATTAGATAACTACTATTAACTGCGAGTAATCTCGACAACTGATAATGTAGCTGGTGTAGCGGCAGCTTGCTTTTGTTTGAATTTAACAACTGTCTCAACTGGAACGCCCAATTCGGTGATAAATAGACTCAATTCATCTTGTGGAACTTCATATTTTAATGCTTTATCGGCATAATGAACCGGTATGACAACTTTTGGATCAATCGAACGTACCAAACTAGCGGCATCAGTTGCATCAAGCGTATATCCGCCACCGCCAACTGGAACGATTAAGATGTCGACAACACCTAACTCCTCTAATTGCTCGTCTGAAAGTTTTCGATCAATATTACCAATAACACCAATACGTGAATCACCAACATCAACTCTATAAATGGTCGACAACATACCTTCAGTTTCACTATCGATATGACGACGAGCGGCGATACCACGGATATCAAATCCAGCAACACCGTATTCTCCTGGACTTTCAATTGATAAAATCGCATCAGAATCGGCCGTATTAAACCTTTCCTCGGTTGCTAGTTCAACAGCACCCTTTGTAGATAAATCTTTCAATCCAACTATTGATAATTTTGGATCAACAACCAATTTAGCCTTTTTAGTACTGATAATTATACAATTAGCGCCTTTATATTCAATTTCAAACATTTTTGTACTCCCTTACTTATTCAGAATTTTATCTTTATCGATAACTACATTATGCTTACTATTTATGATTTCGGTAATAAATTTATCACGTACACTCAATCGATAATAAAACTCGTCATACGACAACACGCTGTAATTAATCTCTCGGCCTTCTTGTTTTTCAACATCTTTGATAAAAGACTTAACTTTTGCAGCCGCAATATCGCCAACCAATAATACATCAACAGATGTCGTCGAGCCCTCAACTAAAATTCCAGCTAGTATTGCTAACCGAATTCCGCCAATACCTTTTAGTATCGCAATGTAGTCTTCAGCTGTAGTATTATCAGAGACTTTATTAGCAACTAATGCATCAGCGTTGTTGCTGCCAAAGATTGACCGAAGTGCCACATAATATTCATAGCGTTGATTAACTTGATAATATAGCTTGTTGTCCGCACTATCGCTTGTGATTATGCCGACATTAATCATGTTAGACAATTCTCGTCTAACAGAATTAATTTGCTCACCAATTTTTCGGGTGATTTCACGAACGTAAAAAGGCTGCCCTGGATTATTCAGGAATAAGTACAGTAACTTTACCCTAGTTTTTGAACCAAATAATGCGTCAATCATTTTATTTTCCCCGGATAACTTTCGTGTTCTATAATAACATGCCCAGCGTCACTTGGCGAGTTGTATATTAATGTAATTTTGTATTTCCTTTGCCGTTCCCCACTGAATATACGGATTTTTTTTCAGCCAAGTCAATTGGCGCTTTGCCAGACGCCAATCCAATATAGCTAATTTTGTTTTTACTTCATCTAAAGTCATCTGCTCTAATAGATATTGATGCGCAAGTGGGTACACATTGCCCTTGAAAGCTTCACCCTCCCAACCATAAATTTCGCCCAACTTTTTTGCTTCATCCACAACACCATCGTCAAATATTTGTTCGATTCTTTGTTCAATTCTTGACCTCAAAACCAGTTTTTCTGTTGCTATTCCTACAATAATAGTGTTATCTATTGGTAGCGCTCGCCTCGAGTCATTAGTCCCGTTTCGTTCAATATTACGTATGACATACCGTTTATTGTTCGTATTCTCAGGTAACACTATGTTGTTTTCTTTACAATAATAATGCAGTTGTTGCAGTGTCATTTTGTTCAATTCATTCCGTCTATTTTCGTCAGCCAAATCACCAAATTGATAATCAAATATGACCGAATCAATATACAAACCAGTACCACCAACTAACATTGGGATATGCCCTCGACTACGTATCTCATCAATCTTTTGCGTAGCGTATTTTTTAAAATCAGCAGCCGAAAAATACTCATTTGGATTAACCAAATCAAGTCCCCAATGCGATATACCCGATTGCTCAATCAAGCTAGGCTTGGTAGTACCAATATCCATGCCTTTATATATACTCCGTGAATCAGCACAAATAACCTCACCATTATATTTTTTAGCGATTTCAACAGCCAGCGATGTTTTGCCGCTAGCTGTTGGACCAACAATAACAACGAGCGGTAAGTTGTAGGTCGTGGATGGCAAATGGTAGGGTTCTAGGTTCATGGTCGCCTGTATATTACAATTTCTGTAAGTACGCCGACAAATCGTCTAATTTTATCTTTTCTTCACCAGCTTGAGTACGAACGCTTACTTCGCGCGCATCTTTATCTTTTTGCCCAACTATTAATTGTACTGGAATCTTCCAGTTTGTCGCTTCACGAATTTTTTTACCAAGCGATTCATTACGATCATCAACTGTATAACGAATTTCATTATACTTAATTGGCTTATCGAGTATTACGCCATTCAAAACAGCTGTAATCTCAGATACATAATCAGACACTGTATCATTAATAGTCAAAACTCGTATTTGTTCAGGAGCTGCCCAAAATGGAAACCAACCACTGGTATGCTCAATAAACACGCTCAAGAAACGTTCAATTGAACCCAATAAGGCACAGTGAATCATAACTGGCGTCTGTGCATTACCTTCGTGATCGGTATATTCCAAACCAAATCTACCTGGCTGCACAAAGTCTAATTGAACCGTCGCGACTTGATGTTCACGACCAATAGCATCAGTTGCCATAAAGTCGATTTTCGGACCATAAAATGCCGCTTCACCCGTCTTTTCAAAATAATCTAAGCCATTGGCGATAACAGCAGCCTTCAATTGAGCTTGTGCTGACTCCCATAATGATAATTCACCTAAATATCCGTTACCTTCATCACGATAAGATAACCGGACACGTAGCGGCATATTAAATGACCCATATAATTCACGGGCGCTAGCTAGAAGATTATTAATCTCAGATTGTATTTGTTCAGTCGTACAAAATACGTGACTATCATCTTGGGTCAAGGCACGAACACGGTTTAAACCGCCCAACTCACCTGTTTTTTCGTCACGATAATCAGTTGTAGTTTCCAGATACCTGACTGGCATTTCTTTATAGCTGCGTGAACGTGAAGCAAAAATCTGACCATGATGAGGACAGTTCATCGGTTTTAAAACAAAACTATCACTGGTTTCCTGACTAGTGACCAAAAACAGCTCTTCGCCAAATTTTTCCCAGTGTCCCGAAGCCTCATACAAATCTTTTTTAGTAATATGTGGTGTCCAAACTTTTTGAAAACCATGTGCTTGACGCAACTGATTCGAGTATTGACTGACAACCTCCCTTAGCACTGTTCCTCGAGGCGTAAATAATGGCAAACCCGCACCAACCAATGGCGACAAGGTATACAAATCTAATTCTTTGCCTAATTTTCGATGATCGCGTAGCTTAGCTTGCTCAAGTCGTTCTAAATATTCGTCAAGTTCGGCTTGCGAGGCAAAAGCTACACCATAAAGTCGTTGCATTTGTGGGTTAGTCTCTTTACCACGCCAGTATGCGCCCGCAATACGCATTAATTTAAAAGCACCCGCCTCTTTAGTGTTGGCAATATGTGGACCGCGACACAAATCCATAAATTTACCGTTTTTGTAAAAAGTCACAGTCTCGACTGCCGATTTTCCATCAGTCGCAACGCCAATTTCATCCATATCCAAATCTTTGGCGACCGTAGTACCAGATCGCTTTAGGTCATTTAACAATTCTTCTTTGTATGGCTGATTGTTGTCCTTGGCCCACTGAATAGCTTCATCAATTGGCATTTCAACCTTTTCAAACACATCGCCATATTCAATAATTCCGCGCATCGCCTTTTCAATTTTGGCAAAATTTGCCTCAGAAATTTTAACATCGCCTAGATCAATATCATAATAAAAACCATTATCGACTGTCGGACCAACGCCAAATTTAGCATCAGGCCATAATCGTTGAACAGCGGCTGCTGTAATGTGAGCCATACTGTGTCGCATTAAGTGTAGTTGGTCTTCGTTCATTTTTTTACTCCTTTTTTTAAATAAATAAAAACATGCGATGTTTAAATTTAAATATGATTTAAATCTATGTATCGCATGTCTCGGATCCACTTACAGCGGACGGTTCCACCGGACTTCCCAGTAATAATTGCTAATACGGGGCTCTTATAAAGCAACGTTTTCGTACATTGCCACTCCCACGGAACTCGGTGATTAGTTAGTTCACGTCAACGTTCATATATTATTGTAACATATTCTTGCGCGACCACCCCTATTTTGGTATCCTTATATAGGTATCTGGGTTCTTAGCTCATTTGGCTAGAGCGCCACATTGACGTTGTGGAGGTGAAAGGTTCGAATCCTTTAGGACCCACCAAATTCGATTACGGCTCATCACTATCGGTGGTGAGCTTTTAAATTTGCCTTTTACCCACATTCCACATAAGTTTTCCACCTGGCGTTCAATAGAAAAATGTACTTCAATATATCACAGCCAGTATATCACGTGAATATATGTTCCATTGACATTCTATATTGTTTATGCTAACATAGGTACATGAGTCAGAAACAACAGATACAAACCATACAATCCCCATCAAAGCTTGAAAGCTTTAACCTTGGTTTTGAATTCGATAAGACATTGCAGCAAGTCAAACACGACGTACGATTCCGTACATTATAATAACCCGCTCACTTTTTACCAATAACACCCCTATCTAACAAGTGGGGTGTTATTTATTTAATTAATATCTTTTACTTTGTATTAGAAGTAATTTTAACAGTAGCAATTGATTTATGGACCGCTTTGTCGGTTACGTCAAATTTATCAAGGTAATTACCAGCAAACAGCCGTCCTTGTGAATACAAAGCAGAGACGGCGCTATATAATATTGCCGTAACTGGCATTAATATCCATTGGGCGACCATAAAGAAATTCCGACGTTTTTTATACCTCTCGGGTCGAGGAGGTAGCATCTTGAAAGAAAAGAATACGGTAATGAAAAGCCCCACTAATGCTACCTGTTGTATCATACTAACTACTTCAGGCAACTGGTGTGCCGGTATGCTTCTTGTGGCCTCACTGTTAATAAATAAAGGCACCCAACCACCAAAAGCCACCAACAGCGACACGCTAGCTAATGTTACATGCCCATCAATCAGTCTCAGTAGCCTAGCAGTGCCTCCCAACAACGGAACATTGCGATCACGCGCAAACAACCTGGTAGCAACGTACGGCACATCAGATGCGCCGTATGCCCAGCGCCTTAATTGCACAAATTGCGCCTTTAGTGTCTTTAGATACGTATCAGACAGCACCGCGTCTTGATAAATTGGAACAAAAATAGGTAGCACTGAGTAATTGCCGCCAAAATAGAAATAACTACGCCAATACTGATGGCCATCCTCAACGATTGTTCGGACGCTCCAAAAGTCCATCTCTTCCAATGCATCCATCGGCTGCGAATGCGATGCAAAGTTTCGCAAAGTATGCGGACGCATCGAACTAATAATATTCCAAAATGAATTACCAGTCGCAATCACGCGCATCGGCGCTGGGGCATCCCAAATATTGCTCATAAACAGCGATATTGGCTGAAAAGATAGGTGCTTACGATCTTCATGAACTATATATTCATAAGTTACATAGTCAAGATACGTGTGGTGTGGCCTATTATCAGAATCCAAAGTCGTCATAATGACATTTTTAGAGGCAATCCCCTCTTTAATTAACCACTTTTTCAAATATCGTCCAGCATAGGTGATATTTGCGCCCTTACCAACTACTTCATCAGGCAAATCTTTTGGATGTTCAACCAGATGAAAAACATAAAATTTATCACCAAACTCTTTTTGCAACCTTAGCGCCGTATTTTTTATCGCCTCACCGCCTCTTTCTTCATAGGCTAAAGTGAATATAATTTTATTATTATCGTAGGTGTTATTGATAACAGATTCTATAGTTGGCGCCAGCACATCATAAGACTCGTTGTAAGTAGCAATTATTACTGCGTTGTATAATTGCGATGGCCTCGGAAACGCATCAGGATCAGCCGACATTAACCTCAAGTTATCAACATGTGCATATGCGTCAAAACCCTTTAATCTAGACGGCCTGACTTTGTTGTATGATTCTTTTGGGTTTTCAAGGTCCGTCAATCTTTGATGCCAATCAACTTTTTTGGCAGCCTCTAATTTTTTACTGCCTTGAATCGTATGAATTGCTATACCAATAGATTTTACTAACAATGTGACAATGATTAATAACAGATATATAGCGGCAAGAGTAGGGCTTATCATAGATAAAATAATCAATAACATAATTGCGCCATAACTAAGTACAGCTGGCAGCATCTCGAACAACCTGTATTTTAGAGTCCGTTTATCTAAAGGCAACTCCAGGTCTATCATATAATTACAGTGTCGTCCGTAAATTTAATAAAGTTAGCGCCGTTATCCAACCAATAATAATCACGCCTATGCCAATCCATGCAAACATCACAGCCAATGGATGGCCTTTAACTACTAATAATTTTATAGAAATAATCACATGCAAGATGGCCGCAACAATCCCGAAGGCTACAAAAACAAAAATATAATACCATTGATCAATATAGTAATTTGTAATTCCAAATGCTGAGTAGTGTGATATCTGTTGCGTATAGCTAGGATGAATCGATAAGCCAATAGTGACAGCAAAACTTAAAGCTAAAAGTATCAACACAGATAACAAGACCAACAAATATCTGTCAGCTACTAATTCTTTGAGGGATTTTAATATAATTGTTTTCATACTAATTAAATATATCTGGAGCCGCTGTCCGGAATTGAACCGGAGACCTACGCTTTACGAAAGCGCCGCTCTACCAGCTGAGCTACAGCGGCACTCGGTTGAACATTGTCCATTATATCATCACCAAGCCTCAAAATAAACGCCACTAACCTGTTGCGTCCAAAGAGATAAACTGCTATTATATTTAAGTTATCTGCACATATGGGCTCGTAGTGTAGTGGTTATCACGCCTCCCTGTCACGGAGGAGATCACCGGTTCAAGTCCGGCCGGGCCCGCCAAATGAATATTAAAATACCCCTTCAGGGGTATTTTTTATATTCATATCTAGCGAGTTCGGTCCGGACTCGAGCCGGTGATAGCGAGCGCAGCGAGCAAATCACCGGGTCGTGTAGCGAATGAAGCGAAAAAGTGTTTACATTTTTTCGCAAATGAGCGGAGGAGGCCAAAGGCCGATAGTCCGGCCAATAAGTCTAGATTGGAAGTTAGGAAATGGGAAATAGGAAGTAAAAAGACAAAACAACAGAATAATAATTTGACACATCAATCGGCCCATTTCATAATCGCTCTAGACTTTTTATCATACTTATGCTATAAATAAGATGTAATCTAACCAAACATAAAAAATGAATATCGATATACCAAATATACCAAAAATATCAGCCCATCTTGCTACCACCCCCATCGCCATAGAGAGGTCTATCGGCGATTTCGATAGATTAGTTGAACTACCAACTACAAAAAAAATGGCCACCCATGCCGTAGCTGAAACAATGACAAAAAAACCTAAAGAGAAAAAAACAGAATCAGAAATTGAAGACTCAAGAAATGAAGCAATCAACAATAAACTACTAAACGAGTACAAGAAAAAAGGTGGCGTAGAAACAATTTACGCTAATACAAGCGCGGAGATTCGTAATATATTTAGCAACAACCCAAGTGAAAACCTTGCAATAGTTTGTGAAAAAAACAGCTTCCCTGTGTTGCTGGAATTCAGAAAACCCGATTATATTAATTTTGATATGGTAATTATTGTCGAAGGACAATCATATACCGATCCAAAAATAGCTAAAGAACAATTAAAGCATGCTATCCAAAAACACAAAAACGAAGGTTTTATCATCACAAAAGCCAATCTTGGTATGCCATTTAAAACTGGCGATAAAGAGATGAATCTGATATACCGACACCTTGCGAACGAATTAGCCGAGATTATTGAAAACAGCAAACATATTGAAGACATGTATGTCGAAGTAACCGAATATGAAACCGAGCAAGTGGATAAAAAAGAAGGCGTGGTATTTGTTGCCGAAATAGATGAAGGCAAACACTTTACGTCGACAAAGATGAATGGTGAATTAATTCCATCAAGTTACGAATATACAAGTAGGTTCGCTTAACTATTACTATCGCCGATAAAAAACACCGCTGCCCTTTCCTCACCGTAATAACGCGTGAGGAAAGTTTTTTTGTATTCAAAAAAATTACCATCGATAATACTTTGTCGAATCAAATCAACCGTCCGAACAACAAACCGTTCGTTGTGAATACTAGCCAATGTCAAACCCAAAATTTCATCTGACCTTTGCAAATGATGGACATAAGCCCGAGTGTAATTTTGGCAAGTATAACAATCACAATCAGCATCAATAGGGTTAAAATCAGTCTTGAAACCACCATTTTTAATATTCATACGACCATCATAAGTAAATAAAGCGCCATTACGAGCTTGGCGAGTTGGCGCTACACAATCAAAAGTATCAATACCGTATTGCACGCCCAAAAATAGATCAGCTGGTTGCGATCCAAGACCTAACAAATGGCGAGGCTTATCTTCAGGCAAAATTTCGGTAATCCAGCGGACAGTTGATGATACTTCCTCGGGTTCGAACACGCCGCCAATACCATAGCCATCGAAGTCACGCTGCCCTAAAAACGTCGCACTAGCCTTTCGGTAATCTTCCTCACGTGCACCCTGAACAATGCCGTATAGGGCCTGTAAAGGCTCTTCACGGGCAATATGTTGATCGTTTAGTTGTTGATGGCGCTTTAGCGATCGCTCGGCCCAAGCATGAGTCCTATCCATGGCTCGTTTGATGTATTCGCGACCCGCCAGCGGAGAAGTTAATTCATCAAACGCCATGTGAATGTCGGCCGCAATTTTGTGCTGAATTTCCATCGAACTTTCTGGCGTCATGTATAATTGCTCGCCGTTAACGTGTGACCTAAAATAAACGCCTTCGTCGGTGACTTTAGCAAGTTGAGTTGAATTATGGGTTGCTTGTTTTGAATCACCTTTTTCGCTGTGACTAGTGGCGTCGATTCCCTTTTTGTAGGCCATACCAAGTGAGAAAACTTGAAAACCACCACTGTCGGTAATAGTCGGACCGTTCCAATTCATAAACTTGTTAATACCACCAGCGGCCGCCATGACATCGGCACCTGGACGTAACATTAAATGATAAGTATTGGCCAAAACCGACTGACCACCCAGCGCAATCACCTGTTCATTAGTCAATGTTTTAACCGTTGCTTTAGTACCACCAACAATAAAGGCTGGAGTTTTAATATCGCCGTGAGGTGTTTGAATAACACCAACACGCGCCAGTGTGCCATCAAGCTTTTTTTCTATCGTAAAAGTAATCGCCTTTTTCATCTTAACTATATTAACAGATATACTACTGCCTATACACTGCTATCTTTGTTATTATTGATACATGTCATTTCGATCATCACTTTCGAAAAAGATCAAAAACTTTGAAAAGGGTTTTGATGTTTATAATAATATTTACATTTCGCGTTCGGCAATATTAAATAATTTTGATTTATTCACTCAATTATCACCTGGTGGATTCGTCATCCCAGTATTAAAATCAAATGCCTACGGCCATGGGCTGGAACAAATTACTGGAATTTTAAAAGCGAGGCGCTTTCCGTATATCGCCGTCGACGGATACTTTGAGGGTTTGAAAATCCACGAAATTTCGCGACAGCCAGTCCTAGTCATGGGCGCCATAAAAAATGGCAATTACGCAAATATTAAACCCCGCGGCTATGCCTTTGTAGTGCATGACATTGATTCAATCAAAGCAATTGGCCAAACAAAAAAACCATTTTTGGTTCATATTGAGTTGGAAACTGGCATGGGACGGCATGGTGTCAGAATCGATAAACTTGATAGCCTACTAAACGAGATAAAAAAATATAAAAATATATCAGTTGAAGGTGTTATGACGCACTTAGCTGACGCTGACAACCCCAAATCAGTCAAACATGTTGATTTACAAACCAGCCGATTCGACATCGGAGTTAAAATGATAATCGATGCTGGTTTTAGTCCAAAATACATTCACATCGCTCAATCAGCTGGTAGCGTTAAAGTGAAATCGAAATATGCTAACTCCTTGAGAATTGGTATTGCATTGTACGGTATCACGCCACTTGAAACTGGTGACAGCTCGGCAAAAAAATTAAAGAATCTGCAACCAGCCCTTAAATTGACCAGTACGATTGATAAGGTATTAGAAGTTGACCGTGGCGAAAGTATTAGTTATGGACGCACATTTAACGTCAAACGTAACAGCCGAATTGGCATCTTACCACTTGGATATTACGAGGGTTTATCAAGGGCTTTAAGTAATGTTGGTCAAGTGGAGTGGTGTAATAAATACCTGCCGATTGCCGGTCGCGTATGCATGAATCATACAATGATAGATATCACCGATTGTAACGCCCAAAAAAATGATGAAGTTATCATTATCAGCAATAACCCCAAAGACCAACTAAGCCTCAATAACATTTGCCAAAAATATAACTTGTTTAACTACGGACTGCTGGTTGGTTTGAACCAAAATATCCGTCGAATTATTGTCGAGTAATTTATTTATCAAGGAAAGCTTGGTAGCGCTTTGCGGTATTTTCCCAATCAACAACATTCCACCACGCTCGAACGTAGTCGTCACGTTTATTTTTGTAATCTAAATAGTATGCATGTTCCCAAACATCTAAACATAACAGAGGTGCATCAAGACCTTGCGCGATTGGCGTATCTTGATTAGATGTTGTAATTATTTCGCCGTTTGGCTGCAACCATGCCCAACCGCTTCCAAATACCCCAAGTGATTTTGTTGTGAATTCGTCTACGAAACTTTGAAAACTGCCATATTTATTAGTGATTAAATTCAATAACTCACCTGTTGGTTGACCACCACCGCTAGGTGATAAACATTGCCAAAATAAACTATGATTGTAATGTCCACCACCGTGGTTACGAACGCCGACTTGAGCTGAGATCGGCAAACTATTAATATTAGTTAGCAAATCCTCAACCGATCGGCCCTTTAACTCAGAACTAGCATCAATTACTGCATTCAATTTATCAACATAAGTTTGATGATGTTTATCGTGATGAAATTTCATCAATTCTTCACCTACAAAACCGTGAAGCGAATCGTAACCATAATTTAGACTTGGTAATTTAAACATTTTATCTCCTTGTTAATAACTACGCCGGTCAACTTATTTTGTTGAATCTGGGATAGATATATACTTATTTACTTTGCCGCTTTTTATCACAGCGCTTAATGCGCTATCAAACGCCGTCAATGGAACTTTAATGTATTCATAACTAACCTGAGTATCATTGCTGTCAATTAATTTAACAAAATAGTAACCGTCCCCCGAGGTTGATTTAAAAGCTAGCGACACCTGACCTTTAGTTAATTTTGAAGCCTCGGCCGCCAACCCACCGTCCCTATTAGTTTTTAATACCATGCCCGAAACAGCATAACCAACTTTTATTGATTTTTGGCTGGATACCGTAGCCGCTAAAGTCTTAAGATCTGTTGATGAATCATTTTTAAAAGTGGTTGATATATTATCGGCCGTGCTTAACGCTTCCTTATCCATTGCATAAGTAACTTTTTGACGCAACAATTTTTGCTCGGTGACGTGATGATAATCAGATGGACTCCAACCATAATAATCTAGATTAACCGCATCGGACGTTTGCTCGGAAACTTCGCCGCTGCTTGATTGTCGTTGAATTTTATATGATGCCTGGATATCACTCTCACTGACTGATATATTTAAACTTTTGGCCATCTTTTGCGCATAAGCATCGGCTATAGCATCCTTCATTGATTGCTGCTTGATATATTCGATCTGTCTTTTCCCATCATCTGTTTTTAGATTAACTTGTTCAATTTTTTCAAGATAATGGACTGAGCTTAGATATTTCATCAAATAATCACTATACAAAACCGACTGACCGTCAACAGATGCAACTGGTAATGGCAAGACTTTTGTTATGCGATACATAAAATCACTGGTGTTTTGAGACGGGTATAATTGCCACCAGCCGACAGCTACTACTATAACAAGCGCCACTACACTAATGATGATTGCATTAATGACTAGCTTGTGACGGGTATATTGAATTGGGTACTTAAAACGACGACCACCAGCAAGAATACGCTCACGATGATGAGCAACAGTATCACTAGTAATGCGCGACGAGGATTGGACCTCTTCTTGCTTACGAAATTTATGCAATAATTTCTTCATGGTCTCCTTGGTGCTCAATCACATTGTTTACGGCGTCTTGAAGTTTGTTATAGATTTCATCAGGATGCTCGACTTTATGAATAACTAAATCGCCCACAAAAGTCTGAATTACAATCGTGCCGAACTTAAATACTTCACCACTGAACCCTGGTATATTATAGCTTATGTTTTGGACCTTGGACAGACGAAGCTCAATGACATCTTTACCAAAAAAACCACGTTGAGTGACTTGTCTAATACGCTGATCAGTAACAATATAAATCGTGAAATACCATAGTATAAACTGGTACGCAAATAATATTAGGCCGAGCGCAAAACCAGCAACTGGCAACAAGAATAATTCAAGATTATTTTGCCAGATAAGTGGCGGAATAGCTGTAATAACCAAAGGTATGACTAACATATAAAAACCCTTGCGCATTGCAATGATATGACGACGAAACACGAATAAAAGTTTTTCGTTAGGACGTTGACCTTCAAAATCGAGTTGGGGTTTGTTAGCTGCTGATTTTTTTGACATATTGTTCCCTTTTGTCAGTAAATGGTGCCCCGGGCAGGAGTCGAACCTGCAACCTTATCCTTAGGACGGATCTACTCTATCCAGTTGAGCTACCGAGGCCTATACACCATTATACCGATATAGTGAGCTTTTGGTTACTTTTTCTTTGGCTTTGGAATATGACCACGTACGACTGGCCCATGAGCTGTGTCGTAGTTGTCATAAATCTCGGAATCATTAAACCAAAGTTTAATCTCTTGAACGGCTTCTTCGACATTACCTGATGCATGCAAAATATTTGGTAGGGTCGCACCAATTGGATTTGTGTATCCCCTAGTGATATGGGTATAATCACCTCGAATTGTACCTGGAGCAGACTCTTTTGGATCAGTTGTACCGACTAATTTACGGACATACGATACCGATTCAACACCTTCCAAAACAAAAACAACAACTGGCGTTTCAGTCATCTGGGCCAACGTAACATTATAAATTTCCTCGCCCCAGCGACTAATTAAATTACTGATACCTTCATAATGTTTGTGAAAATGAGCTTCATCTGGTGCTACCATCTTCATAGCAATAATCTTTAGGCCGGCTCGCTCAAATCGCGAAATAATCTCACCGACTAAACCTCGTTGAATTGTGTCTGGTTTCAAGATTATGAGTGTTCGTTCAATTCCTGACATAATAGCTCCTTTTTTATCGTTATACCGTTTTATATTCCTACCATTATACCAAAGCTAATTAATTTTACAGCGCCAGTTAGCAAAAACACGTGCGCTGTAATCATTTTTGGGCTATTCTTAATGTATGTACATGTCAGAACTGCTGCTTGATTATATTGAACACCTTGAAGTTGAAGGTGGTCGGTCGGCGCATACCGCTGAAAATTACACATTATATTTAGAGCGTTTTATTGAATTCACCAATGACATAACCGTCGATAAAATTACATCTGAAATTGTTCGTAAATATCGCCTGTGGCTGAACCGTTACAAAAATAACAATGATGATGAATTAGCTACAATCACGCAAAGCTACCATTTAATTGCGCTACGCGGTTTTTTGGGATATTTATCAAAACGAGATATTCTAAGTTTATCGCCTGAAAAAATCGAACTACCAAAGATATCACGACGACAAGTCACCTTTTTACACTACGATGAAATCGAGCGATTAGTATCACAAATCGAAACATCAGACGAAACCGGTTTGCGTGACCGTGCAATTATTGAACTACTTTTTTCCAGCGGGCTACGTGTATCTGAACTAGTTAATTTAGACCGTGAACACGTGAACACTATCCGACGTGAATTTATGGTCCGCGGCAAAGGCCAAAAAGATCGGCCAGTCTTTATTAGTGAAAGTGCCAGCCTGCATGTAAACAATTATTTACAATCACGAACTGACAATTTTCCACCCCTATTCATCAGCTATAGTCGTAACAACCAGCCAACAACCAGCGGCGATTATCGTCGATTAGGTGCCCGAAGTATTCAAAGAATAATTAATAAATATACTCGGATGGCTGGCATTACCAAACACGTTAGCCCTCATACTATGCGTCATAGTTTTGCAACCGACCTGTTGATGAATGGGGCTGACATTCGTAGTGTTCAGGTAATGCTAGGACATAGCAGTATCAGCACAACTCAAGTCTACACCCACGTCACTGATGAACATCTTCGTGAAGTTCACGAAAAGTTTCATAGCGATACAACTGAATAACTATGGAGTACAGTTGTTTTGGTAGTCAGCTACGTTGTCGGTAATCCTGAAATCTTTACATAAATTACCAGTCAAATCAACCGCCGCCTGTGGGTATGGGAAATTAGCATCAGTTAGCTCTACCCTGGTAGAGACCCGTCTGAACAAATCATTTGCTCGGCCAGTTGAGTCTACTTCTGGTTGAACGGCACTGAATTTGACACAGCTTGGATCAGTTGAAGTTGTACAAGGTGCAGCAGCACTATTAATTAAGGTTACTCGATAGTTTGCTTTGTTGTATATAGTACTTAGACGCAAGAACGACACACGATTACCACCACCGATTGGATCTGGTAATTGTATTTTTGTTGTACATGAGTAACCACCAGCCGATAAATTACCTTTGCATTCTATTGGTAGCGGCGCGCCAGTTGGAGTTTTACGAACATCTCGGTTTGTTAATATATTTGTTTGGACGATTGGAGTTGATACTTTACCAGTTACACCATATGGGTATAAGAATAGTGTATTAGCATCACTTGGACCAGCAGCGATATTATCAAAATCACTTAGTTTAAAACCAGCGTCACTAAATTGAATAAATTGAGTTCTTAAAATCGGTGGCCGATTTGATACCCATGAATTTTGCGCCAAAAGTGGTGTTGCCCCAACTGGTTGCAAATCTACCACATAATTTTTGTCGGAGCTAATATCATCCGCACTAAACCATTGAATTTGAACCGTATCGAACGGCGTTACGCTAGTCAGAGGAATGAAGTTAGACTCATTTGCAGTTAACGTTCCCAGGTAATCAATCGTATCAAGGATTATCTTAACGCAAGTATATGCTTGATTAAGGCTGTTGCCCGTAGTACCTGTTTGTATTTTAACTTCACTACTATCGACTGACACATCCTTCAAGACCTTAACTGCATCATTACAATTTGATGAAGTAATCGCCTTATAATCAGTCGAGGTCGCTGAACAATCTGTACCACTATCACAAATATTTTGATAACGGATTAAGGCACGCTTGGCGTCTTCGACTCCGGCCTGAGCTGAGTCATAGGCGCTTTGCGATAAATCAGTTGTCGTCGCCTGTTGCTGATCCTGAATCATAAGACGAACAAAGCTAACTGTCACAACAGTAATCAATAATGCCGCAAAAACAACCACAAATAATGATACGGCGCCTTTTTGTTTATTGTTTTTAATACTCACTTCATTCTCCTTATATTATTTTACCGTATTACCGGCACGTGCGACTATATTAAATTGATTTACTGAACAATATGCTGGATCGGCGCCTTCTTCACCAGGTGGCTTACAACTAGTAAAATCAGTCGTCAACGCATTTTGGTTATTAGTCCCTAGTAAAAATTCTATACTGTATAATCCCTGGCCGGTCTTTGAATCCTGCGGTGGGTTAGGATTAATTATAAAACTATGCAAAGCCAAATCATGTTGATTTTCTCCCGAGCCCTGGCCTATTACCAACATCTCAACCGCATTAGCCTTGTTTATTTTTGGATAGATACCAGCGTTTGCTACGCAATAACTGGTATTAGGATCCAATACTTTGACAAAACGAATTGGAGGGGTCGACGAATCAGCGTTTAAATAAGCATTGCTACGCGAATCACCTATATACTTACCGTAATTCCATATATAGCTATACTGCCCTAAACACAAACGACCACCCAACGGTTTATCTCCATCACCTTTTTGAACTACGTAGTGATTATCCGCCACATCGATACTAAAAGAGGCACTCTCGGCTATGGTGCGCTGTAATTCACTGGCAATTGAACGCCCAGCCTGATTAACGTCTTTGTATGTTAAGCCCTTGTTATAAATATCACCAATTTGGATAACAGTCATAGCGATAGCAACAAGTAAGGCTGACACAAAAGCCATAGCCAGCATTAATTCAATAATAGTAAACCCTTGTTTCTTAGCCACGTGGTTCATATAACCTCACAATCGTACCTATCGTTACCGGAATCGACTGGCCAGGGCTATCCCAACAAGCACGGATATAAAAATCGGTATAGCCGGCATTGTCTTGATTATTTCCTGCAACCGTATCAGCGCGCACTGGTACTATCCAGATACCATCAGCTGTCGTGACCTGATCACCAGCGTCATAACGAACTTGTGAAAATGTCTGGGCAGTTCTAAATTGACCGACTGGGTCAATAAATGTCGCTTTTCGGGTATTTAGTATAAACCAGCCATCACCACTTGGGTTATAACCTGACTGATTTTGTGGGCAAGATGTATCACTAAATACAATTGACGATTCTTTTGCTGGATGGTTTTTTATATAACACTGCATTGCCTGCCACTGATTAGCCGGACTACCAAGATTAATATTCGATGGATCATCAGTACAACCGCTAACACCTGGCTGGTATGCAGCTATATATGACGAATTTAAGAACCTTAAAGCTTCAGCCTGAGCATCAATTTCATTACGCACTAAGGTTATCTCTAATGCCCGTTGCGACGTAGCTGTTCCTTGATTCATAATTGCTAAACCACCAACTGCGACCAAACTAAATATAGTAATTGCAAACAAAGCCTCGATTAATGTATCACCTTTAGCATTATGTTTTTTATATACTAACATCCGCTTGTCACCTCCCCCAATGCTTCAATACCGCTGGCACTAGATGAATTAGCCGTTATAACGACTGCCGATTTACCGCTATTAAAGAATCCATTGGAATCAACGCAGATGCTCGTCTTTTGATGCAAAGCGTTATCATTCACTAACGTGGCAATATCTTTGTCGTCCACAACCGGATCTTTATTAGTCGAATTAGGAGCCACAAAAGTACGAACTGCGCCACTAACTGGCGATCGTAAAATTAGCATCGAAAATTTCAATGGTACATTCTTGTTGATTGATGTATCAACAAGTGACGAACCCCACTCAATATCATATACCTGGCTACCTGTGTCTATTACCTGAATATTATACCCCGGTTGCGAACCATCTGGATCACCCAAAAAAACATTAACATCATTGAGTGTCGCTGTCGCATCCTCTGACTTAGGAATGACACCTATGACATTCTTAATATTCAAACGCTTACTGTTAGAAGTTGTGATGTACCTACCCAGCACAACACAGTCTGATTGTCCGCGAGCAATATTCGTAGTCGCTTTACAACTGTTAATCATGCTATCATTACTGACATTCATAACCTCTGAATACTGCTGCTGCAAAGTAGATTGCAATGATGTTACACTGTCGCGATAACGTTGAACATTAATTGATGTTCCAGCCCCAGCCAAAACTCCCATAACAAGTAACCCTGTGATGCCTAAAAAAAGCATCGTTTCAATTATTGTAAAACCAGCAAAGTTTGAGGGCTTCATTTGCCACAATTATAGCATAAGCAAGTTTAGATGATAAGACTACGGCAAATAATTTGCATAAACATTCAACAGAGAATTTCCAACTAGAACAGCCACAAACAAACCAATAATCAATAAAGGCCCAAATGGTACATGAGATGTGCGTTTTAACTTACCTGTAATCATAGCTGGTATAACAACGATGCAACCAATTAGATTGGCTGCAAACAACGCAATAAAAGCTAGCTTCCAACTTGATGCCAAAAGTGCCAAGCCTAAACCTAATTTTATATCACCAAACCCAATCCATTTACCTTTTGAAACAATATACAAAATCCAGTACAGACCACTTAAAATATAGATAGCCCCAGCAATATCAATAACAGCGCTTGGTTTATCGCTGGCACTAATAATGACAAGCGCTGCATTGACTAAACCGATACCAATGACCGTAAAATTAATACTATTTGGTAGTAAAAACCACTTAATGTCATAGACAAATAAAATCGCCAAAGCCACCCCAGCAACTAGCCAAAGCAATAGACGAGCAATATCGATATAACTTGCCAAAGGATATGGCCAATAAACATAAGACAATACAAAAAACGCTGCCACTCCAAGTTCGATTAACGGCTCCATGTAGCCTATAGACTTACGGCATTTACGGCATTTACCACCCAACGACAACCAACTAAAAAGTGGTATTAGGTCATACCATTTCAAAGTATATGAACAGTGCAAACATTGCGAACGATCATTTGATATTGAGGCTTTAGTTAATTTCTTTAGACTCTTTAGTTCGGCTGCATCAACCGGTTCACCATCAGCCTTGTCTTCAACAAGTTGGTGGGCCCTTAGACGCCAAACCGACGCACCGGCAAAACTACCAAAACAAAGACCGGTTAAAATCAAAGCCAAATAAATAATAGTTTGTTCCATAAGCACTATCATACCTTAATTACGTCAAAACAAAAACCTCGGTACTTAAAGACCGAGGTTTTTAATATTAAATTTATTTTTTGCTAATTATTTATGCAAGCGATACCGCTACCCTCTAGCTTCATTTGGAAAGAAACTTTTCTTGAGCCTTGCCCCATAGTCAAGTCTTCACCATTACAAGTGGCGTCAATTGTAATATATATATTTGGGGTTGCAGCATCAAAAGCAGGTATACTAGCCGTTGAATTAACCTTGCCTTTATCTACTAGAATATAATCAGTACCCGATGGGTCTGTAAATTTGTCATCAGGAAGTGGTGTGATATATCGACTCAAAAAACTTAGCCATGATGTATTCTCAGATGAAACCATACCACTTGGTAACGCGTTTCTGTTATTCGATTCGTAACTAGCTAAAGCCACCTCAAAACGGTCTAGGTCACTTTTACGTTGCATATCTCTTTGACTGCGTTGTAAAGCTGGCAAAGCAATAAAGACCATCATGAATATCAAACCAGCTATAGCCAACACTAATACGACTTCGATAATCGTAAAGCCGTTTTGTTTCTTTTTATTATTCACAATCTGTCCCACCCTTTCTTATGAACCTTTGTTTCTATAGTGCGTTAAGCGCTTATGTTTATATTACTACACGTCGCATATTGTGTCTATACACCCGCACTATTTACTAAACTATATATCGGCAGTAAGATTGCGGCCACCATACTACCAGCTACAGCTGCCAAGATAACCATTAATACTGGCTCAATTGCCGTCGAAATGGTTCGTATTTGTTCATCAAGTTCGTCTTCATAAACCTGTGCTGTCTTGCCCATCATCTCGTCAATACGACCGGATTGTTCACCAATCTTAATCATTTGAGGTACTAATGATAAAATATAGTCTTCTGGTGCCAAAGCAACCGATAAAGCCTTGCCCCCTTTTACCTTTTCAATGGCATTTACTATACTGTCTCTAATCGCTGTATTGTTGACTGCAACAGACGTTAAACCTAACATATCCAACATGCTGACACCAGTACTTAGCAATGTTTGTCCTGTGCGAGCAAAACGTGCCATGTATAATTTTTGAAACATTTTACCAAATACCGGCACATTTAGCTTGAATTTATCAATTGCCCTAACGCCTGAATCAGTTTTAAGATATTGCATTATGAAATATATAACTGAACCAATAACCAGCAATGTCAACCACCAATAACTAACCATAAAGTTAGCCGCATCAACCATTATTTGCGTCAGGAATGGTAGCTGTCTTTTCAAGTCGTGGTATAACTTCTGCACCTGAGGCACAACCGTCAATAACATAAAAGCAATAACGCCAAAGATGACGACTAATACGATAATTGGGTATGTCAACGCACCTTTGATTTTGCTAGAGATTGCTGCATCTTTCTCTTGCTGATCAGCTATTCGCTGCAATGAAGCGTCAAGCGTACCTGACATTTCACCAGCACCGACTAGCGCTAAGAAAACTGCGTCAAAAACAGCTGGATACTTTGAAAAAGATTCCGAAAGTGATTTTCCACCTTCAATTGAAGCCGTGATATCTTGAACAATCGATTGCAATTTTTTATTTTCGGTTTGCTCTAATACCGTATTAAAACTCTGCGCCAATGGCAGACCAGCGCCAATCAGCGTTGATAGCTGACGGGTAAAAACAATTCGGTCTTTAGTCGTAATACGACCATTAAGACGCGCAAAAAAACTCTCCGTTTCACTTATTTCTTTAATGCTAAGAGGCGTGAAACCTTGATTAATTAATAGCTTAGCCGCAGCACTCTCGGAATCGGCCTGAACAGTAGCTTTAGTAATCTTATTACTAGCCTGATCGCGCGCTTCATAGCTATATTTTTTCATTTTAACCTCTCATTAACCTTTCAAACTCAGCCAAATCAACTGCAACTTCCCTAGCACTATCATAGGTTACTGTTCCGCTTTGAACTAGTCCAACCAGTGTTCGGTCCATTGTTTGCATACCTTGATCAGAGCCAGTTTGGATAACGGCATCCAGCTGGTGAGCTTTGCCTTCGCGAATAATATTTCGTACTGCTGGATTAGTGACCAAAACTTCGGCTGCCACAACCCGTCCGCCACCAATAGCTGGGATTAGGCGTTGCGAACAGATAGCCATCAAGATATTGGATAACTGAGTGCGAATTTGTGGCTGTTGGTGTGGAGGGAAAACGTCGATAATACGGTCAATCGACTGTGAGGCGCTGTTAGTGTGAAGTGTTGCAAAGACCAAGTGGCCTGTTTCAGCAATCGTAATAGCTGCACTAATCGTCTCAAGGTCGCGCATCTCACCAATCAAGACAACATCGGGGTCTTGACGCAAGCTAGAACGCAAAGCCGCGCTAAAGCTGTAGGTATCATAGTGAACTTCACGCTGTACAACGGCTGACTTTTTAGATTTGTGTGTAAACTCAATTGGATCCTCAATTGTAATAATATGTTGAGCACGTTCAGTATTAATCTTGTCGACAAGGGCCGCCAAGGTGGTCGATTTACCACTACCGGTTGGCCCAGTAATCAAAACGAGGCCGCGTGGATAATCAGCAAAGCCCATAACCACATTTGGCATACCAAGTTCAGTGACTGTCTTGATTTCATTAGGAATCAAACGCAAAGCGGCTGCCAAATTACCACGTTCATGATAGGCGTTAACACGGAAACGACCTAATGTACCGAAGGCAAAGCTGAAGTCGAATTCTTTGTCTTTCAATAATATCTGGCGCTGGTCTTGATCCAAAATTGCAAAAATTAAAGCCTCAACAACCTGTTCATCAAGCGGATTGTAACCAATAATTGGGGTCAAAGAACCATCAATGCGTAGTAGTGGCGGCAAGCCGACCTGAAGATGCAAGTCCGATGCTTTTTTGCGAACTACTTCTTCCAGTAATATTTCGATTCTTAATTCTTGGTTGTTCATTTCATGCCACCCTTCTATACCGTATCTGACGTCACGCGATTTACTTCTTCAATAGTAGTTATTCCTTGCAAAGCTTTTAGATAACCGTCTTGTCGCATAGTTATCATCCCCTGCTGCTGAGCCTTACGTTGTATTTCGGAACTAGTTGCCCTGGCAACAATCAAGTTTTGAATGCTCTCGTTGACATCCATCACTTCATAGATTCCAGCTCGACCACTATAACCTCGTGGAGACTGAGGGCTATCGATTCCCTTAACTAAAGTATAAGCGCTTTGGCCTGCTAAGGGCAAGTCTTTATAGCCTAAATCTTGAGAAACTCTAGCGACATCTTCGGCTGTCTTGGGCAAAATATGACCAATCGTAGCAATAATATTTTGAGTTTCAATCGGATTTGACTGATACGTTGTGTGTTTTTCGGCTACACGACGCACCAAACGTTGACCAATAATCGTATTGACTGTGCTGGCAATCAAAAATGGTTCAATCCCCATATCAAGCAAGCGCGGCAAAACACCAGCAGCACTGTTGGTGTGTAGAGTACTAAAGACTAAGTGACCAGTCAAAGCCGCTTGAACAGCCAGATTTGCCGTTTCACTATCGCGAATCTCTCCGACCATGATAACATCGGGGTCTTGACGCAAAATTGAACGTAATCCACTAGCGAAAGTTAGGCCTACGTCGCCGTTAACCTGAATTTGATTAACTCCACTCATTTTGTATTCGACTGGGTCTTCTAGTGTCACAATATTGACGGCTTCGTTTTTAATTTCTTTAATCAATGCGTACAAACTGGTCGTTTTACCACTTCCGGTTGGACCAGACGTCAACACCATGCCATTGGGACGCTTAATCCCTTTGCGAATTGCGCGTAAGGCTCGGCCAGCGTAACCCATTTCTTCAATATCAAAAGTGTTACCTGATTTATCTAACAAACGAATCACGACTTGTTCACCCCAAATAACTGGACTAATCGCAATACGAAGGTCGACTTCTTTACCAGCAATTTTAACTGTGAATTGTCCGTCTTGAGGCATGCGATGTTCGTCAATTTTCAGGTTGGACAAAATCTTTATGCGACTGACTAACGCTGGCTCGATGCTTTTTGGCAATTGCATGATCTCACGCAACATGCCATCAACGCGACAACGAATCTTGAGAGACCCTTCCAAAGGTTCGATATGAACATCACTAGAACGAGTTTTTAGTGCGTATTCCAAAATAGTGCTAAGCGCTTTGCTGATTGGTGAATCTTGAACAATAGTTTTAACTTCTTTGTTAGAATCCTGAATTGCCTCAACTTGGCTAGCCTCAGCTGCCTCCCCAACGCTAGAAAGATCAGTTTTGTATTGATCCAAGACATGACGCACGCCAGCCTCAGAGGCCATAAACACTTTTAATGGACGTTCGATGCGACTAGCTAAATAGTCGACCGCTTGAACGTTATTGGCATCAATCATGGCTACAGCCAAGCGATTTTGAACCTCCGCTAGAGGCACAGCCATAAATCGCTCAGCGATATCCTCTGGCAATAAGCCCAAAATGCTTTGATCAATTAAACTATTCGTCAAATTAACATAAGGCACACCAGAAACTTGAGCAATGGCATGAGTTAATAATTCATCATCAACTATATCTTGTTCAGCCAGCAAACTGATTAGAGGCTGGCTAGTCTTGGCGGCCGTATCTTTGGCGTCATTTAATACACTTTCACTTACTAGACCTTCGCTTACTAATAAGCTGACAAGCTTACCCTGAATGTCGCCGGTTAGTAATGCCATCGATAAAACCTACTTTGTACCTTTAATTTCAACTTTGACAGTAGGATTAATAGCATCTTTATTAAATATACTAGGACTTGGTTGTTTGACTTCAGAAATTATTTTATCAATTGTATCAACCGTAGTGCTACCACTATAAGCTTTAGGAAAAGCGGCACGTGCGCCAAAGTATGCTACCAAAACACTAACCGAGATTATAAGTACTATCATTGCGATATCTGTTTTTTTCATGATTTTACCGTCTTCTTTGTTAACTCTACTACCGTAGATGGTGAATAATATGCCTTTGCCCGAACTGTTAAAGTGCCTTTGTCGCCACCTGGGTTTAGCTCAAGCTTCATAGACAAAACCTCAATTGTTCTGATTGAAATCTCTATCTTATGCAAGGCTTCTTTCAAAGCAGATGTGCTGCCAGTTACAATAAAGTGAACCCCAATTGATGAGTATTTACCAGTCGAAGCGTTACCGCTATATGTGCTAATATCATCAGGTTGAAGTGCATTTATCGCAACTCCGTCCAATAGTCTTTTTTCTAATGACGCACATAAAGCATCTGAATTCGCTTCCGAAGGCAACGCATCCAAAATAACCTGTAATGTTTTATCATCAGGTGAAGCTTTGGCGCTCTTTAGCGCGCTATTATTGTCAAGCACACGAACTTGAGATTGGACTGATTTGATATTATCATTATTGGCTTTTAGTGTTGCAACTGTAGTCTCTTTTTCGTGTATTACGCGCTGATTAAACATCAACATCTGTGACAAAAATATTATTGCGACTAAAGCAAACCCAAAGACAACTGACACTCCAGCAACCCACAAGAACATTACGCGATTCGCAATAGCTATTTGGGTTCGTTTACGGAAAGCGGCGTTCTTTGACTGCATATTATTTGCCCTCCGTTGTTTTGAAAATATCTAAGGGAATACCCAAATATGAATCAGTGACGTTACCATCAGGGTTAGTTGTGATAATAATCGTTGGATTTTTTGAAGTTAATGACAGCAACTCATCAGTATAAGTAAAACTAATCGTGAATCTAGATACTGTCTTACCAGAGCTATCTGCGCCGTGTGTTGTTCCGTCCGAGTTAATATCAGACGCAATGGTTATTGTTTGTTGCTTAGTACTACCATCAGGGGTAAATTGTAATCTTGCGCCTTCAATCGTTTTTTTATAAACCTCAACTGCCGCATAGCTATTCGATGCTTGGCCTTCGATAACAATTCTCTTTAGACTTGAGTCAACTGTTACGCTTGAGACAATCACGTCATTAGGTGCTGGTGGATTAACAGCTATTAATAAATCAAAGATTCTTGAATCTATATGTCTATTACCGTTAAGCTGAGATATTAGCGCTAATTGATTTTGAATAGTTAACGTCTTTGACAGATCAGTGACTGACTTCAGCTTGGTATTTTGCTCTCTAATAGCGTCCCCAGCTTGGGTATTGCTGATTGCTTGAACTCCAAATATATAAACAGCCAACAATACGACAGTTGAAATAGATACGACACCTACAAGTATAGAACCCAGTATGACTTTAGCACGAATACGTTGAGCTTTAATAAGTTCTTGTTTTATGTCAGGTACAAGGTTAATCTCAATCATCATTTGTTGTTCCTCTGAGCAAGTCCGATGACCGTCGCAAATTCACTGGCAATCGTACTTAGTTGCTGTTGATCAGCCTGCGCAACGTGAACTCTTTGCCAAGGATTAGCAACACTCGATGCAACACCTGTCTTAGCCGTTAAATACTCGCCAAATCGAGGCACAATCGCCGCAAAACCCGACAATAATATACCACCTACAGGAGTGTTTGGATAACGAGTTTGGAAAAACTTAATCGATTTAACTAATTCGGTCGCAAAATTATCAAGCGTACTTTCGATTGAACGATAAACTTGGCCTTCTAACCTGTCTGGCGCCAGACCAAACTTCAAAATAAATTGTCGAGCTTGATCATCTTGAACATTTAAATTTTGAACAGCAGCCTTAATTAAAGTCCTTAGCCCAGTTGGAATCGTGCGAACTAAACGTGGCGTATCACCAAATGTAATCGCTAAGTCGGTTGATCGCTCGCCAACATCAATAATCAGTCGGGCATCTTGAACACCAAGCGGTAACAACGAACGTACCATCGCGATTGGATCAGGTTCGGATGCAATCACGTTAAAGCCCAAACTTTCGATAAATTCCAAACGTTCTTCGGTGTAAGCGTTCGAGGTACTACAAAGTAGCACTTCTTGCTGCTTTGAATCATGTAACGATTGGCCTAATAATGCCCAATCAACTTTGGTTTCGTCAATCGCCATTGGGATATATTGATCAATTTGATATTTAATTGTGCTTTTCAGCTCGGCTTCACTCATCATAGGTACATCAACAACGGTTGTAAAAGTCTTGCTGGATGGTAACCCAATAACAACATTTTTTTCTTTAATACCACTTTGCCCAACTGCCGTCATGATTACTTCGCCCAAACGTCGCAAACCCTCAGCCGAATCATTAGCTGTAATTTTTTCATCAACTGGCGCATAGCCATAGTGTTGTAGAGTCCAATTATCTGGACCTGACTGAGAAAGCTGTACAACTCGTACGGCGTTAGTCCCAATGTCCAGAGCAAAAAAGTCGCCCAATCCCTTTAATAATGCCATATTACCTTTCATTATACATAAGCATGAGCTTTAAAAGCAAGCGATAATTCAATATTAAAATCGTGGTGGCAATTCAATTGTGTGTACCGTTTGAACATGGCTACCGCTATCGGCTCGTGACAAAGCCCAAAGATATACGTCGGCGCGAAGATTAAACACCTCAGATGGATCACCGCTGTGATCAGTACCCGTACCAGAACCGGCTGTACGACGCAAATATAACTTGTCTGCCATGACCGGGCCATTAACGACTAGTGATTGCTCACAGGTATTGATATCTAGGCTTGCATCTTTTGCAACTACACTGCAGGTATTAATTTCACCGGAACCAAGAGACCCATCACTTAAGGCTATCAGCCAAGCATCAATATTCTTCACATCTTTTGAAATACTGATTGTTTTTGCGATTATTATTACCTGTGGGATATCAGTAGTCGACTTTAATAATTCACTGGTATAAGTAATATCACCAGATATCGTCACATTGGCAGTAGGCGCATTGATTACAATCCACTGGCCTTTATTAACTACCTTACCTGCCCCACCACCAGTTATAGTGATGTTACCTATCGCTCGGTACGAACCTAACAAATTGTTAGTGCTCAGATCAATCGTCGGACTATCACCCAAATTATGTGTTGCATCATTAGTATTGACAACAAAACTTGCAGCGACATCTGGTATTTTATGTGATGAAACGAAATTACCAATCACGCTTGTTCGAGTACAGGTCGAGTTACCAGCGTTTGTAAAGATAATCTGACTGTATACGCATGCATTACTATTAATTGGATCGAAAACTAGCCCAGGACCAGCAAAAGCCGAACCAGACGCCATACCCGAAACTAATCCAGTTGCCGATACACCATATTCATCCCAGCTACCAAACCTGCGATTAACACCAACTAAGTTTTTATCTGAAGTGCTTGTTCTAATTAATCCTTTTACCCACAGGTCACCACCCGTAATCTGAACTTTTGGCTTTTTACCGATTGCTAAACAAACTGGTTGTGAATGTGCCCATTGACCATCACTACTGGCACGTGGTTGGATTGAGAATGAATAACAAATATGTGTACCGGCTACATAGTCACCAGTAATTACATTGTTGGCGGCAACCATTGCACCACTTTGCCAGCCGCCATTTTCATTAAATACACTTGTTCCGCTGTTAACATACGAGCACGATGCGTCAGGTAAGGCTTTAAAGAAAGTTCCACATGGTTCACCACCGGATATTCCACCAGCTGGGTTTGGAACAGTCTTACCAAGAGCGACAACTATCTGGGTTATGCGCCATTGAGTGTCTTGGCTCTTAGTCCGTTTGGGATCATTATTAGGCGAAATCGACGGTGTTACATTAAACGGCGTACCAGTCTCAACAGCTCCAACATCAGCACCAATACTAGGTGCAAACACATAATTATATGGTATATAAATACAAGCCGTCGATGATTCAGTCGAACCGTCATCATCCCAGGCTTTAGGGCTGGCAACTGTTGAACGGCATAAATTATTACCGACATCATTTTGAGTTATATCATATGTCGACGTAAAACTCTTAGAGCTGCCCTTACCTAAATTCTTTGAAGCCGTATTGTTAGATCCTGATCCACCACCTAAACCGTCATGATTTTGATAATGGTATTTGACATCGCTAGTTGTCGCATCTGGGCCTTCATTTTTTACCTTATGCGTCCAAGTAATTGTATAGCCTGGTGAAGCTGACCCCACACTAACAGATGTAGAAGTCGATACTTTCCAATCCGGCTGAGGTAAAGCATTCAAGCTTCCTATTGGATTGGCACAATTCCTATCAAGTATATAGTCGCTACCATTAAACTTAATTGCCGGGTCGCTTCCACAACTACTATCTCTTTTATAAAAAGAGTCATCCTTATTTTCTGACTGATAATAACTATTAACATCATTGCATCTATCAGTTGAGGTATTCCAGTTGATTTTATTACTGTTATCTAAGGCTCTGATTCTGGCCTCAACGTCTTTCCACTCACTACTAGTAACCGTCTTGCCACCACCGTCGGCATCTTTGCCAAGCATAGTTTTGACAATAAATGCCGCGCCGACTTTATTTTGACCGCCACCGTTATACCAATCATGCATTTTAGATATTAATTCGTCTGCAGTATTAATAGAGGAACTAATGCCACCATTAATCACATTGCCTTGTTTATTCCAAGGTTTCGAGGCGCAATTTCCAGTAAAATATCCTTCATAGGCCATAGTCCAGACCTTTGTTGTCGTTTTTTTACCTTTTTTGTCATAAGTTACGATCTTGTCATAACACTTACTAGTGCCCATTAAGGCCTGCGTGGAATTTGATGGGATAAGAGAAAAAATAGCAATAAATATAACTACGATCGCAATCCTATTAAACAATCGCCATCTAGTGTTCATAATCAATTCGTTGCCCCATTGAGAATGTTAATTTCATTTTGATAATATTCGGTAAAATCATCAGCTGAGTTTATTTTGTCCGTCAAAGAAATAGCCTTTTGATAATAACTAATGGCATTTTGCTTATCACCTTTATTTCTGTATATCTCAGCAATAAAAGATGCCAATCCTGAATCAAGACTAATAGCCTCGGATTGTTTTGCCAAAGCAAGAGCTTTGTCGTAGTCACCGTCATTATAATAAACCGCGGCGTCACCAGCCAATAAAGTCTGCTTTTGGGCTGGGTCTGTAGTTTGCGCAACAGCCGTATCATATGCCTTTTTTGCTCCAGTAACATCGCCATTATCCGCCAATGCATTTGCGTCAGTTACTATTTGACCAATCTGATCAGTCGTTCTGGCTACTACAGGCGTACTAAGTTGTCTTGTCTGGATAAAGAACCATGCCCCCGTTGCAATTGCAATCATCACAACTACGACAGCAATGCCAATAATCAGCTTCTTGCGTTTTGAAAGTCGCTTTCTTAACTTATTGGCCTCTTTTTGGTGTTCTTTATTCTTACTCATGAACAATATTCCTTAAGCTTATTCACTTTCAATAATAGCACAAATTAATATCTAGGTGGCAGTTCAGTTGTATATACCGTCCGAACATGATTACCGTTTTTTGATTGCGATAATGCCCACAGATAAGCATCTGGACGAAGACTAAAGATTTCGGCTGGGTCACCACTGGATGCATCGGCACCAGAACCAGCCGTGCGATAAAGGGATAGCTTATCTGTCATTACTGGCCCATTAATAGTCAATTTATCCTTGCACTTCCCTGCAGTATCACCGACAACTTCACAAGTATCAATCTCACCGTTTTTAGAATCATTACGTGCGACTAACCAGGCATCGACATTTGTTACATTACTGTTAATTACTATCTTATTAGCAATAATAACTAACTGCGGTAATTTCGAAATATTAATATACGGACCATCACTATAGGTTTGGTTACCACTTATCGTTACTGTGCCTGTTGCCTTAATAACAATTGATCTGCCAGCCGAAAGTGTACTGGCATTCAAGATTAAGTTACCAACTGTGTGATAAATATCCGTAACTGAGTTTGGTGAGTTTTTAGGTAAATCATTAGCCACTACTTCGTCAAAGATTGCTGTACCAGATGCTGAAAAACTCGCAGCAACGTTTGGAATAGATGACAGATTATTATAATTGCCAATTGTCACTGGATCATTTTCACAACCAACACCACCAAGACGAACATTGGCGAAACTTAGCTTACTGTAATTACATAAAGCTGAATCTACCAAGCCAGAACCGGCATACGCCGACCCAGACGCCATACCTAGAATCAGACCAGGTGCAAGGACACCGTACTCAGTCCAACTACCAAACCTACGTATTCCACCTACATTCTTATCAGTCGTACTGGTTTTTACTAAACCTCTTGTCAAAAGGTCGCTGCTTAATATTTGAACTTTCGGATTTTTACTTATAATTAAACATCTTGATGCTGAATGCGCCCACCTTGTGTCTTCACCAGCACTTAGACTACTAGACCTTGATTTAACAGACATGACATAACAAATTTTTGTACCAATTGCCGAACTACCTGTATTACCAACGTACGTGCTTAATGCATCGCCAGATACGGCGTTACCACTTAGGTCAAACACCGTATTATTGTTGCCACTCAGCGCTGGTTGGCATGAAGATGAAATATGCGAAGGGTCAAAATAATCACATGGGCTGCTAAATGAATTGCCACCAGATGTATTTGACAAATTATTACCAGCAGCCATAACTATCTGAGTTAATTTCCAATCACTACGCTGACTAAATGTAGGACCAGCATTCGTGACCCTAGGGGTAACATTAAAATCGACGTTAGTGTCAATATACTCATGATCTACTCCAACGGCTGGCGTCAAAGTGTAATTATATGGAATATCAATACAAGCGTCGTTACCTTTAGAATCTTCACCGCCCCAAGAGTTCGATGGATCAAATTGCACTGTTTCACATAGCCTGTTACCACCATCATCTGGTCTGACATTATAAACCGCATAATCAACAAGGGTTCGGATAGTACCAACCCTCCCCCCGCTGTCAGTATTACCGGCCGACCATTCTGGTTGTGATGGTCCTCCCCAATAATTTGGATTATTAGTAAACCCGTTAAGAGCCAAGTTACTGTGTATTGTTTTTGTCGTTTTTGCAGTACCATTGTTTATTAATTTGTGAGTCCATCGGATAACATCACCTGGTTTAGGCGAGTCTAGTGTCGGATTATCAACTTTAACACTGCTCTCAGCTGATATTGACCATACCTCTGGTACTACATCAAAACTATCCCCCATCGGATTAGCACAAACGCGCGATAACTGATATATTACATCACCATTATCGGCTAATATTTTGATACCTGGTTCATTTCTACAAGAATCACCATTTGAGTAAAAAGCATCGTCATTCTTTGAGCCAGAGAAAAAGCTATTGGCACATCGACCCAAAGTATCGTTCTCATCCGTAACTCTAATTCTACGGCCCCTACTATCTCTTACTAAATTACCGTTACTATCTCTCTTATCTATCCTACCTAAAGTGGTTTTTATGTTATCATGCCATTTAATTTTTCCAAAGGCATCACGTGCAGCTAATCTTGAGCCCAAAGCATTCCAATCATCTTCGCTAATGTGTCTATCCCTATTACTGCCTTTTTTGCCAAGCATAGTGTAATAGATAAATGCCGAGCCAGTTTTTTTCCGATCATCATCCGAGTCATTGTAATCTTTTAGCAATTTTATTAACTTCGGGACTGTGTCAATGTTCTCCGGTATTGCTAAGCTATCACTTTTTTCTGGTAATACATAATTACCACTACCGCAGTCACGACAAGATATACCATCACCAGTAAAATAGCCATCCCCGTCATTACGACCAAACATTTTACCGTCAAAAGCCTTCACTAATAGATACGGCCCAAAACTTACAAATAAAGTCACCATAATAATTAATGTCGTTCTTCGTACTAATTTATTACGATTTAATGTATGCAACATTTTTTAATTAGCCCCGCCAAGTAACTGAATCTTACTTTGATAATGTTTTATGTCATCACCTGATAATGGTTGCTTAATATCGACAAGCGTAATGGCTTTTTGGTAATATTCAATCGCTTTTTGTTTATCACCTTTTTTCTCATATATCTGAGCAATAAAACCCGTAATAACAACATTGTTATCCAAGGCCTCCGCTTGTTTAGCGTCCAGTAAAGCATCGTCATAGTTGCCAGCGTTAAAAGACACCGTAGCCTTACTTAATAATAAACTGCTCTTATCAATAGGGTCATCTGTTTGATTAATAACATCGTCATACAAAGTTTTTGCACCCGTAATGTCACCATTGTTAGCCAAAATCTCTGCGTTCGTATCCGTTTGGTCTGTCGCGTCTGTTACATCTGATGTGTTAATATTTTGCGGTATCGTCACAGTTTGGTTAGAAACAAACAACCAATAATTTACAGCACCGCCAACAGCTATAATTATTGTTACCGTAACAATAATTATCCAATTCTTCTGAATAAAACGCAGCTTTGTTTTACGAACTGGATTTTGCTGTATTTTGTCGCTACCCATTAGTAATTTTCCTTATGTTTATTTATAATAATAGCACATAACAAATAATAACAGGGGCTAAAAAATAACTCGTATTTTTTCACTACCTCTGTTAGAATAATAAAATGAGTTTATCAATCGGAATCGTTGGGCTACCAAATGTTGGCAAATCTACCCTATTTAACGCCCTGACAAATAATAATATTTTGGCAGCTAATTACCCATTCGCTACTATCGAACCTAACACTGGTATTGTGGCCGTGCCTGATGAACGCCTAGCTGAATTGGCCAAATTATACGGTTCAACTAAATTAATGCCAGCCACCGTTACTTTTGTCGATATCGCTGGGCTTGTCGCTGGTGCCAGCAAAGGTGAAGGACTTGGCAACAAATTTTTGGCCAACATCCGCCAATGCGAAGCTATCGTTCACATCGTCCGCGCTTTTCATGACGACAACGTCATTCACGTATCTGAACGTGTTAATCCCCGCGATGACATCGACATTATCAACACCGAATTAATCTTGGCCGACATCCAAACCATCGAAAATCGCCTTCCAAAACTAGTTAAAGAATCCAAAGCCAACTCTAAATTAAAATCAGTTGCTGAATATCTAGAAACTTTGATGGATAAGTTAAAATCTGGCACACCCCTGTCCGCTGTCGCCGATTTAGATTTAGAATTAATTACTGATATCAATTTACTAACTGCCAAACCTGTTATTTATGCCTTTAACGTCGACGAGGATACCCTAGTCAGCGACGCCAAAAAAGACGAACTTGCCGCCCTAGTTGCCCCTGCCCGAACAATTTTTGTATGCGCAAAATTAGAAGAAGAATTAAAAGGTTTATCACTAGCCGATTCAGTCGAGTTACTAGACAGCTACGGTGTTAAAGAGACTGGATTAATGCAATTGATCCACGCCGCTTATGATATTTTGGGACTACAAAGTTACCTAACTGCCGGCCCCAAAGAAATCCACGCTTGGACAATTCACAAGGGCGATACTGCCCCACAGGCCGCTGGCGTCATCCATACTGACTTTGAAAAAGGCTTCATCGCCGCCCAAGTTGTCGACTATCACGATCTAATCGCCGCTGGGTCAGAATCCGCCGCTCGCAGCGCCGGCAAAATGCGCACCGAAGGCAAAACCTACGTCATGCGCCCCGACGACGTCGTTGAATTTCGTTTCAACGTTTAATCGATAATGTATAATCAAAATATGACAACACCAACAAAAACAACTCAAAGTCAAAACAATAATCAAATAGCAATTTACAAGCAACAAATCAAAAGAAATATAATTTTACTGATTATTAATGTGATATTGTCTAATGTTTTTATTGTCATTATTAGTATAACTTTTAGTAGTTACCCGTGTGGAGATTCTTGTGACAGACCAAACTATATATCATGGCTAGAAATGATATGCTTCATTGGAATATTAGTTACTGCTGTTCGTGCAGTTACAAATTTATCCAGAATAATGGTTTACACCGCCGCATCAAAGAAATTAAAATACTTTAATAAGTAATCATCCAGGGTCCGACCCTGGTTAAGTTTATTTTAATTTTATATTAATCGTTGTCAAATACTACATCGGATATTTCTTCGACACTATTAATAAAGTCATTATCGTCTTGAAGATAATCAAGATACTGATTTCTATCCATATCATTGATTCTTTCAGGCTTTATCCATAAAGCAGACTTGTCGCCTAACCAATATTTTAGACTCGACCATTCCCAGTCAAGGTAATTGGTCGGATTGAGATGTATATACCTGCTTATGTACTGCAGATAGGCATTGCTGAGTACGGGAACCGCCCTAAACTTACCTTGAAATAGCGCTCCAACTCGCTGATATTTTTTGTTAAAGTACGTAGAATATGACGAGCAAACAGCACGCATTAATTTTGTTATAGCACCTAACTCAATCTGATAAAGAAGTAGATGAAAATGATTTGGCATCAAACAAAATGAAATTACATCAACACCATCTTTCACGTCAACATACGACCTTCCCCTACTACCACCATCCGCATTAATATCCAGATATCTTTTTAACAATGCAACAAATACAGCATAATCCTGGTCGTCAATAAAGATAGCTCGCTTTTCAACTCCACGATTGTACACATGATAATACGAGTCCGTACTGTATCTTTTTACTATATTACGCCCAGGCATAAATATATAATACAGCCTTTTGTAAGTCTTTTACAAGTTTATTTAAATATATTAATAATTTATATATAGCTTATAATAAACTTAGCCAGGGTCGGACCCTGGATGATTAAAATATTAGAGATAAACAGCTAGGCTAGTCAGTTTTTAAGTGGTTGTAGTAAATAAAATCGTTCTTGGTTGCCTTTGGCGCCGGCGACGTCACTGTCACGTTTGTTTTTAATCACAAAATATTGACGGGACCAATCTTCAAAATCTTTTAAAATCTGACGGCGGACAGCGTCGTTTTTGATAATACCCTTATTGAGCAAACTCTCGGACTTATGAGAACTGTGAGCCCCTGAGCTTATCGAAAGGTTGTCTTTGCCAGTGCTTCGACCATATTCAGCATATACTTCAAACTGCGGTTTGACCATCGCTACCAATTGAGTCTGTGAATTTGATAATTCATTAACTAAATGTGGCAAGATTTCGCGCAGACTAATAAACGACACGTCCATGACAATAATGTCAGGGATATCACGAATTATTTTATAATTAACAGATGGCAGTTGTTCGGGCTTGACCATATAAACATTGCGGATATCAGTTTTTTCACTCAAAATTATACGTTTATCGCCACGTAAACTTGGATGTAATTGGTCGGTACCAACGTCAACCGCATATACTTTAACAGCGCCATGACGCAACGCGTAATCAGTGAATCCGCCAGTACTACTGCCAACATCCAACACAATTTTGCCGCGAAAATCCAGTTTAAAAATATCAGCCACTGACGCCAACTTCAGCCCAGCCCGACTGACATATTGAGCCTCGGCTAATAACTTTACGACAGAATTTTCAGACACAAAATGGCCGGGTTTTAAAACAACCCGACCATCAACTGTAACTTTGCCTAATTTAATCCAACTTTCGGCTTGCGAACGACTTGACGTCAATTTGCGCTGAACCAGCGATATATCAAGCCGTCCTTTGGTCATAAATTAAGTTACGCCTTTTTGCGTTCGCGATATTCACCAGTCGCAGTATCGACTGAAATAATATCACCAACTTTAATAAAAGCCGGAACTTTAACAACTAAACCAGTTTCCAGTGTCGCATCTTTTAACACGCTACTGCTGGTGTCACCTTTGACAACATCTTCGCTGTATTTAACTTCCAAATAGACGTTTTTAGGCAATTCAACGTTAATAATATTACCTTTGAACGCTTGCAAAACTAGGCTTTCGCCTTCTTTTAGGTAGTCCGATGTATCGCCAACGATGTCAGCTGGCAATTGAAATTGCTCAAAATTTTCAGGATCCATAAAATAATAATCAGTACCATCGTTATATAAATATTGAACGGTTTGATTAGTAACTTCAGCCGATTCGATTTTTTCTTGACCTTTGAAAGTCTTGGCAATAACGCGACCGTCAATCAAGTTTTTAATCTTGACGTTGACAATGCTACCGCCACGACCAACAACTTTTTGGTTGTAATCAAGCACTTTAAATGGCTTGCCATCGACTTCGATGACAACACCTTTTTTTAGTTCGGTTGGTGAATAAGCCACGATATTATCCTTGAATTGTAAATGGTAATAGTGCCAAGTGGCGAGCGCGTTTGATAGCGACGGCTAGTTGACGTTGTTGTTTAGCACTTAGGCCAGTTTTGCTGATTGATTTGATTTGACCATAAATATCAATAAATCGTTGCAAAGTTTTAACATCTTTGTAATCAAAGAATACTGGTGTGTCTTTTTTGAATCGTTTAGTTGTAGAATTTTTATCCATAATTTTCTCCTAGAAAGGTATTTCACTTAAATCAATTGGTTTGTCGTCGATATCTTCGATAACGACATCTTCGGTCTTTTTACTTGAACTGGCAGCTGCTGGTGCACTGCTAGATTGTCCAGCGTTGTCGCGTGGGCTGTCAAGGAATGTTACATCAGTGGCGACAACTTCGATACGGCTTTGCTTTTTGCCGGTTTCTTTATCATCCCAGCTATCTTGGCGCAATCGCCCCTGAACCAGTACGCGACTGCCTTTGCCTAAATATTTAGCAACTAACTCACCTAGTTTTTCCCAGGCTGTTACGTTGAAAAAATCTGCACTGTCGTCTTGGCCAACGCGATCAACCGCGATACCAAAACTTACAATTAGTTTGCCCGTGCTGGTTGTACGTTGTTCTGGGTCACGAGTCAATCGTCCCATCAGAATGACTTGGTTGATGCTTTTTGCCATAGGTTTTTACTCCTTAATATCAGGTTTATCAGTTGATTCACTTGCTTTGGCTTCTTCAAGAGCTTTACGGCCTTTGATGTCAGCGGTTACAAGCAAATAACGCAATACGTCGTCTGAAATATTTAGCGTGTTGCTGATTTTCAGCAATGCATCCGCAGGTAGTGATAGGTCAAAATAGACATACACAGCAAAATCCTGATTTTTCAATCGGTACGCTAGCTTCTTTTTACCCCAGTTATCTTCTTTGATAATGGTTCCGCCGTTAGATGTGACAAGTGTGCGTACTTTTTTAAGTGGCGCTTCGATGTCGACCTCTAGGTCGGGATGAACAAGAACAATTAGTTCATATTCTTTCATTTTAGATTTCCTCCTCTGGAATCCTTTTGGATGCTTACAGCACGTGCAAGCCGAGTTAATAACAGATTGATTGTAACATAATATTTAAGATAAATCTAGTCTAAATATGTCGCAAAGTCGGGATTAGGGATTAGGAAATGGGAAATAGGAATAAAATACAAAATATCATTTAGTAGTGGCGCTATTCCCACCCCATTTCCCATTTCCCAACCCCCATACCCAATTTTCAAGGCAATTAGATATCGTCGGATTGATCGCCGTTGCCACCAAGGCTGTCCAAGCTGTCAATCAACACTTCACGTGGTCGGGCGCCATCAGCTGGCCCGATAATACCCTGCTCTTCCATTGTCTGAATAATTCGGGCAGCTCGAGCATAACCGACGCGAAGGCGCATTTGCAAAAAGCTGGTGCTAGCTTTGTTGGTTTCAATTACCAATCGGACAGCGTCTTTGTACATATCATCTTCGTTATTATTATCATCAAAGTCCATAACCACACCGCCCTTGCCATTCAAGTGAACCGGCTGGCTAACAACTTCGTCGTTATATTGTGGTGGTGATTGCATATGTAAATGAGCCACGATTTTATTCAATTCTTCATCTGTTACCCATGCACCCTGAATACGTTTTGGCTTACTCATACTTGGCGTCAGTAATAACATGTCACCTTGACCTAACAATTTTTCAGCACCAGCTTGGTCCAAAATAATACGACTTTCCATTTGTGAAGCCACCGTAAATGCAATTCGGGCCGGCACGTTGGCCTTGATCAGACCAGTAATAACGTTAACCGATGGACGCTGCGTTGCCAGCACCAAGTGAATACCAACGGCACGGGCTTTTTGCGCCAAACGCACAATTAATAACTCGGCATCACGCGCTGCCACCATCATCATGTCGGCCAACTCATCAATCACAATTACGATATAAGGCATCGCACCAGTTTCATGTTCTTGAGGAATACCAAAGTCGTCAGACACAGTAATTTTAGTACCGCCCGAACGAATTTTTTGGTTGTACGATTTGATGTCTTTGACTTTGTGTTCAGCAAACAAGGTGTAGCGTCGTTGCATCTCGTTAACAGCCCATTTAAGAGCGCTAATGGTCTTGTCAGGTTCGGATATGACTGGCGTCAATAAATGTGGAATGTCTTCGTACAGCGCCATTTCAACCTGTTTAGGGTCAACTAAGATTAACTTCATTTCGCTAGGGCTGTTGTGATACAACAAACTAGCCAAAATCGTGTTAATCATGACTGATTTACCAGCACCGGTTTGACCAGCAATCAACAAGTGTGGCATCTTGTTAAGTTCACCAATAACGGCTTCACCTGAAATGTCTTTACCAATGGCAAACGCCAGTGGTTCGGTACACGACTTCCATTGACGGCTAGTCAGGACCGAGTGAATTCGGACGTCGGCTGCTTTGCGATTTGGCACTTCGATACCAACTACCTTTTGACCAGGGATTGGCGCTTCGATACGCAAACTTTGAGCCGCCAGATTAAGGGCGATATTAGTTTCAAGTGCCGTGATACGAGTTAATTTAACACCGCTGGGTGGACTAAGAGTATATTGAGTCACACGTGGCCCAATATTAGCGCCTTCCATTTTGACGTCGATATCAAACTCATCCAGGGTGTTTTTGATAATTGCTGCGTTTTGCTGCACGTCACCTGGATCGGCTGGCGATTGCTTTTTTTCTAGCAAATCCAAACTTGGCATCTGCCAATCTGGGTCACTAACTGTCACTAAGGCCGCTTGTTCTTCGGCGACTTTATCGCGAACAAAGCCACCGCGCAAATTTGATAGTCCTGATTGTTTTTTGCCTGATTCTGGCACATCGACATCTGTTGCTGCGGCACCAACATTTAATTTGAAACTGCCTATACCTGATGATTTTGGCTCATCAATCGCGGCTGCATTACGCATAACTTTAACGTTAGCCTCGTATTCAGTTATATCACGACGGCTCATATCCCAGATTTTTTTGATTATCGTAAATGGTGAGACGCGAATAATAAATAGTAATGTTATAAAAATCAACAAAACATACAAAAAAGCGGCCACGGTTGAGTTGACCAACATCAACACGCCACTGTTAATCAAATCGCCGACAAAGCCACCAGTCGTTAGACCCTGATTATTTGTATATAGTCCAAATAAGGCCGCAAACCACAATATAGCCGATGCCGTCGCAAACTTCATGACAAACGGCAAACGATTATCCTCGGCCCTGAAAACTTCAACCGCCACATAGACGAACAAAGCTGGCACGACAAAAACGGCATAACCGATACTATCCAAGGCTGCCTTATGCATCCATTCCAGTACAGGTCCACCAGCATTAAACCATGCCGTCACCAACAGTATTGATATCGCAATCAAAAATAATGCGCCAACTTGAGCCCAAAAACCGTCTGGCAAACTATGTTTTGGTGCTGAGTGGTCTAACTTTTTTTTGCGTGATGACTTTTTCTTTTTTGACATAATATCTTCTATTATAAGCGCTTTGGGCGTTAATTTATAGTGATATTATATCAAAAATTACATCATTTTGCAAGGGCGCTTATGGTTAATAAGCGCGGGTGTCGACACGGTTTCGTGGTTCGGTCGCTTCGGTGTCTGGCACTTGTGGTGCTGGAAACTTTTTGGGCATTGGTCGAACAAAATGTCCAGGGGTTTGCCTAGGTTGTTCACCTGGCTGGTTTTGACGATTTTGATTTGGCTGACCACTGTTGCCGCCACCACCGATTTCGTTAATCACAGGAATAACGATTGGCGTGCGGCGAGTTTGGTCATACAAAATGTGCGTAATCTCATCACGCAATTCTTTTTTAATCACATCCAAATCAACGTGTTTGCCAGCAAAAGCGCGAGCAACTTTTTGTTTCAAATATTGACGTATCATACCCATCAACTCTTCACTATCGCGTAGATAAATAAATCCACGGCTGATAATGTCAGGGCTGGTCATTAGGCGTCCGCTACCACGTTGAATAGTTAGGACAACTACAAACATACCTTCGGACGCCATGTGAATACGGTCCTTCAAAACAACTTCGGAAACAATCGCACCGCTGTCATCGTACATAATACCGCCAACTGGCACACGACCAGCTTTTTTGGCACCTTCGTGACTAATTTCGATAACGTCACCACTGTCGCAAACAAATATGTTTTCGCGTTTGACACCAGCTTTTTGTTCAGCAATTTCAGCATTGTGAACCAACATATGGTATTCGCCGTGGATTGGCATGTAAAATTTAGGGTTCAAGGCGTTAATCATCATAACGTGATCGTCGTGATAAGCATGTCCTGAAAGGTGTAATGGACCAATTCCGGTCAAGTGAGTTCGGCCATTTTGAATCACATCACTGCCCTCGCGCATCAAACCATCAACTGTCCTAGTAACATATTTTTCGTTACCTGGAATTGGGTTTGAGCTAAAGACAATAACGTCTGAATTTTTGATTTTGATAAATTTGTGACTACCGCTGGCCATACGGTTAAGGACGGCATTAAATTCACCCTGTGAACCGGTACAAACGATAGTAACTTTACTGTCAGACATTTTGACAATGTCTTCCATTTTGACGACAACGTCTTTGGGAACTTTGATAACACCTGTGCGCAAGGCAACTTCTAGGTTTTGAATCATGCTGTAACCAGCAAAAGCAACTTTGCGATCATGCATCTTTGCTTCATCCAAAATTAATTGCATACGGTGAATCTGGCTAGAAAAACAGCTTAAAATCAAGCGATTAGCTGGATATTTAGTCATAACTTGACCGATGCTTTCTTGGATATCAAATTCACTGTGGGTGTGTGTACCATCTGATTCACAGTTGGTCGATTCGTTCATCAGCATCAAAATGCCTTCTTTGGCAGCAACTTCAGTCAAACGTTCCATGTCGACTTTTTTACCGTCGATTGGAGCGCTTTCATAACGCCAGTCACCAGTGTGGATCAAGACACCGAGTGGTGTACGGATGATAATACCGGCTGAATCTGGAATCGAGTGGTCCATACGAACAAGTTCGATATTAAAATTATCACCGATTTGAACACGTTCGTGTGTATCGGGATTCATTTCGATATATTCAGGTTCGTATCCACTGGTTGCCTCTTCCATTGTCTTTTGCAACATACCAATTGTGAATTTGGTGCTGTAAACTGGCGCTGGAATTTTATGAGCCATATGACGATAAGCGCCAATGTGGTCAAGGTGTCCGTGTGTAAAGATATGAGCCCGAATTTTGTGCTTGTTTTCCTCTAGGTAGGTAATATCAGGCGTAATGTAGTTAATGCCTGGATAATCAGCCCCCGGAAACAAGAATCCGGCATCAATCACGATAATGTCATTGTCGTATTCGATTGCCATCATGTTTTTGCCGATGCCCATTTCGCCTAGGCCACCGATTGGTACGATTTTAATCTTGGGACCGTTCGATTTTGGCTGATTTTTTTGGTCGGCTGGACTGAATTGTCGCCCCTGATAACCGTTATAGATTGATTTGTTGACCGGCACATTGATAACGTGCTGACTGGCGCGAATATTAACATTCTCGCTGGTGCGACGTTGCGCGCGGTAAGCTTCACCCTTGCGAGTGGTGGTGTTGTTTAACACCGTATTGTTTGATTTTTGCCTTTGTGGTTGGTTTGGACGTTTTGATTGGTCGTCCCCTTGTACGTTAGCGAGTCTTTGTTGACCCATAGTTTGTATTCTCCTTTTCGTTTTTTAGAATATCTATTATTTTTGGTAACTTATTAAAATCTTCGATTAGTGTAGCCCGCATACCGCCGTTGTACAGCGCAGCTGCTGGATGATACAGTGGCACAACCACTATTTTCATATCACCGAACGTTTTGCGTTTTGGTTGTCCATGAATTTCACTAATCTTGAACCCAGGTAGGAAATATTCCATGCTGTGTCGGCCTAATGTCACAACGATTTGTGGTTGAATGACATCCAGCTGACGCACCAAATATGGCCAAAAGGCTTCTTTTTCCTCGGGTTTGGGGTCACGATTGTCGGGTGGACGGTATTTCACAATATTTGTGATATAAACGTCGCTTCGTACCATGCCCGCACTGGCTAGCATTTCGTTCAAAAACTTACCGGCTGCGCCAACAAATGGCAGCCCTGTTTCGTCCTCTTTCTTGCCTGGCGCTTCGCCAATTAACACGATGTCCGCGTTAATGTTGCCGTCGCCCATCACAAGATTCGTGGCCTGCTTGGCCAAATCGGGACAGATATTATTGTTGGCAATATCTGCCTTAATTTGTTCAAGAAGTATCTGTTTATTATCTACCATAATTTATATACGAGATGCGATCAGTTGTAATAATGATAGCACGGATAGTGATTTGACGCAACCGATTATTAATTAAGTTTCTTGTTTTGTTTTGATTGCAAATAATTTTGATCAGATACCACACTTCGGCCTAATTCTTTTTCGGTTTCGATGCGGGCTTTGCCTGCAACCGAACCGCCACGACTTGCAACACGCTTATTAGCTGGCATGCCTTGAGGTTTTTCATTAACCGATATCTCGGTCGTTACTTTTTCGCCTAACATCGTAAAGATTAACTCTAAATCAGTCATGTTATCACGTAAATTTGATTTTGACTTGACTGGTATACTTTTGAATTTACGGTATTCACTTGGCGTCATTCCAAAGGTTGCTTTGGATATTTCGGCGGTTAAAATCGCATAATCATTTTGATCTATTACATCACGATTGTTCCATTCGTCAGTTAAGTTTTGTCGGATAGCTATGCCACGTAACCGCTTGTCTATCCAATCTTTGGAATAACCTTTTTGCTCATAAATCTGTTTCATTCTGTCTTGAGCTAATTCGGGGTTTTCAATCTCCTGAACACGTTCATAGCCAACACGTGCCAACCACCTTTTGAACGGCTCCGCCTTGGGACTTGGCACTGACTGAATAATACGAAACAGATGTTCGGCATTGCCTACAATAGTTTTTCTTTTTTTGCCAGTAATTGTTGTAATGTTTACATGGGGACAATTTGTCCCTAGGTAGCTACCTAATATTGAATCTCGTTTTCGAAGTTTTTTAAGATAATCAGTTGGATTTGATGAGTCCGTCAAAGATTCAATTACATCAATAATCGAAAAAAACCATTCGTCATTATGCCAAACGCGACGAATCTTTTTGTCTTGGAAAATTACTAATTTGTTCGACGGTTGTTCTGACATAATATTTCCCCTTTGCTATTTATCATACCCTAATACTAGCTAATTAGTTTGTATATTATGTAATAATTATAACATAAACATATTTATATTTAATTTTATAATAAGTATTTTGTAAGATTTAAATATTAACCCGTTACACTTCGTAACGGGTTGCGGTTTAAATAATTATTTAAACAGACACAAAATAACACTTCTCGAGGAACGTCCTGTGAAAAGCTGTGAAAAGTCGTAATGTTGAATACAACGTTATATAACAAGCTATTTACTGTCAGCTAATGGAATTTGGCTATTAGAATATGGCAATCTGAATTATTCCAATAGCCAATAGCCACCTTCCAATAGCTACCCTAGGCGCTTTTGATACTTAGGCTAAGTCGGCCGCGGTCGTCGATGCCGATTAGTTTGACTTTGACGATTTGACCTTCGGTTAGGACGTCTGTCACCTTTTCAACTCGTTTGTCAGATAGTTCACTGATGTGGGCCATGCCGTCGATGCCAGGTAGGATGTTGATGAAAGCACCGAATTCTTTGATTGAAACGACTTTACCTTCGTAAATTGTACCAACTTCGGGTTCTTCGGTTAGGCCTTTAATCCAGTTAATGGCACGTTCGATAGCCTTGGTGTCGACTGCAGCAACGGTAATCAAACCGTCTTCGGCGATATCAATTTGAGCACCAGTTTCGGCGGTAATCTTTTTGATCATCTCGCCACCTTTACCAATAACAGCACCGATTTTGTCAGGACTAATCTTGATTTTTTCAATACGTGGAGCGTACTGGCTGAGTTTTTCGCGTGGGCCAGCCAAAGTTTCCAACATGTGCGCCAAAATAAAGGCACGGCCGGTTTTGGCTTTGGTCAAAGCTTCTTTCAAAATATCTACTGGTAATCCATGAACTTTCATATCCATTTGGATAGCAGTGATGCCTTTTGAAGTACCAGTCACCTTGAAGTCCATGTCGCCAGCAAAATCTTCGGCGTCAGCAATGTCAGTCAAAACGTATGGTTTGCCGTTGTCCATCATCAGACCCATCGCAACACCAGATATTGGTGCGCGTAGTGGCACGCCGGCGTCCATTAATGCCAAACAGCTACTGCAGGTTGCAGCCATCGAAGTTGAACCGTTTTGGCTCATAATTTCGGTAACGCTGCGGATAGCGTATGGAAAGTCTTCGCGTGATGGTAAAACAGGTTCAAGTGCGCGTTCAGCCAAATATCCGTGACCAATTTCGCGTCGGCCTGGGCCTGATAGGCGGCGAACTTCACCAACTGTAAAGCCAGGTGCGTTGTAGTGGTGCATATAACGGTGTTCGGCGTCGTTTGATTCCATTGTATCAACCATTTGGGCAAAACTGAGTGGTGCCAAAGTGATGATATTTAGGGCTTGAGTTAAACCACGGGTAAAGATACTTGAACCGTGTGTACGTGGCAAAACACCAACTTCAGATGACAATGGTCGAACTTCGTCTAATTGACGTCCGTCTGGGCGTTTACCGCTGGCAATGATTTCTTTGCGAACGTCTTTGTGCAGGGCTGAAGTAAAGGCTTCATCGTATTCGTCGTGTAATTTTGCATATTCTTCGGCACCAATTTTGGCGGTCATTTCAGCGTGAAAATCCCAACGCAAAACAGATACCAATTCGTTGCGTTCTGGATAAGGCTTGTGTAGTGCGGCACCTAATTTGCCGTCAACCCACTCATCAACCGCAGTTTGAACTTCGGCATTTGGCAAAATCAATGAATATTCTAATTTAGCAGGTGCAACTTTGGCAGCCAACTCGTTTTGCAATTTAATTGCTGGTTGGTAAGCTTCAAATGCCCATTTCAAGGCATCAGCCACAACTTCTTCGGTGACTTCATTAGCACCAGCTTCAACCATAGTGATTCCACTGCCGATACCGGCAACAACTAGGTCTAAATCACTGGCAGCACGCTCTTCGGCGGTCAAAAAGGCTTTGAATTTGCCATCAACACGACCGATGCGAAGTCCAGCAACTGGGCCATCAAATGGCGTACCAGTTAACATTAATGCCGCGCTGGATGCAATCATCGCAATAGCATCAGGACGGAAGTTTGGATCCATCGACAGGACACTTGCGACAACTTGAACCTCTTGGCGATAGCCTTTTGGAAATAGTGGTCGAATTGGGCGGTCGATTAAGCGGCCAATTAAAATCGCTTCGTCACTTGGGCGACCTTCACGTTTAACAAATCGGCTGCCCGAGATTTTGCCAGCTGCATAAAACTTTTCTTCATAATCAATACTAAGTGGAAAGTAATCCATTAGTACTGGTCGGCTGCTGACCATGGCTGTTCCCAAAACGACGGTATCGCCGTAAGTTACCAGCACGCTGGCAGTGGCACGAAAACCAACACGGTTAACCTCTAGTGTTAGCGGACGGCCGCAATAATCAGTGGTGACAGAAAAAATTTCTTTTCCACTTGGGTTGATAGTAGACATATTTGTCCTCCTTTTTAAATTAGTCACTCGCCTGTTATTTCGGCGATAAGTAACGGGTACAGAAATTTGTTAAACAAATTACTCTATCCACCACTTAGTCGCTGCGGTTTTGTGATGTATTAATAATATCACATACAGCCAAAGAAAAACTCCGCACTATTTGCGGAGTTCCAATGCTGCGACAGTCTTTTTGTATCCTTCAAAATCTTTCGATTCCAAGTATTTCAGCAATTTCTTGCGTTTACCAACCATTTGGATCAAACCACGACGAGCCATGTGGTCGTGCTTGTTAGATTTTAGGTGCTCGGTGATTTCTTTGATACGAGTCGTCAAAATAGACGATTGTACTTGAGGTGTACCGACGTCGTTCTTGTGGGTTTGCGTCAAAGCAATAGCTTTGGCTTTGTTGTCTGCTGTAATCATTAGTTATGAATTGTATCAAAGTTTTGCTACTGTTTCAACCCCTGTTTTTAATATTGCGACACTTTTAGTCAATTATGCCCATTTCAGACAGTAGTTTTGCCTGATTTACATTCCAATCAGCGATACTGATGCGGCGTAATTGCGTGCAATAGGCGCCAGTTTCAAGTTCTTTGCCAATATCTTCGGCTAAAGTCCGAATATATGTGCCGCTGGAAACATGCGTTTTGATACAAATTTCAGGATATGTATAATCAATTAATTCTAAACTATGTATAGTGATTTGTCGTTCGGGCATTTCAACGGTTTTGCCAGCCCGCGCCAAATCATAAGCCCGCCGACCATCGATTTTAATAGCACTGTAAATTGGCGGACGTTGAGTGATTTCGCCAGTAAATTTTGACAACGCTGTTTTTACCTCGTCAACAGTCGGAATTTTGTCAGATACATCTGTAATTTCGCCTTCAATATCACCTGTCGTACTGATTTGGCCCAGTCGAATTGTAGCCTGATAAACTTTATCCATTTTGCTGTAATTACCAGCGTTTTTGCATTCTTTGCCGATGACCAAAATCATCAGCCCAGTTGCAAACGGATCCAGCGTACCAGTGTGGCCTACCTTCATCTTTTTGTTATTTTGACGCGACAAAACTCGACGCACGCGCGCCACAACACCAAAACTGGTCATACCAGCTGGTTTATCAATCAACAAAATGCCATCTGTCATATTCATTACAGTATAGCATTTTGGGTATTGGCTATTGGAATTTGGCTATTGGAAGGTGGCATTTAATCTCAAATACTATTTTGTAACTAAAAATGCCATATTCCAAATTCTAATAGCTATTAGCTAACTTAGCTATATTCCAATAGCCAAATTCTAATAGCTAACTCTATTGTCCCGGTATTCTAAACTGGCTTGGGTCGCTGGATACTGTCTGCGGAAAAGTTGATGTTCCTGGTGTAAAGGCTGACGCGCCAAAATCAGGTAATGGTGGAGGTGGCATTGTTGAAAAATCTGCAAACTGAGGTGCAGGTGGCGGTAAAGGTAATCCTGACTCTGTCACCGACGCATCAGCTGGAGCAGCCGCGAAAATATCAACATCCTTAGGATCTTCGATTTGACCTAGGCCGTTCATTGGTCCGTTTTGGACAATTTGTCCATCGGCACCGCCCAAATATGAATGTGTCAAAATTGTCGTATTTTGCTGTTCTTCAATCGCTCGCCTAGCCTCTTCGGCAGCTTGGTCGGCTGTGGCGTTTAATGTACCGCCCAACATTGGTTCGTTGGCTTCATCGGGTTTGATATCACTGTGCAATGGTTGAATAACTTTTTCGTGCGGTAAAGCGTCAACACCGCCGTCATAAGCACTTGGTTGTGGCACTTCAACAACTGGTTCAGGTGTTGGTTCGATTACTGGCGCAGGTTCGACGACAGGTACAACTTCTGGTTCAACCGGCGCATAGGCGTCAGCCAAAGTTGAATTTGAATAATCTATTGGTTCAGGTTGCGGTAAAGGCAAAGCTTCGGGCAAGGTTGATTCAGTATATGTACTGGCATCTGGTTCGACAAATGTATTCGAAAATTGGTCACCTGCTGGCGTATCAACTGCATGATCAATTGCCAAACTACCATCTGGGGGCAAAGTCGATTGTTCGTTTGGCTGTTCGTCTGGCGCCTCGGTCGATGAAGGTTGAGGTTGAGGTTCAACGGACTCTGTTTCGGCTGGCGAAGTCGCTAAAGTCTTAATTTCGTGTGATTCTTGTAGTTTGGCAGCAATTAATTGCTGATCTGCCCCAGCGGCCATTAATTGAGCGGCAATTGTCATAACTCGTGAAGTTGTACGGGTGTTACTAAACCTGTCGGTTGCAGCAACGATACCAGTTAAAAGTGCAGTTGAAATTTGCTTGTCTAACAGTGGTTTTTCTGACTTTAGAGCCTCGCCGATGCCAGCGACCATTTCACACAAACTGCTGGCACTGTCATCGCGCCAATCTAAACTGCCCAATGAACTGACTTGTTGACCAGCACTTAGGGTGGCGACAGTAACGTCATGCAAAATTCGTCCATGAGCAGCCAATGCGGTGTCCAAATTGTCTTGATTTTCAACGCCCAGAGCCAAAACTAATTCAATATTAAAGTCGCCTTGGCTAAATTCCAAATCATCACCGGTAATGACTGTTCGATAAGGCGTAATGAAGATTTTAACGACGTCGCCTTCGACTTTGTAACGCAAATGATCAGCTTTTTCTTTGTCCAAGGCTATAATAAAGTCGCGCAAACTGTCAGCACTGCTTTCAAACACATTGTCAGGGTTCAAGAATGTAATTGCAGGTGGCACTGCCCCGCTGAAAATTGCGGTAGCATGTTTGTCGATTTTGTTCAAAATTGTGGCTAAACCTAATGCGGCCGATAATTCATCAACCGACGGATCTTTGCTGACGGTAACCAAAATATTTGTTGAGCTTTTTATCTTGTCAACAATCTGTTGTTTTACCTTTAGATCGGCTTCGTTCATTTGTTTATATCCTGGCTTTTTTTGTTTTAACTAGACTTTAATGCAACTATACCATAAGTAGTTTATAAGCGTCAAGGTAGAATTTTACTATTTATATTTGAAATTAGTCTCTTAAATTTTCCCTACTATTTACCACCTACAAACTACTACCTACTATTTCCCTGCCCCTTTACAACTTCACCCTTTTCCTTTATAATCCACCATTGATTGTATTATAAATTTAAAGAGGTAAACAAGTAACATGCCAATCATCAAATCAGCTATCAAACGAGCTAAACAAACTATCAAACGCCGCGAACGCAATGTCGGCATCAAAAAAGAAATCAAGACTGCTGTTAACGCATTCATCGCTAAACCATCAGCAAAAACATTAAGCGCTGCTCAGTCAGAACTTGATACCGCTGTCAAAAAAGGCTTGCTAAAGAAAAACACCGTTGCCCGCCGCATGACACGCCTAAGTGCCATCGCTAAAAAAGCCGGTATCAGCACAGTCGCTGGTGTAAAAAAGGCCGTTAAGCCTGCCGTTAAAGCCGCTGCTAAACCAGCTGCTAAAAAAGTAGTTGCCAAAAAAACCGCTGTCAAAGCCGCTCCCAAAAAAGTTGTTGCCAAAAAACCGACTGCTAAAAAAGCAACCAAGTAATCCCCTGATTATATAAACTGAACGACCCCAAATCGGGTCGTTCTTTTATATTTTATCTGAATTCACAACATTACACCTTACACCACCCTGTTTGCAGGGTCCGTCCTTGCAAAAAAATTAAGGTGTTAGTAAAGGGTTAATGTTCGTTGGTTAATTTCATACTGCTTAACACATACTATCTAGTAGCCACCCCATGAGCTATACTGGCAGGATGACATCAAAGTACGCATTGTATGAAATCGACAAAATCAGCAAACGATTTGCACCCGACAGTGGCGTGCCGAAGGGCGTTAAACCGCATTACAACATCAACCCCGCGCAAACGGTGCCGGTGATTGTTAATCGTGGCGGTGTTAATGTCATCGAAAAAATGATTTGGGGATTTATTCCAGCTGGCGCCAAAGATACCAATTCAATCTTTCGATACAAAACCCAAATTGCCCGCAGCGAAGCTGTTTTTGACAAGCCAACTTGGTCACGCGCCATCCGCGAACAACGCTGTTTGATATCTGCCAACGGATATTTTGAATTTAAAACTTTGGAAACCGGCAAAAAGCCATTTTACATCCGCCCAACCGACCAAACATTATTTGCATTCGCTGGAATTTACAGCAGCTGGACCGACACCGACGGCGTCGCTCACGGCACCTGCGCTATTATCACGACAGCCAGCGAATCTGACAGCGACATGATCCCTAGCCGCCTGCCCGTCATTGTCCAACCCGACGACGAATCAACCTGGCTCAACCCCGCCATCGGCGACATGAATTCAATCTATCAAATCATGCGCCCATATGACGTAGGCAAACTGACAATCATCCCCGTCAGCGACGACGTCAATTCAGCCAAGATTGATAAGGGGTATTTGATTGAGCGAAAAATCGCTGGTTAACTACAGATACCGCTTTATCCGTTGCTGATCTTCGCGAGATTTTTCGTTTTTAGCATATATTTCGATAAATTTGATTTCATCTTTGTTGCGAATGGCAATAAAAACGATTCGGACTTTGTTGTTGGACCCCAAAGATTCCACATCCAAACGCATTTTTACTACTTCGGTATCACCAGACGAAGATAATATCGTTGCTGTCTTGGTCGAAAAAAAATCTGCACGGTATTGATTAAGGTCTATATCGCTTCGTTGCGTGTATAAACTTACGATGCGGGGCTTTACATATTCAATATCATTCGGCAATGAACGCCATTTTTTCCGTAGGCGCTTTAAGTCTTTCGAAAACTCGTCAGCGAAATCAAAGATCATCCTCTGGCTCCGTAACAGCAGTTCGAATCGTACGATAAAATACGTCACGATATTCGATTTTTTCACCTTGTTTTGCCACAACCCACGGCGTGTCATAGTGTGATAATTCAGACAGTTCGGTTGCAGTTTTGTCACTTAAACGAGCCAACTCTTCGTTGATATGTGTTAATTCTTTGGCACTTAGGTTTTGTAGATCAAGTTTAACGTTTGGCAAGTATTTTCGTTGTTTGTTGTTAAAGAATTTAGTTTCGACAATTTCCAGTTCATCACGTTGTTCCATGCCTTGCACTATTTCGGCAAAAGTAACCGCTGGTGTTGGGCCAAAATGATTGCGAATGTAAGTCAAACCCGTGATTGATTGACCGTACTTTTCGTAGTAATCAAAATCAATAAAATATAGCAATTTATATAGAACCGTTTCGCCAACATTTGGCTTGGCGCCGACTTTTTCCAACACATACAGCAACACCTCACGCAGTTTTTCAGGATTGACTTGCGGGTTGATATCACGCGGAATTATATCGTTTTGATCAGAGAATTTGTATGGCGTAACTGGCTCTTCGACCCGTGACTGAATGCCGTCAATTAATTCACTTGGCGATACTTGATAAAATTCAGCAATGTTGCGAATTTCGGTCAGATTTGGGTCACGTCGACCACTTTCCAACCCCGCATATGTCGCCCGCGCAACACCAACCTTGTCGGCGACTTCTTGCTGACTGATACCTGCGTTGGTACGCAACTGTTTGATTGTTGATTTAAAACTCATATTTGTAAGCCCTTTTATCGCCTTAGTTATGCAATAATTTTAGCTTATGTTACGAATTTAGTCAATATTTTTGTATATTTTTGTTACAAACGTACTAATTCATCTTAATCAATTACACTAACACCCATATCATCCAACGCGGCATAGCCTGTCTTATTACTACGATCGGACCATTCATCGCCGTAGTTAATAGCCTGCTCTAGGACCAGGTCGGTCGCCAGCGCTTGCTGATCTGGCGGATAGCCGTATTGATTCAAAACTTTTTTGACTTCAACTTTTAATCGCGCTTGGGCGTTGGTACGGATAGTCCAGTCAATACTGATATTGCTGCGGACTCGTTTTACCAACAGTTGCGCAAGTTCACGCAACTGGCCGTCTTCCATAACCGCCGTGGCGCTGCCATTGGCACGCAAAGCATCGTAAAACGCCACTTCGTCATCCTGCAAACCAGTTACCTTGCCTTCTTCGGTGGCTTTTTTCATTTGTTGTGCAATATCTATCAATTCTTCGATAACTTGGGCGGCTTCAATTGTACCGTTTTTATATTTAGCTAAGGCGTCCGATAACATTTTTGAGAATGTGTCCGATTTGATAACGTTACGGCCAAAGTGAACTTTTATTTCGTCATTCAATAATTTTTGCAAAGCTTCAACTGCCAAGTTTTTGCGTTTCATGTCACGAACTTCGGCCAAAAATTGATCTGACAAAACTGGCAAGTCTGGCTTTTCTAATCCGGCCGCTGCAAATACATCAACAACACCAATTGGCGCAATCGCTTTATCAACAATTTGTTTTAATGCCATTCGATAATCTTCATCTGACGGACCACCATTATTGCCATTGGAATCTAATTTATCAATCCGCGCTTGGACGGCTTGAAAGAATGCAACTTGTTCACGCAGTTCCAACGCATCGATTGACGGCATCGATAACGCAAAGGCCTTACTTAATTCGGTAACGTGTTGTTTCAAGCGTTTTTTGCCATCATTAACTGACAAAATATGCTCTTGGGCATCCAAAATAACCTGCAATTGTGTGCCAGTGTCGTTATTGAAATAGCGCATGTAATCAAATCCGTAAAACAAATCACGAACAATCTCGAATTTAGTCTTCATAATCGCAATTGCTTCACGAATATCTAGTGCTGGCTTGCCATTACCACCACTTTGGGTATATGTCGCCAAGGCATCGCGCAGCGCCACAGCAACACCCAAATAATCAACAATCAATCCGCCCTCTTTGCCTGGATAAACACGATTAACACGCGCAATTGCTTGCATCAAATTATGGCTTTTGAGAGGCTTGTCCAGATACATGGTATGCAAACTTGGAACGTCAAAACCAGTCAGCCACATGTCGCAAACAATAACCAGTTTCAGCTCATCTTTGATGTCTTTGATTCGCTTAGCAATTGTCTTGATATTTTGTTTGTTGCGAATGTGTTGTTGCAATTTTAATTCATCAGACGCCGAACCAGTCATTACAACTTTAATAACACCTTGTTCGTCGTTAGTATTATGCCATTGCGGACGAATTGTGATAATTTCATCATACAAATCGGCGGCTATGCGACGACTCATCGTCACGATCATACCCTTGCCATCCAATACGCTTAGGCGATTTTCAAAATGATTGACAATGTCTTTGGCGATTAGTTTTAACCTAGCGCCGTTGCCAACAATTGCTTCTTTTTGAGCATATTCGGCCTTTAATTGATCTTGGCGAGTCATTTCTTCGCCTTCTAGTAAATCGTCAACTTCGCTATCCAGCCATTGCTTGGTGGTTTCATCCATACCCAAATCAACTAATCGACTTTCGTAATAGATTGGAACTGTGGCTTTGTCTTCGACGGCACGTTGTACGTCATAAATATCAATGTAATTACCGAATACTGCGGGCGTGCTTTTGTCGGTCGTCTCGATTGGCGTACCAGTAAATCCGATATAACTGGCGTTTGGCAAAGCGTCGCGCATATATTTAGCGTTGCCATAGACCGTCTTTGCCTCACCGTGCTCTTCGTCGATTTGAATGTGCGCTTTGAATCCATATTGGCTGCGGTGCGCTTCGTCAGCGATAACTATAATATTTGTTCGGTCACTTAACATTGGGTAATTATCTTCGCTGTCCTGTGGCGAAAACTTTTGGATAGTCGTAAATATCACGCCACCAACTTCACGTTGCAATAGTTCACGTAAATTGCGGCGACTTTCGGCCTGTTGAGGCTCTTGACGCAACAATTCACGACCAGCGGCAAATGTACCGAACAATTGGCCGTCTAGGTCATTACGGTCGGTCACAACAACGACAGTTGGGTTCTTCAGACGGCTGTCAGTAATTAATTTTCCAGCATAAAACAACATACTAAGTGATTTACCTGAACCTTGGGTATGCCAAACAACACCAGCACGATGATCACCATCGGCGCTTGATGCTGCGATAGTTCGATCAATAGCTTTGTTGACGGCCCAGTATTGATGATAGGCCGCAACCTTTTTGATGTACTTTTGGTCATCTTTGCCGTCGCGTTCAAAAACGATAAAATTACGAATTACATCCAACAAATGATTCTTGTTAAACAATCCGCGAATCATAACATCGAACATCGGCACATTGCCAGCTTCGCGTTCGCCATCGATTGTTTTCCATGACATAAATCGTTCGAATGGCGCAGTCAATGTACCGACGCGCGCATCCAAACCATCACTAATGACGCATAATTCATTAAATCTAAACAGATTGCTGATTTGATGCTTGTAAGTTTGAATTTGATGAAAAGCTTTGGCGACATCAGCTTTGCTGTCGGCGGCGTTTTTGATCTCGATCACAACCAGTGGCAAACCATTCACAAATAAGACGACATCAGGGCGACGATTAACGCCGTCTTGGATTATCGTCAACTGATTAATGGCGACAAAATCGTTATTATCGATATTATCAAAATCAAATAATTTCACCTTGATGGTTTTTAATTCATTACTGCCAGATATTCGGGATTCGACGTCAACGCCATTAACCAACAGTTCGTGAAATTGACGGTTATCAGTCAGTTGATCAGGCGATGTTGATCGTAAAATTTTGGCAATTGCAATATCGGATGTACCACCAGGTACCTCAGAATTAATACGTTCTAATGCAGTTTGCAGGCGTGATTTTAATACGACATCCGAATATTGTCGCTCTTTCGTCCCATCAGGGCCGATATTTGGACCATTTAATATAACCCATCCAAGTTCGGCTAGTATCTCCAATGAATTTTGTTCAATTTTATCTTCGGTCATATTAGTTTACTCCTCTGATTGTATCTTAATTAAACTAATCTTTTTAACACCATATAGCTCCAAATTCATTTTCACATTCTTAAGCGATACTTTACTAAAAAATGGTATATTCAAAGGTTTGCTTGACTTACTTATTACAGCAAAAACAACCTCATAATCTTGAGGATTTGGCTTATTGTCAACTGGAGCAAATCTCTCTTCTTCGGGTAACTCATCATTAACTTTTGAACGGAAATCTACATCACTAAGCATTAATTGAGCAGAAACAAGACCTTGATTAAATAGATGGCTTAAAACAGATGAACCACCATATTTCTTTACGTGGTAGAGAGTTGACTTCTCGTAATCAAATATATCGCAAAACTCAATTTTACTATGACCGCCACCATAAGTAATATTTTTTGCATCCATCAAAGTTAAGTTTAACTCATTAGCGGCTCTAGTATTGTAACTATTCTCTGAAGTATCAGGTTGTTTATAACTTGGCAATACAACATTACTATCTAGAATCCTATGGTATTCTTCATTTACTTTTTTAACGAAATCATTTTCTATTCGATACCATTTACCATTATTTAACGTATAAAAATCAGACAATAATTTCACTTCTGCATACAAACAATTGTAGGCGTTCCATTTCTGAGATTGCATTGAGTCACTTGCTCGTATGGCAACTATCTTTTGTTTTTTTATATTTTCAATACTAATATCCCTACCTCGTACAACGAGACTTTCAAGTAGGTCAGCTATTGTCAGGTCCTCACATAACGAAGCTGAATCACCACGATACATAAAACCTTTAATATCGCTCCAGTCAACAACTTCCGGTACGGCCAACCAAATATTCTCAAGATCACTACCAGCTAATCTTACCGCCAATTCCGTATTTAGGATCGTAATTTTTGTGCTATCTTTTACTTCCGCAATATGATCTATCCAAGAGTAGTTAACTTTGTAGATATCTGATTTTGCGGCCGTGTAATATATTTTTAATTTATCAGCTAAATTAGAAATATCTACTTTTGAAGAAATATGAAGTGAATCTTTCCCTGTAATTGTGGTCCCATGATCAATATTTACACATTTACCCGTTATGGCTCGGACGAGGTCTTGTTCTATATCAATTCCAAAATCCGAAATATCACCAACTGATACAATTTGCTCCCTAGCCTGTTTTGGTGATAAACCCATATTACTTTTATCAATACTCCTTATGGTCAATGGAGACACAAGATTAAGAGTCGTCATTAATCCAAAGCGTTCTTCATAACTACCTGGCAACAGTAGCTGCCAACCACCTAAGCCAAATGCTAGAACAAACTTTCTAACAACTCCTGGTTCAACTTCAACATCAATCAGTAATGCAGCGCTAACATAGGCTGTATATAAAACAGATCTCAGTTGGTCTGCTGTATTTTTACCGAAGAATTTATTTATCCAGCTAGGTAGACTTGGTTCAGAGTTACTATAATAAAGCTTTGCTTTATCGCTAATAGTGATAGATTTTATAATATCCGACTCATCAAAAATATCTTTTATATCCGTCAGTTCTTCTTTAATTAAATAGACAGACAGTTTATTGGATGGCTTTTTTTCTTCGTTCATAGATTAACCTTTCCGGATATTAATCGAGGCAGTAATGTATCACGTAAATTTGTTAGGGTTTGAATTTCTAGCATATTTTCTACTTGCTGTTTTAATATTGGCTCAAAAATGGCTGTTAATTTTTCTAAGTTTGTCGCTTCAGGCACTAAAATAATAGCCTCATGCAAATGTCGTCGTTGAATATGCCCCATTGTAGTAGCTTTTGATTTTGCTGTTTCAATAAATCCGTCAAGATGATGACGCAACCAATAATAATATAGCCACTCGGGATATTTGTCAGAAGTAACTTTGAATAAATGCTGATTCAAAGCCCCCTTACCTTCAGTCCAAAATTTAACAATTAACGTACCAGACCAAGAAAACAATAAATCACCATTATCAATGACATATTTATCTGGTATATCTGCATTTGCTATATCTGTGTTTGGAGTAATCCCAGAAGTCATTTCGCGAATTTTTATCACTGGGAGTGTAGGCTTACCGTCAATCTTAGGGTATTTTTGCATTGCAAGGCCATTCAAAAATTCTGCTACTTCATCGAGTGGTTTTTTACCCCATTTTTCCGCCTCAGGATTATCAATAAAATAATGCCTAAAAAGCGCCTGTCCCATCTGCTCGAGCGTTTCGTTCATTTGGCGATTGAGTTCGATTTTTTCATCAATGGTTCTAAGTATTGAACCTATCTGCCTTTGAATTGTAATATCTGGTAGCAATATAGGCATCATCGGTATATTTTTAACTGAAAGATGAATCACCGTACTGCCATTGCTATGAGCAATCATATAATTTCTGGCTTCTGGTGACTTAAGATAATAGAACAAATAATCTTTATCGAGATTATCACTAATAATATCAAGTTTTGATATATCTAAAGAAAAACACGCAGCCCTGCCAATATCTGGCATAATTATTGGACTTCCAATAATATCACGATCCTGAGTAAGATCAGTATTGGCTACTAATATATCGCCAGGAACAACTGTCTGATCTGATTTGCGCTTCCCTCTGTAATACTTGATGCCATCAAAACGAAAACCACCACCACGTTCGACGCACTTTAGATTGATAAACGCCTCACCCTCGTTTATCTCACAATAATCAGAGCTCTTATAAGATATACCCTTTACAACATTAACTAGATCTCCAAGCAAAACAGTCTGGATCATTTTTCATCCTTATTTTCTAGTTCAATTTTTAGACCAAGCAATAAAGCGTTCATCACCCGTTCGGCTATATTTATAAAAGACGTAATTTCTTGTAGAGTAATTATTGACTGACCAATCTTGATACTACCTACATCATAAGACATTTCGAATTGCATTTTAGGATTCAAGCCCAGCCTTATCGCTCGATCATTTTTCCTTTTCTCGTCATTATCAAACTCTTCACGAATGTCATGACGAATTAAATCTCTTACATCTTTGTAAGATTGATCCTGTTTGCTTGTTATACCACTTAGATTAAGATACTGAATTACGGTTGCTAAATCCTCGAATAAGTTTGACGTTTCATGATGACAATGTTGAACTGCAATTATTGGATCATGCTTAAGCATTTGTTGCGATGAAAGCAGACGTTCAACCTGAAGTCTTGCTCCATCAACAAATGGTCGCATTAGGCTTGCAGCTAATTGAGGGCTTTGCTTGAATGAATTTGTCCGCTTGTTATTTGTCATAGCTCACACCTCAAAATAAAACAGTCTAGAAAAATCATTCTTTTTCCTCCTCATCCGACAATATGCCATCTGGAGGTATAACACTCTCCAACGTTATACCACGAATCTCAATTTTGTTGTCGTCATTCTTCATCTTCCCGTGCCTCCAATATACAAAGCCATCAATACAACAAAACAAATCATGCCTAAAATAAATAACGCAAGACTGGCACCATTCACTATCTTTGTCGCAGTCGCATATTTTACTTTTTCCATTCCCTCGCCCAAAGGCTTGGTCAAAGATTTTTTGTAATTTCTGGTGATAATTTTTTGCGCATCAATCAGCATTCCTCTTGATAAGTAATAGCTTAAGATAACAGATACGACTACACCGACAAAACAAGTTAAGGCAATAAACGAAAGCCGTCCATAAGTACCAAATATTTTGTCATTAAGTGCCGCAAGAGCAGCAAGGGATGCAATTGAAAAAGTCATAAGCGCCCGATCCATTTCAAGGGTAACTTGCGTTAGGACATCTTGATTGCGCAGATAGCTCGAACGATAGTCATTGACACGCTCATTGACGGTATTTTTTACAAACCATCCAATAATATCTTTTATCCAGGTCATCTTTTATCCTCGAATTTTTTTATTCTATTCATTTGACTCATCACTCGCATTATTATCCAAACTTTCCTGCATATACCTATAAACTATAGATATTATTTTCTGTATATCATTATTACTATTCTTGTAATATAAATTATCATAGGCAACATTCCTAAAGTGACGGATAGGGTCACTAACTAATGCATGAATAAATGATTGGGTTGCGCCATTTATATTATCAAAATCTATAACAACTTCACCCCCCTTTGATAAAGTTGGCATTATTATTTCTATGCGCAGTTTCTTTGCAATCTCTTTATTTTCAGCAAAATCACCTGTCAATGGATACATTTTGATTGTCTTTTTCATATAAACCGCGGCTCCTTATAATTAGTACGCTTACGTTCACGAATCGCTTCATCGTACACTTTACCAATAGCACCCAATAGTTGTTGAAATTCAGGGGTTTCGTCTAACAGAATGTCTACAGCTACAAGCGTACCGTTAAATTCCGGGGCGTTATCCATTCTCGTATGTCTATCATTAAATGGATCAGCGTAAAGTTTTGGGAGTCCTTTTATGTCGCTACGATATTTCAATAGAGTGTATTCAGCGGTGTGGCTATAAATTGCAAAGTAGCTTCTTGTAATTTTAGCAATTGACTTAATAAAGAATAAACCTGCGCCAGCATTTTCGGATGTACCACCCTCACGTCGAGTCGTACCGGTAATTCCAGGCGTCAAAGCAAGCTTGACCGCATCAATATCTGTTTTTGGATGCCAGTTCTTATTCATGCTCTTCCATATTCCAATACCAGTATCGCAAATAGCTATGCTGATACGATTAGTCTTTTTATAGTATTGAGCGACTATTATTGCGCCGTCATTAGACATTGAGTGCTCTAGAACATTACGAACAAGTTCACCAACAACATATTTAATAACTTTAGTGTTCTGCTCAGATAAATGCAGAAGAGGTATTATTTCGGATATAAATCTCGATTGGTCTTCGGCGCTTTTTATAATAGTAATTGGCACAAATCTTCCAGCCGGTTCTTTTTCGTTATACTCGAATGGTGATTTTGTCTTTGTAAGTCCATAGAGGCCCATTCGATCAAGATACCGACCAGTCTCTGGCACGTTCCCGCTTATTTCTGCATTCTGCTTCCCTACCTTAATAGCCAAGGCTGCAGTTAATGCTAAATTTGCTGGATGAACGGTAATCCATTTATCATGCGTTGTAATTTGAAGTTTTGATGAAGAAGAAAAATCAATCGACTTTACAAAGCTTTGAAAATTACGCAGATTACCTTGATTTGATAAATGTATTTTCATAATAAACCTATTTTACCCGTAGAATACGTTTTTGTAAATATGTATCCTACGGGATAAGATTACCCCGTCAAGCACGTTATTAAAATTATGTATCCTACGGGTAATTATATATGTTTCAGATCGATTATAAATCATGGTTAATACTCTTCAAATTTTCTTTAATTTTCACTTCTAAATCGTGACTTTTGATAAATTGCTCGTTCAAATCAGCAGTTAGTCGCTTCATTTTCTCTTCAAAAGCTTCATCATCATCAGCGACGGCTTCGCTGCCAACGTAACGGCCTGGCGTTAATACGTAATCATGCTCGGCGATTTCATCCAGTTTGGCTGATTTAGCAAAGCCAGCAATATCGGCGTATGATCCGTCTTGTTGCTGCCATTTGTGATAAGTATCGGCAACTTGGGCGATATCCTCGGCTGACAATTCTTTGTTGCGACGATTGATCATGTGACCTAAATTACGACCATCAATAAACAACACTTGACCCTGTCTATTTGATCGATCACGACTAACAAACCACAAACAACACGGAATCGCTACGTTAAAGAATAGCTGTGATGGCAATGTAACAATACAATCAACTAAATTTGCATTGACGATATTTTTACGAATGTCGCCCTCACCACTACTTTGGCTGCTCATACTGCCATTTGCTAATACAAACCCTGCTGTGCCTTTTGGTGATAAGTGATGAATAAAATGTTGCACCCAAGCAAAGTTAGCATTGCCTTTTGGTGGCATGCCGTACTTCCAACGAATGTCGTCCGCCAACAATTCTGCACCCCAGTCGCTAATATTAAATGGCGGATTGGCCAAAATATAATCTGCGCGCAAATCTTTGTGTTTGTCGCTGTGCAACGTATCACCTTGGCGAATATCAACATCAATGCCACGAATCGCCATATTCATTTTTGCCAAACGCCAAGTCGTATGATTCAATTCTTGACCATAAATCGCAATATCACCAAGTCTACCTGAATGTTCTTCGACAAATTGCTCACTTTGAACAAACATTCCGCCACTACCACATGCTGGGTCGTAAACTCGACCACTGAAAGGCTGAATCATTTCGACTAACAGTCTGACAATTGATCGTGGAGTATAAAATTCACCACCATGCTTGCCTTCGGTATCAGCAAACATACCCATAAAGTATTCATAGACTCGACCAAGCAAATCCCTGGAATTATCTGACTTGAAACTAGTGTTACTGAATAAATCAATTAATTCACCCAAACGACGTTTATCCAACGCTTCACGAGCGTAATCCTTTGGCAAAACACCTTTCAATGTCGTGTTATCGCGTTCGACGGCATCCATCGCATTATCGATAATTGTGCCGATTTCAGGCTTTTTTGAACTTTCGGATATAAAGCTCCAACGAGCTTCTTGGGGCACCCAAAAGACGTTGTCAGCTGAGTAATAATCACGGTCTTCGGGATCGAAATTTTCGGCAATCGCTTTTTGTCGCTGGACTTCAAAAGCATCAGAAATATACTTTAGGAATATCAAACCCAAAACAACATATTTATAGTCGGACGAACTGATACTTCCGCGTAATTTGTCAGCAGCTTGCCACAATGTGGCTTCAATTTTTTGAATATCCATTAATATACTCCCTTAAGGATATTTTACTCTGTAATTGACTGCGTGTCTATTGAATGACCACTTGAGTGGCTCAGTATGACAATTTCGTCAGGCTTACTTATTTATTGCTTATTTCTCCGTCCGTCTTTTTAGTCTTTTTGGCAAGTTGACGGACGGCGCGGTCGAAATCACTTTCTAGTTTATCCATTTGGGTTTGGCGATATTTTAGATACTCTAATTCGGCTTTTTTAATAGCTTGATTATGCGAAATTTTGCCACTTCCATCCAATAATTTTCTATTACCAACGGTTAAAAACTCGTCCAATTTATTAATCCACCGTTTCATAGTCATCGTATTTTGTTCGATGGCTTGCAACTCGGCAAAATCTAGATACTGGCCGACGATTAGATTCAAGATTTGTAATTCTTTTTCGGTCAGATAGTTTTTGGCGATACTGACATCTTCTTTGGTGATGTAGTCTCCTTTAAAATTAGTCATGCCGATCATCGGTTTATTGCCGTCGACTCTTGCATGCACAACTTCGGCGGCGGTATGCAGATGCGCAGCATAATGCATCTTATTTTGAACTGTTGCAAAAAATTGTTGCGATAAGTCGTTTTTTGGATCGTAATCTAATGCCGTAGTATAAATATCTGTAACTTGTTGGTACAAATTGCGCTCGCTACTGCGAATATCACGAACACGCTGTAAAAGCTCACGAAAATATCTGCCACCACCGTTTTTGAGCCGTTGGTCGTTCATCGTAAAGCCTTTGATGATGTATTCACGCAGTCGTTGCGTTGCCCACTGACGAAAATGAGTACCTTGGATAGATTTAACACGATAGCCGACTGATATTATAATGTCGAGGTTGTAGTAGTTCGTCGGCTTGGTAGAAAAATCGGGATTTCCGATTTTCTTCATAGTATCTGATTCGTTCAGCTCACCTTCTGCATAGATATTCAGAATATGTTCGTTAATAGTCGACTTTGCTTTATCAAAAAGCATGGACATTTGTTCAATAGTCAACCAAGCAGTCTCGCCCTGAAAAGTCACATCAATAGCTGGCTTGCCATTGTCGCCGATATAAATCACTACGTCACCATTTTTATCTGTAATGCTCATTGTTTATATTATACCCCAATCTGTTGTTATTTATTTTTTTGCTAAACGACGATTATATAATCGTTATAAATTCATTTTTTGTAAGAATCAGATGATCTATTAGGGAAATTCCTAGCAATTTGCTGGCAGATTTAAGCCTGTCAGTAACCTCAACATCCGCCTGACTAGCAACTATACTGCCACTGGGGTGATTATGCGCGACGATAATCGATGCGGCGCGGTCGGTTATGGCGTCGGCGAAGACTTCGCGAGGGTGGACTAGGCTGCTAGTCAGGGTGCCGATGGTGATGATGCGTTTGGCGATCAGGCGGTTGGCGCCGTCGAGTGTTAGGACGACGAAGTACTCTTGTTTTTTATAACGAATGTCGGCCAGTTGTTCGACGGCCTTTTCTGGCGAGTCGATAATTGGGCGGTCGCTGTCGATTAAATAGCGTTTGGATAGTTCTAGCGCGGCCAAAATTTCGGTTATGCGGGCTGGGCCCATGCCAGTCACCTGCTGTAATTGTTGGTACGTAATATTAGCGCCAAATTCGCGCAATAATTTCAATGTGTTTCCCGCGATTTTGCTAACATCAGCCTGTTTGTTGCCACTGCCAATCAGTGCCTGCAACAACTCAAAATCTGACAGCGCCGCTGGGCCTTTGGCCTGCAATTTCTCGCGCGGGCGGTCGTGGTTTGGGATTTGATTTAGGCGTTTCATTTTTTATCATCCATATACTATCTAACACTTACAAACTACTATTTTTTATTGACATTACGCTTGTGGCGTGGTATATTTGAAGCATCATCATGACGAGTTACCTTGAAGCGTGAGTGCTGCAAGACAATGCTCGTCTTTTTTGATGCCTTTTGCTCTTCGAGTTTGACTTTATTTACAGATACAAAATCTAGACGATCGGCATACTTGCTTAATAATTGCGAAAATTTATGTTTATTTGGTATAACTATATGGCCAAGCTTGCCCTGATCATCCAAATATTCACATAGGCTTAGAAAATCACCGTCACCAGTTACGATTACTGCTTGATCATAGTTATCTATTTCTTTTGCAGCAGCATATAAAACCAAGTCGGTATCAACATTGCCCTTCACTTTAAAGCTTCCATCTTTGTCTTTGTATGATGTCGTAGGTTTAAGAACAAGCATATACCCGCAACGTTGCAAATACGCGTACATACTTTCGTGACCTGGTAGATTTCCTATAAAAAGAAAAGCTTCATCAACTTTTAACTTATCACGCAAATAACGACGGAACTTCATGAAATCAAGTTTCCAGTCGCTATATATTTTATGACCTTTATGAACTACGTCGTTACTAACACCCATGTTAAGGTTCTGGCTGTCTATAAAAGCATACACCGTAGGATATCGTGAGTTCATTATTTTAACCATAAGATTATTATAAGCTATTGTTAATTATATTGCCATAATACGTCAATTATTTACAATGATATTATTCAATGCTTTTTGCAATATTTCAAGCTTTGCGATAAAATATTAAGCGTATACATCAGCAGACTATTTGGCCAATATGCCAATTTATGCTTGTTTATATAAACAATAAAACGGCCGGAAACCTGGCCGCGTTTTTCTTCAACACTTCCTTCAAAAAAATGGCAGAAGAAACAACAAGCGCCACTACGAATGGCGCAAGCACAGCAACTGATGCAAGAATTTGCATCGTCTGTGGCGAAACAATTGGCGTAAAGCCATACAAGACTCTTTTGGGCGGCGGTCTTGTCTGTACACCTAGATGCTATCAAAAGCACCTTGGAGATCCAGACGATTCTGACTGCGAGAAAAGTGACTTGTACTGGTGAAAGCCACTACAAAAGCGACAGCAGGACGCTTTGTATCCTGCTTTTTTTAACGCCAAAACCGGAGAACGCGGACATGGCAAAAGATGACGGAGAAAGCCCGAACGTGGGCGCAGTGACAAAATCGTCTGGATATATTTTTGAATGTGAGGTGTGCGGCAAAACGTCGCATGAGCCATTTGAAAATATGTTCGGTGATTCCACCGTCTGTTCGGACGCATGCTATATGGTACGCGTGAACAAAGGTGGTTTTTGTAACATTTTTTGGGTTGATACACGCTAACGCGTCATTCCCCACACAGCGCTAGCAGGACGCCTTGTATCCTGCTTTTTTATTGACTAATTATTTAAAGTATTGTAATGTACCTAAAGTAATGCCTTCTTGGCAGGTGTTCTTTTAAAATAAGTCGGATTGTTACAATGTGCGTTTGGCGCATGTTGTTTGTTAGAAATTAAATAAATTTTATGACAACATTAATAATTATAGTGATATTCGTCAGTGCTATCATATTGACGAATAAATACGATGACGATGACTCGCGGAGAAGGTTTGGGGCTTATATGTTTGCTGGCGTTATAGCGCTGCTGACATATGTGATCTTCGGAGCACCCGCAACAGTCGTTGGATGCGCACTTTTCATTGTTATCATTATTCTTATCACTAAGATAATTGATGATGAATTGAATGCGCTGTATGCCATAGTTGCAGTATATATAGCGTTTCTTGTAGCGCTAGTATATATGTATGCATGGCATATTAAGGCGTGAGTAAGAAGTATTCACGCCTTTGTTTGGCCTTAGCCCAAACGCACATTTATTTTTTGTAACAATCTGAGTTATATATTGGCGACTTTTATTAGGGCTCGTTCGATTAACAGCCATGGTTCGGCGCGGGATAGTTTCATGTCGTCATCAGCGGCGGCAAAAATTGTAATTATTTTGGCAGTACCAGATTTACCGATTTTTTTGGCAATTGGCTGCAGTTTGGACACGACATATGGATGAATACTAAAATCTTTAGCGATATTATCATCATTGGTAGCATTCGCAACGGCTGCCAATTGAAAGACTTGGCTGGACAGCAGTGCAAACAATCGGTAAGGGTCTTCGGACTGTTCTAAAATTTTTAGCATTTGGCGCAAATCATTGACGTCACCCCGCAGTGCCGTGTCAAACAGATTGAACACATTTTCAATCGGGTTGGGTTCGATAATATTTTTAATGACATCAACAGATGCAATATCGACTAGGGCCAGCTTTTCAAGAGCGTGAAATAATTGCCATTGGTCAATGCCAACCCAGCGTACCAAAGCATGAACACTCGATTTATCCATATCAATACCAAGTTTTTTGGATTCATCATTCACCCACCGTTCGGCAACCAGAGTATCGCGATCAGTCCAAGGCTGAAATTCATGAACAGTCGCCTGGTTTTTTAGCGCCTTAAAGGCTGTTGTTCGTTTGTCGGGCTTGGATTCGACCAACACCAAATGAATATCATCCGAAATGCGCGGCAACCAGTCGCCTAGTACTGGCCAAATGGCCTTGTTAGACCCCAAATCACGAATAATCACCGTTCGCGCCGTCGCAAACAAACTGACACCCATCAACAAATCCGGCAATTGCGCCAGTTGTAATGTACTACCGTCAATTCGTTCGACAACTCCATTAAAATCAGCCGTAATCTGCCGCAACGCCCGCTCGATTTCAAATGAATTTTCACCTAACAACAATGTAATCATCTAGGCTATTATAGCCTAGATGATTGGCTATTGGCTATTGGAAGGTGGCTATTGGCGCGATTGCAATTCGCCATTTTGCATATTCCAATGACTAAATGCTACTTCCAGCCATATTCTAATAGCCATATTCCAATAGCTACTTGCCAACAAGTTGGCAAGATGGGCAAATATGCGTGCCACGACCGGCGACGCGAATTTTGATTATTTCGGTGCCACAACGTGGACAGGCCAAGCCTTCACGGCGAAAAACGCGCGCAAAATCCATATAACTGCCTTTTTTGCCTTCGGCATTAACATAATTTCGATTAGTGCTGCCGCCTTTTTCGATTGATAAATTCATAACGGCGCGAACTTCGGTGTATAGCGATTGGAATTTGGAATATGAAATATGGCCAACAAGGGTTGCAGGGTGAATTTTGGCGCCCCATAACGATTCGTCAGCGTAAATGTTACCAACACCAGCAATTACTGATTGGTCCAATATAGCGGCTTTGATGGTGGTTCGAGCGCGGCGTTTAAAGCGTTCGGCAAACTGTGCAGCCGTAAAATCAGGCTCCAGTGGTTCGGGACCCACCCTTTTCATAAAATCGATATTAGGTACTTCAACCGTTGGCATTAAACGCACCCAGCCAAACTTGCGCTGGTCATTAAAATACAAATGCGTGCCATCATTAAATTCAATCGTCACGCGAGTTGATTTGTCAGGCAACGAATTAACCAAACTATCATTCGGATGGCCGCCGGCAAAGCGGTTTTCGCTTTCGTTGGCTATTGGAATTTGGCTATTGGAATTTGGCATTTCGCCACCTTCCATATTCCATTTGCCATATTCTATGTTTTCGTTTACGAAAACAAGCTGTCCTGTCATTTTAAGATGAATCACTAATGTATAATTTGTTGATAAATCAATCAGTAAAACTTTGGCGCGACGACGAACGTCGATAACGGTGGCATTAATTAAAAAATGCTTTACATCGGCAGGCGCATTCGGAAAAGACTTGGGATTATCCGTAACAGCAGTTTTAATAATCTTGCCAATAATTAATTTATGAAGCCCACGTTTGACGGTTTCGACTTCAGGAAGTTCAGGCATTAGGCAATCTCGATTAGCTTGCCTAGATCATTTTTTGCTTGGTCAATTGAATCAAAGATAATGCCCTGCATGCCGGTATTAATCGCGCTGGCGATATTGACTGGCGTGTCATCAATCATAATACATTCGTCGTTGTTAACACCAAGTTTTTCGGCCATTAATTCAAAGATTTTTGGATCAGGTTTAGTAATGCCAATATCACTAGACAAAATAACGGTATCAAATAAATTCATGCCATTCATAATTGGCAAAAAGTCATCTAGCCAGCCATGACCAATGTTGCTGAGTAGGCCAATTTTGTAGCGGCCAGTTGCCTTGATTTGCTTGATTAAATCGATTGACGATTGATTATAATTTTCGACGCTATAATATTTATTCATCGCATCATCCATACTTATGCCAGTTATAGCAACGACTGAATTGTAAAATTCTGAACGCGAAACCAAGCCAGAATCAGACTTACGTTCAAGTTCGGTCAGTTGATCTGAAAATTGTGGATACGTTTGGTGTAATAAATCGCGGCCAATTGTAATCAGGACGCCAAAGCAGTCAAAAATAACCGCTTTTACTGCCATAGACCGTTAATCATTGAATTAGATTTTGGAATTTGGTTAGTAAATAACTTAGTAATCGTACTGACGGTCGCATTTAGCGAACCGCGTGGGCTTGAACATGACGTTGCCCAAAGCTTTTTCAGAGTCTTATTCGACTGCAAAATTTCAAATTGATAAACATAACCAACCGAACAAATACCGCGAGTATCGTTGTTGGCACCTGTCAGCTCAGTACCCTTCATGTAGTTGGCATTGTTGAGTGCGTAAACAAATTGTTCGTAGGCTGGAATATTATTAGTTAGGGCGATGCTGTCAGTCGCTTGGTCTAAATAGCCTTTATACGTCGTTAAATTACGAGTATTTGGCGTAATTGTAATCTGATACGAGCGATAATTTTCATCAGCCGTCAGCGGTCCACGAACCGTCATACGAACAGCACGATCAGCCGATGTGCTGAGTAGCGATGTTATTGAAGTATCATTGGTAGTAGTGGTTGAGCTTGGAAATAAGATAATACGCGCCAGCGAAACAAGCGCAGCAATCACAACTGCGATAATGACTAGGGTCAAACCGACCGAAAAAATTTGTCTTGTTTTACGCTTTACCATGGGTGGTATTATACTATTCTTTCTCTGTTATGTCAATCAAAGCTCGCCCCAATTTTTGCCAATTGTGACGTCAACTTTTAATTTAATGCCCAGCTGTGGAGCGATGTTTTCCATGGTATTTTCCAAAATTTCGGCAATTTTTTCGGCATTTTCAATTGGCGCTTCGATTAAAATACTGTCGTGAATTTGCAAAATTTGCTCGCCCAGACCATTTAAGCGTTTGTCGACTTCGATCATAGCCAGTTTCATTAAATCAGCCTCGGTCCCCTGTATCGGCATGTTGGCAGCGGCACGTTCGGCACTGGTGCGAACCATGAAATTGCTGCTGTGAATATCGGGGGTTGGACGACGACGGCCAAAATATGTTTCGACGTAACCATCGGTTCGGGCTTGGTTTAAAATACCATCAATATACTTACGAATCGGCGAACGCAATTCGAAATAGCGATCGATAAACTTTTTGGCTTCAAATAAATTCATGCCGGTTGCGACACTAAGACCGTGTGGGCTCATGCCGTACAGCACGCCAAAATTAATCGTCTTGGCATCACGACGCTGGGTTTTAGTAACGTCATCAATCGGAATATTATAAATTTCGCTGGCGGTTTTGGTGTGAATATCGACACCGCTGTTAAAGTCATCAATCATTTGTTGGTCGCCTGCCATAACAGCCGCTAGGCGCAACTCAAATTGTGAATAATCGGCGCTGATAAAAACTTTGTCGCCGTCCGGAATAAAGGCGCTGCGGATTTGCCGACCTTGTTCGGTCCGAATTGGAATATTTTGCAAATTTGGATTAGTGCTACTAAGACGACCTGTGCTAGCAACATCTTGATTGAACGTCGTATGGACTCGGCCTTGATCATCAATCAATTTTGGCAAAGCGTCAATATAAGTATTTTTGAGTTTAGCTAACTCGCGGGTACGTTCGATTAATTCAATAATTGGATGTTGACCACGAAGTTTGTTCAATTCTTTTTGGCCAGTACTGTAAACGGTTTTACCTTTTTTAATACCGGCAGTTGGCAATTGCAATTTAGTAAATAACACCTCCGACAGTTGCGCTGGACTGGCAATGTTAAATTCATAACCGACCATTGTATATATTTGTTGTTCAAGGTCTAAATACTCATCACCCAGTACTGTGCTCATCGCGCCTAGAACGTGGGTATCAATTTTTATACCGCGATACTCCATCAAAAACAAAATGTAGGTCAACGGAAAATCAAAATCATGTGCAATTTTGGCAAACTTTGGTTCACGCTGAAAATCGATAATCTGTTGGTCATAAATATGCCAAATTGCCGCCACTGAAATTTCGGGCGTCTCGCCGATTGGCTGACCAACCAAACCTGGTAATGTTCGGTCTCGTTGCAGCGGATTAATCAAAAAAGCCGCTTGATGAATATCGTGAAGTTCACCAAAACGTACAAAAACACCTTTGGCGGCCAGCTGATGATACAAAATTTTACTGTCATAACTAATGACCGTCGCCAGTTCAAAAACTCGCCAAACACTGCGGTCTAATTGGTCAATTTTGGCGCTGCTGATTGTTTTATGGTCAGTTGACAACCAAATCGTATCGTCATCGGCATGCAATACAACTGGTCCATCAATCGACAGTGTTTCAGGCCAAGGCACGACCTGTAATTCAGTTAATCCTGCCCTTTCATCAATCACTTTTTCGGGCACTTTATGTAATTGCATGTGTTTTGGTAAACGTTTGATAAGCGAGAAGAATTCGAGACGTTTTAAAATAGCTTCGACTTTTTCCAGATTAATATCGTTAATATCAGCGATATCCCAATCAAGTTTGACTGGCGCATCAGTCCAAATACTGGCTAGTTCTTTGGTGACATAGGCCATTTTTTTGCCATCAGCCAGTTTTTTAGCAACAGTTGGTTTGATTTCGTCCAGATGTTCGTAAATATTGTCCAATGTGCCGAATTGTTGCAATAATTGGATGCCGGTTTTTTGGCCGATACCGGCAACGCCAGGTAAATTATCGGACGAATCACCCATTAAAGATTTCAAATCCAAAAATTGCTCAACACTAATGCCGTACTTTTTTTCAAAATATTCAACATCGAATTCTTCCAGGTTTGATAGCCCATTTTTCAATGCGTAAACTTTGACCAGCGGCCCAACCAACTGTAAAGCATCCAAATCGCTGGTCAATAAACAAGTTTCGATGCCTTTTGCGGTAGCCTCGCGCGAAAAAGCGCCCAAAATGTCGTCGGCTTCGTAATCGTCTAGTTCATAGAGTGGCCAGCCAAAAGCGTCCAGTAATTCGTATAGTATCGGAATTTGCTCGTAAAAGTCATCTGGGGCAGCTTTACGGCCAGCTTTGTATTCGGGATAGATTTCACGGCGTTTACGAATATTAGTACCGCGCTTGTCCCAAGCAATCGCTACATAATCAGGCTCTAGCTTTTTAATAAGTTCGATTGCCAGCGATGCGAAACCAAAGACACCACCAGTCGGAGTGCCGTCCGGCAATGATAAATTTGGCATTGAATAATATCCTCGATAAAATACAGATTTTCCATCAATAACCGCCAAACGTTTTGTCATATTACTATTATAGCCTAATTTAACAGGGATTAGGGACTGGGAAATGGGAAATGGGTTTATACGTCTGTTACAATTAATTATATGATTAATACCCGAAAAATTAAGATAGTCGCATTCGTCGGTTTGGCCGGTGCCGGAAAAAGTTCAGCCGCTAATTATATTACTGAAAAAGGCTACCCAAAGGTTTACTTTGGTGGCGTGATTTTAGATGCTTTGACTCAAGCAGGTTTGGATCATACCTCGGAAAATGAAAAAATGTTTCGCGAAGAATTACGCGCCAAAGAGGGCAAAGATTTCGTCGCCCAACGTATTATTACCCAAATTCGTGATTTAATTGCGTCTGGTCAGCACCGCATAGTAGCTGACGGTTTGTACAGCTGGACCGAATACAAAGCCCTAAAAAGCGCCTTTCCTGGTGAATTGATATTAATCGCCATTGTTGCTCCGCGCCGATTGCGTCACAGACGATTGTTGAATCGCCCTGTTCGCCCACTATCTCAATTTGAGGCTGATCAACGCGACTGGGCCGAGATTGAGAATTTGGAAAAAGGCGGACCAATTGCAATAGCCGACCATTATATTATTAATGAAGGCGACATCGAACAATTACATCAACAAATTGATACAGTTTTGGATGAAATTGAGTTTATTGTTTAACGATAAATAACATTGTGACTTATACGGGTCCTGCCGTCCGGTCCGCCCCTGATTTATAAAAATGGATTACCATTTTGTAGTAAATCGGGGGCACCCCGCCGAACGTCACCCGTTGAAATTTGATTTACACTAAAATATGCTTAACTTTTAAATCTATGCGCAATTAAGTCCAGCTCCACTATGTTCATACAGATGGATGCGAAGCGGTAGCGGAGGCCAAGCGCCACGTGCTGACCCGAAAGGGTCACACGTAGAGCGGCCATTTGTATGAATTTAGTGGTGATGGACGGCAGAAAAGCTGAACTATCCCAAATATTCGTGCAATTTTTTGGCGTCTTTGTGTTTGCGAAGTTTGGCGAGGGCTTTAGCTTCGATTTGGCGAATACGTTCGCGAGTGACGGCGAATTCACGACCGACTTCCTCTAAGGTGTGTGACTTGCCATTTTCCAATCCAAAACGCATTTTGACAATTTTTTGTTCGCGATCAGATAATGACGACAAGACAGATTGAACTTGTTCTTTTAATAATTGTGAAGTGGCTGATTCTTCAGGGGTTGCACTGTCGCCGTCTTCGATAAAATCACCGAGGACTGAGTCTTCGTCTTCACCATCGCGACCAACACCAGCGTCTAGTGACGAGATGTCTTGTTTGATTTTGATAACATATTCAACTTTGGCAGGTTCCATTTCAAGTTCCTTGCCTAGTTCTTCGATAGTTGGCTCACGGTTTAATTCTTGGGTCATGCGACGTTGGGTGCGCAATAATTTGTTGATTGTTTCAACCATGTGAACCGGAATACGAATCGTACGAGCTTGGTCGGCAATGGCACGCGTAATCGCTTGGCGAATCCACCAAGTTGCGTATGTACTGAATTTAAAGCCTTTGTCTGGGTCAAATTTTTCAACGGCGCGCAGCAAACCAGTGTTGCCTTCTTGGATTAAGTCCAAAAAGTCCAAACCGCGACCACTGTAACGTTTAGCAATCGAAACAACTAAACGCATGTTAGCTTCGGCCATTTTGTCTTTGGCTTTTTTATCACCGGCCACAACGCGTAGTGCCAAGGCAAGTTCATCTTCAGAATTTAGCAAAGGAATTTTGCCGATTTCGCGCAAATATAAACGGACGCTGTCATCACTGGCATCGTCAAAATATTGACCTTTATTTAAGGTGTCTTCGTCGTCCTCTTCTTCGTCAATCAATTCATCGGGTGCGGGACCGTCAATGTTGGCAAGTGGAATATCAATCACTTCCAAATCTTCAATTGATTCAATCGCTTCCGGCACGTCTGGGGTTAAAACAATATCTTCGTCGTCATTAACTACTTTTTTATCTTTTACCACTTTGTATCTCCTTGATTAGATTGTTTAATTGAGATCGAATTTCGTTAGCTTGAACGTCGTCACCTAATAATTCTAGGTCGCGTAATTTTTCAGTTAATATTTCTTTTTGCTTTTTCTTGTGCTCGGTGGCAACTTGGCGGAGCAATCGTGCCGTTTCAAAGTAACGATCTTGGTCGTTCCATTCGGCATATCGAGCGTCGGCCCTTAATAGTAATATTTTTACATAGATATCATAATTTTGCAAGCTTTCAGGTGTATCGCGAACAGGTTTGCCGCCACATTCAGACAAATATTTAGCAACTGCTTGCCTTTCATCGCCCGTAAAGGTCTGAATATCGACTAATTTAAACAATTCATGGGTTGCGCCATCAATCAGTGCTACCGCCAATAAGTTGTCTTGATATGAGGCTGGGTCGTGTAAGACATCAGATTGCGAAACTGGCACTTTGTATGACCTTTCGGACTTTTTGACGCCACTATCCAATTTTTCTTTCAGCGCATCAACCGACGAATCACTAATTTTGGCAATTTTAATCAAATAATATTCTTGTTCAACCGAATCGGTCAGCAATCGTACTAAATCCAGCGCTACAGTCGTAAATCGACGTTTGCCAGCCGCTGTTTGCAGGTCTTCACGCAAAGCATATTGCTTTAACAGCCAATCGACCGCTGGTTCGGCGTTATCAATCGCCTGCTGCCATAATTTAGGGTCGGTTTGAATCAATTCATCTGGGTCTTTGGCGCCACCAGGCAGCGTAATAATCGTCAAATCAACGCCAACATTTTGAGCAATCGGAATAGAACGCTCAGTCGCCGCCAGGCCGGCTTTGTCGCTATCAAACGCTAAACGAATATGACTGCTGAGGCGCACCAGGGCCCGCAAATGATGTTCAGTCATTGCCGTGCCGGCGGTTGCTACAACTTGATTAATGCCGACTTGATGACTGCTAATAACGTCCAAGTTGCCCTCGACGATTACCGAATAATCACCCGTCCTAATTGATTCTTTGGCTTGCGACAAACCAAAGACGTGTCGGCCTTTGTCGTACAGCAAAGTTTGTGGCGTATTTAGATATTTTGGCGCTTTGTCATCATCAACAATAATGCGACCCGTAAAACCAATTACCTGTCCCGTGCCGTCCATCAATGACACCATCATGCGGCCGCGGAATAAATCACCACCGTATTGATTGACTAGTCCAGCCTGTGATAATTCGTTTTTGGTAAAACCTTTTTTGGTTAAAAATTGCACCAAGGCATCGCCACTGGTTGGCGCATAGCCGATTCTAAAATCTGTCACAATTTTTTTGCTAAGTTTACGTTTGCCAAAGACATACTCCATGGCGTGTTGGTTTTTAATTAAACTTTGTTGGTAATAATTGGCGGCCAAATCATGGGCCTGCAGCAGCCTTTTTTTACGCGCTGCGATTTCCTGGCTGCCTTTGGTATCATAAATCGTTAAATCAACGCCAGCTTTGCGCGCCAGCATTTCAAGGGCCGATCGAAAATCAACACCTTCAACTTCCATAATAAATGTAAAGACATCGCCACCCTTGTTGGACGAAAAGTCATGCCAAATATGTTTGTCAGGACTGACGTAAAAACTTGGCGTTTTTTCGCCGCTAAATGGACTGAGGCCACGAAAGTTTCGTCCGGCACGCTTAAGAGGAACGTATTCGCCAATCACGTCCTCGATATTCAGCCGCGCCCTAACTTCCTCTTTGGCATCTTGCATAATATTATTATACCTCTGTTAGGACATAACTCAAAGCAAACGGCAAGAGTTGACCGATATTTTGATAATCCATCCGTTTATGCTTAAATAGCAACAGTATGTATCCCAATGACAACAAACAACCACTTCCTGTCGATTACCTAAATCAAATTGCGCCAAATCAGACGCATAAAATTAATTTGTTCAACAAACAGCCACTACTGTTGGGTGGCATTGGCATTATCGTATTATTAATCGTCACAATCATCGTCGCCAGTCTTATGTCGGGTGGCATTAAACCAACTGAACGTCTAGCAGCCAGGTTAACAGCCACCGCTAGCGTAGTTGATGATGCAAAAACCAAGATGAAAAGCAGCCAATTACGTGCTATTAACGCCACTCTTAGTAGCCTACTGATAAATTCTGTCCGCGACATCACACCAATCCTAACCAAGGATGGAATTAAAATTGATAAACTTAGCAAATCAGTGGTTACTGCCGAATCGACCGATGCTATGATGGCTAGGTTGGAAGACGCCAGATTGAATGTTAAATACGACCGCATTTACGCCCAAGAAATGGCAACTCAATTGGAAAATATATTAATTTTGATGAACCAGATCGAAAACAGCACCAGTAGTTCTAGTTTAAAAACATACCTGAGTGACAATATTACAAACCTGCAACCGATTCAAAAACAATTTAGCGATTTTCAAGATCCTACGCTTTAATCAGCATTGACTAAATTATAGCTAATCGAAACCAAACTTTTTAATTCGTCATCTGGCACCTGTCCTGTGCAAATAATTGTGTTCCAGTGTTTTTTGTTCAAGTGATAGCCGGGCAGTACTGTTTCGTAATCTTCACGTAGCTTCTCGGCCAGCAAAGGGTCACATTTTAAACTAACCCGCAGCGGATTAGTGTTGTCGGCAATCAGCGCAAACATTTTGCCACCACCAGTTTCGGTATGACCGATTTTATATACCGATGTGCCTTCGCCAAACGGAAAATCCAACCATGAATTTGGAAAACTGAGTATGTAATCTTCGATTTCTTTATGTGTCATATGGTCTATTCTACAGACTATTATGCGATTGAAGCAAATTTTTCATCAAATTATTTGATTTTAGTTAGATAATATTTTAGCTCCATGATACTACCACGAATATCATCCAGGGCTCGATGCTCATCTGGTTTTACAAATTTCTTCTTATATTTACCGTCAAACACAACTTTCCAAGCACTGACGTCTAACATTCGATAATGCAATTTGGCATCAAATTTTGGCCAGTTAGCAACAATAAATCGTCTGTCCATATGGATTGAATTACCACCTAGTAAAACTGGCTTATCCGATTTAAAATGTTTGTCAATAAACGCCAATATTTCGTCTTCGATCTCAGTTAATTTTTTGCCGTTTTGATTTTGTTCGATCAAGCCGTCTCTGGAATCAGTATGATAATCCCAAAAAGCCGAATTCGCAGCCAAGCGTTTGTTTAAAATTCTAGTTTTGTTTTTTACAATACCATGATAAGTCGCAATTTCAGTAAAGTCCCAATCAGTCGCAATTGCGGCAACTTCAAGTATCAAATCATCATCTGCCGATAAACCTGTCATTTCGAGATCAAGCCATAATATTTTTCCAAAGGTATTTTTAGGCATAATTAATCTTTCTTTTTATCAAACTTATCGATCTTCAAAAAACCAACAATAACGTATACAACCAAAGCGATGACAATAAAATTAATCATGTCATTTAGGAATATTCCGTAACGCAATGTGATTGGCTGTCCACTGGATGTTTGCCCCATTTTCCAAGCCAAACCCTTAATACCTTCAGCTGAACCCAATATTAGCCCCAATGGTGGCATAACAACGTTATCAACTAGTGATTTGACCATGACACTGACCGAACCACCTAAAACTAAACCAACTGCCAACCCAACAACACCTTGAGTGCGAATAAACTCAAAAAAAGATTTAATTTGCGATTCACCCGCAATGACAATATTAAATGGACTTATATTGGCTTTTTTTGAATTTTTTTTAGCTTTTGACATCTTATCTCCTTTAATAGTCGTCATAATTACATACTTCCTGGTACTTCAATACCTAATAAGCTCAAGCCGTGTGTAAAAACTTGGCTAACTTTTTGCAATAATTGAAGCCTGGCCTGTTTTTGAACATCAGTCACATCACCAATCGCAATTGGCGTGGTTTCGTAATAGCGATTCAAATCACGTGCTAATTCATACAAATAAGTCGCGATTTTATGCGGTTCAAGGTCGCGGGCCGCAAGGCGCACAACATCTGGATATTCCAGCAACTTCAAAATAACTGCTTTTTCGGGTGCCCAATCGTACTGTGAAATATCCGTCTGAATAATTTCGTTATCGTGCAAAATTTTATTCACACGTACTGTCGTATACTGAACATATGGCCCGCTGACTCCAGACAATGCAAAAATACTGTCCCAACTAAACAAAATATTAGTGCGACGATCGGCTATAAAGTCGCTGAATTTAATGGCGCCAAGTGCAATTTTTTTGATGTCGTCATCTGATACGTCGCGGTCTTTAACGACTTCGCGAGCTTTTTGCTCGGCTTGATTTAGTAATTCTTCCATCAACACAACGCCTTTGCGGCTGCTCATTTTTTCGCGGGTGCCATCGTCATTTAATTGGTCGATCACGCCAAACCACAAATGAACCATTTCGGTCTGAATGCCAAGTTTTTTAGCTAACGCAAATAATTGCGTAAAATAAAATTGTTGTTCAGCACCAACTGCCAAAATAATTCGATCAGGATGCCAGTTATCTTGGCGATACATCGTTGTCGCCAAATCAGTTGTAGCGTACAGCGCCGCACCATTCGATTTTTGAACCAGCAGCGGCACTTTAATCCCAAATTCATCAAGCGGCACAATCACTGAACCGTCATCATTTTGAATCGCAATCCCCCGACCTAACAAATCTTGAACGATTTGTTTGCCCTGTGGCGCAAAAAAGGCTTCGCCAAGTTCAAAATCAGTCGATATTTTCAAACGATTCATAACTTCATGAATATGAGCCAAACTAATTTCATTAAATCGTTGGCTGTAACTAACCGCTTGTTGGTCGCCACTTTCTAGTTTCAACAGCCACTGTTGGACTTCATTTGCCAGTTCAGATCCACCAGTCGCTTCTTCGTCTTTTAACGCTTTTTTGGTTTCGATATAGACCCGACCTAATTCGTAAACACCATCAGTTGCCAATTTTTCATCATTACTAAATTTTAAAAATCCAACTACCCAAATACCAAACGGCGCGCCATAATCGCCCAAATGATTATCAGTAATCACTTTCCAGCCAGTTGCTTCCATTAATCGTTTGACAGCCCAGCCTTGGTTACCAGGTCTTAGATGTCCAACACTATATGGCTTGGCCATATTTGGGCTGGGATATTCAACAACCACGGTTTTACCGGCGCCATCATTATTTTCACCGTATTTATCAGACCAAGTAGACTGCAAGTTATCGGCTAACTTTTTTGATGACAATTTTAGGTTAATAAAACCAGGTCCAGCCACTGAAACGTCAGTATAATCACTGGTTTGACGCAAACTTTCGGCCAACTGTTCAGCAATTTCGCGCGGATTTTTGCCAAGTGGTTTTGCCAACTGCATAGCCACATTAGTCGCAAAATCGCCAAAATCTGAGTCAGGACGGCTTAAATGAACTGTCTGTTCTACATTAAATAACTGTCTAATAACTGTTTGAATTGATAAATTTATTGCATCCATTAACATAAGTATAGCAAAAACCAAGGCTTTATCTCGTATAATAGATACAACATGAATTATATTTATTCCAACACTCCAATTGAAGCCGCAGCAACCGATTTGGCCGACAAATTATTTAAGCATCTATCCAGTGGTGAACGCGTGCTGTTTTTGATGTCAGGTGGATCAAGCATTCCAATCTCAATCATGGCCAGTAAAATTTTAAATGGTGTTAATTTATCAAATTTATACGTCAGCCTAACAGATGAAAGATACGGTGAAGTTGGACATGCCGAAGAAAATTGGCAACAACTAATCGACGGCGGTTTAGACCTGCCTGGCGCTAATTTATATCGCCCATTAATCGGCCAAGATATCGACAAAACTACTAAATTATTTGGCGAATGGATAGCCGAACAACTTAACAAAGCTGATTTTTCGATCGCAATTTTTGGTATGGGCGCCGATGGCCATACCGCCGGCATCAAACCTGGCAGCAAGGCCGCTAAATCAACTGATATTGCCGTATCATTTAAAGGCGATGACTTTGAACGTATTACTATTAGCCTGGTTGCAATTACACGCATCAACGAGGCTATCATTCAGGCGTCTGGTGCCAATAAAAAAGCTATTATTCATGACTTGTTGTATTACGAATCACCCATTGAAGACCAGCCAGCTCAAGTTTTAAAGAGTATTCCAGAATCGACAATATATACTAACAATCGCAAGGAGGAATTGTAAATGAAAATTGCTATATCAGGACTAGGCCGCATGGGCGGTCAAATTGCCAAAAAATTAGCCGAAAACGGTCATACAGTCATTGCACACGATCGCAGTCCCGAGCCAATTGATGCTGCTGCCGAATATGGTGCCATACCTGCCCACGACAAGCAAGCAGTCATCGATGCTTTTGACGGCCAACCAGTCGTTTTGTGGATTATGATTCCAGCTGAAGTAATTGAAAGTGTCATCGACGATTGGCTGACATATTTGCCAACCGGCAGTATTATTATCGACGGCGGTAACAGTGATTACCGCGGCGACCAAGCTAGGGCCGACAAAGTTGCCGCCCATGGCAGCACACTACTCGACATCGGCACCAGCGGCGGCGTTTGGGGTATTGTTAATGGCTTTTCAATGATGGTTGGTGGTGACAAAACTGCCTATGACACCGTCGTACCAGTCCTAGACACGTTATCAACGCCACGTGGCGGCCATCAATACTTTGCCGGCAGCGGCAGTGGCCATTACGTCAAAATGGTTCATAACGCTATCGAATACGGCATGATGGAATCATTAGCCGAAGGCTACCGTATGTTGTCCGAAGGACCGTACAAAAATATCAATCTGGCCGATGCTGGCGATATTTGGCAAAAAAGCAGCGTCGTCACGTCTTGGCTAAACGATTTAACTCATCAAGCCATCCAAGAAAATCCAAATTTAGACGGCATCAGTGGCGTCGTTGCTGAATCGGGCGAAGCTCGTTGGACCCTAGAAACCGCCGACCAATTAGGCATTCCCCTGCCAGCTATTAAGGCCGCATTTGATGTTCGTTTGGCGTCTCAAAAAGGCGAAATTAACTTTGCAACCAAATTACTAGCTGCCATGCGCAACAAATTTGGCGGACACAATATCAACGGACAGCAATAATTTCAGTTTAATGCAAAAACTAGCACAAAATAACACCTTTAGAGGACTGTCCTCCAACATGGTATCACCCTTGTAATTAAACATACCCTGCAACAAAACAGTTGGCTAATTAAATTTTATTTGTGAAGATAACTTGTTCCAATAACTCTGTATTCTTTCTGTTAGGGTTAGGTCTGTAAGCAAATGACCGTCTTTTGATATATGGCTTCGTATTGCTTCAATACTAGGAAATCGTTTAATCCAATCAATAATATCGATATTGGGATAGGCCTCTTTTAAACTTGATTTTAATTTTTGAGCTGCTGAATCGGCACCTGGTTCTATATCTTCTTCGGTAAGCTCAAAGTAAGCATTAATAAAATCTTTGATATCAATCTTTTTTACGCCCTTTTCACATAGAGTATGTAACAGTAATCTTGGTTCGGGATAAGAGCCTGACTTTTTGCTGGGATCAATGATATCGTATGATTTATCTGTTAAGCTTTTTGCAATATGCTCGGTCACTGCCTCATTAATTATTGTACTGCCGTTGCAATCACCAAAAATCTGGCGAATGCCATTACGGTGGATCTTGTTACCAATAATCTCAACAGTACTTATTACGTGATTAAGTTCGTGAAAAGATGAAACGTTGACTGATTTCTCACCTGAAAAATACACGTTTTCATGTAGCTCTCTGCCTTTATGTATCACGTCGTATACGAATGCGCTAGACTGGCTATTAACGAACCCTTCATGATAACAATCGTCAATCGTAAAACGAATATCATCTATATGATTTAGAGATTTTAGTGTCGCCTCGGAAATCCAACCTTCGTGAACGGAGTCATGAATATGGTCTTTGTACTCGGCTTTTTTTTGATTATAAGTATCTGACAAATCATTATTGTATTGCCTATGGCTGTAGTTATACCATTCCAAGAAATTCAAGAAGGTAGCATTATCGATAATGTATTTTCCAAGTAGGTTCTTTTTAGTCAACTTTTCTAAAACTTTTTCGCCGACACTTCTATCTGTGACCGACATGTCACTCAACACAAAACTATCAACAGCATATTTCCCAAGTTTAATATTTTTTGTGGAAGTTCCAAAAATTTTTTCAATAAAACGGCCAGATTTATCTAGAATCGTCTCCTTGCTAGATATCGTACGATATAGCCATGGGCTATTATTGCTAATGTCGTATTTGTCGCAATATTGCGATGCTAGATAAGGATCATTTTTTATAGTATTACGTGCTTTTCGAATATATTCATCTAAAGAATAAGCGTTATCTTTTAGTTTTTCTATATCATCAGTTTGTTGTGTTAGTTTGACATGCGCATTGTCAATTGCTATTTCAACAGCAAAATTACCTAGGCCAGAATCTTGGACTATATGATTATCGTACTTATCCTCTAAACACTCAAAACTAGGGCCTTTGAGGTCCCGATAATTCAATCGATTTGACACTTCACTAGACATGTAAAATATATTCTGTCACATAAATGATTAAATGTCAATCGCAACTAATCCTAGTTTAGACCTCGGTTGAATATCTCTACACTATTTACTATTTAACAGCCGCTTTTATAAGTCCGATGAAAAGTGGGTGCGGTTTAGTTGGTCGGGAACGAAATTCGGGGTGAGCTTGGGTGGCGACGAAATATTTATTGGCTGGCGCTTCGATATATTCAACCAATTTTCCATCTGGCGACAATCCACTAACGACTAGCCCACCTTTATTAATTTCGGCCAAAAACTTTTGATTAACTTCGTATCGATGACGATGACGTTCAGTGATATCTAATTGTCCGTAAGTTTTTGCGACCAATGATTCTTTTTGTAATTTTGCCTTGTAATCACCCAGTCGCAACGTACCACCAGTCGATTCTTTGCCGGCTTGGCCGTTCATAATGTAAACAACGTCATGTTCGGCTTCGGGCATAAATTCGGTACTATGGGCCGCCTTTAGACCAGCTTTGCGGGCGCTAGCAATCACTGCCGCTTGAAGTCCTAAACAAATACCCAAATACGGCACATCGTTGTCCAAGGCGTAACGTGCGGCGTCAATTTTGCCTTCAATACCACGTTTGCCAAAACCACCAGGCACAACGATGGCATCAACAGCCTTAAAATCTTTTTTGGTCGCAATTTCAGCATTAATCCAATTCAACTTCAAGGCAACTTTTTCACGCCAAGCAGCTGCTTTTAGGGCTTCAACAATCGAAATATAGGTATCTTCGTTATCAATATATTTTGCAACCAAACCAACCGTCACTAATTTATCAGGTTTGCTGGTTTGACGGCTGACAATTGTTTTCCAAGCCGACAAATCGGGCTCTTTGTCGTTGCCCGAAAAGTCAGATAACAGATTACTTAGTTGGCTTTTAGCTAAAATCAACGGCACCCGATAAACCGTATCGGCATTCGGCATCAACAAAACATTTTCTTCGGGTACACCGCCAAATAGACTAATTTTTTTTGCAATTCCAGCTGGCGCTGGCGTATCAGTCCTGACAACCACAGCATCTGGAAAAATTCCAAAACCACGCAAATCTTTTAAGGCATTCTGGGCTGGTTTGGTTTTGAACTCTTTGCTAGTACCAATAAACGGCACGTAAACAACGTGAATAAACAGACAATTTTGACGTCCGACACGTTGCGAAAATTCGCGAATCGCTTCAACAAAACTCAGACCTTCATAATCTCCGACTGTGCCACCAATCTCAACAATGTGAATATCACTATCGCCAGTTTCGGCGGATTCTAGTATTGCAGTTTGAATTGACTTGGTTAAATGGGGCACTAATTGGACGGTTTGACCTTCAAATTTGCCAGCTCGTTCATCATTCAGCAAATCAAATAAAAGCCTACCGGCCAAAGTAGCGCTTTTTTGAGTTAATTCAATATCCAAGAATCGTTCGTAATGACCTAAATCCAGGTCAGTTTCGGCGCCATCACGCGTTACAAAGCATTCGCCGTGCTCCCTAGGATTCAAAAGGCCCGCATCCACATTCAGATACGGGTCGCACTTTTGAATTGAAACTTTAACACCTTTGGCTTGCAATACGGCACCGATACTAGCCGCGGTGACACCTTTTCCTACCCCTGATAACACGCCCCCAGTTACAAATATGTATTTCTGTTTTTTAGCCATGAATTTTTTATTATCTCCATGGGATTTCATTGTAGCACGCGAATATTAAACTACGCTACATCTAGTGTGGTATGTTGTTTTTTCTACGCTAAAATTGACTGAGCTGAACTGCCCTTTGGATAGGTTTTTGGCTGTTGTTGCCAACTGTTCCAATCATCTTGAATCGGCTTTAATATTTGCCAACTTCGTAGTACCTCATCACTACCTGTAAACAGACTCTTTTCGCTGGAAATGGCATCAACCAACACCTGTTCGTAAGCGTCAGGTAATTTAACGTTACTTTCGTAATTAAAGCTAAGATTTCTTGATTCAAATTCACGACTGTAACCTGGTTTTTTGACAAATAATTCGATATTTATACCTTCATTAGGTTGAATTTTGAACACCAAGCAGTTACTTTGAGCACCGTTACTAGTTTTGAGTCGAATGCGAATTTCAGCGGTCGTTTCAGATAACTGCTTGCCGGTCGTTAATCGAATCGGCACACCAACCCAATTTGGCTGATTAGATGACATTTCAATCGAAACAAAAGTCTCGACCTGGCTGTCATTATTATTTACCTCTTCTTTATAGCCCTCGTATTGCGCCCGAACGACTTTACCGGGATCAACAAGCTGCAACTGGTTTAGGGCCGCCAAACGCAGCTCTGGCATTCTTTCCCACTCAAGTCCCTGTGGAATATCCATCAAAGTTAAAGTCAGCAGTTGCATTAAATGCCCCTGGACTAAATCACGCAATGCGCCAGTTTGTTCATAAAACTGAGCTCGGCCATCGATACCGCCAGTTTGCAATGACACAATCTCGACTGACTCAATAAAATTGTTGTTCCAAATATGATAAAACAAAGCGTTACGTGCCCTAAAAGCAATAATGTTTTGGGCCATTTCTTTAGCTAAATAATGGTCAATCCGATAAATCTGCTGCTCTTGATAATGATTGGCGGTTTGCTCAATCAGTTTTTCGGCCGATTCTAGGTTGATGCCAAACGGCTTTTCGAACAAAATTTTTACATTCGGCGTATTAATACCAGCTTCACCTAAGAAGTCGACGATTTGCGCCGTTGAAAGTGGCGGCACGGCCATATAAATCAACAATTGTTCGTCATCGCCCAGCGCAACATACTGTTTCAACCTTAGATATTCGTCAGCTGACGCCAAATCCATCGTAAAAATCGATAATTTACCATCTAAAAAGGTTTTATTGCCACAATGCACAAAAAGTTCAGGCTGATTAACCTCGTGACGCGACACACCAATCACCGACAAGTCATCAAAATTACCTGTACTAATAATTTGTTCTAGCGCCGGCAACAATTTACGCGTCGCCAAATCACCCGTAATACCAAAAATAAGTAATTTTGTAATCATAACTGTAATAATTATACACCTTTCAGGATGGCTATTGGCTATTGGAATATGGCTATTGGCTAATTACCAATAACCATTTTTACTATGTTCTATATTACATTCGCTGTCCAGCGAAACTAAATGCAATTTCCAGCCATATTCCAATAGCTATATTCTAATAGCCAACTAGGCGAATTTTTTAACAGTCTCTGATACAACCGTTACCACTTGACTATCGAACATCGATGGCAAAATTTTAGTTGGCGACAAATCAACAACCGAATCAGCCAATGCCTGAGCCACATTACTGAACATCTCTATCTTGAATTGCGGAATATTAGCTTCTAACATACCCTTAAATACACCAGGAAAAACCAGCGAATTATTCAATTGGTTTGGAAAATCACTGCGACCCGTAGCGACCGCCAATGCACCAGCGGCCAACGCCTCATCTGGCAATATTTCAGGTTGTGGGTTAGACAGTGCAAAAATAACTGGTTTTGGCGCCATTGTTCGCACCATATCCTGCGTCAAAACACCCGGTTTAGACACACCAACAAAAATATTAGCGCCCTTAACGGCATCAGCCAACATGCCTTCAAACGGCTTCGCTACGCTAGCATCAATTAGTTCTTGTTTTTCAGCCGTCAATTCTGCCCTGCCAGCGTGAATAATGCCTTGGCTATCACAAAATAAAATATTTTTGATACCATAACTCATCATCAACCTGGCCGTGGCAACACCAGCTGATCCAACGCCATTAATCACGACCTTGACTGCATCTTTGGTGATATTCATTAATTTTAATGAGTTAATCATACCCGCCAAAACAACTGTGGCAGTACCCCATTGGTCGTCATGCATGACTGGAATCGACATTTCGGCCCGCAACCGTTTTTCAATTTCAAAGCACCTTGGTGCCGAGATATCTTCTAAATTAATGCCGCCGAAAACAGGCGCAATTTGCTTGACCGCTTTTATAATTTCTTCGGTATCCTGCGTATCTAAACAGATTGGAAAGGCATCAACGCCAGCAAATTCTTTGAAAATCGCCGCTTTGCCTTCCATAACGGGTATTGCCGCCAACGCACCTAAATTCCCTAGTCCCAATATAGCCGAGCCGTCGCTAACAATCGCAATTGTATTACGTTTCAATGTATATTCACGCGCCAATGATGCGTCGCGGCCAATCTCGCGCGAGACTTCAGCCACGCCAGGAGTATAAGCCAGCGCTAATACTTCGCGCGAATCTAATTTAACTTTACTTACTGTCTCAATTTTTCCGTGGTGTAATTTATGTAAATCTAATGATTGTTGATATACGTCTTTTTGCATATATCTATTTTACTATTTTTGAAGTCAAAATAGTGTTGTCGAATTATGATATAGCTAATTCTTAGACGTCGTGACCAGTGTAGGACAAATTGAAGCTTTTGTTAATCAATGGGAAGTCAGGCACAATATTGCCCGGTCCACAAAAACCAACGACTTGCCAATTAATGAACGACGGATCGCGAACCATAACACGATCAATCTCATCTTTTGAACCTGTAATTACAGTATAAATTATCTCACCGCGCCAACCTTCAACACAGCTGATACCGATACTATTAGGTTTTAAATTAACATTGTCATATTTAGCTTTAATTTGTCCGCCAGGAATTTTGTTAAGCGCATTTTTAATAATTGCCAGTGACGAATAAACTTCTTTGACGCGAACATTAAATCTAGCCTGTACATCGCCTGTTTTTTCAAACGCGATATCAAATTCAGATAGCTCAGCATAAGCCGCATAAGGATAATCAACTCTGACATCATTTTTCAAACCAACAGCCCGTCCAGCGACTCCAACTACACCATAATCAACCGCCACATCATGTGGCAACTTACCAGTTGTTTTAACTCTATCCAAAAACGATGCACTATTGTTGGCGATCGCAATCACTTCAGCGAAATCCAGCTCGATGCTTTCTAGTTCGGCCAGCAAATTATGAGCCTGGTCTGAATCAATATCCTTCGTAACGCCACCAATATTATTGACTGAGCGCAAGAATCGGCTACCAGTCAGTTGTTTATTGCGACGCATTACAATTTCACGCAACCTTTGGCCATTTACACCACCAAAACCAAAACCAGTATCCAGCATAATCATACCGATGTCACCAAAGTGATTAGCTAAACGCTCAAGCTCGCTGTAAATAACACGCAAATACTGTGCTCGACTTGGTACTTTTATGCCGGCCAACGTTTCAATCGCCTGACAAAACGCCAGCGAGTGCGAAAATGTGCTATCGCCGGAAATTCGCTCAGACAATTTAACTTTGTCATTAAGACTTAGCTGTTCAAATAACTTCTCGCTGCCCTTATGAACGTAGCCTAAACGGGCCTCCAACAGCATAATCGACTCACCAGCCATACTAAACCTAAAATGGCCTGGTTCGATAATACCAGCGTGAATCGGACCAACTGGGATCTCGTAAATGCCATCGCCGTCAACCCTTTGATATTCATACGTGCCCGACGTAACCTTAGGACGAGTTGTATATTTAAAATCTTTACGAAGTGGATATTGCCCATCAGGCCAATTTTCGTGCAACAGTAGCGGACGGTTGTCAGAAATACCGGTCACTTTTACTCCAAATAGCGATTGAACTTTGCGTTCGTAATAACTAGCGGCTTGAGTTTCGGATGTAATTGAAACAAAACTATCACCTTCTTTTACGCAAACATAAGGAACGATAAAGATATTTTCTTTGGGTACGCCAAAGACATACCATATCTTGAAACATCCATCGGCCTTACGATTGTCAGTACAATCTAGCAGCTTTAAATTCAAACCTTTGTCGGTATGTAAAACATGGGCTACGTTCAAGATGTCATTTGGTGCAACTTCAAAAGTGACAATATTATCATAATATTTTGGCGATACGTTTTTTGGTAGGTATTGACTAAATTTTTTCATATACTAAATCTGCCCTGCTGCGTTATGAATTAATGTTTGAATAAATGGTGGCATGTAAAAACTCAAAATCAAGGCCAATAATACCATCGCTACTGGAGGAATAATCAACCAAAGATTCTTTTCACCAACTTTGATATCCTTAGGCTTGTCACCAAACAACATGCTGCCAGTATTGCGCATAAAGCCGATAAACAAAATCGCAATAGCAGCAATCACAATAACCACGACTACTGGATATTGGCTAATGCCGCCCGTAAGCGTAAAGAATTCAGTAAAGAAAATACCAAATGGCGGCATACCAGTAATTGCCAGCACGCTGGTCAACAACATTACGCCCGTTATTGGCGCTACCTTCAACACACCTTTGACTAGTTTTATATGTCCGGTGCTATATTTAAGCATTAGATTACCAGACGAAAAGAATAACGACGATTTAATCAACGCGTGATAAATCATATGTGATATCGCCGCAATAGTCGCGATGCCACCAAAACCAAAACCAAGAGCAATGATTCCCATATTTTCAACGCTTGAATATGCCATCATACGTTTGTAATGCAACTGGTTAACAATAATAATCGCCGCAAAGACAACTGACATGGCGCCAAAGATTACTAATAAACGGCTGGCAAAGTCCGGACCAACAATAATATCAGTTACTGTCTTGAAGCGGATTATGACGTACATCGCCACGTTCAACAAAACTCCAGACAACAGAGCGCTAACTGGTGAGGGCGCTTTACTGTGCGCATCAGGTATCCAGGTGTGCATTGGCGCCAAACCGGCTTTAGTGCCGTAACCTACTAAGACAAAGATAAAGGCTACTTTTGTCATAACTGGATTCAAACTGCTAGCATTAGCGATTAACGACTGCCAAGTAATAAACTCGCCAGCGGCTACAGTTTGTGACACTGTAAAATACAGCAACGTTCCAAAGAATCCCAACAACAAACCAATTGAATTAATTATCAAGTATTTCCAAGCTGCTTCCATAGCTGATGGCTTGTTGTAGTAACTGATCAACAAGGCAGTCGATAACGTCGTCGCTTCGACACAAACCCATGTAAAGATTGGGCTACTAGACGAAACCGCCAGATACATTGCTGCTAAAAATAGGTTGACAAGCGCAAAATACAATCGGATTTGTTTTGTATCAATTATTTTTTTCTTTAATTCAGTACCAAGATATGCAATCGAATATATAATCGCTGCCAACCCAACTGTTGCAATAATCAACATAATAATTGCGCCCAAAGAATCAACATAAATAAACTTGAATGGGCTGTAGTTGCCATCGTTTGATACTTTAATCGCTATGTCTGAAACGCAAACGAATGATACCAAGGCGGCAATAACCGACAAGGTTTGAGCAACTTTGATGCGACGCGCAAAATAACTAGCAATGGCTGTGATAATTAAAACTGCAATAAATATTAATTCCATAATTAACCCTTCAAATTCTTCATATTAGTTGCATCCAACGTACCAAAATGCCTAAATATCATCGACACAAATACTACCGCCAGCAATATCCAGATGAATATATCAAATATAATACCAAGTTGAAACAATGGTGATTGTTCTAGGCCAGCAAATATCGCAAACATCACAATACTATTTTCTAACGACAGCACACCCATCGCCTGAGACACCACTCCTTTGCGATTAATAATCAAGAATACAGACATCAGCATCGCCGCCAAAACTAATGTAAGATACGCCTTATAGTCTGGTGCAATTTCAGTCAACGGCCTAAAGACATCCGAACCGACCAGCAATAATATCAAAGCAATAACAAACAGCGTTATTGGCGTGCTTAAGTATCGGCTGTCGGTAAATTTTAATTTATATTGATTAATAATTCTGGCAAAGAATATGGGGGTTAATACTACTTTTACAGTCAACATAATTATTAGAACAGCCACAAGCGACAACGAACTAGACTTAAAGACCGATAAGCCCATCAGCACTACCACCGCAGTTGATTGAAGCCCGTATAACAATACTTCGCTAATGTTCTTTTTTGTAATATGAAGCAAAATAACTGTCAAGAACAACAAACTAGCACATAATTGGAAAAATATATTATCTAAACTCATAGCATCAACCCCAAAGCAACTATATTAATAATAAACGCCGTCAGTAATAAATCAGGTAACTTGAAAATCCTAAACTTCGCAATCGTCGATTCAAGGATAGCAATAAAGGCACCGACCAGCAAGACTTTTACCAGTAAACTGACAACACCAATAACTATCGACGAAACACTAAGATCAGCCGCGACGCCAATTGGGAAAAACATCGTAACTGCCAAGGCTGAAAATATAAACAACTTATTGGCAGCTGCCCATTCCATCATTGCTAACCTCTTGCCCGAACATTCAATAATCATCGCCTCGTGAATCATCGTCAACTCCAGGTGAGTGTCGGGATTATCAAACGGAAAACGCTTTGTTTCGGCCAGCAGTGCGACCATAAAACCACTGAAAGCCAAGATAATTGGTGCAATCGAATAGCTGTAATTTGCAGCCACAGTTTGAACTATGTTTGATAAATTTGTGCTACCCGCGATCAAGACCAGTGGCAAGAAAGAAAAGATTAATACACCTTCAGCCAAAGCTGAAACCGTAACCTCGCGACTTGATCCAAAGCCACCAAAAGCGCCACCAGCATCCATGCCTAGCAAAGCCATAAAGAATGTGCCAATAGCTAACAAATATACTACCGTTAATATTTCTGCGGTTGGTAATGTCAAAGCCGAACTGAATAAAGGAATACTGATACCGACAACCACAGTTATACCAAAAATCAGATATGGTGCTATCCTAGTAATCCATGATGCGTCGTTGCTGATAACTTCATCTTTGTGAAGTAGCTTCCAAATATTACGATATTGCTGAAAAATACTTGGCCCTTGGCGTCTTTGAATTTTTGCTTTCAATTTGTTGATGATGCCGACCAACAGTGGCGACATTATCGGAACCAGCACAATTTGAATTGCGTAAATTATATAATCCTGCATACTAAACTCCTACCATCAAAGTAATTATCAAAATCGCAAACATATACAACACATACAAGTTAACACTACCGCTTTGAATTGCCTTGATGTATTGCGAAAATGCCAATATAGCTTTGTAAATTGGCGTGTAAATATAGCCATAATAAACGTCTTTGATATCAAGTAAAATTGTTCTGGATTTTGGCAGCGCATATTTATTAATCGGCTTGTCTTCAGCGACAACATCGTATTGATTCGTCGGACGAAGAATGCGCTTAAATATACGAATTAGTGAGTGCGCAAAGCTAGAATCAGTAATTTCCATACGACCATTCAAATCAGCGCCACAGTCCCAAGTTTTATCAATACGGACGCGCTGTTCGCCATAAATACCATAACGTACCAGTAACCAAATAACAGCAACTGTACCCATGCTGAGCACCAAAATTAATGGAGCCGACACCGTAGCCTTACCTGTTGCATCCGAAATTGCGCTAGTACCTACATTTAGTAATGACAAACTGAAATTAGTTGAAGTCACACTACTAGCGACTTCTTTGACTTTGCTAACTATTTCACCTGACCAAACACCAGCAACTAAACATAAAACAGCTAGTCCTGTCATACCAGCAATCATCCAACCAGACGATTCTTTGGCGTGTTTAGCATTTTCACTGCGCGGACGCGCCAAAAAGGTCGATCCAAAAGCACCAACAAAAGCCGCCAACGACAAACCGCTAACAAGCGCCAAAATACCAGCGCCAAACACAAAAACCCAAACAACGTAACCACTATGTACCTGGACACCACCGAAAAGTGATTGGAAAGTTAGCCATTCGCTCATAAATCCATTGAATGGCGGCAAAGCAGCAATCGACATTGATCCAACCAAAAACAATACGGCTGTGAGTGGCATGACTTTAATTAATCCACCATATTTTTCAATGTTACGACTGTGAGTCGATTGAATTATTGAACCCGAACCAAAAAACAGCAACGATTTAAACAAGGCATGATTCAGTGAATGTAATAATGCCGCAACCAAAGCGAACAACATCAAATCGTGGTAGCCTAATGCTGAAAAAATCAAAGCACTACCAATCGCCAGCAAAATTATGCCGATATTCTCGATGCTCGAATAGGCCAACAGTCGTTTGATATCATGCTCGGTCAGGGCGTAAAGTACACCCAAAACTGCCGAAATCGCACCAATGATCAGGACTGCTATGCCAAAACCAACTGGTATTGGGCTAAACATATCCAAATAAAACCTGACCATCATATATACAGCTGTCTTAATCATCACACCTGACATCAAACCTGAAACATGTGATGGCGCAGCTGGATGGGCTGCCGGCAACCAAACGTGAAATGGGATGATGCCGGCTTTAACTCCCAGACCTACAAAAGTCAAACCAATCACACTATATTGAGCAAGTTGCGGAATAGTGCTAAATTGCTGTTTAATCACCGCAAAGTCGAATGAGCCTGTATATTTATATAACAAAAATATGGCAAACAAAATGAACATGGCGCCAATATGCGTCATAACAAAGTACAAATAACCCGACTTTATACTGTCACGATTATCCTTATCAAAAATAACCAAGAAGTACGATGCTAATGACATTATTTCCCAAGCAAACATAAATAACAATCCATTTGAAGCCGTTACAACCAGCAACATGCCAAATATAAAAGCGTTATAAAAGAAGCCAAAACCACCGATACTGTATTTTTTGTAATATTCTTTGATATAACCCATGCCATAAATTGACGCGAACAACGCGACCAGGCTAATAATTAATATGAAAAAAGCCGACAATTTATCAACTTGTATATGCATAGATAATTGGGTAAAAGTTGAGAATTGCAGTTGACTACTGATAGTTGAGCCTGTTATCAACACACTTGACGCCAACAATATACCCCAAATTGAACCCATTATCGCCCAAACATTACTCCAGGCATTTACAATCTCATCCTTTTTGCGTAACAAAAGCGATCCAACCATGCCAATACCGAAAAAGCCTAACAACAGCCCCAAACTTAAAGGCGATACAATCATATCCAACATATTATTTTCCATCCTGACGTAATTTGTTTGATTTCAACTCGATATCTTCCATTATATTTAACAGCGCATGTAATATTTCGACTGGTTCGGGTGGATCGCCTGGAATTTGATAATCAACTGGAATAACCGCATTGACGCCGTCCTCGACTGCATAATTTCCCTTCCAGATTCCGCCATCAATCGCGCCATCGCCAACAGCAACAACAATTTTTGGATCAGGTGTAGCATCATAAGCACTCTTAAGTGCCGCTGCCATATTTCGGGCAACTGGACCCGTGACTAGCAGCATATCAGCGTGCCTTGGCGATGCCACAAATCTGATTCCAAAACGTTCTACATCATAAAACGAGTTGCCTAGCGCCACTAATTCCTGTTCACAAGAATTATCTGAACCCGCCGCGACCTGTCTGATAGCTAATGATCCATTAAAAAGTTTATTCACTTTGTTCTTCAGGCTTTTACCAACATCGACAAAACTAGCATCGCTAGCAAATATGTCTTTTTTTGTAATTATGTTGTTAGGTGTAGCAACAACTTTAGATAACATATTACGCATGATATTTATTGATTTTAACCTTATGAAATTTAAACTTAATATTAATTATATGCAGACATCAACACAGCGCACCTGATTACTTTAGCTATAGATAGCTTTTAAAAATAACCAGCCAAATGACACCATGCCAATAACTAGAAGTTTTTATTTATAGGTTAATATTAACCTTACAAACACAAAAAGTAAAGTAGCGATATAGCTACTTTTTTACACTTTTTTTGATAGTAATATCAGATAAAAAGTATTGTTTAAGATACACGATAAAAATAATAAATGATGTTACGCAAATCGCTGTATAAATAATTTGTGGCACGACAAACATCTCTTGAGGTGCAAAATGCAGTTGTTTAGCCAGATCTACTGTATACGCTTCCCATGGACGACTAACTGATGAAAATTGGGCGTTCAGATTGTACATTGCTTCGATAAACGATCGCAATGTGAAATAAACTGACAGAAATAATCCGGTCAACACATGATTATTTTTAAACCACAAAACAACACTAGCAATAAACAAAAATGCACCCAAAATCATCGCATCACCCCAAACAAACAGCCCCAACCAAATTATTGGCCAAGTGATAACCGAAAAAACCGCCATGCCCTGCGCATAGTTAATCCAACCAATTATTGATGCAATTAAAGATACCGAACCGACAACCGCTAATACAATCTTGTTTTTATTCATTGACCTATTTTACATGATAAATTAATAACAACAAATAGCCAAGAGTTATTAACAACTTTCTGTCGTATTATTTAATCAAGAATTTAAATAGTTCATAGACCAAGAACGCTGGCCAGACTAACGCTTGCAAAAACCCTACAACACCCATCCAAAATGAGGTCGCATGTCCAATAAAAAAGAATACAGCACCGACAAAACCTAGACCATATAATCCACCGCAACCTTCAACATTACGATGTTTACCACGGCTACAACATTCATTACCACAATCTTTGCATTCACATGATTTTTTCATTTTTCATCCTCCTGAATAATATAATAGCACCGTAAATAGTTACGTAATATAATTTTGGCGGAGAGAGCGAGATTTGAACTCGCGATACCCTTGCGAGTATACTACCTTTCCAAGGTAGCGCACTCGACCACTATGCGACCTCTCCGTATTAGCTATTAGAATATGTCTAAAGGCTATTAGCTTAAAGATTTAACGCTATATTCCAATAGCCAAATTCCATATTCCAACTTATATTATAACAGTTGTTTATTTAACGTTGCGGTAATGGTTGCAGTTAATTCGGCAGACTCTCATAATAAGCTTGATGGCTGATGCAATCACACCACCAGTAATTCATTTACGTGGCCTTGAAAAAAGGTTTGGTATTGGTGATGCCGAACATTCTGCAATCGATCATATTAATCTGACTATCAAAAAAGGTGAATTTGTCGCCATCATGGGGCCCAGCGGTTGCGGCAAAACAACATTATTAAACATCTTAGGCCTACTGGACCGATCATTTGACGGCGATTATGAATTAGACGGCCAATCAGTCGATACAATTTCAAAGCGCAAACAAGCTCGAATCCGCAGTCAACAAATCGGCTTTGTTTTTCAAAATTTCAATCTGGTACCCAGGTTAAGTGTTATCGAAAATGTCGCCCTGCCCCTAATTTACAAAGGTATAATTCGCACGAAAAGATTAAAAATTGCCAGTGAAATATTGCGTAATTTTCACTTGAACGAACGCGAATATTATATGCCTCATCAACTGTCGGGTGGCCAAACTCAGCGCGTAGCAATTGCAAGGGCCTTAGTTAACGAACCATCAATTATTTTAGCCGACGAACCAACCGGCAATCTGGATTCACGCGCCAGTCACATTATCATGGAGGAATTATCCGACCTACATAAACGTGGCAACACCATCATTATGGTGACACACAATCCACGCTTAACAACTTACGCCAGTCGAGTAATCACAATGCTGGATGGCCGAATTGATACCGACACAAAAAGTCATGTTGCTCCACAAAAAAATCGCCGTCATAAAAAACCAGTCCGTAAAACAAAAAGGAGTAAAAAATAATATGCGCTTTTTATTACTCAACCACATCCAAAATGCCTATCAATCATTACGCAGTAGCCGAGTCCGTAGCGCCCTGACCATGTTAGGTGTCACAATTGGTATTGCCAGTATTACCGCTATCTTGGCCCTCAGCAGCGGTGCTAGTAAAATTATCAGCGACCAAATCAGCTCTGTCGGTGGCAATATTGCCGTTATCCGCCCAGGCACTATAGCTGACCCAATAGCCAGCATCACACAATCGGGAATAAATCGCGACTATGCCACCAGCACACTTACCGAATCTGATATTACCTACGTCAGCAACATCGCAAACGTCGAATCAATCGCACCACTGATGGTATTAAGTGGCACCATTAAGGCCGATTCAGTTGCACCAAATAATTCACTAATAGTAGCCTCAACCCCAAGCCTAGCTGAAGTATCTAACCTACAGTTACGCGAAGGACAATTCCTAGACAATAGTGTTAATCAAAATGTTGTGATTATTGGATCGGACTTATCAGTTAATGCTTTCGGCACTGAATCATCAATCGGTCGAATCCTAAGCATACATAATCAACCATTTACAGTAATTGGCATCCTGAAAAAGCTAAACGATCCAATGAACTATAACTCGATCGATTTTGACAATGCCGCAATTATTAACTTCGCCAGTGGCAAGAAGTTGAATAATAATGTATCGCAAATTCAACAAATTGATATCAAAGCTAAACCAGGTACTGATTTAAATAGAGTGATCACCGATATCAACAAAGCCCTAATCGGTAGCCACGGCGGTGAGCACGATTTTTCGATCCTAACAGGTGATCAAATCGCCAAACCAACCAGTCAATTATTTTACGCAATTGCTGGCGGCTCGACCGCAATTGCTGCCGTATCGTTGATTGTTGGAGGTATTGGAATTATGAATATCATGTTAGTCACCGTCGCCGAAAGAACCCGCGAAATCGGCATCCGCAAAGCTTTAGGCGCCAGCAATTCTGATATATCATGGCAATTTTTGATTGAATCACTGGCAATCAGTATCGGCGGTGGCATCAGCGGCTATATTTGCGGTTATATATTAGCTTTTGGCATTAGCCATTTCTTGACGTTTGACCCAGCTTTCAGTTGGGAAATTGCCGCAATCGCTTTATCGATATCTGTTGTAATGGGTACACTTTTTGGCCTTTACCCAGCCATGCGTGCCGCCCGCAAAGATCCGATTGAATCGCTTTATCAAGTTTAACTAAACTAATTCGACTTTCAATTTTTCGATAATATTAACAGGTGTTGGGTCGATACCATTTAAAATTGCCAGATAAATGCTGACGTAATCCGCCAAAATACTACCCCACAACATTTGTTTAATAGCTGAGTTGCCAGCCAAGTTAATAACAGTTGATTTTGGCCTCTGACCACTTAATAAACGGTCTGATATTTCAAAACGTTTCAAAATTTGGGGATGTTCAAGATTGCTTACAATGTCAAAAACAGCAAATGGCTTTTCAACTGGGTGCGAAGTCCAACCAGCAAATTCATTGTGGTTAAATTCTGGCAGTTCATTCCAAAAAGCAACATTTTTAGCATTTTCATTCCAGCTAATCTTCCATTTGTAGGCCACTGGTGCCGTTAAACTGCCACCATAAAAGACTGCTGTTTTGCCAACTGCCTGTTGTGCAAGTTGTTTAGCGTAATTTTCAACCGTTGGCACATCACTACCCCATTTAGCAGTTTCAGTCGCCAACCAATCGGCGACACCTGAAATTTCATCAAGTTTTTCAATCGGCACAATACCAAAATTTGCTAGCGACGTAATCAAGGCGCACAAATTATAAATCACTGCCATACGAGGCTGCAAACCAACCGGCAACTTCATGTGTGCTGTGTGGTTTTCGATTGCATAATCAATTAATTTACCGCCAGATGCGATGATTGACACCTGAGCACCTTTTTTATTAGCTTGTTCCAAACAGCTAAGTGTTTCTTCAGTATTACCAGAATAACTGCTGGCAATAACCAGCGTATTTTGACCAACATAAGCCGGCAAATCATAAGTTCGAACAACTTCCATTGGCACTGGCAGTTCAGATTTCAGCCAACTTTTAACTAATAATGCCGCCAAGGCCGATCCGCCCATACCAGCAACGACAACACCAGTAATCTGACGCTGATCATGGTCACCTTCGGAAATATCGAGTTTAAAATTGGCTTGTTGGTACTGTAAACTAGCGATTTTCAGCGCTCCACCTGAGTCACGTTGATTCAAAATATTAATATCGTCTAACATAATTTTATTCCCCACTTTCTTGCTCTAATATATGTAACTATGATACAGTATAAAGCAAATAAGTATAAGCATAATTCAGGGGTGGGCTATGGAAATTAAACCGCAAACAACTAAACCAATCAGTGACGACCAAGAACTAGCTAAAGTATTGGCCGGTGTTACCAAGGATTCAAACAGTGATTTAAGTTTTGAAGAATCTCCCTTGCCGCAACCAACCCCTGCCCAAGCACCTGTCGCCATCCCGATTAACAACCCTACAGACGATAGTGATTTAAACAGCATTAAAAAAGAAGCATTGATTGAGTTACGTCCACTAGTCGACAAACTTGACTTATCGCCAGAGGAAAAATTTGATACTTACCTATTATTACTTCGCAGCACCGACGATCAAACCTTGATTGCCCCAGCTCACAATGCTGCCAAAAATATTGCCGACGAAACTCGCCGCGCCCAAGCCCTACTTGATGTCATCAAAGAAATTGATTACCTGTCAGCCCCACAACAATAAAGCTTAATTGCTATTTTGTCTGGTTTACTATTACAATAGATACCAATGACAGCTCGTTTTGCCTCAAAATCAGAAATTGATAATTGGAATTCATTAGTTATTGCCAACCCTGATGGCGGTAACATCTTTTCAAGTTACGAATTTGCTATCCAAAAAGAAACCGGCGGGTACAAGGCACGCTTTGTCATTGTTAAAAACATCGCAATAATGATTCTTGAAGAAAAAGTACTATTATTAGGTAAGTTTTGGTATATACCTAAAGGCCCAGGCGTTACAACAACAACAGATTTATTCGATTTACTAAGATTACTTGAGCCATTTGCTAAAAAACATGGTGTTTTTGCAATTCGCCTCGAATCCGAATTACCACGATCACAACAATCAATTCTATCCGATTATGGTCTTTATAAATCCAAGCCCATTATGCCTAATAATTCAACAATAACATTGGATGTTACAGATACATTAGCCACTATCCTCACTAATCTACCTCAAAAAGGCCGTTACGCCATAAAGCGTGCGGAACGTGACGGAGTTAGCGCAAAAATCGTCCCAGCAACCAAACAAAATTGTCGAATTATGTTTGATTTATTAGCCGAAACAGCTGAAGGACAATTTGGTATCCGATCCTTTGATTATTACCGTACTTTTTGGCAACGTTTCGAGGCGTCCAATTGTGGCCAATTATTTTTTGCATACTATCAAGGCCAGGTCGTCGCTGGAGCTTATGCCATGGTTTATGGTAAAAAAAGCACCTACAAAGATGGTGCTAGTATTCGTAAACGAACCGCATATGGCGCCAGCCATTTACTGCAGTGGGAAGTAATTAAATGGGCAAAATCTAAAGGCGCAAAAATACATGATTTTTGTGGATCTCCCCCAAGCGACGAAATAGCCAATACTAATCATATTCATTACGGCATTGGTCTATTTAAGACCTCTTTCAGTAAAAATATACTTGACTACATTGGCTGTTACGATTTAGCAATTAAATCATTCCGATACAAAATATGGATTAAATTCGGCGAAAGGTTATCCCACAGATGGCACTTTTACAGGCATGATGGTTACTATTAATTCATATATTCTGATGTCTGATGCCGATAACTTTAGTAATGAGCAGCCAATCAACCCTTATTACCATCAAGAATCCATCGACAAACTCAAAGCACGCCAAGAGCATGCTGAAATTCATGGGCTCCTAATATCTGCTGGCGTAACGGTCATAACCGTACCATCACCGACCGACAGCCAAGACGGTGTCTATACGGCCAACTGGGGCTTGGTGCGAAGCGACAAGGCAGTTTTGTCACGTTTGCCCGATGCTCGCAAAACCGAAGAAATTTATGCCGAAAAAGCTTTGAAAGAATTAGGTAAACAAGTTATTCACATCCCAGACGGTCTAAAGTTCAGTGGTCAAGGCGACGCTTTAGCCTGTGGTGATTTGCTGTTTTGTGGCAGTGGTTATCGTAGTGACGCTGCGGCCCAAGCTTTTGCAGCTGATACATTAGGGTATAAATTGATTCAATTACAGACCGTACCCCAAACCGACAGTGGTGGCAATCCTAAAATTAACAGTTCAACCGGCTGGGCCGACAGCTATTTTTATGACATCGATTTAGCGTTAGCCATCATTAAAGCCCCAAATGGCAACCAAAAAGGCCTAATTGCCTACTGTCCCGAAGCTTTCACAAATACTAGTCGTAAATTATTAGAATCAATCAATATTGTCGATAAAATTACGGTTTCAATTGATGAAGCCAAAAATGGTTTTGCAACCAATCTGGTATCAACTGGCGAAACAGTAATTATGAGCGCCAATGCGCCACAACTAGCCAGTGACCTTCGCGCCATAGGACTGAATGTATTGACGCCACAAATCACCGAGCTCGCCAAAGGCGGCGGTTATATTCGCTGCATGACATTAACTATTTCTTAGTTTTTTTGACTAAGTCTTGCAGAGCTTTACGAGTAACACTGATTTCGCTCCAAGGATGTACGCCATCGTTTCGTTCAATTGTTTTTTCATGCCCCTTACCCAATAAAACCACAGTATCAACACTCGATTTTACGCGCGTCAAAGCAAAATTTATCGCCTCTTCGCGGTCCAAAATCAAAAACATATCTTTGTCACGAATTTTACCAGCTTTTCTGGCACCTTTAGCGATTTGTTCCAAAATTTTACCGCCATCAACATCACGATCATCTTCTTCGGTCAAAACAACTTCGTCGCTGTAGCGTCCAGCAATTTCGCCTTGGATTGCGCGTTTTGCCTCATCTCGACGACCAGCTGATCCGAATACAGTAACTAATTTACCCTTAGTAACATAGCGTAGACTATCAAATAATCGTTCAAAGGCATCTGGTGTTGATGCAAAATCAATAATTACCTTAAATTTTTGACCTTCATTAACAACCGTCATGCGACCCTCAACACCGTCTAACGCTGCGATTCCACGTTCGATTTGACCTTTTGTCAGACCTAACTCACGCCCGACTGCCACTGCCGCAAGGCTATTGCTGATATTAAATTCGCCAGGAATATTGATACGAATGTTATATTGCTCGGCAGGTGTATTTACCTGATAAGTCGAGTAATCTGCCGCCAGTTCGATATTCGTGGCCTGCAAATCACCTGATTTGATGCCATAAGTAACAGTCTTTGGCATAGTGTCGATAAATTTTTGCGCATTTGGGTCGTCAGCATTCACAATACCTAATTTGCGTCCATGTTTTGCCGCAATTTTGAATAAACGGCGTTTAGCCTCCAAATAATTATCAAATGTCAGGTGATAATCCAAGTGGTCATTAGTTACATTAGTGATAATTGCAATCTCGTATGGAATGCCCCAAATACGATGTTGCGCCAACGAATGCGATGACGTTTCCAAAACAACCCATTCAATGCCGGCTTTTTTAAATTCGCGCAAACGCTTTTGTAAAATTCCAGACTGAGCCGTCGTAATGTGCTCGATTTGCGGTTTGATATTACTGCCAATCCCATAACCAACCGTGCTTAGCATACCAACCTTAAACATCGCATTATGCATCATTTTGTGAATCAAAAAAGTCGTCGTTGTTTTGCCATTGGTACCAGTTACGCCGATAATATGCATTTTACGAGCTGGAAAACCGTACCAAATACTGGCTAAAATCGCTTCGATTAAATGTCCAATAGGTTCAATTTTTCTAAATAGTTTTACAGGAATAAGTTTTTTTACAATAGTTCGTATATTAGCCATAAGATTATTATACCTTATACTTCCAGGTCGCGATTATTATACGACACATAAGTTACTAATGTTGCAACCACTACAATCACCAATGACAATAACATATATACGATGTCCAAACTGTGATGCGCCAATATATCTTTGGCATCAAAATATTTAAACGGCGTTAAATACTTCAAATAATCAAGATTACTGTTAAAACTAATCAGGTAAGTTAGTATAAACGTCACCAACAAGACCGCCGAAGCAATCGACGCCGACAATTTAGGTTTTTTGCTAATTGCGGCAGTTGCAGTACCGATAAAAAAGAATATCAATTGCATAAAAAATAGCCCAGCCATCAGTAAATAGATATCGTTAATGAAATCCAAAGTGTGGCTATATAGATTAATGAAAAGTATCGATGACAGTAAAGTGACGACGTTAAATGCGATCAGACCAACCAACCCAGCCATTATCTTGGCGGTTATCACTTTATTACGTGTCACTGGTTTTACAAAAATAAATTCCGACGTTCGGTCACGCTCTTCTTTGGACATAATACCTGCGCCCAACATAGCAGCATGAATCGTCACCATCAAGGCAATATACATAAACATCACACCATAAAAACCGCTAGCTTTCGTCAAATCAAAACCAGTCAAACCAAAAATTGTCTGAATTGACTGTGGAAACTTTGATATTAAATCAGTGACAGACTGACCTGCTGTCTGAAAAGTTGAGTATTTAATCATACTAGACCAAATCAACAGCGCCATACCAAGGCTCCAAAACAACAAGCCTTTTTTATAATACTTAATCTCTCGCCAAAATATGTTCATGATGCCGCCTTAATATCTTTTTTGATATAAATAACATAACTTAATGCAACCGCAACCAACACAAAAATTGCTTCACCGATCAAGAATTTAACATCATAAGCATTGTTGTTGATAATATAGTCCGAATCAAAAAGTTTGAATGGACTAATATATTTAACACTATCAACTCCTAATAAAACTCCTAAAGTACCAATGATAAAAAGTGAAAAAGCAGTCGGCAATGACACAGCAATGGCCGATTTTACTCTGTTAATAATGACAGAGACTATAAATCCCAGCGCCAAGAATATTAGTTGAATCAAAAACAATTTTCCTAAAACCAACATCAAGGTCGTGGCACTAAAATCAGTATCGACAACCACGGCTGCCATCGCGAATGTAGTCAAGCAAAAAACAATATTTGTAATCAATATCAAACTAAACGCCGCCAACAGTTTGGATGTGATGACCGATTTGCGACTAATTGGCCTAGTCAACAAAAAATCGGCCGTTTTACCGCTTTCTTCTTTTGATAAAATACCAACGCCCAAATTCATGGCTTGAACTGCGCCAGCCAAGGTAACAAAGGTCAGCAACCAAGACACAAACCCATAAATCGAAAACATAACATTAGGCGATATGCCGGCTGCGCTGGCCATAAATGGCGGTAGATTATGCAAAATCTTTTTTGTCTCTTCGACATCTTTGGTAAATGACGGAAACATCGACAAAAACACAATCACCAGCAACGACAACGACACAATCCAAATAATCGTCGAATTACGATAGGCTTTTAACTCTCTAAAATATAGCTTCATCTTATTTGCCCGTCTGATAGTAGTGCATAAATACTTCTTCTAAATCAGGATCTTCAACTGATATATTTACCAGATTCAAACTAGCAACTATCTTGATGACCTCATTAATCGGCCCGCGGTACAAAAAGCTGATTGAATTACCTTCGATTGTCAGCCCAGTAATTCCCTTTAGCCCTGTAAAACGGCCTTTTTCAATCGGCACTGCCGTTTCGAGTTTAAACTTTTTGTGGGTATTATCAACTAGGCTACTAATCTTTTCAACTTTAATAATTTTGCCGTCTTTGATAATCGCCACACGGTCACATAATTTTTGAACTTCACTTAAAATATGCGACGAAAACAAAATCGTAGCGCCTTTTTTGTTTTCTTCGCGCAACAAATCAAAAAATCGTTGTTGCATCAACGGATCCAAGCCACCGGTTGGCTCATCCAAAATAATCAATTTTGGCTGATGCAACAAACCCTGAATAATACCGACTTTCTTTTTGTTGCCGTACGACAAATCATCAATTTTACGCTTTAAATCCAAATCCAAATAGGTCGCCAATTGTTTAATACGTTGCTCAATCTCTTTTGAATTTTTTTTATAAAAACCGCCCGAATAACGCAGCAAATCAATCACCTTCATATCGTCATAGTAAAAAACCTCAGACGGTAAATAGCCAATTTCGGCGTTAATTTCTGGGCCAAATTTAGTGATATCCTTACCAAATATCGTCGCACTGCCGCTGGTCGGATGAATCAACCCCAATAATGTTCTAATCGTCGTCGATTTACCAGCTCCATTTGGCCCAATAAAGCCAAATATTTCACCTTGCTCGATAGTCAAATTGACGTTATGAATACCAAGTGATTTGCCGTAGTATTTTGTCAGATTTTTGGTCTCAATAATATTCACTTTATACCCCATCATTTAATCATTACCTATATATCATAGTGCTAATCCTAAAAACTATCAATTAACAGATACATAAAAATACGATATAATGTCATTAATCATGTTTAAAAAATACCAAGGCAAATTTTTTTGTTTCTCACCCCCTGTAATGTTAGCAACATTATTAATCGAGTTCAGCTCGGCCGCCTACACCTTGTGGCGATATAAAGTCAGCACAATTCAACGGTTGTCGGCCGCTTTGTTGATATCACTTGGGACCTTTCAGTTGGCTGAATATATGATTTGTGGTGGTCTTGGTTTGACACACATCGAATGGGCCCAACTGGGATACGGTGCTATCACATTGTTGCCTGCCCTGGGGATGCATACTATCGTCACTTTGGCCGACAAGAAAAAACCATTATTAGTTGGCGCTGCCTATGCCAGTTGTATCGGCTTTTTAGCTGCCAATATCATCGGCACCAGTTCGTTTGTTGCCCGTGAATGTGCTGCTAATTATGCCGTGTTTAATATTTCGGACGGCAGTTTGTATTTGTATATGGCCTATTATTACGGTTGGTTAGCAATCGGTACGGTTTTGGCGATTTATTGGGGCAGCCAGATGCCAGCTCGACGCAAAGCCCTGCAATCAATGGCCTTTGGTTACGCCGCCTTTGTCTTGCCTACGATTGCATTTAATATTCTTGAGCCAACCTCAACTCGCGCCATCCCATCTGTTATGTGTGGTTTTGCAGTAATATTCGCAATCACAATAGTCTACGCCATCCTGCCTAACAGCAGCGAAGTCCGCGTTTCGACCGACAGTATTCGCGAACGCTTCCAAATCGGTTTTTAATACCACTGTCTTGTTTTTAAAGAGCTGTTTGCCACGTATAAAACTCAAGACCTTTGCAACATGCTAATCGGCACTCGCATCTGTATGCCTAAGTGTACACGCTTTTGGTTGTAGTAGTCTAGATAAGCGTTTAGCTTATCTTGCTGGCGGGAGAGCGGAACGCTCTTACGCCAGTGATGCCCAATACACTCTTCCTGTAATGTTCGGTTGAATCGCTCAATGTGAGCATTGTCGTTCGGTCGGCCCAGTCTAGTGTGACGAGTGGTTATGTTGTTCTGTTTTAGGGACTGTTCAAAGTAGCGACTAAACTCAGCGCCGTTGTCACTTTGCACCATCGTAA